>Ga0184612_10000882_pt1 | contig 14345 bp, 12 predicted proteins | sample PLM3_60_coex_FD_133163 | JGI IMG/M metagenome (GOLD analysis project Ga0184612, IMG submission 133163) | Groundwater sediment microbial communities from an aquifer in East River, Colorado, USA - PLM3_60_coex | ecosystem: Environmental > Terrestrial > Soil > Riparian zone | place: USA: East... | reverse complement strand
GCCGAGCTGCCGCCGCCGGGGTTCTACATCCTCGACGCCAGCACCGGCGATCGCGTGATTGGCGAGGTGAAGGACCCGACGGCGATCCCGATCGGCGAGACCAGGACGTTCAGCGTCTCGTTCTCGGGGCCGGGGATCAAGGACATCGGCCTCGTGATCCTGGTGATCGGCCACGACAATTACGGCGCGTTCGCCCGACAATAGAACCTGTCTGGCGTGGTCTATCGGCGGCTCGTGGGCTCGGATTCGCCCCCCACCACCCGGGCAAGGACGAAGACGAGATCCGAGAGGCGATTCAGATAGTGAAGCACCTGATCGTTGACCTCGGCTCCTGAGTCGCGGAGCTCGACGACACGGCGCTCGGCGCGGCGGATGACACTCCGGGCCACGTCGAACGACGCCGAGACCGGATTCGCGCCGGGCACGATGAACGCGTTCGGCAGGGGATGCTCCGCCACCAGCTCGTCGATCCGGGATTCCAGGCGCCACACCATTTCGGCCGTGACGAGCGATACGCCGGGCTGGAGCTTGGTCCGTTCCTTCGGATTGGTCGCCAGGTCCGCCCCGACCACGAACAGCTCGCGCTGGAGTCCCAGGATCTGCTCGTCCAATCCAGGGTCGTCGCAAAGCGCTCGGGCCAGGCCGAGCACTGCGACCGCCTCGTCGGTCGTGCCGTACGCCTCGGTCGCCGGGTCTGCTTTGGAGACTCGGCCGCCGTAGAGCCTGCCGGTCGTGCCGTCGTCACCCCGTTTCGTGTAGATCTTGGGCACGCGGCTAGGATAGCCCGAGGTTCGGGCGCCACAGGTTGCACTTGGTGCCGACGCCGGGCCGAACGGACAACGACACGTCATGCGAGCAACGCGCAGCCCAGGTGGCCCACGAACGTCACGCACGACAAGGAGAACCTGTGGAACCCGTTTGGTTGCCTGGCTCGACAGCCCGCCGAGCCACCTTGTGGTCAAGGGCCTCCAGATGCACCTACCCTTCCGGAGCAAGTGGAGCCTCGGCGAGTGCACTGGGTTTCCCCCCCCACGGGGGACTGATGTGCAACATGTGACTCTTGTGGCTCTTGTGCGGCAGGTGGCACGGTGATACGCTCCGGCCTCAATCGTGAGGACGGGTGGCCGGCGCAAGCCAGGGCGCCTGAGCGGGGCCCGACCGCCCGGCCCACGTCTGCGCGGCCTCCTCGGGGCGCCGCCCGCCGCCGCACCCGGCAGCAAAGGAGGAGGCATGGCCGGTAGGTTCGGGGCGGTCGTCACCGCCATGGTCACCCCGTTTCGGGACGACCACTCGCTCGATCTCGAAGGCGCGCGTAGGCTCGCCGACCACCTGTTCGAACACGGCTCGGACAGCCTCGTGGTTGCCGGGTCGACCGGCGAGTCCCCCACGCTCAGCCACAAGGAGAAGCTCGAGCTGTTCGGTGCGGTCATCCAGGCCGCGCAGGGCAGGGGAAAGGTCGTGTGCGGAACGGGGACCTATAGCACGGCGGAGACCCTCGAGCTCTCGCGGGAGGCGGAGAAGCTCGGAGCCGACGGCCTCCTGTTGGTGACTCCGTACTACAACAAGCCGCCGCAGCGAGGGCTGGTGGCCCACTACACGCGCATCGCCTCCGCCGTGTCGATCCCGATCGTCGCGTACAACATCCCCGGCCGGACGGGCGTGCGGATCGAGCACGAGACCCTGCTCGAGCTGGCCAACGTCCCGAACATCATCGGGGTCAAGGACTCGACCGGCGACTTCCAGTCCATCTCCCGGCTGATCACCGAGGCGCCCCCCGCATTCGAGGTCTATTCGGGCGATGACTGGGCCACCTTCGGTTACATGTGCCTCGGAGCGGTGGGGGTGGTGTCGGTGGCCTCCCACCTGGTGGGTGACCGGATCCGCCAGCTGACGGACCTCGTCGCGGGGGGCGACATCCCGGCGGCCCGAAAGATCCACGAGGAGCTCTCGCCGCTGTTCAACACCCTGTTCATCACCACCAACCCCATCCCGGTGAAGACCGCGCTTGGGATCCTCGGCCTTCCGGCCGGCCCGCCCCGGCTGCCGCTCGTCCCGGCGACCAAGCAGGAGCGGGCGAGGATCGAGAAGGCGCTGGTGGATGCCAGGCTCCTCTAGCGGGCCGGGGCGCCAGCCGGCTCGGGTCGCATTCCTCGGCGGCGTCGGTGAGGTCGGCCGCAACATGGCCTGCATCGAGCTGGATGACCGGCTCCTCATCCTCGACGCGGGCCTGTCGTTCCCTCACGCCGAGATGCCTGGGATCGATCTCGTCTTGCCGGACTTCGAGTACATCCGGGAGAACCTTGATCGGGTCGAGGCCGTGATGCTGACCCACGGGCACGAGGACCACATCGGCTCCGTGCCGTACCTGCTGCGCGAGTTCGAGCGGGTGATGCCGATCTACGGGACCGCGTTCACCCTGGCGCTGTTGGAGGGAAAGCTCGAGGAGCACCAGGTCAGGGACAGGGCCGACCTCCAGACCGTGGTGCCGGGCGGAGCGGCCAGCGTGGGGCCGTTCTCCATGCGGTTCATGCGGGTGACGCATTCCATCCCGGAAGGCGTGGCCGTGGCCATCGACACCCCGTTCGGAACGATCCTGCATACGGGGGACTTCAAGATCGACCAGACGCCGCTCGACGGGCGGCCCACCGACCTGCACCGCCTGGCCGGGGAGGCCGGGCGGGACGGCGGCGTTCACCTCATGCTGTCCGACTCGACGAACGCCGAGGAGGCCGGGTACACCTCGAGCGAGCGGACGGTCGGCCCGGTGCTGCAGGACATCATCGCCCGTGCTCCCAAGCTCGTTGTGGTGGCCTGCTTCTCGAGCCACATCCACCGCATCCAGCAGGTGGCGAACGCCGCTCGAGCCAACGAGCGGGTGGTGGCGGTCCTGGGTCGCTCGATGCACCAGAGCGTCGACGCCGCTCGCCGGCTGGGGCTGCTCCATGTGCCGGAGGAGGACATCGTCCTGATCGAGGACCTCGACAGGCTGGACAGATCACGGGTCGTGGTGGTGTGCACGGGCAGCCAGGGCGAGCCCTACTCGGCGCTGTCGCTGATGGCAGCCCGGGAGCACAAGTTCGTGGACCTTCGCCAGGGCGACACCGTGGTCCTGTCCTCCTCGCTCATCCCGGGGAACGAGCCGGCCATCCATCGAGTCATCGACGGCCTGTACCGCACGGGGGCCGACGTGTACCACGAGCCGGCGGCCCCTGTGCACGCGTCTGGGCACGCCGCCCAGGAGGAACTCCGGCTGATGCTGTCGCTCGTCCAGCCCCGGTGGTTCATCCCGGTCCACGGGGAACGACGGCACCTGGCCCATCACGCCAAGCTGGCCGCGGAGGTGGGCATTCCTCCCGATCACGTGTTGATCTGCGAGGACGGGGATGTGGTGGAGGTGGGGGAGCGGGTCCGGATCGCCGGAAGGATCCCGGCAGGGATGACCTTCGTGGATGGGCTGGGGATCGGCGACGTGGGCGAGGTCGTGCTCCGGGATCGGCGGAAGCTCTCGGCTGATGGTGTGGTGGTCGTGGTGGTCACGATCGACGCGCACCAGGGCGAGATCGTGGCCGGCCCGGACATCGTGAACCGGGGGTTCGTGTTCATCGAGACCTCCGGCGACATCCTTGAAGAGGCCAGGAATCGCGTCATGCTTTCCTTGAAAGAGAGCGCTCAGGCGCGCGTCGTCGACCGGAGCGCGATCGAACAGAACATCCGAAGGACGCTGGGCAAGTACTTCTACGAGGTCACCCAGCGAAAGCCGGTGATCCTGCCGGTGATCATGGAGGTCTGATGCCCGCGAAGTCCAACCGGAGGGCCCCGGCGCGCCGCCGGCCCTCGGCCCGCGACAAGCCTGCCCGCCCGAAGGTCCGCCAGCATCTCGCTCCCTGGGCTCGCGACGCGCTGGGGATCGGCCTGATGGTGTTCGCCCTGATCTCGATCCTGGGGCTGTGGTTTCATGCGGCCGGGTTCGTCGGCCGGGGCATCGAGCTCGTGCTGGAAGCCCTGGTGGGGCAGGCCGCGGTACTGTTCCCGCCAATCGCGCTGTACTGGGGGGTCCTGCTCCTTCGGGGCACGGCCGAGGACGTGCGGGCCCGGATGTTCATCGGATTCGTGTTCATGTCCGTGGGCCTGCTCGCGCTGTGGTCGCTCACGCACGGCAATCCCGCGCCGTTCTCGGGCACGGCGAGTGCCCGAGACGCCGCCGGGTTCGTCGGCGCGGTGACGGCGTGGCCCATATCCCGCGGAGTGTCGCGCCTCGGCGCCGGCATCATCTGGGCCGGCGTCTCGGTGCTCGGGGTGCTGATCTTCACCGGCACGCCGCTGTCCGCAGCGTGGGCCCGCGTCCGCGAGCTGTCGGCTGCGGCCGCCGTCGACGAGGAGGCAGAGCCGGGTCGGGCCAGGCGAACCAAGCGTGATCGCCGGGACCGTACCGAGGAGGACGTCCCGGTCGTGGTGGACCTCCGCGATCAGGAGGCCGAACCGGAGCCCGCGTCACCACCGTCCGGCACGGAATCCGACACCGCCTTCGTCCCCACGTCGGCGCCGAAGGGCGGGGCGTACAAGCTACCTCCGATCGGCCTGCTCCGAACGGCCCCCGCGTCGGCCGGATCCAACCGGGACGAGGAGCAGACCACGGCGGCCCTGGAGCGCACGTTCCGCACGTTCGGTGTGGCCGCCCGCGTGCCCAAGGCCCACCGCGGCCCGACCGTCACCTTGTTCGAGGTCGAGGTGGAGGCCGGCACCAAGGTGAACAAGGTGCTGTCGCTGGCCGACGACATCGCCTACGCACTCGCCACGCCCGACGTCCGGATCATCGCGCCGATCCCCGGCAAGTCCGCCATCGGCGTCGAGGTGCCGAACAGGGTGCGCGACTTCGTGATGCTCGGGGACGTCCTTCGGGCCAGGGCGGCCAAGGAGGATCGGCACCCGCTGGCGGTGGCGCTGGGGAAGGACGTCCACGGCCGGGCTCAGATGGTGAACCTGACCAAGATGCCCCACCTGCTGATCGCGGGGGCCACCGGCGCGGGGAAGTCCTCCCTCATCAACTGCTTCATCACGTCCATCCTGATGCGAACCACGCCCGACCAGGTGAAGCTGGTGCTCGTCGATCCCAAGCGGGTCGAGCTGGCGCACTTCGCCGACCTGCCGCATCTCCTGTCGCCGGTGATCGTGCATCCCAAGCGAGCCGCCGAGGCCCTGGGGTGGGTGGTCCGGGAGATGGAGGAGCGGTACGAGGCCCTGGCCATGGTGGGCGTCCGCGACGTCGACGGATACCGCGAGGGCCTGGCATCGGGCACGCTCCGGATCCCTCCCGGCCAGGAGGAGAAGTTCGCCGACCTCCCGTACATCGTGGTCGTGATCGACGAGCTGGCCGATCTGATGCTGGTGTCACCGCGCGACGTGGAGGACACGATCGTCCGCATCGCCCAGATGGCCAGGGCCGTCGGCATCCACCTTGTCGTGGCCACGCAACGGCCGTCGGTGGACGTCGTCACCGGCCTGATCAAGGCGAACATCCCGTCCAGGATCGCGCTGATGACGTCCTCACAAGCGGATTCGCGGGTCATCCTGGACATGAACGGCGCGGAGAAGCTCGTCGGGCACGGCGACATGCTGTTCGCGCCATCCAGTGCGTCGAAGCCTACGCGCCTGCAGGCCGCGTGGGTCACGGAGAAAGAGGTCACGTCGGTGTGCGAGTGGATCCGAGCCCAGCGCGAGCCCGAGTACGCGGCCAGCGTCGAGGCCCTTGGGCGGCCGCCGATGGAAGGCGAGGACGGCCTTGGCGCCGGCGACGAGCTCCTGGAACAGGCCGCGGAGCTCGTGATCCGGTCGCAGCTCGGCTCGACGTCCATGCTCCAGCGGAAGCTCAAGGTGGGGTTCGCCCGAGCCGGCCGGCTGATGGACCTGATGGAGGAGCGGGGGATCGTGGGCCCCTCGCAGGGCTCGCGGGCTCGCGACGTCCTGGTCACGTGGGAAGAGTGGGAGGAGTCCCGCTCGGCCCGCACGACCTGAGCTCGAGGTTCGATGGCGGCGCCCTTCGCGCAGCTCGACTTCATCTATTGCCCGAGCGGCGACGTCGCCGCCGAAGCCTCCTACTTCACCGACGTCCTGGGTGGCGAGTTGGTCTTCGCCATCGAGTCCGGCGGGACCAGGGTCGCCGCAGTCCGGCTGAGCGGCGGCCCGCCGCTCTTCTTGCTGGCGGACCACGTCGAGGGCGATCGGCCGATCCTCGTCTATCGGGTGGACGACCTTGCGGCTTCGCTGGTCGAGCTCCAGGCAAGAGGATGGCAGCCGGTCGGCACCTTCGAGATCCCTCACGGACCCTGCTGTTCCTTCCGAACGTCCGGAGGGCACCGTGTGGCTCTGTACCAACTCACCCGACCCGAGGTCGCGGCCCACTTCGAGGGGCGCCTGGACTTCTGAGATGGGCGTCGGTGCGCCTCGCGATGAGGCCCGGCGCTCCGTGAGGCCACTGCCTATACTCCCACGCCACAGGCCGGATCCAGGAGGAAAGGTGCAGCGATCGACGATCGGTGTGGGCCCGGCTCTGCGAAGGGCCCGCGCGGCTCGCGGTGTAACCCTCGAGGAGGCCAGCCGCGACACGAGGATCCGTCGCGAGTTCCTGGTAGCCCTGGAGGAGGAGGCCTTCGATCGCCTCCTGGGCGACGTGTACGTTCGAGGGTCGATCCGGTCGTACGCGACGTATCTCGGACTCCCCTCCGACCAGATGGTGCACGCGTACGCGCGGTTCGCCGCCGCGCCGGCGGAGGCCCCGGCGCCGACGGGGCCACCGGCGCCGGAGAACCCCATCGACGCACCTCGCCGTCGCGACAGCCACCTGCTGTTCGTGATGATCGCGGCGACGCTGCTGATCCTGGCGGCGTCGTTCGGGATCATCTCCACGAGGGCCTCCGCCCCGCCTCCGGCCGACCTGTCGTCCGACACGGCGGGCCTGGGAGGACTGGGCCCCGGGATCGTGGCGTTGGTGGCGGCGGTGCAACCGGTCGAGGTCACCGTGACGATCGACGGGGCTTCGCCACAGGCCTTCTCGTTGGAGCCCGGAGAAAGCCGGTCATTCGAGGCCGACATGTCGCTCACCATCCGGCTCGACCACGGCGCCAGCGCCCATGTGACGGTGAACGGCGATGACAAGGGCTTCCCCGGAAGGCGCAACCGCCCCTGGCGGGAGACGTACAGGTACGAGAACGTTGGCCCCACGCCGTCACCGCCGGCGTGAGCGCGAGCCGGCCGAAGCACGCGAGAGGCCGGTGAGGGCCGAGGTCGTGGGGGTGGGCACCGAGCTCCTGCTCGGGCAGATCGCCAACACCAACGCTCGATGGATCTCCCAGCGCCTGGCGGAGATAGGGGTCGACGTCCTGTACCACCAGGTGGTGGGGGACAACCAGGAGCGGATCGCGGAGGCGCTTCGGCATGCGCTCTCCCATTCGGACGTGGTGATCGTGACCGGCGGCCTGGGACCAACACAGGACGACATCACGCGGCAGGCCGTGGCCCGGGTGGCTGGAATCGGAATGGTCCGCCGCCCCGAGCTCGAGGAGATGATCCGAGCGAAGTTCGTCCGGGCGGGGCGGGACATGGCCGAATCGAACCTCGTCCAGGCGGACGTGCCCGAAGGAGCGCGCGTGATCCTCCCCGACCGCGGGACGGCGCCCGGCCTCGCGGTCGAGATCGAGGCAACGCGTCTGTACGCACTCCCGGGCGTCCCCGCGGAGATGCGGGAGATGATGGAGCGGACCGTGCTGCAGGAGCTGTCATCGCTGGCCGGGCCGGCCTCGATCGCGTCACGGATCGTCCGGTGCTTCGGGATCCCGGAGTCGCGGGTCGCCGAGCTGACCGACGACCTGTTCCGGGCCTCCGCCAATCCCACCGTCGCCTACTTGGCCGGGGGCGGAGAGGTGAAGGTCAGGCTGACGGCGAAGGCGAGCAGTCGCGGGGACGCCGAGGCATTGCTCGAGCCGCTGGTCGAGGAGGTGGTTCGGCGGCTTGGGGATCACGTGTTCACGACGTCGGACGAGGAGTTGGAAGGAGTCGTGGGCAGGTTGCTGCGCGACTCGGGGAAGACGCTCGCCTGTGCCGAGTCGCTCACGGGGGGTGAGCTCGGTGCCAGGATCACGTCGGTGCCGGGGGCCTCCGACTACTTCCTCGGCTCCGCGGTGTGCTACTCGGCCCGGGCCAAGCGGGAGATCCTCGGCGTCACGCAGGAGACGATCGACGGGCCGGGGTTGGTCAGTGCCGAGTGCGCCCGCGAGATGGCGGCGGGCGCACGCCGGCTGTTCGGCGCCGACCTGGCCCTGGCCCTCACCGGCGCGGCCGGACCGCAGCCCCATGCCGGGGCGGAGCCGGGTCAGATCTGGGCCGCCCTGGAGGCGGAGGGCGTGTCGCACCAGCGCGGCCTGCGATCTCCCGGCGATCGCGAGCTCGTGCGGCGATGGGCGGAGAAGGTCGGGCTGGACCTCGTTCGCCGCCATCTCCAGGGCGCGCCCCTGCCCGACGGGCCTCGGCCCGCCTGATGGCGCGAGACCGGGCGTCTCGACCAGAGGCCAAGCCGCTGCGACTGTTCGTGGCGGTCGACGTGCCCGAGCCGGTCCGTGACCGGGTGCAGGCAGCGATCGGGCCGTGGCGTGAGCACGTCCCCCGGGCGAAGTGGGTCCCGAAGCAGAACCAGCACATCACCCTGAAGTTCCTCGGGTCGACGTGGCCGCGGCTCGTGGAGTGGGTCATCGAGACCGTCGAGGGAATCGCTCGACAGAGCGAGCCATTCGAGACCCGGGTCACCGGGCTCGGCGCGTTCCCCTCGTCGCGCCGAGCCCGAGTGCTGTGGGCGGGCCTCGACGATCCGGGCGGCCGGCTCGCCTCACTGGCGGCCGACCTCGAGGGAAGGCTGGCCAAGGAATTCACGCCGGAGAAGCGGGCGTTCAGCGCTCACCTCACCATGGCCAGGTTCGATCCGCCGGTCTCGCTCGACGAGAAGGAGATCGCGGCAGCGGACGTCGTGTCCGAGCCGTTCACCGTCGACCGGCTCGTCGTGTACCGGAGTCACCTCCGACGACCCGCGCCGATCTACGAGCCGGTCGGGGAGTTCGCACTCGGGTCCCGAGGTGATTGACCTCGAACATACGTTCGGGTAGGTTCGGGGTTGCAGGTTCCGAATGACAGAGGTGTAATCCGTGTCAGACCCACGCGATACCGTGCGCCCCCACATCGGGGAAGAGCTCACCGGAGTCGTGCGCCGGTGGGCGAGGGGACAGAAGGAGGCTTCGCGGATGGATCGGGACAAGATGCTCGACGTGGCGCTCACGCAGATCGAGAAGCAGTACGGCAAGGGGGCGGTGATGCGGCTGGGGGAGCATCCCGCCGGCCAGGGGATCTCGGTCATCCCCACCGGCTCAATCGCCCTCGACATGGCCCTCTGCGTGGGAGGAATCCCCCGGGGCCGCATCGTGGAGGTCTTCGGCCCTGAAGGGTCGGGCAAGACCACCGTGTGCCTCCACGTCATCGCCGAGGCTCAGAGGATGGGCGGGATCGCGGCCTTCGTCGACGCCGAGCATGCGCTCGATCCCACCTACGCTCACAAGCTCGGCGTGAACATCGACGAGCTCCTGGTGTCGCAGCCGGACTCCGGCGAGCAGGCGTTGGAGATCGCCGACCTCCTGGTGCGATCCGGGGCCATGGATCTCGTGGTCATTGACTCGGTGGCCGCGCTCGTGCCCCGGGCCGAGATCGAGGGCGAGATGGGCGATTCCCACGTGGGCCTGCAGGCCCGGCTCATGTCGCAGGCCATGCGGAAGCTGGCCGGCTCGCTGTCGCGGTTCGACACCACCGCCATCTTCATCAACCAGCTTCGGGAGAAGATCGGCGTGATGTTCGGCAATCCCGAGACCACACCGGGCGGCCGCGCGCTCAAGTTCTACTCGTCGATCCGCCTCGACGTCCGCAAGATCGAGAACCTGAAGGACGGCACCGAGGTGGTGGGGTCCCGCACCAGGGTGAAGGTGGTGAAGAACAAGGTCGCCCCGCCGTTCAGGCAGTGCGAGTTCGACATCATCTACGGATACGGAATCTCCAAGGAGGGGAGCCTCCTCGACGTCGGCGTGGACCTGGAGATCGTGAAGAAGAGCGGTGCCTGGTTCACCTACGAGGGCGATCAGCTCGGCCAGGGACGGGAGAACTCGCGACACTTCCTGTCCGAGCACGCCGACATGGCCCGCGAGATCGAGCGGAGGATCCGGGAAGCCGTGGGTCTCACGGCGTTTGGGGACGGGGAGGCCCCGGTCACGGTCGTCCCCGACGTTGCGGTGAGCGACGAGCCTCCGGCTCCCTCCAAGTCCAGGGCCAAGGAGAAGGAGCGCGAGGCGCAGCCCGCACCGGCCTCGTAGCCGCGCCTGCAGATGCCCGAGGCCTCCCGCACTCGCCGCGCCAAACGCCCGCTCTCATGTCACGACCGGGCCCTCCGACTCCTCGCCGTGCGGCCTCGCTCGCGCCGCGAGATGGAGTCCCGGCTCCGCTCGGCGGGATTCGACGCCGAGATGGTGGCCGAAGAGCTCGTCCGCCTGCAGGATGTCGGGTTGCTCGACGACGAGCGCTACGCTCGGGAGTTCGCGGAGCAAGCGCTGGGGCGGCGGCTCTCGGGGCGACGAGCCGTGGCTTCCTCGCTCGCGGCCAAGGGCGTGTCCCGTCCCCTGATCGAGCGGGCCCTCCAGGATGTGGAGGGCGACGAGGACGCCCGTGCCGCCGAGCTGGCCCGGTCGAGGGCGTCGCGTCTGCGGGGCCTGGCCCCGGAGGTCGCGTATCGCCGCCTCGTCTCGTTCCTGGCCCGCCGGGGCTACGAGGGGTCCGTGGCTAGGCGGGCAGCAGCCTCGGCGCTGCGGCCGGACCTGGGGGCCGGGGGCCTCTCCGAGGCGTAGCCCTTCGGGACAACCCCTTGCGTCTCACGCCGCCAGGCCGTAGATTGTGCAATTGAGAGGCTCTTTCAGGAAAACGATCTGTTCGACTTGTGCCTGACACAGTGACTGATACCAAACGCGACGAAGCATTCTGGCTAGGGGGGCGTGAGGGACCCGAGGGTTCCTCAGCGCCCTGATCTAGCTTCAGCACCACTCGGACGCACGGCCGAACAGAGGCCTGACCTGCCTCTGTTCGGCCTTTCTCGTATCTGGAGGCAACAGAGATGGAATCGGCATTGGTGGTGATCGGAGTCTTCGTGTCCGGCGTCGCGCTGGGCTTCCTGATCCGGGCGGCGTTCGCCCAGACCAAGGCCCTGAGTGCGGAGTCCCGGGCCCAGAAGGTCATCCTCGAGGCAGAGCGGGAGGCGGAGAAGCTCACCCGCGAGGCGCTCGGCGAGGTCAAGGACGAGATCAGCGGCATGCGGAGGGAAGCGGAGCAGGAGGTCCGCTCCCGGCGTGAGGAGATGAAGCGTTCGGAGCAGCGCCTCAGCCAGAAGGAGGAGGCGATCGAGAAGAAGCTCGCCGACGTTGAGACCCGAGCGACGGAGATGGACGACCGCGACACGAAGCTCCAGAAGGTGCGCCAGCAGCTGGAGCGGTCGGCCGAGCAGCATCGCGAGCAGCTGGAGGCCGTGGCAAGGATGACGTCGCAGGAGGCGAGGGAGGCCCTGGTCACTCAGGTCGTGGACGAGGCCAAGCGCCAGGCCATGGCCACCGTCCGGGAGATCGAGAACCGCGCCCGTGAAGAGGGCGAGGAGCGCGCTCGGAAGATCGTCACGATCGCCATCCAGCGCGTCGCCTCAGAGCAGACCGCGGAGTCGACCGTCTCGGTGTTCTCACTCCCGTCGGAGGACATGAAGGGCCGGATCATCGGCCGGGAGGGCCGGAACATCCGGGCCTTCGAGTCGGTGACCGGGGTGAACCTCATCATCGATGACACTCCCGAGGCCGTGGTGCTGTCGTGCTTCGACCCCGTCCGGCGGGAGACGGCCCGCATGACATTGGAGAAGCTCGTGTCGGATGGTCGGATCCACCCCGCCCGGATCGAGGAGACGTTCGAGCGGTCGAAGAAGGAGATCGACGAGCAGATCAAGCGGGCCGGCGAGGAGGCGGTGATGGAGGTCGGGGTCACCGACATGCATCCCGACCTGGTGAAGCTCCTCGGCCGGCTCCAGTTCCGGACCTCCTATGGGCAGAACGTCCTGAAGCACCTCGTCGAGTCCGCTCACATCGCCGGCTCCATCGCCGCGGAGCTCGGCCTGGACCAGCGGGTCCCCAAGCGGGGCGCGCTGCTGCACGACATCGGCAAGGCGGTGACCCACGAGATCGAGGGGTCCCACGCCATCATCGGCGCGGAGATCGCCCGCCGGCTGCGGGAGGCCCCCGAGGTCGTGCACTGCATCGAATCCCACCACGGTGAGGTGGAGCAGCGGACGATCGAGGCCGTCCTGGCCCAGATCGCCGACGGCATCTCGGGGGGGCGGCCGGGAGCGCGGCGGGAGAGCCTGGAGACCTACATCAAGCGCCTCGAGCGGCTGGAGGAGATCTGCTCCTCCTACCCCGGGGTGGAGAAGACTTACGCCATGCAGGCCGGGCGGGAGGTTCGGGTGATGGTCAAGCCCGGCGACATCGACGACCTCCAGGCCCAGGTGATGGCCCGCGACATCGCCAAGCAGGTGGAGGAGGAGCTCCAGTACCCGGGCCAGATCAAGATCACCGTGGTGCGCGAGACACGGTCGGTCGAGTTCGCGCGGTGATCAGCGCTCCCTGGGGAGTAGCCTGAGGTGGCGATGAGCAGCGGGTACCTGATCCGCACCTTCGGGTGCCAGATGAACGAGCACGACTCCGAGCGGATCGCCGGATTGCTCGAGTCCGACGGCTTGGTCCGAGCGCACGACGCTGCCGAGGCCCAGGTGGTTGTGTTGAACACGTGCGCCGTGCGGGAGAACGCCGACAATCGGCTGTACGGCAACCTCGGACACCTCCGACCGCTGAAGCAGGCGAACCCGCGCCTGCGGATCGTGGTGGCGGGGTGCCTCGCCCAGAAGGACCGCGGCCAGATCCAAGAGCGCGCGCCGTGGGTCGACGTGGTCGTCGGAACGCATGCGTTGCCCGGGTTGCTCGAGCTCCTGCGGCGGGCCGAGACCGAGGGCCCCCAGATGGACGTCCGGGAGTTCACGGAGGTGTTCCCGAGCGCGCTGCCCGCCAGACGGGAGGTGGCCCACCACGCCTGGGTGTCGATCGCGATGGGATGCGACAACCACTGCACGTTCTGCATCGTCCCCCTCGTCCGGGGGCCGCAGCTGTCGCGGGAGATCGGGGACGTCCTGGCCGAGGTCCAGGGCCTGGCCCGTCGCGGGGTCGTGGAGGTCACGCTCCTCGGCCAGAACGTGAACACGTACGGGCGGGACCTCACGGTGCCGGGATCGAGCAGGCGCCCGCTGTTCGCGGAGCTGCTTCGGGCCGTGAACGCCGTCGAGGGAGTCCGCCGCATCCGATTCACCAGCCCGCACCCGCACGACTTCACCCCCGACGTCGTCGAGGCAATGGCGGACTGCGAGAAGGTGTGCGAGCACATCCACTTCCCGCTCCAGTCGGGCTCGGACCGGATCCTTCGGGCGATGCAGCGGTCCTACCGGAGCGGGCGGTACCTCTCCTGGCTGGACCGGATCCGTGGGGCCATCCCGGGTGTGGCCGTCACGACCGACATCATCGTGGGCTTCCCCGGAGAGACCGAGGAGGACTTCCGGGGAACGCTCGATGTGGTGAGCGCCGCACGGTTCGACCAGGCGTACACGTTCCAGTACTCGTCTCGGCCCGGGACAACGGCGGCCACGATGCCGGACCAGATCCCCAAGGAGGTCGTCCAGGAACGGTTCGACCGTCTCGTCCAGGTGCAGGAATCGATCTCGCTCGAGCGCATGCGGGAGACGGTCGGTGGCACGTACGAGGTCCTGGTGGAGGGCGTGGGCCGAAAGGGTGGGGTCCAGGGTCGGACCCGGACCAACAAGGTGGTGCACGTGCCGGGGACGATCGGTCCCGGGACGTTCCTCGACGTCCGGATCGTGGCCGCGCACCCGCACCACCTGGCCGGCGAGGTGATTGGGGCGACCGGGTCGGGGGCGGCGGGCTCGCCCCGCGAGCCCGCCGCCGCCCGCTGATGGCCGGCGCCCAACCGTTCCTCGCACTCGTCGGACCGACCGCCTCCGGCAAGAGCGAGGCGGCCCTGGCCCTGACCGGGCGGTTGGATGCCGAGATCGTCTCCGTGGACTCGATGCTGGTGTACCGGGGGATGGATGTGGGGACGGCAAAGCCGACCCCGGCGGAGCGAGCGAGGATCCCGCATCACCTGGTGGACGTGGCCAAGCCCGAGGAGGCGTT
>Ga0184612_10000881_pt1 | contig 14348 bp, 13 predicted proteins | sample PLM3_60_coex_FD_133163 | JGI IMG/M metagenome (GOLD analysis project Ga0184612, IMG submission 133163) | Groundwater sediment microbial communities from an aquifer in East River, Colorado, USA - PLM3_60_coex | ecosystem: Environmental > Terrestrial > Soil > Riparian zone | place: USA: East... | reverse complement strand
TCAGAGCGTAAGAAACTAAAACTTGTCCTGAACCCTTCGGCTGTGCTCAGGATAAACTCCTGTAAAGGATCTTGATTCACTTAATAACCTTATTCGCCCGCTCAAGCACGCGGACTGGAATTGTCAGGCCAATCTGCTTTGCTGCCTTTAAGTTGATCACAAACTCAAACTTTGTTGCCTGCTGCACCGGCAAATCAGCCGGTTTGGCGCCTTTCAAGATCTTGTCCACGTAAACAGCCGCGCGTCGAAAGAGGTCGTCGTAGTCCACGCCGTAGGACATGAGGCCGCTCTCATCGACAAACCCCTTCTGTGGGTAAATAGCCGGCAAGCGGTATTTGCCGGCAAGCTCGACGATCCGCTTTCTTTCGGCGAAAAAGCGACTACCGGGGATCGTCATAATCGCGCCCACCTGCTTCTGCTTTGCGGTCTGAAAGGCGCTCTCGAAACCTTTGGCGTCGGGTTGAGTCTTGATCTCCTCCAAGTTTAACTTCAGTGCCTGAGCCGCAGGCCTGAGCTCTATCATTTGGGGGTCTCCTAGTTCGCTTGCTCGTGGCCGCAGAAGCCCAACTCGTGAGAGTCTGGGGATTGTGTCCTTGAGTATTTCGAGCCTTTTGGTATTTAGCTCAGGCGTTAAACTCGCGTTCCCGGTGACATTGCCTCCCGGCTGCGCCAGACTGGCAACCAAACCTGAACCCACGGGATCCACAGAGGCCGTCATCACGATGGGGATGGTACTGGTTGCTTTCTTCGCCGCTAACGGCGTCAGTCCCCCTGAAACCACGATCAGATCGACCTTAAGACGAACCAGGTCCGCCGCAAGCTCAGACACGCGCTCAGGGCCTTTGTTCTCTGCAGACCGATACTCGATGGTGAGATTCTTTCCCTCAATTCATCCAAGCTTGCGCATCTCCTGCCAGAACGCCTCCCATAGGACCGCGCTGCCAGAAGCAGTGCTTGGATCCAGGAAACCTATGCGGGGCACTTTTCCTGTCTGCTGCGCGTCGGCACAAATGGTAAAAAGCAAAATACCAACGATTAAAACCGCGCTTCTCACTGTGTTCTCTCCATTGCGATTGACCCGACTGTTGGATCGCCGTTATAATCCCTGCCATGGGAAAGCAAAAGCGAGAAACTTCGATCGAACAGACTTTTCAGGCAGTCTTCGAAAAAGGCGTTCTTCGGCCGCTTGAGCCCCTTCGTCTGAAAGAAAAATCGCGTGTGACCGTTACATTGTGTCAGGAAAGCAAGTGGCGTAACGACTTTGAACGTCTTATGCGCAAAATGAGCCGACGAACGCGCGCTATACCTCAGACAGACATCGAAGCTGCGGTCACTCAAGCCCACGCTGACGTTAAGGCAACGCGCCGTGCCGCTCGTCGCTCTGCTTGACACCAACGTGTGGGTTTCCGCTTTTCTGAAACCTTCCGGGCCTCCCGGACAAGTGGTCGCGGCTTGGAGTCGCAACAAATTGAGCGTTGTAACGTCACTCCCGCAGCTCGCCGAACTAGCGGAAGTTCTTAGTCGTCCGCGCCTGCTGAGAAAATTTAGATATCCACGCGGAGATGCGGAAATGTTCGTCAGGCTGATCGCCGCCCGCGCTGCCGTGGTGGAGACTTCGGGAGTCCTAAAAATCTGCCGCGATCCCGATGACGATGAAATCCTGGAAGCGGCTATCCATGGTAAGACGCAGTATCTGGTAACCAGAGACGACGACCTCAAACGCGACCTCGATCTCATCAAGATGGCCCGCCGCAATCGAGTCCGAGTGGTTTCCGTCCGGCAGTTTCTGAGCCGTCTCTCGCAGCGGACATAGCGATACCTACTCCTTCACCGGTAGTCATTTACGTCGATCGAAAATTTCAATTCCAAAATTGAGCTGCTCGCACCTTCCGCCTCGCGCCTACTTAATCACTCGGTCCGCCCGCGCCAGTACGTTCGGCGGAATCGTCAGCCCGATCTGCTTGGCCGTCTCTAGATTGATCACAAACTCAAATTTAGTCGGTTGTTCGACCGGGAGATCGGCGGGCTTAGCGCCTTTGAGAATCTTGTCCACATACGTAGCGGCGCGTCGGGACAAGTCAATAAAGCTCGTGCCGTAGCTCATCAGCCCCCTGTCTTCGACAAAATCTGACCTGGAGTATATCGCCGGGAGCCGGCTTTTTACGGCGAGTTTTGCAATCTGTGTTCGGTAAGAACCTGTGACGGGGGTCCCCAGCACGACGACTGCGTCAGCTCGCGCTTTGCTGGCGGCTCGGAATGCGGTCTCAATATCATTGATGCTTAGTACGTCGAAGTATTGAAGCTGTACCTTAAACGCGCCTCCGACGAGTTTTACTTCTCTTAACGCTTGTGCGTTGCCCGGTTGGGTCGAAGTCCCGAGAACGGCCACGCGGGAAAGCCTCGGTATGATCTCCTTCAGAAGCTCCATTTGTTTTCCGCTCAGTTCCGGGGCGAGGGTGGACAGTCCAGTAATGTTTCCGCCCGGCCGCGCAAGGCTGCCGACAAACCCGTTCCCAACAGGGTCGTTATCCCATGACATGACAATGGGAATCGTGCTGGTCGCTTCCTTCGCAGCCCTCGTATCTGCCGGGCCTGCCGTGACAATGACGTCCACATTAAGACGAACCAGCTCAGCCGCGAGCGCGGGGAGGCGATCGAGTTTTCTCTCTGCCCACCGGTAGTCAATGACAATGCTTTTCCCCTCCACGTATCCAAGCTCACGCAAGCCGTGCCGGAAGGCGTCGATGCGCGCCAAAATAACGGACGGAGAGGTAGCAATTAGATAACCTATCCGCGGGACCTTCTTCGGCTGCTGCGCCTCGGCGGAAAGGCAGAGCGCTAAGAGCATAGCGCAATGAAAAAGAACCGCGATTTTTCTCTTCATGTCTTTTTGGGTGTCTCGATCCACTAGTCACTCGACACTTGACACTCGCCCCTTCTTACTTGATCACCGTGTCCGCCCGCGGCAGCACGTTCGGCGGAATCGTGAGACCAATCTGCTTAGCGGCTTTGAGATTGATGATGAACTCGAACTTCGTCCGGTTAGAACCAGTCCTGAGTTACTTGGCTTTGAGAGGAAACCTCTCTGGGTGAGCGATGATTTCTTCGCTCAAATCAACATCGAGTTCGGGCCAATAGAAGTGGCCCGGCGTTGGCTCTTCTACGTTTAGAATCTTTCCCACTGGCACATCTTTAAACCATGGAAAATGTTCATAGGACATGAACAACTCGTGGTCGCCAGCCAACAACCAAACGCCATGATTTGAAACATGCGTAACTTCAATCGGGAAAGTGTTCTTTCCAAGCGCGCTTAAGCTCATCGTAGTGCCCCTCAATAATTTGCTCGATCTCCTTGATTTGACTGCGTGACAAGCGAACATTCTTCGCCAACTCGTTATGTGCGGTTCCAACCAGAATTTTGCCTCGCCGTCTGCACAGTAGACGTGGACACCCGCTTCGTCTCAAGACGGAAGATTCTAATCACGCGCGTGAGAGACATTAATCACACGTGGCGACGTCAATGAATAACCCCGCACCAAGCTGCGGGGTTTCAGAACTCGGCGTTAAGATTTGTCTTAAAGGCATCGTCACTCCCGAATTTTTATCGGGGCTCCGGTTCCGAACCAGCCTGCGGTCAGCCCAGTCGAACCACCGCTTAAAGCATGTGGGAATGAGGGACTTCGGAAAGGCAATTTACTTAACGCAGCAAGCTGCGGGAAATCAACCTACGAACATTGAAAAAAATATTCTCGACCTAATCTCTAAATCCATGCTCGCGATACCAACGCTCGGCGCCGGGATGAAACGGCACATCGATGGGCGTCGCTTCGGTGTCCCGAGCGAGCTGGCCCAAGCCCGTGTATGCCCGCTCGTCCCAGGGAATCAGTTCCTCTCTTTCCTGCAATGCGGAGCAGATAAGATAAGCCTGCTCGTCCGGCAGCGACGCGCGCGTATAGAGCGGCCAGCCGCCGAAGTCGAGACAGACATGATCGGAAATGAGGCCTTTGTAACGTCCGGCGGGTAGCACGACCCGCCGCCAGCCGATCGCTTCCAGCTGCCGCAGCATGGTTTCCTCGAGCGTGAGCAGAACAAATCCCGCCGCCAACGCCGTTTCGATCCAGGTGCCGATCCCTTCGTCGAATACCGCGTCGATGCTGCCGTCTTGTATCCCGTCGAGCCGGCTCTTTTCTCCGGGCCGTGTCACCAATTGCAGTTTGCCGCCCCAGCCCTCGAAGTCAGCTAATGTGAATCCGTAGAGCGCGAACAATTGATCGGTGAGAATGCGCGTCGCATGGGCCGAATCTCCACGAGTCGAAAGCCGGAGCGCAACGCGCCGCTCTTTCAGCTCGGCGAGCGATCGAAGTCCAGCGCGCGGATGAACCGCTAGGACGAAACGATCCCATGATGGATAATTGGCAATCGCTCGCACCGCCAGCGGCTCGGAAAACATTCCGGTGCCGCGATAGGCTTGGGTGAGCAGACTCGATGGATTCATGATAGATAAATCCAGCTCGCCGCGAGCGACGTCGGAGGCGAGGAGCGGCGAACCCGTCGCCATGCGCAACGAAGGCCGGAACTTGTCGCCTGAGCCGCTGCCGACGACGATGCACATGTCGCGATTGTTAGTCGCGCGGGCTGATGCATCGGCGGCGACGTGCACGCCGATCTCCCAAAGCATCTTGATGCGCGCGAAGTTCGCGCCTCTTGGAATTGCTTCCACGGTTCCCTCCCAAATCGTAACAGTTCACCGGCAGTTTCCCGCAGAATGCTTCGATGAGCTCAGCATGAACGGAAAAGCAATTTCGATCTTTAATCTCATTGGGTCAATTCCCCGCAGCTTGCTGCGTAATGACTAATCCTAAGTTCGTCATTCCCGCATGCTTTTAGCGGGAATCCAGGCGAAACTCTGGCTGGACCCCCGATAAAAACATTCGGGGGTGACAACTTTGGGAGAAAATATCACAAAGGTCTATCGATACCCCGCAGCGTGCTGCGGGGTAGTTCATTTGAAGTCGGTTCATTCCTTCGGCGTCGAGCTCAGGACCCAATATAAGGTCCTGAGCGTTGGCGTTCAAAATGACATCCTTGTTAGTTTCGCGATTGCGCCACGGCCTCTGCGCGGCAGCTTCAGCCAAGCGAAAAAATACTGTTGTAGAGCTTTATCAGTTCCACCTGCTTATCGTCCCATTCCGGCGAAGCGATTTGCATTCGTTTGCCTTTCAAGTCGGCGAAATAACCGGCGTCCTTTCTGCTCGCCCAACGCCCTTGCGCGACCATGATGTCCTGGCCCGGTTTGGAAAGCAGAAAATCGACGAACAGCGCCGCCGCGTGGGGATGGGGCGCGCCCGAAGAGATCGACACTGTGGTCGGCGTCTTCACCGGCACAAACGGCTCGGAGAATATAAAATCCGCCGGTGCCCGGGCGTTTTTCATCTGCATGATTTCTTCGGGAAAAGCATCGATGACGACCGGGAATTCTCCCGCCACCGCGAGCTGCGCCAGCAGCGTCGGACCGCGCCGGAAATTAAGTTTTTGCTTCGCCAGCTTACCGGCGTACTCCAGCGCCTTGCTGCGGCCGTAGAAATCGATCAGCGAGGCCAGCCAATCGTAATCGGTGGTGTCCATGCCGAGCTTGTCTTTCCAGCGCGGATCGAGCAGATCATCGAAGGATTGCGGCGCTTTGTCGCGCCCAACCATCTGGTTATTGAACAGGAAAACGCGCGGCTGCGCGTAGATGCCATTGACCAGGCCTTCTTTATCGATGAAGCCGTCTCGCAGCGCGCTCCGCAGCGGCGTGCGATAACGCGCGATGGCGCCGGCCTTGGCCATCACGCCGACGAAGGAGCGGCGCGTGTTGATGATGTCGGCGCGGTGTTTTTTGGTCCGATGCTCGACCATGAGTTGTTCCATCTGCCGGGTCGCGCCGCCGGGCTGAAATCTGATCTTGAGGAACGGATACTTGCTCTCGAACACTTTGATCAGCTCCCCAGCACGATCGCTCGCCATGGCGGCGTACCAGACCAGCTCACTTTCTTTACGCGCTTCTTTCTCCAAGGCGTCGCTTCTGGCCTTTTCGGACAGTTGGTTAATCTGCTCCAACCGTTCTTCCACGGTTGCGCCATGAAGGTTCTCGACCGCAATAATGATCACTGCCGTGAGAAAGACTGATGCCCCTAAGATGCACTTTTGTATCGCTTTCACCTGAAGAACTCTCCTTCGGTCACTGAAGTTGTGCGAAGAATCCTTTGCGATCGAGCTCCGCAACAATGCTGCTGTCCATGAAATCGGACGCCTTTTTGTTTTTGAAAAGCGGATCGGTGAAGGCGATGCTTTCCAGTTCCAGCTGCACCGCCTCCTCGCGCGCGTAGGGCTTGCTCGGCATTCTCCCCAATGAAGCTTCGTAAATGACATCGAGCCGTTTGCGATCCGTGACCTTCATCTGCTTGGCGATCACCTTCAGAACCAGCGCCTTGTTCTTTTTGCCCAAGGCAATCGCTTCGCCGCTCGCCATGAAAAACGCGCGCAATAAGTCGCGGCGGTTTTTCAGAATGTCCGCTCTTGTCGATAAATCACCGACGGTATTGTAGATTTTCATCTCTTCGAGATCGGCGAGTATTTCTATTTTCACCTTTGCCTGCGTCTCAGCGGCTAAAATACTCTCCGGACTGCCGATCGTACCGTCCATGCGTCCTTGTAGCATCAGCATGATCCTTTTGTCCGCTTCGCCGATGCCCGTTGCGAGAATCTTCACGTCCTTATCCGGCGTCAAGCCAAGCTTCGACAGCGCGCGGCGCAGCGCAAAATCGGTGGTGCTGCCGATGCGGCTGGTGCCGACGGTCTTGCCGCGCAGGTCGGTGACGCCGGGGTTCGCGACTAATTTGTAAGTGGTACTGCCGAAGCTGCCGACGATCACCACCGGCAGGCCGCGCCCTGCGGCAACGATGGAGGCGGAACCGGAACCGCTGAGGACGTCCACTTCGCCGCTGACCAAGGCGCTGATCGCCGTATTGCCGGAAGGAATATTGATCAGCTTGGCGTCGAGGCCGTACTTTTCGTACAGCTTGGCTTCCTCGGCGATCCAGAGCGGCAGGCGAATACCTGAAGTCGTGGCATAAGAGATCTTGATAGGAACAACCTGGCTCTCGCCTAGATCTGTAAAAGCCAAGAGAAAAACAAGAACAAAAAGGAGTATGTTCGCTGTATCGATCTTGCGTCTCATATTTGTCTCACCTGACCGTCGCCGCGCAGAATGCTAACGACTCCTCGGAATGCTTCGACAAGCTCAGCACGAGCGGAGTGATTTATGAAAGTTTTATGCGTGGCGAGACATTGGAAGTATCAAGCCGTCTTTATCCGTGCCTCGCGCGTTCTCTCGAAACGCCCCGCGCCGAATTTCTCTATCATGCCCTCCAGTCCGAAGCATTGCTGATCTGTTCGATGCCGCCCAGCAACTCGTGACCCGGTTGACGTGGCCAGACGGAAACCAATTGGGCCGCACCCTTGCCGTCGTTGACATGCTGGTGGGTGATCATCGGCGGAACACAGATTAAATCCCCTTCTTCCCATGGATGTTGCGTTCCTTCGTGCAGTTCATAACCGCGGCCTTTGACGACTAGCAAAAGTTCTTCAAAAATATGGCGGTGCGCACCGCTGCGCTCACCTGCGCCGATCTCCTGCGCCATCACGTCCAACCCGCGCGCCGCCACTTCAGTCCAACGGCTCATATAAAACTTAAGCCGTCCCTGCCGCGTCGACTCCCACGAACAGTCCGCGGCGCGGATCACGCGCGGGCTTTCTTTCTCCACCCGATTTTCCTCCGCAAGTCTGGATAAAAACCAATCGTAGCGAGTTTTGCCGACCGCAGGATTCCGAATCTGACGCCGCGATTCAAACAGAGCTGCAACTTTCTGATCTGATGTCGCCTCGCTCTCGTTAACGCTGCCCGAGTGTTTCATCGGATCCCGCCATAAAAGACCTTGTCCATGCCAAAGTCTTATTTGAGGCATCCAAGCGCGAAAGCCGTCTTTCGGATTTGCAACGAACTGATAGGTCGTGTACGGGGGGATAATCACCACGTCCCCTGTTACAAAAGCAAACTTGACGCCCTCCTGGACAGACTCTCCGCTCCCGTCGAGAATGTAGGCGATGAGCGACGGGATCATCCGCCTCGGCTCAGTTTGCGCGCCGGGCCGCACCGCAAGAAATCCGCAGGTCAAGGTGCTCAGCGGCGCAACCGTATAGCGGCTAAAGACGCGCATATCTCCCAGCGCGAACTCGCCTTTGGCGAACATGGCGGGCTTGATCACGCGCGGCAGCATGTTGATGCGCTCTTGCTCGCGTTTTTGTTTTACGAAGCGCGCCTCGTAGTCGTAGTAATGTTCCGATGTGATTTCGTGCTGAGTACCAAAGCGCAATTCTCGATTTTTCTCTGCCATTCTAACCGCTACCCTTCCGCGTGTGGCGAATCCGAATATTCCGGCGCATCTTCCAGTTGTTCGATGCCCCCCAGCCCGAGGGCCACGCCTACGCTTGGCATCGAAGATAGCAGTAAGACGGGATTGCTTGCGTCGGCATTGAAGTGTTGATGTTCCGCCATCGCAGGGACGCTGATCAGATCTCCCCGTTCCCACTCCCATCTCGTGCGGTCGTGAATGTCATAACCGCGCCCCTCGATGACAAGTAACTGCTCCTCGGTCATATGCCGATGTTTGCCCGAGCGGCTTCCCGGCGGAATTTCCTGCATGTACAGCCAGACTCTTCGCGCCGCGCTGTTTATTTCCGGATGAGTGAACCATTTTAACCGCCCCTGCCGGCACCATTCCCAAGGTTGCTCTTCGTACGAAATCACATGCGTCACCGAGTTACAGAAAACGCTTTCATCGTGAAACAGCTTCAGATAACGATCATACGTGTTCTGCACTGTTCCTGCCCAAGCGCTTGCCTCCTTGCGCGCTCGGAAAACCGCTTCTGTCTTCTGGTCGGCGCCGAGCATCACATCGATGTCTTCCTTGATCCCCAAAACGCCTTTTTTGATCCGGTAGCCGATCAACTTTCCATGTTCATCATGGAGCGGCTCCGTTCCCTGGGGAAACGTCGGATTGTCGCCGAATTTGATCTGTTCGCGCTTGGTTAAACCCAGCAGGCTAAACAACCGGCTTTGCGGCACGAAGATCTGACACCCCGCTTGCTCGTCGCCGCCGTGCTGATGAATCGTAAACGGCGGCACGACGAGCATGTCATAGGTGCCGAACGAATAGGTTTTGCCGTCGTTGATCTCCCAACCTCTGCCACTCAAGCAGAACAACGTCGGCGCGCTGATATGCCGGTGCGCGCCGCGCGCAGGCGCTTTGGGAGGAATATCCGAGAAATGGGAAGTAAGATCATAGACCGGCGCTCGTTTCAGAATGTCGTAGCAAACGATATCCCCGGTCTGGTGCGGGCTGCTGCTTCCCATCACCGTGCCTTGTACGGGAAGCAGTTTGACCACGCGAGGCAACTGCTCCTTCAAAAGCTCTTCGTGACGCTGATGCGCCAACGGATCGCTGGCCTCTAGACTCTCCTCCGCCTCCCAGGGCCACCGTTCTTCCATTGCTAAACCTCTGTTCTTGTCGCGTTAACTTTCTATGCTGTTGGGTAGTGGTTCAGTTTTGTAATATTTTGTTTGTAGGGGCGACCCCCCGTGGTCGCCCTAACAAGGGCACGCACAGGGGCGTGCCCCTACATTTTTCAGGAATTGGGTTAATTTCGACTTTGCCTTCATGGTTCCCTTCGACTTCGCTCAGGACACGTTTGCTCACCGCGAACGAAAGTAGATAAAGCAAAACGAAAAAAGTTACCCGTTCGCCCTGATCCCTCGACAAGCTCGGGACTAAAGGCGCAGTCGAGGGAGCCCGTCCTGAGCAAAGCCGAAGGATCGAAGGACGTCCAACAAAGTTTTCACGCGCGATCGTAAGCTGCATATCCACCGCTCGCTATTTTTTATACAGCCCATCGATGAATCCCTGCTTATCCAGCTTCTCGACAAACTTCGTCTGAATGAACTGCGCCGGACTGGCCTTGCGCGCGTCCGGTCGTTTGGACCAATCGAGAATGGTCTGGATGCCTTTAGCGGATGGATAAGGTTTCTCCGCCAGCAGCTTCACGTAAAAGTTATAGGTTTCTTGAAGCTCTTCGGCATTTTCCAGTTTCATATACTTTTTCAGAATCGTGGGAGTTTTGATTTTTTCGGTTTTGTAAAAATGAATTCCCTCGATCATGGATTTAACAACCATTTCGGTCGTCACGGGTTCGGCCTCAAAGAACTTGCGGCTGGTTATCAGCGCGGCATTGGGCAGTTCCGCTTCCTTCATTCCGGGCGGATTCTCAAAAAAAGTGTAGCCCGCTCTGCGCGCCGCTGAGGTAAAAGGCGGTGTCAACGTCGTCGCATCCACCTGTCCCAATTGGAGCGCCCCAAACCTGCTCGCCGACGGACCGGTAACTAGATAGCTAACGTCACGATCAGGATCCAACCCGGAAGCTGCCAGGATCATTTTCAACGACAATATCGAGGGGCCGGCCAGACTGTTCACGGCGAGCTTTTTGCCTTTTAACTGGGTGATCTCCTTGATCTCTTTTTTCGCCACCAAAACTTGCGGCTCTTGATTGATCGGACTGGCGACAATGAAGATTTCCGCCCCGCCCAGCACCGCGTCCACCACGCCGCCGCCACCGGCGTTGATGAAGTTCACGTCGTTGCTTACCAGCGCTTGTGTCGCGAGTATTCCGCCGCGCATGTAAACCAGCTGCGCGTTAATCCCGTTGTTCTTGAAAAAGCCGGCTTCTTTGGCAATCCAAACCGGCGCGTATTGCGGCGAAATCGAAGTGTAGGCAATCGTGATGTTGGCGGGCGGTGCTTGAGTCTGAGCAGCCAAGACTACGCCGGGAGACAACAAGTAAATTGTCAGCAAGCCAATGCCGCAGCCGTAGTTTGGCAAGATCGCGCTCCAGACTATGAAGACCGCTTGGCCTCCGCCCGCCGCAAACTTTCCGCGATCGCTCGGCGCAAAATCGCGCTGAGCGCTTTTTTCTTGTACGAGGCCGAGCCGCGCAGGTCTTCAATTGGCTCAGCGTCTTCTTGAATAAGCGCGCCGGCTTGGTCGATCAGCGCAGAAGTAATTTTCCTGCCGCGGAGCAGGGCTTCCACCGACACCGCTTTCTGTGGCACCGCGCCAGCGCCGGTTACACCAATGCCGATATTGTTACAGGCGCCATCCTTGTCGAGACCGACTTGTACCGCGGCGCTGGCAATCGCAAAATCGCCCGCAACGCGTTCCAATTTCAAATAAACTCCGGCGCTGCTCCGATCGGGGAGAGGGAATATCACTTCAGTCAATATTTCGTCGCTCTCCAGCACGGTCGTGTACGCAAACGTAAAGAAGTCCTCCGCCGCGATGATGCGCTCGCCTTTCGGACCGACGGATTTCAATTTGGCGTTGAGCGCCAAGGCGATTGGCCCATAGTCGCCTGCCGGATCGGCCTCCACCAAACCGCCGCCGATGGTTCCTCGGTTGCGCACTTGGGTATCGCCGATCTTGCTCGCCGCCTCGCAGAGCATGACAATTTTTTCCCGCAAGAGCGACGCCTCTTCGATCTCGACGTGACGTGTCATCGCGCCGCAGCAGATTTGGCCGGCCTTTTCGCGGATGTAATTGAGATCCGCAATGCGGTGAATGTCGATCAAATATTTCGGTCGCGCGACGCGCAGCTTCATCATCGGCACCAGGCTCTGGCCGCCGGCGAGAAGCTTGGCGTCGTCGCCGTGCTGTTTCAAAAGCGCAATCGCTTCGCTTATTCCGCTCGGTGCTAAATACTCAAAAGACGCTGGATACATTACGGCTCCAATTCTGAAACAATGATCGATCCGAAATCGAAACGTTCCCTCTCCCTCCAAAGAGACTGTGTCGCAATCCGAAAAATCGCGCCCGCGTCATCCTGAGCCTTAGCGAAGGATCTGCTTTTCTTCCGTACTCGTGTCGAATCGGCGTTGGTGTTCCGAAACTACAAAACCCAAAAGCGGATTCTTCGTCGCTCCACTCCTCAGAATGACATTGCGACCCAACCTCAACGGAGGGCGAGGAAAGTTTTCGGAATGTCTTTAGCATCGCTCTGTCAACAATTACGGTGGCAGACGTTACTTCTTAACATACTCGAAGCGCATCGGATCCCACTTGCTGGCGCGAATTTCTTCATAGGCTTTTTTAACGAACGTGAAGTCGTAGACTTGATCGAGGGTCACCGGCCCCTTGACCCGGCTAGTCGCGCCCACCGCGCGCAGCTGCTCGCGCACCCGCTCGATATTGGTCATCATCACCTCTTCACTCGCTTGCCCAATCTTTGCGAGGTCCGAAGCCTGCTTGTCCCGTTCGCGCCAGATTTCTTTGGCTTCATTGAAATCACTGATGCGCAGCACTTCCATGATAAACTTCGCCGCTTCGTTGGAGTTGCGATGATAGAAGATCTGCCCCTTGAGGGTCGCTTTGACGACTTTGTAAACTTCGTCGGGCGACCTCTGAATTTTGTCGTCGCTGCTTTCAAGATTGGCGCTCAGCGCCGAGACATAATCGCCGCTGTAGGCGAGAATGCGAAAGCCCTTCGCTTGCGCGAGCCTGGCGTTGCCAATCGTAATCATCGTCGCGTCCACCGCCCCGCTCAACAATGCACCGAAGCGCACGGACGGCTCACCCAGGGCGCGCATCTGTACGGTTTCGACGGCGACGCCGTTTTTAGCCAATAGCTCGCGCAACAGCAGCGTAGAATTGCCGGAAGAATCGGAGATCGCCACGATCTTGCCGTTCAGTTGCTTCATGTTGGTGATTTTGGGCGAGACCACGAGATACTGGGACGGTTTGTCGGTGCTGACTTGGAGAATCTTGAGCCGCGCGCCGCCGAGAATCGCCGGGATCGAGCCGCCGTTGCTGTAATCGACCGCGCCGCTGACAACCACCTGAGTTGTCACCGTGCCGCGGGTGACGATCACGTCGACGTCCAGCCCCTCTTCGCGGTAAAAGCCCAAGCGCTGCGGAATCACGTAAGGAACCAATGATTCGCCCGCCGCCTTGGAAGCGATGCGAATTTTCTTCAGCGCTTCGGCAGCACGCGCTTCGCCTATTCCCGAACAAAGCAAAAGAACCATCGCTATTAAAATTATCAGCATCGTTGCTTCCCTCGCATTCCTGCGCGATCACCTCTTCACATATGCGTAACGCATCGGATCCCACTTACTTGCCCGGATTTCTTCGTGGGCTTTCTTGACGAACGAGAAATCGTAGACCTGGTCGAGGGTTAATTTCTCTTTGCTCCGGCTCGAGGCGCCGACCATTTTCATTTGGTCCCTCACCCGATCGATATTGGTCGCCAAGGCCTCGTCCGAGGCCCTGCCGATCTTGGCCAACTCGGACGCTTGCTTAGTGCGCTCGGACCAGAACTCTCCGGCGTCGCTGGCGTCGGAGAGCCGCAGGACCTCCATGATAAATTTAATCGTTTCGTTGGCATTACGGTGAAGGAAAATCTGTCCCTTCAGCGTCGCTTTCACCACTCGATAGACCTCGTCCGGCGCATTCTGAATTTTTTCGTCAGTCGACTCCAAATTGGCGCTGAGCGACGACACATGGTCTCCGCTGTAGGCGAGGATGCGGAAACCTTTCGATTGGGCATGCTGCGCGGCGCCGTAGGACACGAGTGTCGCGTCGACAGCGCCGCCCAAGAGCGCGCCAAGCCGCACCGACTGCTCCCCGAGGGCTCTCATCTGCACGCTTTCACTGGGCACTCCATTCTTGGCCAGCAGCTCGCGAAGAATAAGCGTGGAATTGCCCGAAGCATCGGAAACCGCGATGGTCTTGCCGACAAGTTGTTTCAGCTGCGAGATCTTAGGAGAACTGACCATATACTGCGCCGGTTTGTCGGTGCTAATGAGTAAAATCTTGAGTCGTGCACCGCCGAGCACCGCCGGGATCGAGCCGCCGTTACTGTAGTCCACCGCGCCGCTCACAACGACCTGAGTTGTGACCGTCCCTCTTGTGACGATCACTTCCACGTCAAGTCCTTCGTTTCGGTAAAAGCCAAGCCGCTGCGAAATCAAATAGGGCAGCAATGTTTCGCCGCCACCTTTCGAAGCAATTCTGATTTTTTTCAGAGCTTCGGCTCCGAATGCGCGCGGCAGCCCCAGACAAGAGACTAAAATTGTCGCGATGAGATATCTCAGCATGAATCGACTCGTCTCAGGCATTAAAAGGCTGCCATTTCTCGCCACGCAGGGCGACCGCCGGTCGCCCCTACATTTTTCGTGCCCTTTGCGCTCTTTGCGGCTAAAT
>Ga0184612_10000880_pt1 | contig 14348 bp, 13 predicted proteins | sample PLM3_60_coex_FD_133163 | JGI IMG/M metagenome (GOLD analysis project Ga0184612, IMG submission 133163) | Groundwater sediment microbial communities from an aquifer in East River, Colorado, USA - PLM3_60_coex | ecosystem: Environmental > Terrestrial > Soil > Riparian zone | place: USA: East... | reverse complement strand
TCATGATTGTCCTACGCCACCGCGGCAACATTCAACGCTTGCTGTCCGGTACGGAACCGCGATTAGGCACCTCTAGTTCTCGATAATTACCTCGACCCGCCGATTTTGCCGTCGACCCTCTTCGTTATCGTTGCTTGCAATCGGCGAGCGCGTTCCCAGCCCACGTGAGCTAATTTGACTATTTCTTACTCCATCTCTAGCTAAAGCATCGGCTATAGTGTCCGCTCGCCTTTCGGAGAGTCGCTGGTTATACGCTTCTTGGGCGGCGCTTTCTCTGCTCGCGTGGCCTTCAACCGCGATGCGCCGATTCGCCGCTTCGCGCTTGACGATGCTCGCAATCTGGTCGACACGGCCTCTACCGTCCGAGGTTAATTCCGCGCTGTCAAACTGAAAATTGACACTCGGAAGATTGACCATAACGCCGCGGCTGGTCTCACGGGCCTCAATGTTGCGTTTTTTTAGTTCTTCAATCAACGCTTGATTTTTGGCGATCTCAGCACCCTGTTGATCAAGGGCTTTTTGCTGTTCGGTCTGCTTCATTTCCTGGCCTTGGAGCTGATCGCCGATCAGTGCACCGGCGCCCAACCCCAACGCGCCCCCGACCGCCGCCCCAACCCCTGGACGGCCCACCGCCGCTCCTATGGCCCCGCCCGCGGCGGCGCCTCCTAAGGCACCAATGCCTGCGCCTTTTTCACGAGTACTTAATGATCCACCCGCACACCCGGAAGCCAAAACCAATAGAATCCCCACTGATGCGACCTTTAGCTGCGTATCCATAAATTGGTACCTCCTAGACTACACGCTATTTTCCTTACCCTTCGCTGTGCTGCCAGGGTATCCATACATTCTTTCTTTTTAGACGTTCGATTTCGGTCTGCAGAAATAGGCAAATTCTTAAGGCTAGTATTCGGCCTGTTTTTTAAGTCTTTCGAGCTCTCTTCTTTGGCGGTTGAGTTCAGCTTGGTTGGAGTCGATCTGCTGTTGTTGATCTGCTTGTCTTTGCTCTTGGCCTTGAAGTTGATCGCCGATCAGCGCACCGGCGCCCAATCCCAACGCGCCCCCGACCGCCGCGCCAACCCCCCTGGACGACCCACCGCCGCTCCTATGGCCCCGCCTGCGGCGGCACCTCCTAAGGCACCGATGCCCGCGCCCTTCTCTCGAGTCGTCAACGATCCTCCTGAGCAACCTACGACTGTAAGCACAAGGAAAATAAGGGTAATTGTCCAAGCCTGTCTCATAAGTTCTCCTTCGTTCGGTCCGCTTGCTGAGTAGCCGAAAACTTTAACAGATCGACCCAAACCCTTCAAACAATCTAATCGGATAAAACATAATAATATTTTATTTAATTTTATTTAAATGTTTTCAGTCGCTGAATTTGATCGCATGTTCCAGCCAATTCAGCCGAGGCTGACGCGCGCCGGAATGAAAAAAATACAAAGAATTCCTGACTCCAAGGTGCGCGGGAATGACGACAATGTAACCTGATTTGGCTCACGGATTTCTGGGCCAGGACACCAACAACGGGTCTTGATATCGGAGACTTTTGTTGACATCGTAGACCTTAGAAGTCTATAGTTTTTTTAAAAGGAGACCCGTGGAAACCGTTACTCAAGAGCAAATTTTAGAGGCATTGAGAAAGGTCCAAGACCCTGAGCTACATCGCGACATCGTAAGTCTCGGCATGGTCAAAGATCTCGCTGTCGCTAACGGCAAAGTAGCTTTTACCGTTGAGCTGACTACCCCAGCCTGCCCGCTACGTGAGAGTATTGAAGGCGACTGTAAGAAGGTATTGGCAGGAATTTCCGGTGTCAGTGATTTAAATATCACTTTTGGTGCCCAAGTGCGCGGCAGCAAGACGGGAGGCGGGCAAACGGATTTGCTGCCCACCGTTAAGAACGTTGTCCTGGTTGCTGCGGGCAAAGGTGGTGTCGGGAAGTCCACTGTCGCAGCCAACCTAGCCGTGGCATTGAAAATGCACGGCGCTGCTACAGGGTTACTCGATGCCGACATCTACGGGCCATCAGTTCCGATTATAATGGGTGTAAAGGGCGAGCCTAATAAGGTTGAAGTCAATGGCGGATACAAGATAGCTCCAACCGTGGCTCACGGTGTGCCTGTAATGTCAATTGGCTTTTTTCTCGAGGCCGACCAAGCGGTGATCTGGCGCGGGCCTATGTTAGGCAAAGCTCTGCATCAATTGATGGCGGATGTTCATTGGGGCGATCTGGATTATCTCGTGGTCGACATGCCGCCAGGAACCGGCGACGTGCAGATCACTTTTTCTCAACAGCTTAAGGTCAGCGGTGCGCTGTTGGTCGCAACACCGCAAGAAGTCGCACTGGCAGATGTGATCCGGGCCAAGACGATGTTTGATAAAGTGATGATCCCGATTGTAGGGATCGTTGAAAACATGAGCTACTTCATCTGCGACGGTTGCGGAAAGAAGCACGAAATCTTCTCTCGCGGGGGAGCCCAGAGAGCGGCAGAACGGTTTCAGATCCCCTACCTTGGAGAGATTCCGATTACGCCGGCGCTTCGAGAGGGAGGCGACAAGGGTGTGCCGATTTTGATCCAGGACCCGGGATCCGAAGTGAGTAAGCGTTTTCTCGAAATTGCCGCCAAGCTGGCAGGTCAGCTTTCCATCGCCTCTGAACGGGCGAGAAAAAGTCCGGGCCCTAACATTATCACAACCTAGCGAGTCGAAACGAGGAGTTGTTGCAATGATTACCAAAGAACAGGTCTATGAGGCTCTCCACGAATGCTACGATCCGGAAATCCCAGTTAACATTGTCGACCTGGGTTTGGTTTATGATGTGCAAGTCGACAATGGTGATAACGTAGCCGTGAAAATGACGCTCACTGCACCAGGATGTGGCATGGGCACGATGATTGCGGCGGATGCAAGGCAAAGGATTCTTGCCCTGGAAGGCGTCGGCGACGCAACTGTCGATCTTGTCTGGGATCCGCCCTGGAATCCCAGCATGATCAGTGAAGAGGCGAAGCAAAAACTGGGCATTGGCTAGCTAAGCTAGCGAGGCGCCTCGACAAATTCCGATCAATCCAATCATCGGCTGGGACGCCGACACTCGTATTTGGCACACAGAGACTGTTTGTGCCACGATGCGAGGCTAGCGGACTTTCTAACCCAGCTTTGCGGAGACGGTCATGCTCAATCGGCCTAAGTTAAGAGCCGTAGAAGTATTTCCTGTTCAGCAAGAAGCCAAGACGCTCGTTTATTTGAAAGATCCGGAAAACTTTGCTCAGCCTCTAGGTATCTCTCCGGCTGGATACTTCATTATCTCTCATTTCGACGGCCAGCATTCTTTGGTTGATATTCAGGAAGCCTATTGCAAGCAGTTCGGTACGCTCCTGCTTACCAACGAGCTGCAGCGTTTCATCGATTTGCTTGATCATCATTACTACCTCCAGACAGCTAGATTCTTGGTCCACCGAAACGGGATTGTCGAAGAGTTTAAAAGGCAACCCAGGCGTGCTCCCGCCCATATGGGAAGCGTCTATCGCCAAGATGCCGGTGAGTTAAGGAGGCAACTCGATGATTATTTCGCGTCGCCGCATGGTCCCGGACTGCCATCCCTCGATACTCAAACTGTTACGCCCAAGGCGATTGTCGCGCCGCACATCGACTTTCATCGGGGCGGGCCTGCCTACGCCTGGGCTTACAAGGGATTGGCCGAAAGTGAGGGAGCGGATCTTTATGTCCTCCTGGGCACTTCTCACTGCGGTGGTGAGAATCCGTTTATTCTCACGTTCAAAGATTTCGACACTCCGCTAGGTCCGGTGGAGACCGACAAAGAGTTTACTCGGCGTCTTCAAGAGAGTTGTCGAGAGGATCTTCTGACCGACGAGTTCTTACATCGCGGCGAACACTCTCTGGAATTTCAAGTGTTGTTTCTGAAATACATCGCGCAGCGGAAAGCAGAGCTGAAGGGCGAACGGGAAAAACCTTTCAAGATCATTCCGATCCTCGTCTCCTCGTTTCATTCCATGGTGTTGAGTCAATCCCCTCCCGAGAAACATCCGCCTGTGGAGACGTTTATTAACGCTCTGCAAGACTTGGTGGCGCAAGAAAACCGTCAGATTTGTTTCGTTGCCGGCGTTGACTTGGCACATGTGGGAAACCAGTTTGGTGATCTTGAGCCAATTACGCCGGATTTTCTTCAATGGGTCGAAACCGAAGACCGTTTGCTGATCGACAAGCTGGCGGCGCTAGACGCCTCCGGCTTTTTCGGTGAGATCGCGAAGGATCAGGACAAGAGAAGGATCTGTGGCTTCTCGCCACTTTATTCTTTGATTCAGCTCCTGGACGGAAGTCACGGCAGGACGCTCAAATACGATCAGGCCTTCACGCCGGAGACCGGTTCCGCCGTAAGCTTCACGAGCATGGTCTTCGAATAAACTAAAATCGCCAGCGGAGCGAGACTAGCAGGTTGCTCAAAAAGATCTCAGAGGCGAGGCACGCGCATATGGCTGATAGCTTATGGCATACAGTTGGAACTATACGCTATAAGCCATACGCTTTTAGCCAGCTGGAGCGAGGCGATTGAGCGCACGACGATGCTCAGGGCGATCGGCTCAGTATTAGCAATGACAATCATTGTCCGTTCGTGCTGAGCTTAGTCGAAGCATGAACCGTCTAAAGTTTTTTTCAGCAGGCTGCTAGTGCATGTTCATGCCACCATCGACGCTGATGGACTGGCCGGTCATGAAGTCACTGTCGTCTGAAGCCAGGAAAATTACGGTCCCCACCAAATCCTGCGGATATTGGTCGCGCTGGAAAGCCCGGCGCCTTCGACGGTCGGCGAGTTGCTCCGGCGTCAAGACACCTTCCTGATTGGAACCGGAGATGGTCAAACCGGGCATAATCGAATTCACACAGATATTGTCGTTGCCAACCTCCCGCGCCAGGGCTCGCGTAAAACCGACGACTGCCGCTTTGGATGACACGTAGTGAAGAAAAAGCGGCGTGCCGCCTAATATCGTTCCCGACGAAATGTTAATGATCTTGCCTTTGCCCTGCTGCTTCATGGCGGGGTAAACCGCTTTGACGCAATGCCACAGTCCCTTGACGTTCACCGCCATAACGCGGTCCCACTCCTCGCCGTCGATCTCCATGAAGTGTTTCTTCTTGAGCGCCGAATAGAGTCCGGCGTTGTTCACCAGAATATCGATGCGACCGTAGCCTTTGAGGGTTGCTTGCGCCATCGCCTCGGTTTTTTCCGTTGAAGTCACGTCGACCAAGACGGCCATGGCTTCACCGCCGGCTTGCTTGATGTCCGCCGCGACTTTTTTCGCTTCCGCGTCTTGAATATCGGCAACGACGACTTTGGCCCCTTCCTTGGCCAATCCGTGGGCGTAGGCCTTGCCTATGCCGACACCGCCGCCGGTCACGATTACGACTTTGTCCTTGAGCCGCATAATGTCTCCCTTCCGTTGAGCTGATCAAATCTTAAGCCGGTAAAAATCAATCGGATTGCTGTGCAAAATCATCTTTTTGGTCTCATCGCCGATGTCTCTTCGCGCCAAAAATTCCGGTAGGTCATGCTTGAACATATCCGGCAGTCGCTCATGAGGATAATCCGACGGCCACATGAGACAGCGCGGATTAAATTGCTTTAGCACCTGGGTTAGCGCTTGCTCTTCGACCTCGCAGGTGGCCCACACCTGGCCCGAGCGGATATACTCGCTGGGCTTTTTCTTGAGCAGCGGCGCCTGGAAACGGTAGGGCTTTTCAAACTCCTCATCCATGCGGTCCATCATGTAGGGCAGCCAACCCGATCCGGCTTCGAGGAATGCAACTCTCAGTCTTGGGAAGCGCACGAAGACGCCTTCGAAGATCATGTGAGTGAATTGGACCATTATCGCAAAGGGATGCTCCAACGTATGGACGTGGAGGAACTTGTTAAAGAAATCGAACCCCATGCCGCGGCTGGGCGCGCCGTGAACAGTGAGCGGCATGTCGAGTTTTTCCGCTGCTTCGTAAATAGGATCGAAATCCGTGTGGCCGTAACCCTTGTTTAGGACGGTCACCGCCGGCATAAGCCCGGCAACCAGTCCCAGCCCTTTCGCGCGCTCGAGTTCCTTGGCCGCTTCGGTGGGCTCGTGGACCGGCAGCAGGGCCACTCCTTTAAGCCGCTGACTCTGTTTGGTGAAGCGTTCGGCGATCCAGGAATTGTAAGCACGGGAGATGACACAGGACCATTCCGGATTCTGGATGAGTCCGAGGGCGAGACCTCCGGTGGGATAGAGCACAGTAGTGTCCACCCCAAGCTCGTCAAGGAACTCTAGCCACTTGGACGCGGGGGTCTCGTGGATTTTGCCCGGAACGCCGAACCCGCGGTTCCAGCCATCCAGCGAGGGGAAAAAACTGTAGGTTTGAAAGTGGGGCCCTTCCCGATATCGTCCTTCGAGAAACTCGCGCAACTCGGCGTCTTTTTCCATCACGTGTCCGTCCGCGTCAATAATCGGATAATCGATATTCATGGCTCTTCTCCATGGTTTATCAGCCCTTCGATCACTGCAATAGCTCTCTCATGATGTCACTACTTAAAGTCGGCGAGAAAGATTCTTCGCTTTGCTCAGAATGACACTGTGAAAGGAGTTGTCATCCTGAACGAAGTGAAGGATCTGTTTCGAAGCAACTCAGCTTCTTCTTCTCTCGGCTAACCCAATGCAGGATTGATCAATGCCTTAGTTGGAAACATTTCCGGGACCTCGCCGCCGACGGCACGGATACACTTTTCAATATCCTTCAGTGGAAAGACATGGCTGACCATTTCTTGCACCGGAAACTTGGTTTCCTCGATGAGCCGGAGCGCAGCTTCCGTAGCGTCGTTGTCGGCGGTGAAACAACCCTGAAGTTTGATTTCACCCCAGACCAGTTTATCCATGAGCATGGGCGTTACGGTGGTATCGCCGGTCAAACCTGCCAGCACCATAGTGGCGTGCCGGTGTAAGCAATCCACTGATTTCAGGATCGCGTTCGGATTGCCCGAGACATCCACGACGACGTCGCACATCTCGCCATGGGTTTCCTTGCGGATGACTTCCACGACGTCTTCTTCTTCGACATTGATCGCGCGATGGGCGCCGAACTTCTGGGCCAGTTCCAATCGCGGTTTGTCGCGTCCGATGCCGGAGATAAAGATCTTGGCGGCACCGGCATGGCGCGCGGCGAATGTGCAGGAGAGCCCTTGCTGTCCCGGACCTTGGATCAAAACATAATCGCCCATCTTCACGCCGCCTCTGCGAATGGCCCACTGAAAGCCGTTGGCCATCACCGAACCGATAAGGGCTGCCGCTTCGGCGGGAAGCGCGTCGCTGATCTTGGTCGCGAGAACATCGGGAGCCAGGTAAATATAATCCGCGAAGCCGCCGAACAGGTGCGGCGGCTGATCGCATTTTGTGCGTCCGCCATAGTTCGTGCGCTGCCTGCAAAAGCGCTGATTGTTGCGCCGGCAATCGGCGCAGCGGCCGCAGCCGATGGCGCCTTTGAGAATGATGCGATCGCCTTCCTTTACGTGGTGAATCGCCGCGGCGTTTTTTCCTAGCTTCTCAACGCGGCCGAGAATTTCATGCCCGAGAATAATGGGATAATCGACTTTAAGCTTGCCGTGAAGGTATTTGACGTCGGTACCGCAGACACCGCCCATCTCGACCTTAACCAGGCCGCCGTCGGCTGGAATGTCGGGAACCGGATATTCACGGACTTCCAATTTGTCTGGACCAAGTAGTGTTGCTCCTCGGACTGTTGCCATGGGACCTCCTGTGATCCCGGCCAAGCTATTTTGGCCCGGGATCCTTCACTGCGTTCAGGATGACGGAACCTGTAGGTCATTTTGAGCAAAGCAAAGAATCGCTCTTGTCGTTTCCGTCATTTGACTTTGTATTCCTGGGTCAGCTTGTCGATAAAACCACTGGCGTCGAGTTCCTTCACCAGCGACTGATCGGCGAAACGCTCAGGATCTTCCTTCAACACTTTAGGATCCTTTTTGCCGACTTCCTGAATCGGCAAGGCGAAGTATTCCTTGGCTGGATAGGGCTTCAAAGGGAAGTCATACTCGCGGAAGTTCTCTTCGATCACTTCCCGGTCTTCGACTTTCATATATTTGCCTATCACCTTCATGCTGAACTCTTTGTTAGCTTTATAATAGTGCACGCCTTCGATCATCGCTTTTGTGAAGTTGACCAAGTCGGCGCGATTCTTTGTCATGTAGGGCCGGCGTGAAACGAAGAAGAGACTGGAATAGGGGATGCCGAGCTTGGACGCGTCCGCGATCAACGTCATTCCCAGCTTGCGCGCTTGCAAGGTCATAGGCGGGGTGAGCATCGCGGCATCGGCATTGTTGGTCTCGACGGCGGCAATGCGATTGGCTTGGTTGCCAACTTGAAGCAAAGCCACATCGGTGTCTGGTCTGAGTCCTTCGCGTTGCAAAAGATATCGGGCGGCAAAATCGGCGTTACTGCCGAAGCGGCTGATGGCAATGCGTTTGACTTCCTTGAGGCTCTTTATTCCTTTCCTAGCGTAAATGCGATTGTCCATGGTATTGCCGAGCCGGCCGAACATGACCAGATCCAACGCCGGCGTCGAGACCACCACTTGCGGCGAGAACATGCCGACTTGTGCGTCGCCCGATGACAGCGCCGCGGCGGCGGAGCTTGCCCCTTGGATAAAAATGAGCTGGACTTGGTTGCCGTATTTTTCGAACAGCTTCGCTTCCTTGGTGACCCACAGCGGCGCGAATTGACCGACTTCGCTGGTCCACACGACGTTGATGTTTGCCGCGGTGGCGGGTCCCGGTTTCAGCAAAATCAACTCAAGGAGTAAACTCAACAGCCACAAATAACGCGCTATTTTCATTCGTAGTCCTTTCGCTCGAAAATACTAAGACCTATGTTGACCTCGATTCCCGCTTACCCCTATACTGCCGAACAAGCGGTGAATCAAGTTCAAGGAGGGCTCGCCATGCGAATTCTGATAGCTCTGCTGACGGCACTGTTTTGTCACGGTACGGTCGGAGCGCAAGGACTGACTCGGGTCATGTCCGGTTATGCCGCGATTTCAGGCCCCCACGCGGTGCTATGGGTCGCCCGCGACGCGGGCCTGTTCGAGAAGAACGGCTTGCGCACGGAAGTGGCGTACATTCGCAGCGGTTCGACCATGGCTCAGACGTTAGTTTCCGGCGAGATTCAGTTGGCGCAGATGGGCGGCCCGGCCGCGCTCGCGGCGGGCGTGGCGGGCATGGACTTGAGCTTCGTGGCGGTGGCGCTGAACACAACGCCGATCGTCATCATGGGGACGGTGTCGCGCATGGAGGATCTCAAGGGTAAAGCTATCGGCGTCACCCGTTATGGTTCCAATACCGACATCTCGGCTCGCTTCGCGATCAGAAAGGCCGGCCTGCAGCCGGAGAAAGATGTGGCGCTGATTCAACTCGAAGATTATCCGGGAATCATGGGCGGAATTCTGTCGGGCCGGATCGCCGCGGGTGCATTAGCCGATCCGTTTACCGACTACGCCAAAAAGCTCGGCTACAAAGAGATCGCCGACATCGCGGCCCTCGGACTGGAGTTTCCCTTCGTCGGCATCGTCGCCAAGAAAAGCTACCTCAAGGACAATCCGGACAGCGCCCAGCGCTTTGTTCGCGCTTACACCGAGGCGATTGCGCTGTACAAGAACAATCCCGAACTGGCGATGAAGGTCACGAGCAAATACACCGGCATCAAAGATCCGGCGATTCTCTCTTCAACCGTAAATTTCTATGCCCCCAAGTTGGCGCGGGTGCCGTATCCAACGGTCGGCGGAATGCGCTTCGTGCTCGAGCAGATCGCTACACGAGATCCGAAGGCCAAAAACGTCAATCCGGAGTCATTCATGGACGTGCGTTTCGTCAAGCAGCTCGAAGACAGCGGCTTTATTCAGACACTCTATCCGAAAGGATAGACTCGCTGAACGCAAGCCAATATCAAAATTAAACAAGCATTAAATAGCAAACATCGAGGTATATAAATGAAAAAACAAATTATATCTGCCGATGGACATTTAGATCTTTTCTACCTTCCTCCCGATACATTCACGTCTCGTACCTCGTCTCGTTTGAAGGACAAGGTCCCGAAAGTTGTCGAGGTTGACGGGATAGCCTCGTGGGTCGGGGATGGAGCGCTCATGGGAAAGTATCGCGGTTGGATGGGACGGGGTGAACTGACCGGCCACCGGGGCAAAAGGATGATGGAGGTCGGATGGGAGCCAACGCATCCCGCGGATCCTGAGCTGCGGGTCAAGGATTTAGACATCGATGGTGTGCAAGCGGAGGTCATATACGGGATTCGTTTTGTCGAAGACAGTATTAAAGATCCGGAAGTGATCACAGCGACGTACCGGGCCTACAACGACTTTATCGCAGAGTTCTGCGAGCACAATCCTAAACGTTTGATTGGCATAGCGGATATCCCGGCACACTCCGTGGAGGGAGCAGTCGACGAGACCCGGAGAATAGGAAAGAGCGGTTTGGGCCTGCGGGGAGCGCTCTTTGACTGGTTTAATGGCCCGAAGCCCGTATGGCATCCGATGTGGGAACCGCTGTGGACTATGGCGGAGGAAGCCGATGTCGTACTCTCTTTTCACATCGGCGCCGGCCACGGAACCACCACAGTCGGGCCCACCGGGGTTGACGAGAAACTGTCGGGAACCATACCTCGAGTTTCCATGGCAGCCCATCAAGCCGTGGTGGCCATGCAAGCTGACGAGTGCCTGGCTTCTGTAATCTTATGCGGGGCGCTGGAAAGGCATCCAAAACTTAAAGTAGTTTTGGCCGAGAGTCACATCGGCTGGATTCCCTATTTACTCGATAGGCTCGACACTAAATATAAGGAAGGCTCCTACAAGGACTTGCTTAGAACAATGCCGAGCGAACTGTTCAGGCGCCAAATGTGGGCGACTTTTCAAGACGACAAGGTGGGAGCGCGCCTGGCGGAGGACTATGCGCCGGACAATTTCTGCTGGGCGTCGGACTACCCGCACGTGGACTCAGTATGGCCTGACTCGCATAAATTCATCCGTGAGGCGATGGATCACCTCAGCAGCACGATGCAGGAGAAACTGACTTACGGCAATGTAACGGCGCTATACCATCTTGGCTGAGCCCGGTCTGGAATCTTCACTTTCCTGGGTTGGAAACTTAAAAGTGTCCTGGCCCGGATTATTCACTGGCAAGCAACGATCAAGGGACGAGCCCTCCGGATCGAAGGCAATGGACCTATACCTTGAGGCGGCCTGCAAACCTAAGTTCTGGAGCAGATACCTGGTGAACAATTCGAGCGCACGGCCAAGCGTCATGAACGTCATTGAAGCTGTTCGCCTCTGTGCCTTCGCTCCTCCAAACTCATCCCTTGATCGACAGGGTGTCGCGGTTTTTCCTCGGAGCATGAATAATCCAGGCTAGCGCGGGAGCTATGCAAAAGAAAAGACACAGCGTGGTGGTTTTACTTGTGGCGCTTGGACTATCGATCCTGCTTGCCGCAGCTCCTGCGATCACGGCAGACAAGCCAGATAGACTTAGGATCGCTTACATTACTACCAGTGGGTCCATGGCAACATTATGGATGGCCGCAGCCTCTTCGGCTTTCCAGAATGAAGGGCTCGACGTTGAACTCGTATATATCCAAGCTAGCGCTGCGATAGCGGCAGTCTTGGCCGGCGAAGTCGATGCCGTGGAGATTTCTGCTCCAGGTATCGTTCCGGTCGTGCTCGCGGGCGGGAATCTGACAATGATAGCCGGACTGCTTAATAAAATGATCTATTCTCTTCATGCACAGAAGGAAATCAAGTCAGCCGCGCAGTTGCGCGGAAAGGTCGTCGGCACAGACCGCGTCGGTACCCCGGGCCATTACGGAGTGAGAACGACTTTAACCAAGCTCGGGTTGAACCCAGACACCGATGTCCAATTGTTGGCCGTCGGTGGATTGGACATCCGGTGGCCAGCGCTCCAATCCAGGCAGATTGCGGCAGCGGGGTTAACGCCGCCTGTGACTTTTAGGGCGGATGCGCAAGGATTTACCAAGCTAACCGACACGTATGATTTGCCTTACCAAAACGTCGGCCTGATTGTGAGAAAAAATGAAGTCGAGAAAAGATCAGACGTTTGGCTAAGATTGTTGCGCGCCGTTCGACGGGGCATCGACGTTTGGTATGAGAATCCGCAGTTAGCCAAGAGTGTTCTTGCCAGATATACCAAAGAGAACGATCCGGTGATGTTAGAAAAGACTTACGAATTTTTCACCAAGCAGGCCGGTTTCAATAGGGACCTCACCTTTACTGATCGCGGTTTCGAACAGATTCTCAAATTCTTGGGAGCGACGGTGCTCCCGGCGGCAAAGGATGCTCCGGCAAACCAGTTTTACGATACCAGGATTATCGAGAAACTGAAAAAAGGGTCGTGATGGTGGGGTCGTGTCTTGTATAACGCCGATGGAGGATTGCAAGACCTGGGGTTCCTTCTGGGTGATCAACTAGTCTTAGGGAAGGAGTCGCTTAAAAATTGGCGATGGGTTTCAATGAGCTTTTCAAAATGAGGTCTTTCCTCTTTTGAGAGAGTGGTTGGAAATTTTGAACCACTTCGTTTCCATCGCGCGAGCCACTCCTGGCCCAGGAGTTGTGGAGACAGGGGATGGGTTCGGGCCCCTGTCGCTCTTGTGAAAGCGATGGTGGTGTCTGACTTAGGTCCTGTGCCGACGCCTTCGGCAACAAAAAACCCTGCTGTCAAAAGCGAAACTCTCACGGCAGTTGAACAGGAGTAGGTGTAGAGTTCTGCTGATTTTGACAGGCAACGCTTGAAAATTCGCGAGAAGATCTCGCGGGTCCAAAGCGCGGGGTCTGTTTTGGATGAGAACGGATCGTAAAAAATAAGGTCGGGAATGTTTGCTGATTCGATAGAACTCCGGAAATCTCCCTTAAGAAGCTCCCATTGGAGCAGACTTGAAGCGTGTTCCCACTTGCCGTTTTCAAGAATCCGGTAGGGTGCGCTGTGCCGCAGGTGAGGGAAGCAGCCGGGATGTTTGGCGGCGAGGGTAAGCGAATCGAGATCCCATTCGAAACTCACCAGGCGCAAAGGGCGAAGGCCGTTTGCACCTTTTTCTGCATAGGTTCTTTCAAAACAGCGAATCGCGGCCATGGCATTTGAGGCCGCACCGAGTCCCACGTCCCAGATCACCAGCTCGTCGGCGTGGGCCTCTCGCTTCAATAGGCGAGAGGCGAAAAACGACTGTTCCACGTAGAGTTTATTGGCTTCATCGCTTGGCGCATTCACCGAGTGCATCACCTCACCGGAGCTCACCTGGCGAACACTCGAAAAGCCCTGGGGGGACGTGTGGATTTCGTAATCGCCCAAGCGGGCGGGCTGAGAGGTCTTGGCTTTTTTCGGAGGCCGACCTGGGTTCTCTTCGTCGCTTCGCACAAGCTTGATTCGTTTCTTCTCATAGTAAGAGAGAAAGTCATCACGCAAAATGCTCTCTCTCATCTCCCTCATCAGCCGATGATAGAAAGCCATGTTGTGAATGCCTAATAGGTGCCAGCCTAAAATCTCATCAGATTTGACGAGGTGATGAACGTAGGCGCGCGAGTATTGTTCGCAGGTCTGACAATCGCATCTGGCATCGAGGGGCTCTTCTGAGAATTTATGCACGGAGCGGCGCAACTGAAGTTTTCCATGAGAAGTAAAGGCCACTCCTCGTTGGGCCAGTTGTGAGGGGATAATACAGTCGAACATATCGACTCCACGGTGAACGCTCTCGAGCATATCAATCGGCGTGCCGACGCCCATGAGATAACGCGGAAGAGTTTGCGGCAGATGTTCGGTCACGAGTGCCGTGAACTCGTAGCGCTCACGATGAGTTTCGCCCACGGCCAGGCCGCCAATGGCCAGTCCATCAAACGGCAGCGCTCTCAAAAACGCCGCACTTTTTTTTCTGAGATCGTGATGGCAGGCTCCCTGAACAATTCCAAACAGTGCTTGGGGTGAGTCGCCTCTGGCCCCAAGGGAGCGCTCGGCCCAACGATGCGTCAGCTCCATGGCCGCCTCTGCTTGAGCGTAGGGGGCGGTGGAAAGGATGCACTGATCGAGAGCCATCATGATGTCGCTGCCGATCGCTTTCTGCATTTCGATGCTTGATTCGGGCGAGAGGAGATAAGACTTCCCATCCACATAACTTTGAAAACGAGCGCCCTCTTCGTTCATTTCTCTGGAATGGGGCAGTGAAAAAATCTGAAACCCGCCGGAGTCCGTAAGCACCGGGCCATCCCAGTTCATGAAACGGTGAATGCCGCCGAATTTCTT
>Ga0184612_10000876_pt1 | contig 14358 bp, 11 predicted proteins | sample PLM3_60_coex_FD_133163 | JGI IMG/M metagenome (GOLD analysis project Ga0184612, IMG submission 133163) | Groundwater sediment microbial communities from an aquifer in East River, Colorado, USA - PLM3_60_coex | ecosystem: Environmental > Terrestrial > Soil > Riparian zone | place: USA: East... | reverse complement strand
GGCAAGAGCACGATCCAGCGGGCCATCGAGCTCGCCCTGACCCGCCGCGTCACCAGCAATGCCGGGGATCTTGAGGCCCTGCGGCCATGGGATGCCGCCACGGACACGGACGCCCGCCCCTGGATCGCCATCGAGTTCGAGCAGGAAGAGGACGACGGTCGCGTCGCAACCGGGACGCTCGAGAAGGCCTTCGCCGGCCAGAAGGGCACGGTCGACCTCGTCTACGACGGCCAGCGGGTCACCGACCCGACCCTCGCCGACCAGGTCCTGGCCGAGCTATCGGGCATCCCGACCGAGCCGTTCTTCCGCTCGACGGCCTCGGTCCGCCACCATGAGCTGAGCGACCTCGCGCGCGACGAGGCGGCCCTTCGCGATCGACTCCAGGCAAGCATCAGCGGCGCAGACCGCGGGACCGGCCGGGCCAAGAAGAACCTGGACCGAGCCTTGCGCGAGCTGACGACGAAGGGGGAGAAGAACCCCGGGCGACTCAAAGTCGCCGAGGCTGCCGTGGCCTCGACCGCTGTCGCCGTCGAGCAGGGTGAGCTCAGCCTCGCCCAGCTCGAGCGCGATCGGGACACCCTGTCGGGTGCCCGCGAACGTCGCGGGGCCGCGGAACGGAGTCTTGCCGAGCGCCGCAGCCTCCTCGAGAAGGCCCGTCAGGCAGAGCGGTTCGAAGCCGAACGCACGGCCGCCCGCGAGCGCTACGAGCGGTTCCGGGAGGCGGTCGAGGTCGCAACCGAGCTCGACGAGCTTGCCCAGACCCATCCCTCGCCGAACCCCTTACCGGTGATCCGCCAGGCCGTCGAACGCCTGCGCGGGCTCGACACACGGATACGCGAGCTTCGGGCCGCTCTCGCGGGCGAGGTAGACGTCCAGTTCGAGGTCGCGCCCGAGGCGACCTGGCGGCCGTTGTCGCGCGTCGGGATCCTGGCTGTGATCCTCGGCGTGCTCGGCGCGGGCGCCACATTCGCGCTGAATACGCTCGGCGTCATGGACCTCGGGAGTGTGCCGCTCTACGTCGGCGGTGCGGTCGCGGCCATCGGGTTGATCCTGACCGTCGTCGGGATGTGGCTGCGTCGAAGCTCGAAGCTGCAAGCGGAGATGCGCGACAGCGAGATCGACCGGCGACTACGCGGTCGATCGCAAATGGAGGCCGAGCTCCGCCAGGCGGAGGCGGACAGCGAACAACAGCTCGGGTCGCTCGGACTGGAAGACCTCGACTCGGCGGAGGACCTGCTTGCGCGAGAGGAGGCGCACGTCGGCCGGATGGAGCAGCTGACGGCCCAGCTCGACGGCCTCGTCGGCAAGGAGCCGCGCGAGACCCTGGCCAAGCTGCGCGACGGCGCCGCACTCGAGATCGAACAGAAGACGAGCGCCCTCGAGGGGCTCGGACCGATCGCCAAGGAACCGCGAGCGCGAGAGCGTCTCGAGGTCGAGGTCCGCGACCACGAAACCGCCCTCGACCGGGCGCGCGACGACGAAGCGAACGCCCGCGCGCGGGTCGAGAACAACAACGTCGATGCCGAGCAGGTCGCGACCGAGAGCGAACGCCTCGCGACGTGGCGAGAGCAGCTTTCGATCCTGCAGCGCCGTCACCGCGTCCTCGAGACCACGCTCCGGGCGATCGAGCGTGCCGAGACCGCAACGATGAAGACGGCGACCCGCTATCTCGAGGGCCACATGGTCCGCGACGTCGCGACCGTCACCGGTGGTCGCTATCGGCGAGTCCGCGTCGACGACAAGACGCTCGACATCGACGTCCATGCACCGGAGCGCGGCGACTGGGTGCCGGTCAACACGCTGAGCCAGGGCACCCTCGACCTGGTCTATCTCGCCGCGCGGCTGGGACTCGTTCGCCTCGTGACCGGCGACCGTCGACCGCCGCTGGTCTTCGACGACCCCTTCGTGACGCTCGACGACGAGCGGGCCATGCGCGCCCTGGCACTGCTCAAGCGCGTCGCCGACGACTTCCAGATCATCTACCTGACGACGTCGGATCGGTATGACGGCGCAGCCGACTCCGTCGTCGAACTGCCCGGCCCGACGACCGTCGACGACGGCGTCGACGACCCATCCCTCGCCCCGATCGAAGCGACGAGCGGAGCCAGGGCCTGATCGAGGGCCTGTCCTCGGCGTCTCTGACCGTGGTCCTGGGCCTCGCGGCTGCGCTGGTCTGGGGCGCCGGCGACTTCGGCGGCGGACTGCTGAGTCGGCGTTCCCCGGTGTACGGCGTGGTCCTCGTTTCGCAGGTCACGGGGATGCTCATGGTCGGTGCGATCGCGCTGGCGTTGGGTGAGACGATCCCGGCCGGTCCGGACCTCGTGATCTGTCTCGTCGCGGGTGCGCTCGGCGGGCTCGGCATCACGATGCTCTATCGCGGGCTCGCGATCGGCCGGATGGGGATCGTCGCGCCGGTCACGGGCGTCCTGGCGGCGGTCATCCCGGTCGTCGCCGGCTTCGCCACAGAAGGTGTGCCTGGACCGGTGGTGCTGGCCGGCATCGTGATCGCCGTGGTCGCGGTCGTGCTCGTGTCGCGGGTCGCCGACGAATCGGGTGGTCGCGAGGGGTTGAGCGAGGCGCTCATCGCCGGCACGACGATCGGGCTGTTCGGCGTGGCCATCGCGCAGTTGAGCGAGGGCAACGTGTTCAGCGCGCTCACGGTCATCCGCCTGGTCCAGGGCGTGCTCGTCGCGGGTGCCGTGCTCCTGCTGCGCACGGCGTGGCGGCCGGGCGTCTCGATCCTGCCCGCACTCGTCGCGATCGGCCTGCTCGATACGGCCGGCAATGCCTTCTACCTGCTCGCGGTCCAGACCGGGCAGCTGGCGATCGCCTCCGTCCTGTCAGCGATGTACCCGGTCGCGACGGTCGTGCTGGCAATGGTCGTGCTGCGTGAGCCCATTACTCGCGATCACACGGTCGGCATCGTGCTGGCGGGCATCGCGATCGCGCTCATCGGCGCGGGCGGCGGCTAGCTCAGCGGCCTGCGATCCCGGTCCCGGCTCGCCGGCGCTCGATCGACAAGGCGGCGGCTGCCTCCCGACTGCGCACGATGACGACCGGGTCGAAGCCCTCGAGCTGAAGGCGGCCGCCGTCGACCGTTGCCCGGATCGCGGCCAGATGCCGGTCGATCACATCGGCGTCGACGATCCGCGCTCGTCCAGCGTTCTGGGCGTGGACGACGTCGGGCGGCAGGTCGAGGACGATCGCGGACAGCGGGAAGCCGAAGGCCGCGGCCCGCCGCGCGATCGGCCGCCGATGCGCGGCCGTCGTGTTCGTTGCGTCGACTACCGCGAGCAGTCCGCTCGCCAGGCGGCGGTCCAGCGTCCGGTGGAGGATGCGGAAGGCGACGGCCGACGCGCGCTGGTCGGCCTCGTCACCGGCGACGACGGCTCGGAGCGCATCCGACGAGACGATCTCGTCAGCGGCGAACAGCCGGGCGGCCAGCGTCGATTTGCCCGAGCCCGCGGCGCCGACCAGCAGCACGAGCGAGGGGTCGGGGATGAGGAGGGGCGCCATCGGCACCCCTCACTCTACGAGGTGGCGACCCGCCGGACCTCGTACCCGCCGCCCTCGGCAGCGCGGATCTCGTAGCTGGGCTGGTCGTAGACGGTCGGCCCTCGCTGGGCAAATCCGTCGCTGAGTCGGAAGCGCGAGCCATGCCACGGGCACTGGATGCAACCGTCGACGACGGTGCCCTCGCTCAGCGGACCACCGGCGTGGGCGCACACGTGGTGCAGGGCGTGGACGGTTTCGCCGATGCGCACGACCACCAGGTCGTTGATACCGGCGCGCATCTTCGTCGGCGTAGCCTCGGGTAGGGCGCCGAGATCGACGACCGGGCTCGTGTCGAGGTGGACCCATTTTGTGCCGGGACCCCGGAACGCGTGCCGATTGACCATGTTGCCGAACACGTATGCGACGTCGCCACCGACGAAGGCGCCGATCGAGATCAGCACGAACCCGATGATCGAGAGGGCGATCGGGACGGTCCGGTCGACAGGGCCGCCGGTTCGCATCACCGCCGACACGATCAGGATCAGGAGCGTGACGACCATGATCGAGGCGTGGAGCGTCGCTCGCGTCAGCGCCTTGCCATCGGTGTCGCTGTAGTCGGCCAGCCCCGTGATGGCCGAGAGCACCATGAAAATGATCGTGCCGACGAGCACGATGTCCGCGGCCGCAGGTTGGCCGAGGACGTCCAGGATGACGACGCCCAGGAGCAGGCCGATCGGGATGTCGGTCGACGCGGCGTGGAGGGGATGGCCGAGCCACCGGCCGTTGAGCAGGTCCTTGATCGGGTGGATGGGCCTGAACAGGGCCGAGGTCCATCGACGATTGAACTCTCCGAACGGCCGGGCCCAGCCGTCGTGCATGGCCACGAGTCGGGCGAACAGGTGCGCCATCGTCCACCTCCGTCAGCGGAATCTACGTCGCGATCTGGTTACACGGATGTTGCAGCACGGGTCATCCACATCCCATCCACATCCGGTGGAAAGTCGGGGATAAGCCAGCGGTGTTTCGCGCGAAGTTCGTGGATAAGACGGTTGTGGGGTCATGGGCCCGGCCGGTACATTTCGTCCTGCCCGAAGGGGCAGGTGCGAACCGCCAGACCGAAACGGGGAGCGATCTCCGGGACGGTCCCGGGAACCGGGTTCGATGGTCGCAAGGCCACCGAATGAGGATCTCGGGGCGGAACGTAGTGACTCCGGACTTGTTCGGAGCCGCTGCGAGCCGATTGGCCGGTCCTCCCACCAGTTCCTTCGGGCGCTTCGTTGTGCGCGCGGGCGGGCGCCCGGGGTGCGCACGGACTCAGGCTGACATCGCCGACCGGGGCCCGCGGCCTGTCGGCCTGAGACACGCGATCCGTCCGAATAGGCACGGCTACCTCGCCGCGAGCCGCTGCCGCTCGCCTCCGCTAGGCTCCGGCGGTGAGCGGCCAGAAGGACGAACGTCCCGCCCAGGACTGGCGCGTGCTCCTCGCGGTCTTCTGGCTGACCTCCATGATCGAAAGCCTCGGCGTCAGCCAGATCTTCGCCCTCGTCCCGACCTACTTGCGGGAGATGGGCGTGCCGCAGGCGGATCGACTCGCGTTCGTCGGCCTCTTCACTGCGCTGATCTTCGTGGTCGGCATGCCGCTCGTTCCGCTATGGGGCGTCTGGGCCGACAAATACAGCCGCAAGGCGGTGATCGTTCGAAGCGCGGTCGTTGAGGCGGTCGTGTTTGCCGCGGTGGCCCTGTCGAGGGAGCCCTGGCAGCTCGCGCTGAGCATGCTGCTCATCGGGTTCCAGCTCGGGAACACCGGCGTGATGCTGGCCGGTATCCGCGACGTCAGTCCGCGCCATCGGCTCGGCACCGTGATGGCCGTCTTCGGCGCGTCGAGTGCGGTCGGCTTCGCGCTCGGCCCGGCCCTGGCAGGCGTCCTGATCGACGGTCTTGGCTGGTCGCTGTCAGGCGTGTTCTGGCTCTCGGCCGCGCTGTCCATTGCCACCGCGCTGCTCGTCACGTTCGGGTCGCGCGAGATCCGACCGCAAATCGTGCCGGAGGGCAGGGTCCTGACCCTCGCGTTCGGCGCGATTCGGGGCGTGCTCGGCGACGCCACGGTTCGCCGGATCTTCCTGATCTTCGGCGTCTCGTTCCTCGCCAACCAGATGAGCCGGCCGTACTTGCCGGTGGTCGTCGAGGGTCTCGCCGGTACGGGGCAGGGCCTTGCGTCGGCCATCGGTCTCGTCATGGGCACGGCCGCGCTCGTCGGCGGACTGATCGCGCCATTCGGCGGATGGCTGGGTGACAGGTTCGGCTTCCGGAGCGTCCTGGTGGCGGCACTCGCCGGCGGCGGCGTCGTGCTCGCCCTGATGCCGTTTGTCCCGGCGGTCGGCGCGCTCGCGGTGCTGGCCGTGATCTTCGCCGCCGCGACCTCGACCGTCAGCGCGATGGTGTTCGGCACGGTCGCGACCGAGGTGCCCGCCGACCGCCGATCGGCGACCCTCAACCTCGTCTACCTGCCGCTGTACACCGCCGGAATCGTCGGGCCAGCCCTCGGCGCGGTCGTCGTTCTGGGGGGCGGGATCCCCGCCCCATTCGTGCTCGGTGGCGCGGTCTTCGTCGTCGCGTCGATCGTGATCGCCACCCGGTCGACGCGCACGCCGGCGACGCGTGCGGACGACATCACCCCGTCCTGAAATTAGGATGCGCCGACGACCGTCCCCCAGACGACACGTCGGCGCAGGATGCGAGCAAGCTTCAAGCATCCATACGCAGCAGGGTCGCGTGCGGATGACCGGCGACCAAGCCGTCGCTTCCCGGCCCGGGGTTCGGGGAAATCCCGGACGCCGCCCGCGGTCGACCCTCTGCTAGTGTCGGACCGATGGATCTCCGCCTCGACGACCGCGCCCGCGGGCGCCTGACCCTCCTCCTGGCCGCGGCGATCATCGTTGCTGGCTGGTCGACCCTTTTGCTCGGCAAGTTCGATAGCGGCGTCCGCCTGATGTGGAACGGCGACCGCGTCGTCGTCGACGACGTGATGCCGGGGAGCATCGCCGCGACGTACGGCCTCCAGCCGGGCATGGTGGTCACGCAGCTCCAGTACGTGACGCTCATCGAGATGCCGCACTACGTCGAGCCCGATCCGGCGATGCCATCGCCCGACCCGGAAACGGGCGAGATGCCGCCCTACACCCCGACGATCCAGCCGGCCACGCCGATCCGCGCAGCGATCGACGACAGCACCTTCGAGAGCCTCCTCTCGCAGACCCCCACGCAGATCACGGCCGTCCAGCCGTGGGACCTGGACCTCAAGTTCTATGAATCGCCCGTCAACCAGATCTCGCTGTACGACGATGGGATGGACGGCATCCGGATGACGATGCCGGCATTCGCGGTCGGCGTGATCCTGCTCGTGCTCGTCGGCTGGTGGCTCGCCAGCGGTCGAGCCGGGGATGGCGTCCGCGGCCTCGCCGGGCCCCTCGCGCTGGCGACTGCGGCTCCCTTCCTCGTGCGGCCGATGCTCGCGACCTACTCGCTCCCGGTCGTGATGGTCAGCGGCCTGCTGCTCGTCGCGGCGATGATCCCGCTTGCCATCGCGCTGCTCGAACGTATCTCGGACGCGCACGACCGAACGCTGGTCGGTTTCGGCACCGCCGGATGCGCCGTGGCCGCAAGCGCGCTCTTCATCCTCACTGCCTTCAATGGCCCTGGGTACGACGAAGGCCTCGCCCGATGGGCGATCGTGGCCGCGATCCCGCTGCTCCCCGGGTTGGCCGCCGCGGGCCCGCTCGACAGGCGAACGGCGGATGGCTCGGCACCGGCTCCCGCGAGTCGCCGCCTGCTCGAGTCGGCCGAGTATGCCGTCATCGGTGCCACGCCGGCCGTCGCCCTTGCCTCCGACGGCTCGCCGTATGCGTTCCCGCTGTTGCTCTGGTTCGCCCTCGTCCTGCTGGCCGGCCGCTTCACGATCCGCCCGCTCGCTCGGATCGCGACGCGCGCCACGCTCCAGCGCGACCTGGTGGTTGCGGCCACGGAGGCGGAACGGGCTCGGGTCGCGGCCGACATCCATGACGACGCGCTGCAGGAACTGACGCTGCTCGTCCATCGACTCGATGCAGCCGGCGACACGGAGGGTGCCGATATGGCGCGGACCGTCTCCGATCGGCTCAGGGCGATCTGCGGCGACCTTCGGCTGCCGATCCTCGACGACCTCGGCGTCGGTCCTGCGCTCGACTGGCTCGTCCTGCGGATCGAGCGACTCGCCGGCGGCGAGGTCCGCCTCGAGCGCGCCGACGGGAAGCGTCCGCCCGCGAATGTCGAGCTCGCTTTCTTCCGCGTCGCACAGGAAGCGCTATCGAATGCCGTCAAGCACGGCAAGCCGCCGATCCTCGTTCGCTATGCGACCACGCCGGGCGGCGCGAGCCTGTCGATCGACGATGCCGGGCCAGGCATCGATCCCGACGCCACGCAGACCACGGACCCGACTGGCCACTTCGGCCTCCTCAACATGCAGCAACGGGCCGAGGCGATCGGCGCAATCCTCGACGTCCGCCGGTGGCCGAGCGGCGGCACGCACGTGGCGCTCGACTGGCGGGCGAGCTGATCGGAGTCGGCCGGGCGCCGATCCGCGTCGCGATCGTGGACGACCATCCGGTCGTAGCCGAAGGCACGGCCGCAGTCCTGCGCGGAACGGACGGCCTCGAGGTCGTGGGCGTGGCGCCATCGCTCGATGCGGCGCGCGCGTCGGACCTGTTCGATGGCCTGCGGGTCGATGTCCTGCTCCTCGACATCCGGCTTGGACCGGAGAGCGGCCTCACCGCGCTCGGCGGCCGCAAGGGCGAGGACACGGCCGGCGAATCCATGCCCGGCATCATCGTGCTGACCGCGTACGACTACCCGCAGTACGCGGACGCGGCACTCCGGCTCGGTGCCGCCGGGTTCGTGCTCAAGACCGCGCCGATCTCCGAGCTCGTCGATGCCATCCGGCGCGTCGCGGCGGGCGGGCTCGCCTTTGCGGTCCGCCCCGGCAGCGGCGCCATCGCTCGACTGTCGCCGCGCGAACACGACGTCGTCCGCCTGGTCGCGGCCGGCCGCACGAACGACGAGATCGGGGCGGACCTCGGCATCGGGTCGAAGACGGTCGAGACGCACCTCGCCCGGCTGTTCGAGCGCCTCGGGGTCGCGTCGCGCACCGAGCTCGCGATGCGGGCCGTCCGCGAGGGCTGGCTGGACGTGCCACCGTCGCTCGCCTGACTCGCCGGGCGTCGTGCCATCATCGCAGCGATGCCGTCAGCCACGTCGCGACCGTCCAGGACGCCGCCGGGACGCTTGACCCTGAGCGAGGACGATCGGCGGACGCTGGCCACTTGGGCCGCCGACTGTGCCGAGCGGACGCTGCCGCTGTTCGACGCGGCGGCGCCGGGCGACCTTCGGCCGCGAGCTGCGATCGAGGGCCTCCGCGCCTTCGCTCGGGGCGAGCTGCGGATCGGCCCCGTCCGGGCCCTGTCGGTCGCAGCCCACGCCGCAGCCCGCGACGTCGCCGATCCAGTGGCGACCGCGGCGGCACGGGCTGCCGGGCACGCGGCCGGCACGGCACACATGGCGGCGCACGCGCGGGGCGTGCCGGCATACGCGGCGCAGGCACGGATCCTCGCCGGATCGTCCGATGCGGGCGGCGCCATCGCCGACGAGGTGCGCTGGGCCCTGCGACACGCCTCGCCCGACGTTCGAGCCGCGCTTCGACGCCTCCCGCCCCCGCTACGAGCGTCCGGCGTTCTCGGAGAGGCGATCAGCGAGCTCGACGCTCGGCTGCGCGGGACGTGACCGGGGCGGCCGCATCGGCGCGACAGGTTCCCGCAACGCGATCACCGCGAGCAGCATCGACAGACCGCCGTACCACAACGCTGGCAGGGCGAGCATCCCGGCGACGGGCACGGTCCAGCGGCGGCCCGTCCATGCGCCCCAGACCACGATCCCGATCCCAAAGGGTAGCCGGACCAGGAACGGGATCGGGACCGCGGCCCAGGTCCCGTCGCGCCCGGCGATCCGCGAAAGCACCTCGGCCCACTGGAACCAGGCGTTCGGCAGGACCGCGAAGGACACCGCGATGATCGCCGCCGTCGTGCCGAGGGCGATCGCCAGCTGTCGCCACTCGCGCCGCACCACGAACCACAGCAGCCCGATCCCGGGCGTGATCTTGGTGAGCAGCACAAGCGCCCACGTCCCGGGCCAGCGGAAGCCGAGCACCATCGCGGCAGCCAGGAGGAGGTGGATATTGCCGCCGGCCAGCTCCATCAGCCCGAGCACGACGCCAGCTGCGAACCAGCGCCGCCCCGTGAGCACGAACACGGCACCGAGCAGGATCAGCGTCCAGGCCGCGATGTAGGCCTGCCAAGGCAGCTGTCGGATCGGCTCGAGCAGCTGGAGGAACGCCGGTGAGTAGACATACGCGATCGGGTCGGTCCAATCGGACCGGGCGTAAGGGTCCGCGAGGGTCGGGAACCAGTAGCAATAGGCGTCCTGGCCGGTACCCCACAACCGACCGAACGGCTCCGCGAAGACGACGATCGCCGCCCAGATCGCGGCGACCAGGGCGTAGCCGACGATCTCGTGCCGATTACGCCACCCGCGTGAAGCCAGCGAGCCCCCAACCGACGCGGGTCCTGCCGGCCCCGTACGTTCGACGGATAGTCCGGCCATCAGGGCCCGTGCCGTACCATTCCGCCGTGCCGAACCTCGCTCTCCCGCGACCGCTCCCGCGCCCGCGCCGCCGCCCGACCGGGCCGGCGGACGTGGTGATGCCCGAGACCGTCGCCGATCCGGAGATCATCGAGGCCGCGGGCATCCGCTGGATCCACATCGAATCTCCGCGCTCGGCCGATCGCGACTGGCTGGAAGAGCACTTCGATTTCCACCAACTCGACTACGAGGACGTCTTCTCGCGCAACCAGCGCCCGAAGCTCGACCAGTACGACGACTACGTCTTCATCGTGCTGCACTTCCCACTCTTCGACAAGGACAGCGGGCGCATCCTGACGGCCGAGCTCGATCTGTTCATGGGACCCGACTTCCTGATCACGTTGCCGAACATCCCGCTGCCGCCGCTGGCGGCGATGTTCGAGCGCTACCGGGAGAAGGAGGACCTGCGCGAGGAGGTCTTCTCGAAGGGCCCGGGCTACTTGCTGTACAAGATCGTCGACACCGGGGTCGATGCCTCGTTCCCGATGCTGCGCAAGACCGGTCTCAAGCTCGAGCGGCTCGAGGACGACATCTTCGAGGGTCGCTCCTCGGAGATCGTGCGCGATATCTCCGATACGAAGCAGGAGATCATCAACTTCCGCAAGATCGTCCGGCCGCAGCGCGCGGTGCTCCGCGACCTCGAGCGGACGAAGCAGCGCTACCTGCAGGAAGAGCTCGAGATTTACTTCGACGACATCTCGGACGCGGCGGAGCGCATCTGGGACACGCTCGAGAACTACAAGGAAGTCATCGAAGGCCTCGAGTCGACCAACGAGTCGGTCCTGTCGCACCGGCTGAACGAGTCGTTCCGGATCCTGACCGCGGCGAGCGTCCTGCTGTTGCCGCTGACCCTGATCGCGAGCATCTTCGGGATGAACGTGGCGTTCCCGGGAGAGGGACAGCCGCTCACGTTCTTGCTGATCCTCGCCCTGATGGCGGTACTGCTCGCTGCCCTCGTTATCCTGTTCCGCCGCCGGGGCTGGCTCTGACCTGAAGCGGGGGCGGCACTCCCTCGCGGTAGAGTGCGCCTGGAGCTCGAAACCGCCATGACGACTGCCACCGACCTCGACCTCGCCCGCGCCGCGTTCGATCGCCGAGCATGGTCGGAGGCGGCCGAACGCCTCCATGCTGCCGACGCGGCAGAGCCGTTGGGAACCGACGATCTCGAGCGACTGGCGACGGCCCGCCACATGCTTGGCCAGCCTGACGAAGCCGCCAGGGCCTGGGAACGCGCTCACGTTGCCGCGCTCCATGCCGGCGAGATCACCAGGGCGGTTCGGAACGCCTTCCAGCTCGTTCAGCTGTTCGCTCAGCGCGGTGAATGGGCCCAGGCGGGCGGCTGGCTTGGGCGGACGACACGCCTCCTCGACCAGACCCCCGAGGACGCCGTCGAGCGAGCCCTTCCCCTGGTAGCGACCGCGCTTCGCGCGCGCAGCGAGGGTGACTACGAGACCGCGCTGCGGACCTTCGAGACGTTGGCAGGGCTCGCGCAGCAACGCGGCGACCCGGAGCTCACCGCGATGTCGTGGCTTGGCCTTGGACAGGCCCTTGTCGATGTCGGCGAGATCGAACGTGGCCTGGGGCTGCTCGACGAGGCGCTGGTCGCCGTGACCGCGGGCGAGGTCTCGCCGATGAACGCCGGAGTGGTCTACTGCGGCTCGATCGAGTCGTTCCAGCAGGCCTTCGACCTGCGACGGGCGCAGGAGTGGACGGCGGCGCTGGACCGCTGGTTCGAGGCACAGCCGGACGCCGTGCCGTACAGGGGTCGCTGCCTCGTGTTCCGTGCCGAGATCCTCCAGTTCCACGGGCGCTGGGCCGATGCCGTCGTCGAGGTGGGTCGCGCCTACGACTGGCTCTCGCGACCCCCGCCCGAGCCTGCCGTCGGCGAGGCGTTCTACCACCGCGCTGAACTGCACCGGCTCCGGGGCGAGTATGCCGCGGCTGAGGCGGACTACCGGGAGGGCAGCCGCTCGGGACGCAAACCTGACCCCGGGCTGGCCCTTCTCCGCCTCGCGCAAGGCGACCGTGCCGCCGCCGCGGCGACGATCAGGCGAGCGCTGGACGAGGCCGACCGGACGCAGCGGCCGCGGCTGTTCGAGGCCGTCGCGCTCATCGAGCTCGCGAACGACCACATCGATGCCGCTCGAGCGGCGGCGACCGGCCTCTCCGACCTCGTCGTCGCCGGGCCGTCAATGCCGCTCCTCGAGGCGACCGCGACGCGGACGGACGGAATCGTCCGGCTGGCCGAGGGGGACATCAAGGGCGCGCTCCAGGTCCTGCGTCGCGCGTCGGACCAGTGGCGGGCGCTCGACGCTCCGTACGAGGTGGCTCGAGTGCGCCTTGCGATCGGGCAGGCCTGCCGCGCGCTTGGTGACGCGGACGCCGCGACGCTCGAGTTCGAGGCGGCCCGCGAGGTCTTCGTCGGGCTGGGCGCGACACCGGACGTGGCGGCGGTCGATGCGCTGGTCGGGACGTCGCCGCCGACGCCGGGCGGTCTGAGCCCCCGCGAGGTCGAGGTCCTCGGACACCTGGCGCGGGGCGGTTCCAACCGCGGGATCGCCGCCGTGCTCGGCATCAGCGAGCGAACGGTCGACCGCCATGTCAGCAACATCTACACGAAGCTCGATGTGTCATCGCGTGCCGCCGCGACCGCATTCGCCTACGAGCACGACCTGATCTGACCGCGCGGTACCCACTCGCCCGATCCACTCGATTGGGTATGTCCGCCGATGCGCCCGACTCCCTGACCGCCCTACCGTCGCGTCGGCGACTGGCCTCGGCGGGTCGCCTCCGACCTCCGACAAGCGACTCCAGGGAGTGCGACATGAACGGAACGACGACGACCGAGCGGATCGACACCGTGGTCATCGGGGCAGGACAGACAGGTCTCTCGGCGGGCTATCACCTCGCGAAGCGAGGCCTGCCGTTCGTGATCCTCGACGCCGGGACCCGCGTCGGCGACCACTGGCGCGACCGCTGGGATTCGCTGAAGCTCTACAGCCCGGCCCTCTACGACGCGCTCCCGGGCATGCGGTTCCCCGCGCCGTCGTCGCACTGGCCGACCGGTCGCGAGATGGGCGACTACCTCGAGGCCTATGCCCAAAGGTTCGACCTGCCAGTCCGGAGCGAGACGCGCGTCGATCGCGTCGAGTCGGTCGACGACGGCTTCGTCGTGCTGACGACCGACGGTGGGCGCCTCGCGGCCCGCCAAGTGGTCGTCGCCACCGGCCCGTTCCATCGGCCCAACATCCCGGCGTTCGCCGGCGAGCTCGACCCGTCGATCCGGCAGCTGCACTCGCACGAGTACCGCAACCCGGCCCAGCTCCGGGACGGCCCGGTCCTGGTCGTCGGCCTGTCGCATTCCGGCGCCGACATCGCGTTCGAGGCCGCCAACGCCGGCCACCGGACGATCCTCTCCGGCAGATCCAATGGCCAGATGCCGATCCGGGTCACCGACTCGAAGCGGGCCATGGTCGGCTGGCCCTTCGTCCAGTTCTTCTTCCGGCACGTCGCCACCATTCGGACGCCGATCGGGCGACGGATGCGGCCCGAGGTCCGGCGCCACGGCGGCCCGCTCCTTCGGATCCGGCTCCAGGACCTCGACAAGGCCGGCGTTGAGCGGCACGACCAAAAGACCGTCGGCGTCAAGGCCGGCCGGCCGATGCTCGCCGACGGCACCGTCCTCGACGTGGCCAACGTGATCTGGGCGACTGGCTACCGCCCCGACTACAGCCTCGTAGCGGCGCCGATCGTCGGCGACGACGGCTGGCCGGTCGAGGTGCGCGGCGTCAGTCCGACGGTGCCCGGCCTGTACTTCCTGGGCGTCCCGTTCCAGTACGCCTTCACGTCGATGCTCGTGGCGGGAGCCGGCCGCGATGCCGCCTATGTCGTCGATCGGATCGCGGAGCGCGTCGCGGCGACGTCGGCTGAACGGGCCGTACAACCGGCCGCCGCGTGACTCAGCCCGGGAGGTCGCGCTCCTCGGGGCCGACATAGTTCACGTCCGGGCGGATCAGCCGATTGGTCGCAGCCTGCTCCAGCACGTGGGCGGTCCAGCCGGCATGGCGGGCGAGCGAGAACGTGGCCGGGAACAGGTCGGGGGAGAGGCCCACGCCCATGAGGACCGGCGCGGCGTAG
>Ga0184612_10000875_pt1 | contig 14358 bp, 5 predicted proteins | sample PLM3_60_coex_FD_133163 | JGI IMG/M metagenome (GOLD analysis project Ga0184612, IMG submission 133163) | Groundwater sediment microbial communities from an aquifer in East River, Colorado, USA - PLM3_60_coex | ecosystem: Environmental > Terrestrial > Soil > Riparian zone | place: USA: East... | reverse complement strand
GTCGCAGTGGCTCCAAGAGCGTGCCACCGTTGAATCCCTGGACGTGAACGCGAGCGGGGAAACGATCACGGTGGATCTCCAATACCGGATCGGGGGCACGGAGGACCAGCGACAGATCCGGTTCGAGCGGGGCGGGGGCTGACGTGGTTGTCGTCGATCAAGAAGCCCTCAAGGAGCGCGCCAGGAACCTGGGCGCTCTAAACGGCATGTCATTTGTCCTGGTGGACCTGCAGCCACCAGGCATGCCCACAGAAGCGAACCTAGAGGTGCATTTCTTCAATTCGAACGAGCTCGCTGCGATCCTCGGCGAGGTCGTTGCAAATCCGAGTGCAGCCAGCCAGATCTTCCCGATCTCCGGTGGGTATCGCATCACGGCCGGCTCGATGACGGGTCAAGTCCGGGTCACAGGCGTGGGCGCAGGTCCCACCGCCACCTCGCTCGCACTCACGGTCGCACCGATTGGAGACTACTCCACGTATACGCTGAGCTTGGACCACGCGAACGTAGATCCGATCTTTGCGGACTTGCCGTTCAAGTTCCGTCCTGGGTGCTTCACCACCGACTGTGCCCCCAACTGGGAGTCGCCGCCACCCCCGGAGGAAGACCCAGGCATCGATTACCTCGCGAAGGACTACGACTCTTTCCGCCACACCATGATCGCGGCGATGGGCAAGCGGGTCCCTGGCTGGCGGCCGACCAGTGAGGCGGACCTCGACCAGACGCTGCTTGAGCTGTTCAGCGCCGCAGCGGATGAGCTGAGCGACTACCAGGACCGGGTAATGAACGAGGCTTACCTGGGCACTGCCCGAAATCGGGTATCACTCGCCCGGCACTCCCGTCTCATGGACTACCACATCCATCAGGGGAATCAGGCCAGCACGTGGGTAGCCATGGAGCTGGCCTCTGGCAAAGACGGCGTGCTCCCGGCGGGTCTGATGGCTTGGACCGCTGGACCCGACCTGGCCGGCCGCTCGCAGATGTTTCGGACCAGAGAGCTCGTCAGGGTCAACACACTTCTAGGGCGAATGGGCTTGTACACATGGAGCGACACCCAACGGACGCTCTCCGCAGGAAGTGTCTCGGCGGATCTCCGACTCGCAACGAACACGCAGCTCGACGCGGACACCGTTCGAGACCTCATCCGCTCGGGTGCAGTCACACATCTGCTGATACAGGAGTGGCTGAACCCGGCAACAGGGGTATCAGCCGGGCGAGATCCGCGCAAGCGCCAACTCCTCAAACTGATCCCAGGCCCCGCGGCAGCCGAAACGCTTCGGGACCCGTTGACAGGGCGGCGGATTGTTCGTGTCCGATGGCAGGAAGCGGATCGGCTCCGCGAGAAGTATTGCTTCACGGTCCAGTGCCCATCCGGGAAGGTGGAGGACGTTTCCCTCTTCCACGGAAACCTCGTTCGGGCCTTCCACGGCCGGCTCCAACAGGCGCATTTCCTCCCCCCGGACCAACCGATTACTGGCCAAGATCAGTATCACTACGAGCGGACTGATCTGGGAACGGGGAGGTGGGGCACGATCTGCCTCCTTCCAGAACTACGGGTGCCCCAGGAGGATGCGAAGGACGGACCGGCCGATCTCCACCCGCTCGCATACCGCAGCACGGAGCCCGGCGGCGACGTCCCGCCGAGGTCGACCCTGGAGGTCACGGTCGAGCTTCCCGATGGCTCCATGAACCCCTGGGAGGAACGGATCAGTTTGATTCACAGCGACGGAAGCCCCGAGGGAGGCAACCACTTCGGAGTTGAGACGGACGAGGAGCGGCGAAGCGTTCTGCGGTTCGGAAATGGCATCAACGGTCAGGAGCTTCCCGAGGGGGCCGTCGTTCACTGCCAGTACCAGGTTGGCGACCCGCTGGCGGGCAATGTAGGTACCGACACCATCGTGCACTTTGACCAGGCTTTCGATCTCCTGGTTAACCAGGCAACCGTCTGGAACCCGTTCGACGTGACAGACGGGCGGGCTCCGGAGCCACCCCGCGAGATCATTCGCCGCGTGCCCGAGGCATTCCGGTTCCGGCAACTCAGGGCCATCACGCTCGCGGACTACGTCCGGCGAGCCGAAGAGCTACCACGAGTTTCCCGAGCTACGGCTCGATATGCGTGGACCGGAAGTTGGAGAACCGTCCAAATCACGGTCGATCCGGCGGGCACGGAGACCCTGGACGATGACCTCCGACGTCAGGTGGCCGCATACCTTGATGCCGTCCGTTTGATCGGCGAGGACCTGGAGATAAGACCTCCCCGCTTCGTGCCCCTCATTATCGCCGTCTCTCTATGCATCGACGAGTCCTACTGGCCAGAGGACGTCTACTTCGTCCTGGTGCAGGAGTTCTCCGATGGCTTCACTCCGGACGGGCGCCGGGGGTTCTTCCATCCTGACCTTTGGAGTTTCGGGCAGGAGCTGCACGCCAGCCAGATCGTGGGGCGGGCTCAGGCCGTCGAAGGCGTCGACCATGCGGTCTCGGTGACGATGAAACGATGGGACGAGATCACGGCCGGAACGCAGGCAATCCTCCGAGTCCGCCCGAACGAAATCATCCAAGTTCACAACGATCCGGACCACATGGAGCTGGGCTCGATCTCGTTCGGGCTGCAGGGAGGGCGGCGATGACACCTCCAGACTGCCGCAACGACTGCGAGCAGCCGCTGTGGTTTCCTGAGCAGCTCTCAAATCGACGACCATGGAATCGGCCGGGCCTCTCCCGGATCGGGTACCGCATCGGGACCTATGCGGACTTCAGGAAGACGCTCCTCCAGAACCTCAACCGCGATGCGGTGTTGTCCGGGTGGACCCATCGAGACTCAGACGACCCCGGCATCGCCCTGCTGGAAGGCGCCGCGATCCTCGGTGACATCCTCACCTTCTACCAAGAGCTGTATGCGAACGAGGCTTACCTCGGAACAGCTCGGTGGCGGGAGAGCATCTCAGACTTGGTACGACTCCTGGGTTACCGGCTCGCCCCAGGATTGGGCGGGCGGGGTGTCTTCGCATTCGGGGTCTCAGGAAGCGACCAAGTGACCATACCCGACGGCTTTCCGCTCACTGCGCAGGTGACCGGCATGGACGGGCAGGCTGACTTTGAGACCGCCAATGCATGCGTCGCCTACCCGTGGCTAAGTCGGTTCAACCTGTTCCGACCGCTAGGTACCCCGTACATCACGCGGGAGATCAAAGAGTTCGTCGTCGTCTCGCCGGATCCGGTCAATGCCCCCTTGGACTTCGAAGAGGGAGATCGCCTGCTGGTCGGACAGCCCTACCCAGACACTGATGCGGAGCGGCTGATCGACGCTGAGATCGTGATCGTTGACGACGTAACCGAGATGCACGGGGAGAAGCGATACCGCATCAAGGGATCGCTATCGAGGCCGGGGAGCATCCTTGAGCTCACCGCTTTCAAGATCGGCCGGAGCTTCCGCCATTTCGGGCACACATCCCCGCCTAACAGGATCCGGATCTCAGGTGGCATTGCTACCGAATCGCCGATCACGTACGAGCGCATGCTGAGTGCCCCGACCACGTCCGGCGTGACCCCGTCCTTGGCGGCCCTCCAATTTCCCTTGGAAGGCAAAGTGGACGACCTTGCCATCGGGGCTCCTCTGCTTTGCCAAGCAGTCCTTCACAGACCCACCCGTTCACCTCTCCGCCGGCTCGTCGGTTCGCCGGCCGCTACCGAAGCGGTGATGACTCTGATCCGAACGGTTAGGGAGGTTCGAGCCAACTCTTACACATGGGGGGTGGCGACTGGGTCCGCCACCGTGGTCATCCTGGATACCGCCCTCGCCACCCTAACCAATCCGGCCGTCGACACTTGGGAATCGTCCCCCCATATCTACGATCGTCTTGACATCAGGGACGCACAGTTCCACGAGACGCTCAGCCCCCGAGTCACGCTCCGAGCCGCTCCAGAGCCCTCCGTCGCCACCACTGGCCATGACCTTTACTACTTCGGCACGGGAGCGGAGGTCCAGTCGCTCGCTGGCCGCACGCTCGTGCTAGCAAAGGATGGCGAGGACCCTCAGCTGGCCACGGTTCAGGCGGTCGAAACGCCTTCCGCCAGCGATGCCAAGCTGCCGTCACTGCGCAGGGTGTCGCTGGACGCTGCCGTGTCGTACTCCGACTTTCCCCATCACGCGCCTCCCGTCGCTGTGTTCGGCAACCTTGCCGAGGCCACACAGGGGAAGACCGAACGCGAAAGCACTCTCGGCAGCGGCGATAACCGCCAGGTGTTCCAGACCTTCAAGCTCCCGAAATCGCCTCAGACCTACCTCACAGATGCTTCCCAAACCCCTCCCGAGGCACCTGAGCTGGAGATTTACGTGGCCAATCGGAGATGGACCCTGGTCCCCACGCTCTTCGGCGGGGACCCCAAGGAGGAGGTCTACGTCGTTCGGGAAGACGCCCGTGGAGACAGTTGGGTCCAGTTTGGAGACGGTAAGACGGGAGCCTGCCTCCCTTCCGGGATCAAGAACGTGGTCGCGATCCAGCGCACCGGGCAGGGCGCCTTCGGGTCGCTCAAGGACGGGACCAAGGTTCAAGCCTCTGGAAGGGTTTCTCGGCTCGAGCGGGTCGACCTTCCCGGAGTCATCTCGGGAGGCCAAGCTCCGGAGTCCGGAAATATTGCCAGGGAAGCCGCCCCCGGAAGGGTTCAGAGCCTCGACCGCTTGGTGAGCCTCCAGGACTTCGAGAGCGAGACGCTGGCCATCGCCGGGTTATCGAAAGCATCCGCGGCATGGGACTTGGTGGACAACATCGCCGCTGTTGCGATCACGGTCCTGATGCACACGGGGCGCGATGCCGAGTTGGCCCAGGTGCAGCAAGCGGTCGCCGCCGCGAACCGGTGTCGGGGCCCCGGTCGTTTTTCGGTCGTGGTCCGCCAAGGCTCGCTCCGTTTCGTCTACCTGGATGTAACCGTGGCTGTTGGGCCGGAGGTTCGGCCTGAGCTCATCGGCAACGCTGTGAAGTCCGCCCTCGGGGTGATGGGCCTCGAGGCGGCTGGAGTCGACGGCAGCCTTGGGCTTTTTGCTACGGCGGCTCGGAACTTCGGAGAGCCAGAGTACGCCGCTCGGATCGAGGGGGCGATCCAAAACGTCCCCGGCGTTCTGTGGTCGGCGGTCGATGGCTTGGGATCCCTAGGAAAGGCGGTCGATCCCTCCACGCTCACGCTGCCTGCCGGCCCTTGGTCACTCGACTCGGCGGTGTCGTGCGATCCGGATGAGGTGCTCGGCCTGTTCGCCGACCACCTCGACCTGACCCTGACCGTCCCGTCCTCGGCGGAGTGCACCTGAGATGTCCGACGTGCGCGTGCCGCTGTACGAGAGATTGCCCGAGATCCACCGCATCAGGGACGGCGAACTCAATCCGCCCGATCAGCTGAGGAGTTACCTGCGGCTCGTGGAGGAGGCCTTCGGTGCTGTCCACGAGAACATCGAGTCGCTCTACCACGACCTGTTCGTGGAAACTGCCGACGACTGGGTGGTCCCCTACATCGGGGACCTTATGGGGACGAGCCACCTCTCGGGAGTCCCGTGGACAATCCGCGCCGACGTAGCCGACACCGTGGCCCTGCGTCGACGAAAGGGAACGCTGGGAGCGATCGAGTTACTCACCTTTGACCTCACCCAATGGGGTGTGCACTGTGTGGAGCTGCGAGAGCGACTCCTTTGGCACCAGCACCTCAATCATCAGCGGCCCGACGAAGGTGGCGAGCCCCCATATGGCCTCCCTTCGGTGGACCGGATGACCGTGATCCGGGGAGGCACGGTCACACTCCGCGACCCGGCAACCCTCAGCCTGCTCGGCACTCCGTTCGACGAATTCGGTCATACGCCAGACGTTCGACCGCCCTCCATCGGAACGATCCGCTACAACCTGCCGAATCTCGCCATCTTCCTGTGGCGCCTCCTGGACTACCGGATCGGAGTGAGCAGACCCGTCTCTCGGGGAACACAGGTTGTCGGGGCGATAGCTCCAGACGCAACACGCATCTGTCGGTTCGACCTGCACCCTCTCGGCCAACCTCTCAGGTTATTCAACATCGGCCGTTACGACGCCGAGCGGCGTCCTCCCGTGCTGACCGCCTTGGACGAAGTACCGGGTCCCATCTCCCCGCAACGTCTGACCCAGAACGCCTCGGCGGGCAACTCGGCCGCCTACGCGAGCACGGAAACGTACGACGCCACCGATCCGACGCTGGCCTCGCTTGCACTCTCTGACGTCGGGCTGCAGTTGCACCTGCCGGACGCCGCATTCCCTCTGGATGTCTGGACGTTTCGTGGCGCCAACCTGTGTGCCTGGGAGGCCGGCCTTCGTCCCCCGCTCCGCGACCGGGAGATCGCCGTCGACCCAATCATCGGTCGAATGGTTATCGGATTGGCCACTGCCGCTGAGGCCACCGCGTTGACGAACGACCTGCTGGTTACCATCACATACGGAGCCGTAGGTCCGGTCGGGGCGCACCCGGTGGGCAGACCCGATGCAGCCATGAAGTGGCTCGACGAGCCAGTGGACCTGCGGCTGGTGAACTTCCATCAGAACCCGAATGGGCTCGTCCAAGCTCTCAACTCGATTCAGAACTCAGCGCAACCCATCGTGGTGGAGATCACCGACAGCATGTCCCACAACCTGGACCTGGCCGCCGTTGCGGGGACCCTCAACGAAGCAGGTGGTCCCAACCTTCGGCTGAACCGCACGCTCGTCATCCGCGCCGCTGACGGGCAGCGACCGATCATCCAATTAGGCCGCCCACTTCGGTTCAGGCCGACCAAGGTCACCGGCGCAACCCTCGCGGAGCAGCTGTCGCTCGACGCGGTCATAGACGGGTTGACCGTCCGTTTGGAGGGCCTGTACTTGACCAGAGGCCCCGGGTTCCCGGCCGGGCAGGCCCTGATCGCGCGCGCCGCTGTGCACAGCTTGGAGCTCGAGGGGTGCACGCTCGACCCGGGTGGGTTCCGCCGGCTGAACGGGACCCGAGCGCCCATCAGAAGGTCCATGTCCCTCGCTGAGCCCTACGGCTTCACCAACCCTGCAGATGAGCGAGAGTTCAAGCAAACACCCGAGGTCAACCTCGTTCGCTCCATTGCGGGCCCGCTGCTCCTCGATGCGGGCTACCTGCTGTTCGTGACCGACTCGATCATTGATGCAGGCAAGGGCGTCGAGGACGACCCGGATGACGCGTTCGTCGTATCGAGCGCTACGGATCCCGTGAACGGATGGGGACCGCCAACTCAAGTGAGCGGCGCCACCTTCTTCGGCCGCATGCGCGTGCATACCGTGAATGGCAGAGGCGGCGTCTGGGTCCACGCCCTCGAGGCCCTCAACAATCAGCGAGGGTGCGTCAAGTTCAGCTACTTCTCGGGTATCGGGGACAGATTGCCCCAGAACCACGCCTGTGTTCGCGGAACGGATGTCCGGCTTGGGTTCGTGGCCGAGGCCTTCGGTGACCCTGCATACGGGCAGCTTGCGCTTGCCACCGATCCCGCCGTTCTGGAGCGCGGGCCGAGAGACGATGCCATGGGAGCCTTCGGGTTCGAGTTCGAAGCGCACAAGTGGCGCAACTTGCAGATCCGCTATCGCGAGTTCATGCCCGTCGGGATTCGGCCGCTGCTGATCCCGGTTACCTGAAGGAGGCCAGTATGAGAGGAGATTTGTCGACTCGGTACGGAGGTGCCGACAGCAACTTCAACGGCGTGCTCTATCAGCAGGGCCGGGTCTTCTTAGATACGGACGGGAACGCCCAGACCCGCATCACTAACGACTGGCAGGACACTGCGGGACGAGATGTCATCGGAGCCGGAGTGGCTGCCATCCCCGCGGAGGAACCGGACAGCTTCCGGATCAGCGCCGCGGACCTTGCCGCCGGCGAGGTCAAGCTGACAGTTGAGCCGGGACGTGTGTGGGCCGACGGCCTTCTTGTGCGCCTCGACGATGCGCCCCCGATCACCCGGCTCGCCACATACTTCGGGCCGCCGATCCAGGACCCAGGGTTCGATGAAAGTACGATTGCCGCGGGCGAGCGGGACGCGGTGATCCTGGAGCTATTGCGAACAGAAGTGAACGCCTTCCAGCTCCCCGATACACTGATCGAGGCGGCTCTTGGGGGCGTTGACACAAGCGAAAGAGTGTCCACCTCTATGCGATTCCGGCTGCTTCGGATGAGCCCAGGAGACGACTGCGACAACCTAGGCGACAAGCTCGCCGACGACTTCTCGCAGAAGGGAAAGCTCAAGGTCACGCTCGAGCCCACCACAGTCACGGCGGGCGATTGCCCAGTAGTGGAGGGTGGCGGCTATTCCGGATTCGAGCATCACCTGTATCGGATCGAGATCGCGGAGACGGATGCAGCCGCCCGCATGTTCAAGTGGTCCAGGTTCAATGGCGGGCTTGTGGGGCGCGGTGTGTTCGACGCGCCTACCCAGAGAGTTACCATCACCGGAAACCTCACACCCATCGTCACCTCCAACCTAACGGACTTCTACCTGGAGGCTGTGGAGTGGGACGCCTCGCAAGGACGGTGGCGCGTAACGTACGGAGCGGGGGTGACGCTTGCTGGCGACCAATTGGTGCTACCCGCGGCGGCAACGTTCGGCGTCATCCCCGCTCCGGGTGCGGCGGTGTTCTTTCGACTGTGGGACGGCATTCGAGCCCTGTCCAACTTCCTAGTCTCAGCTAACCCGGCCGAGTTGCTGGACGGCATCCGGCTCGAGTTCGAGCCGGATGCGCCGGGCAGGTACGTCCCCGAGGACCACTGGACATTTCCTGTCCGGGCGGGAGAAATCGGAAACCCACAGGTCCTCATCGACTCGGCGCCCCCCGAGGGCATCCACTACCATCGAGTCCCTCTGGCCGTCCTCAACTGGGACGGATCTCCCGACCTAACCGCCGTTGAGGGCACGATCGAGGATTGCCGCAGGATCGTCCAGCCCCTCACGAAGGTGAGCACCTGCTGTACCTACCGGGTGGGCGACGGTCTGGTGAGCCACGGAGACTACGAATCGATAGGGATCGCCCTTGAGCATCTCCCGGACGAGGGCGGGGAAATCTGCGTCCTTCCTGGGACGTACCTCGAGAACGTCCTCATCGATCACAAGACGAATGTGAAGATCTCGGGATGCGGGAGCCGAAGCAAGGTCATCAGTCCGCCGGCAGCAGGCGGATCGGCCGACCCCGTCTTTCACATCAAGAACTCCAGCGGAATCCGTCTCGAGCATCTGGCCGTCGAGGCCGACGTGACAGGGATTGGCATTCTCCTCGAGGGCGGGGCCCAACCGAGCGTCGCTGTGCACGCGGTCGCGAGAAGACGTGTCTGGGATATCGCATTGATCGATCTGTCGATCCACGCCGCCACGCGAAGTGCCATCGAGTGCAGGGATTCTCAGCATGTCCTCATCCAAGACTGCCGAGTCGCGATGGCTGACGCGGCAACCAGCTGGCCGGGCATCTTCTTCGTCGGACGGGACAGCTCTATCGAACGGAACGAGGTCCGGGTTGCGGTTGGACGGAGGCCTCTCTCCGAGAGTGGACCGATCACTGCCGTAGCCGGACTCGGCGGCATCCAGCTCGGGGGTACGTGTGAGCGGGTCCGAGTGCTCGAGAACCTCATTCAGGGCGGTCTCGGAAACGGTGTCACCTTGGGCAGCGTGTCCCTTGTCAACGAGGCCGGTGACGACGACGGCAAATTGATTGGCTGGGCGGTCAACGCAGACGATCCCTGCAACCCCTGCCTCCCTGGAGACGGTGTGATCGTTGACCCGGGTGGCGACGACGGGGGAAGGCTCGTCTCGGCCGGTCCCCTTGAGGAGATCACCATCGGAAGGAACCGCATCCTCGATATGGGCATGAACGGGATCGGCGTGATCGGGTTCTTCGATCTGGAGTCCTCCCGCGAGGTCGTGACGGTGAATCGCCTTTCGATCGTGGAGAACGAGATCCGGCGCTGCCTGAAGAGGAGCCTCGAGCCCATCCGGGACGGGATGCTCGATGCGGTCGGCTACGGGGGGGTCTCCCTCGCCGACGTCGAGCACCTCACTATCCGAGCGAACGTGATCGAGGAGAACGGGGCAGACTACCTCGAACCTGTCTGCGGGGTGTTCCTCCTGCACGGCGAGGGAGTTGACATCTCATCGAACCGGATCGTGAACAACGGCGCCAAGACCAAGGAGAGACCGAGCAGAGCTGGGCACGGGCCGCGGGGCGGAATCTACATCGTGGGATGCATCTCTCCCGGTGCGACCGGCATCGACCGCAGGTCGGGTGGAACGACCGCCTTGCCCGCTCTGCGAGTGGAAGAAAACATCGTAAGCGCCCCACTTGGCCGGGCGCTCACTGCGGCGGCGCTGGGATCCGTATCGGTGCACGGAAACTACCTAGCGACGATGGGGGCCGTATCCGAGGCAAGAGTCTCGCTCCTTTCACCCGTCACAGTGAAGATCCTGGATCTCGGTTCCTCCGTCGGTGTCGGGGCGACTTTCAGGACGCACGCAGACTTGGCCGACGGGAACCACGGTGCCTCGCTTGCACGAGCAACGAGCGACGAATCCGGTATGGCCTCGCTGCAAGCCTTGGGCCGGTACGTTCGGCTCAGCGGAGACGGGCGCGTCCTGTTCAGCGACAACCAGGTATCCGTTGAACTCGCTGACGTCGAACGGATGATGATGTCCGCGTCGATCGCAATCTACAGCTTGGACGACGTGGGCTTCCACAGCAACCAATGCACCGAGAAGCTTTCGGGGCAACGGATGCTTTCGCAAGCGATGCTATTCGGCGTCTCCCTTCGCGCCTCGGACAACCGTTTCTCCGAAGGGCTGCTCGATGTGATCTACTCAGCGATCACTTTGGGTTTCATGAACATGACAACCAACAACCAGGCCACGCACTGCCTCCTGATCCTTCCTCACGGCGACCCGCTCGTGATTGACCAGCCGAACACGATCATCCTTGGGGCTCTGAGCCCAAAGATCTGCGATCGCTTCGGGAAGCTATTCGGTGCCTTTGGGACAAGACTCATGGCGGGAGGGAACCAATGACTACGGCGTCCAGACGATCGAAACCGAATCCCTCAGAGCAAGAGATCAACCGGACCCTCGAGGCCGGGATCTACGAGGCGGACGAGGAGCGGGCCCGCCTCCTTCAGGGTATGCGCTTGGTTCAAGCGGCCAGGGTGCAGGGTGGCGCACGGCATCTCAGGCGCCTCAGCGGCGTGCCTGACATCCAGGTCGACAGGGCTCGCACTCTAGCGGATAGGTTGCAGCAGGATCGGCGCCTTGAGCGCGCCCTGAGGGTCGAGGCTACCCGAGCAAGGCTCTCGGTCCCCGACCCAGATCCCGGGGCTTGGATCCTTTACGGCCACGTGTTGGATGAGGGGCTCGATCCCGTCCCCGATGTATCCGTTGTACTCGCCGGCACAAGAGGCGAGCCGGTCAAAGCGAAAGGAGGAAGCACGGACGCATCCGGATACTTCAAGGTCTCTGTAGCCGCCCTGCCCGCCGAGCCAGCCGCGGGCGGATCCCAGCCGGGTGTCGCCGACAAGTCTTCGCGGCGGGCTAGCCAGGCACGCCCCGACAGCGTCACGGTCCGGGTCCTGGCCGGCCGGTCGAAGGTCCTGTTTGAGGACGACGCCCCCCTAGCACCCGTGGCAGGTGGAGTCGAGTACACGGAGATCGTGCTCCCTGAAACGCGCAAGCCGTCGAGCCGACGCCCCGCGTCGACCTCTCGTGGGCCCGACCCCGGTTCAACCCAGCGCGCACCGAGAAAGGCAAACAAGCGTGGCCATTCCTGAGTGCGAGCGAGGGCATCCGTCCGTTTACGTGGTGAAAGCGTCGGAGTGACCGGACCGGCACTAGCCTCTCGGGTCCTCGATCGAATCTCTTTGCGCCCCCCGACTTTGTCAAGCCAACTTGCGGTCCACCGCTCCCCTGACCCTAGACCTGACCTGTTTCTACAGATGGGGGGCCACTGCGCCTGCGGGGGAGGATGTCCCAAATGCGCCCAGGGGGTTTCGCACCAGCCGAAGTTGTTCATGGACGAGCCAGCAGACCGCTTCGAGATGGAGGCAGATGGGATCGCGGACGCCGTCGTGGCTGCAGCCGATCGGGTCGGCGAGAACCCATCCACTCCCCGCGCGGTGACCAACATGCTGCCGGGCCATGGGCGTCGCGTCTCCCCCTGCCGTGAGGGCGCCTTGCCCGAGGAGATCGAGAGGTGCGCCCACTGTCGAGGTGGAACAGAGGTCCAGCGGTCGGCCACAGGTCGGGAGCCAGTCACCGCGCCGCCGGCCCGACGCATGCACCGAGCACCGCTGGCGGGGCCGGAGCCCACTCAGGTCCCCCCGTTGGTCCACTCTGCCGTGGCCGAGGCGGGCATTCCCCTGGGGGAAGCCACGCGACAATGGGCAGAAGCCAGCCTGGGCTACCGCTTCCGCCATGTACGGATCCACACCGGCCACCTGGCTGAACGCTCCGCCCGGGCCGTAGGGGCCCGAGCCTATGCGGTTGGTTCTCAGATCGTGTTCGGGGCCAGCCAATACGCCCCCGACACCAGGGCGGGACGGCGGCTCTTGGTCCACGAGTTGGTCCACACCGTCCAGCAGGGCGGCGCGGGTTCGACTGCCCCTTTCGAGATCGGATCTCTCCGCGACTGGCTCGAGCGGGACGCGGAACACATCGCCGCTTCAGTGAACGACCCGGCCAGCGAAATACCCTTCAAGGCGCCGAGCGACAACCAAACGCCCGTAGGGCCCCTGCGACAGGTGCGGCTGGCGGCGCCGCGGCAAGTGGTCCAACGCCAACCTGCTTCCCCGACCGATATCAACCAGAACTACTCGGGGGAACAGGCGATCCAGGAGCGTCTCGCCGATCTCGAGGAGGACGAAGAACAGGTCGGGACGGCGCTGATCGACGCTCAGCAGAGGAACCCCAGCCAGGTGGAGGCGCTCCAGGCGGAACTGACAGTCATCGAGCGCGAAGTCCTCATGCTCGAGCGGCTGCACGACGCGGGAATGAAGTCTTCCGAGCCGAACGCAAGTCCCTGGATCCGATCAGAAAAGGATGTGGCTCGGCTCATTGATAGGGCCGGCATAGCGGCGAGGACCGAAGGGGATGCGCTTTCTTTCCTTCAAGCTGAGGACCTCCTTGCGGGTCGCATCGATAAGGGGGAAGTCACGCCGACGCTGCTTCAGAACCCGAACCTCTTCCGAGCGACCACCTTGGCTCTCTACCGGACGGTGACGGAGGAGATGATCAAACGTAGGAACGAGCATGAAGCAGAGTACAAAGAGCGTGTCGCCGCCCTGGCCGCCGCGCCTATCAAAGAGGTCATCGCCGAATACGTGCGCGTAAGCAAGGACTGGTCCTCCCTGGAACGTCAGATTCGCAGGGTGCACTGGAACGTTGAGCTCCTCCGGCCCTTCTCTCCCGTCGCGCTGCGCCAGCGCCAGCCTGGCTCCGCCAATGTCGTCGCGGACCAGCTCGACGTCCTGGCCGGGACGAGGAATATCGACACCACCGTACGGGGAGTCGCCGGCGGGCTGGCGAACCTGCGGCCCCTGGTGGACGAGTGGCTCCTGACTTCTGCATACGCCGACGTCGCGAAGACGATGCAGCTGTTCTCTCTGTCCTTCCAGACGGTGTCGGCGCCCGGGGTACCCATCGCCGCCTACACGGGACATCTTCCGACCGATTTCCGCTGGGCGGTCAGCAGCGAGGCAGCCTCCGCCAAGGGAGCCCTTTCGGACATCACCCGTGTGATGGGGGGACGCCTCGACAAGTGGGTGAAGGGCTTGTCGTGGCATGAGCGGATCACCGAGGGATTCTGGATCTACGACCTCGGCGGCAAGGTGGGTGCCAGCGTGAAGGCGATGCTCACCCCCGAGAACCTCATCCTGATGGTCGGGTTCATTGCTTTTCTCGTCGGTATCCAGATGGTTCCCTTCGTGAATCTTCTGGTCGATGCGATTCTGCTCATCACCACCGGCCTGGACATGATCAAGGGCATCTTCGTCTTCGGCGACTACTTCGATTCAGCTTCGGACGCTGACACGTTCGAAGAGCTCTATGCCGCGGTCCGTCGGTTGCAAGGGGCGGAGGACTCGGTCGTCAACCTAATCTTCGCCCTCATTGGTGCCGCCGCGAAGGGCGCACTGAAAGGCTATGGCAAGTACCGCAAGGGAACAGAGCTTGACAGCCTCGACGATGTCGCGAAGGAGCCCGTGATCCGCAACATGCCCGAGCTGCGTAAGGCGGCGGAGGAGGCCAAGAAGGCGCGGAAGCAGGCCCGAGAGATCAAGAAGGAGCCGGGCAAGTGGAGCTCAGAGCGCGGGGTGCTGAAGTCGGCCAAGACGAAGGACGGCCAG
>Ga0184612_10000874_pt1 | contig 14359 bp, 13 predicted proteins | sample PLM3_60_coex_FD_133163 | JGI IMG/M metagenome (GOLD analysis project Ga0184612, IMG submission 133163) | Groundwater sediment microbial communities from an aquifer in East River, Colorado, USA - PLM3_60_coex | ecosystem: Environmental > Terrestrial > Soil > Riparian zone | place: USA: East... | reverse complement strand
CTCGAATCGCAGTGGGAGCAGGGCGCCGATGTGTCGACGGAGGACCTGAGGGTCGCCATGCAGCGGTACCGGTCTTTCTTTGATCGGTTGCTGAGGGCCTGAGCGGTTCGACCTTCAAGCACGGGGAGAACGGATCGGAGCGACGCAACGCGCCAAGCCGCCGACCCCGAGAGACCATGAACTTTCGGGGGGAAGCCCGAGGTCGTCGGTACCACGGCATGCTACCTGGACGTTCGGACGAGCTGGTGAGAGCGCGCTCACGGGCCACACCGCGAGAGGGCCAGCGGGGGGTTCTCTACAGTGAGCCCCGCGGCGACGTCACCCCAAACTAGCGGCGGAACCGCCTGCGAAAGCCTCTACGGCCACCCGAACCTGCGACCGAACTTTGCCTACCGCGGGCCATGCGAAACAGGAAAATGAGGAGAAGAACCCCCACCACGCCGACGACCACCCAAAGAACCGGGTTGTCCATATGCCGTTCCCTCCCTCCGCTGGCTGCCCTTGGTCAACAGCGTCCTTCCTGAGCCTTCCTGGGCTAAGTGAAGATGCTCACGCCACCTGGTCCCACCGGGAGGCCGAGGACGATGAGGACGATCCCGAGGAGGACCGATCCCCTGAGCAGGGCCACGATGCCGGTGTCCTCGTTGCGGCGGCCACAGCGCACCGGGTCCGATCGGCGCGTTCCGCTGCGAGAACTGCTCGTTCACGTTCTGAGCTCGCCAGTAAGTGGCCCCCTGCTCAGCATCGCGCCAACCGTGAGCTTGTCGAAGTCCTCGGAGGCCGATGCCGCCCCTATTTGATATGCAGGCTGATCCCGAAAAGGATGAGGGGCCACAACAGCACTGCGAGGACTGCTGAGGCGATCGGCTTTAGGGCGTCGAGATGCTCGAAGTAATGGTGTCCAGAGGCCACGACCACGCCGATGATGACGTAGATAACGAACACCACTGCGACGAACAAGCGTCTCATGCTCGCTCCCTACTCCCACGTTCCGCTCCGCCGGATCGTCTTCGTTCAGCGACGCCTCACGAAGTAGACGATGGCCAGCACGATCAGAACGACCACGATGACGCCGACGACTCCAACCCCTCCGACAGCCGCCAGCATGTTCCTCCCTTCTACGCCGGAAGCAGTGCCTCGGCCTTCGGGCCAGGCTTTCGTGTCCCTAGTGGCTCCTGCGGCCGGGCCCGGGTCTAGGGCGTGCCCCAGTCCCGCTGCGCCGCCGCGCATTCAACATGCAGCTCACGACGGAGCCTCGAGTGCGTCGATTCAACGAGGCGGTTTTGGGAAGCCGTGGACATGAAGGACCGGAAGATCGCTCGAGCGGAGTTCTCCGAGGTGTTCGAGCCTCATTCTTCTCACCCGAGTTCGAATGAGGCGTTGAAAGTGGAGGTGAGGGGAATCGAACCCCTGTCCCTCGGCGATCGTTCGGGTCTTCTCCGGGCGCAGCCGGTGGTAGATCTCGCCTCGAGGCTCCCACCGGCGGAGGACCTCTCGGCCAGCCCGGGTGCGGTGTCCGGCGGCGGCCCCCGGGCGGAGCCATCTCCGTGAGCCTGCTCACGACGCCCGACCCCCGATCGCAGGCGGATCGGGGCGGACGGCTACCTAACTACTTAGGCAGCGAGCGCGTATTCAGTATTGGCGCTTGTATTTCTCCCGGCTTTTAACGAGGCATCCGGGGACCTCGGCCCGCTTCCCCCGAGCGATATCCGCCCAGGTCGAAGCCAGTACACCCCCATATGTAGTTGTCAAGCCAGTATACGGCTCCCGCGGAGCGCCCCAGGGACGGCGGCGTCACCTCCGGCGCCGGGCGGCCTGGTCCATCTCGCGGCGGTGCTCTCGCTCCAGAGTCGCCTGTCGCTTCTCGAATTGCCGCTTTCCCCGGCCCAGCCCAACCTCCACCTTGGCCAGGCCGTGCGAGAAGTAGACACGGAGCGGGACGAGCGTGAGGCCTCGCTCCTGGGTCTTTCCGATCAGCCGCTCGATCTCGTTCCGGTGAAGCAGCAGCTTCCGCCTCCGGACGGGCTCGTGGCCGCGCTTGTCCCCCTGCTCGTACGGCGGGATGTGCATCCCCTCCAGCCACACATCGCCACCTTGCACCCGCCCGTACGCCTCGGACAGCGAGCCGTGGCCCCCGCGGAGCGACTTGACCTCCGATCCCGTCAGCACGATCCCGGCCTCGAACCGCTCGAGGATCTCATAGTCATGCAGCGCCCGGCGATTGGAGGCGACGGTCTTCTGGCTGGGGTCGGCCTTGGGGCCCACGCCCGAAGCCTAGACGTCGAGGAAGCGGCGCATCCCCGCCATGCTGGCCACCACGGCCACCACGGCTCCCGCGACCAGCAGCCACGGGATCACGGCGATGACGTCGCGGTTGGTCACCCACGGCACGAACTGGATCGTGCCGTACAGCGGGTTGATGAACGCGACCTTCAGGCCGAACAGGAACAGGACCGCGGCGCCCGCGCCGATCAGGCTCTCGAACAGGCCCTCGATCAGGAACGGCGCCCGGATGCGCCAGTTGGTGGCCCCGACCAGCTTCATGATCCCGATCTCCTTGCGCCGGGCGAACAACCCCATACGCACCGTGTTGGCGATGAGGATGGCCGCCGCGATCAGCATGACCATCGAGACGATCAGGACGCCCACCCGGAACACCCGGGTCACCGCGAACAGGCTTTTCAGGAATTCGCTCTGGTCCACGATGCGGTCGATGCCCGGCTGGCCCTTCAGGACCGCGGCCACCTGCGCGTACTGCTGCGGGTCGTCGAGCTTGACGCGAAGGGACGCCGGCAGCGTGCTGCAGTCGACGTTCTCGACAAGGGCCCGCTGGCTGGCGAAGATCTGCTTGAACCGCGCGCAGGCCTCCTCCTTGGTCTCGTAGTGGACGTTGGAGACGACCGGGAGCCCCTGGAGCTTGCCGGTGAGCGTCCCGACGGTCTGCGGGTTGACCGGGTCGGTGAGGTACACGGCAACCTCCACATTGCCCGTGGCCGCCTCGATCATCAGGCTCACCTGGCGGGAGATCAGCAATGCCAGGCCGAACAGCAAAAGCGCAATGAACGTCGTCGACACGGCGGCGAACGCGACGAGCCCGTTCCGCCGGAGCCCCGTGGTGACCTCGCGAAGCATGTAGTCCCGGCGTGGCACTAGCTGTACACCCCCCGGGACTGGTCGCGGATAACGCGGCCACAGTCGAGCTCGATCACACGCCGCCGCATCGCGTCCACGATGGCCTGATCGTGGGAGGCCATGACGACGGTCGTGCCGATCCGGTTCACCTTGTCCAGCAGTCGCATGATGTCCACCGACGTGCTGGGGTCGAGGTTCCCCGTCGGCTCGTCGGCGAGGAGCACGAGCGGCCGGTTCACCACCGCCCTGGCCAGCGAGACCCGCTGCTGCTCGCCGCCCGAGAGCTCGTCAGGGTAGCCGTTCAGCTTGTCACCCAATCCGACCAGCTCGAGGATCTCCGGCACGCGCTGGTCGATGACGTGCTTTGGCTTGCCGATCACGTCGAGGGCGAAGGCGACGTTCTCGAAGACCGTCTTGTCCTGGAGCAGCTTGAAGTCCTGGAACACCGTGCCGATGTTCCGGCGGAGGTAGGGCACCTTCCACGGCGACAGCTTGGCCAGGTTCTTGCCGGCGACGTAGATCTCGCCCTTGCTCGCCTCCTCCTCCTTGAGGAGCAGGCGGATGAACGTGGACTTGCCCGAGCCGGACGCGCCGACGATGAAGACGAACTCGCCCTTCTCGACCTCGACGCTCACGTCCTCGAGCGCGACCACGCCGTTGCGGTACACCTTGGTGACGCGCTGAACAGTGATCATTCTTCTGCTTTCGAGGGTAGGAGGGATGAACCGCGGCAGAGTCTAGCAGCCGTCCCCCGTGAACGGAACGAAGCTCCACTAGGCTGGGTGCTCATGAGAACGGCCGAGCGGCGAGCGATCACGCGCCGGCCCAGCGTCCCTCCGGCGCCGTCCCCGTTCCTGCGGGCCGCCCGAGTGGCCGCGGGCCCTGCGCTCATCGTGGCCTCATCCCTGATCGCGATACGGGGGTTCGCCTTCGCGAACCTCCTGTCGAACCAGCATCCGGACGTCCTGTCGTTCTGGCTCCCCCGGTCCTGCCTGATGGGCCGGAGCCTGGCCGCGGGGCACGTTCCCCTGTGGAACCCCTTCGAGATGGCTGGGACGCCGTTCGCTGCGGATCCTCAATCCGGCTGGCTGTACCTGCCGTGGATGCTGCTGTCGTGGCTGCTCCCCTGCGGCGCGGGCCTGCGCGTGTTCATCGTGCTCCAGCCCATCCTGGCCGGGTTGGGGTTGTTCTGGTTCCTGCGGAAGGAGCGGTTGCACAGGGTGGCGGCCACGGTCGGCGGGCTGTCGCTCGCGATGATGGTTGCCGCGGCGAATGTCGCCATCAGCCTTCCGTTCGCCGCGACGCTCGCGTGGACGCCGTACGTCCTCGTCGGCGCGTCGGGCTTCCTGTCGGAAGGCAGATGGTTCCGGCGGCTTTGGTGGCTCGCGCTCGGGGCGCTCGCGTGGGGGCAAGTGGCCAGCGCACACCTCTCGCACGGGTTGCTCGTGTCCACGGCCGTCGTGATGGCCTATCTCGCCTCGCGCGCCATCCACGACGTCCGGGCCCGGCGGTCGTCGGCGTCCCTTGCGGCTGGCATGGCGCTCCTCTTCCTCGCGTTCCTCCCGCTCGCGAACCTGGCCATCCTGGTCCCCCGGTTCGCGCTGATCCCGGACACCAGCTTGCGGGGCGGCTACGCGGCACTCGGTGGCACGCTCGCTCGGATCTCCGGCGCGGAGGACCGTCCGCTGCCGACGAGCGGGATCTGGAGCGCGTGGCCGCTTTCGCTGGCGAGCGCGCCGGGCGCGTACGCGGGAGCGGCCGTGTTGCTCATGGCGCCCGCGGCGTTCCGAGCCAGGGGCCACCGGTTCCTGACGACCGCCTTCGCCGCGGTCGGTGGGGTGGCGTACGTGTTGACGCTCAACCTGTTCGTGGGGGCCGGGTGGTTCCGGGACCTCGTGCTGCGCCTGCCGTACGGCGACGTCTACCTGCACAACCCGGGACGGCTGCGATATCTCGTGCTGCTCGTCGCACCAGTGCTCGGAGCCATTGGGCTGCAAGGGTTCCTGGAACGGCTTCCGTCGCGTCGGGAGGCCGCCTGGTGGATGGGTGGAGCAGCGGGGCTCTTCCTGGCACTCCCGGTCCTGCTCGGCGCGCACCCGGAACGGTTCGTGGTGTTCGCCCTCGGGACAGTCGCGACGGTGCCGGTCCTGCTCGCGCTGTTCCGAGGGAGGCGGTGGGCCGCCCGAGCGCTTCCGGTGGTGCTCGCGGCGGAGCTGCTCGGCGGAGCGCTGTGGTCCTCGGCGTACCAGGGCGGCACGGTGTACGTCGGCCTGGAGGGTCACACGCACCCGGCGCTCGCGCCCCAGCCGCTTCGATGGCCCGAAGTGCCGATGGACCGATACCTGGATGCGGGGCCCATCGCCCGCTACCTGCAACGCCGAGCCCAGGGGGCCCGGTACCTGGCGTGGATCCCCCCGGCCGCGTACTTCAACAAGGGCTACCTGTTCTCGCAGAAGCCCGAGGACTGGCCGGCCATGCTCCTCGGCCGGGCCGTGCTGTTCCGGTTGCACGACACGCTGGGGTACTCGCCGATCCAGCTGCCCCGGTACTGGTCGTACATCCGGGCCACGAACCGGCTGCCGGTCTTCTACAACGCCGCGGTCCTCCAGCTTCCGTCGCTCCAGGACCTGCGGTTGCTTGGCGTCCGCTTCCTGATCGGGGTGCATGGGGTCGGCCTTCCTCCCGGCCTGTCCGGTTCGGTGGTCGCCTCGGAGCGCGGATACGAGCTGTACGAGGTGGCAGGGTCCGAACCACGAGTCTCGGTGGTCTCGGATTGGAGGGAGGTCCCGGACGGCGTCGAGGCGCTCGCGGCGATCCGGGACGGCGGGTTCGATCCGGGGACGAGCGCCGTCGTGGAGGGCCACCCGGACCTCGCCCTCCCGGGCCAGCCGGGCGGGACAGCGGGCAGCGCGACCTACCGCGAGGTGTCGCCGGAGGACGTTTCGATCACCGCATCGGCCGCCGGGGCGTCCGTCGTCGTGGTTCGCAACGCGTGGGACAGCGGGTGGTCGGCCACGGTCGACGGGCGGCCGGCGCCGGTGCTTCGAACCGACTACTTCCTGCAGGGGGTGCCGATCCCGGCCGGGACGCACGAGATCCGCCTGACCTACCGGGACCCGATGATCGGGCGCGGGCTCGCGCTCTCGGCGCTGGTCTGGCTGGGGTGGCTCACCGCCCTCGTGGCGGCCTGGATGGCGCCCCGGCGGCGCAGCTCACGAGCCGGACCTTCGCCGCAGGACACGTCAGGGATCTGACGGGAAGCCTCGCGGAGCGGCTCGTGTGACCAGCGAACCTAGGCGGCGCGGCCGTTCTCGGCCCGGCGGCGGAGCTCGGCCTCGATGAGCTCGTCGATGTCCCCGTCCAACACCCGGTCGACGTCGCTGACCTCGAGGTTCGTCCGGTGGTCCTTCACCAGCCGGTACGGCGCGAGCACGTAGGAGCGGATCTGCGAGCCGAAGTCGATCCCCCGGCGCTCCCCTCGCAGGCTCTCCAGCTTCTGCTGCTGCTCCCGTCGCATCCGCTCGGCCAGCCGGGACTTCAGGATCCGCATGGCCACCGCGCGGTTCTGGAGCTGGGACCGTTCGTTCTGGCACGCGGCGGTGATGCCGGTAGGGAGGTGCGTGATCCGCACGGCCGAGTCGGTCGTGTTCACCGACTGCCCGCCGGGCCCCGTGGACCGGTACACATCGATCCGGAGGTCCTTGGGGTCGATCTCGATGTCCTCCTCGTCGGTGTCCTCGAGGAGCGGGATCACGTCGAGGCTGGCGAAGGAGGTGTGCCGGCGCTTGGCCGCGTCGAACGGCGAGATCCGAACGAGGCGATGCACCCCTCGTTCCGTCGAGAGCAGGCCGTAGGCGTTGGGGCCGTGGACGATGAACGTCGCGCTCTTGATCCCCGCTTCGTCGCCCGGCAGGATCTCGTCCACCTCGACGTCGAAGCCGTGGCGCTCCGCCCACCGCAGGTACATCCGGAGCAGCATCTCCGCCCAGTCCTGGGACTCCGTGCCACCCGCCCCGGCGTGGAGCGTGGCGACGGCGTCGTTCCGGTCGTACTCCCCACCCAGGAGCGCGGTCAGCTCGAGCTTGTCGATCTCTGCCTCGAGGGCCTCAACGGTCTGCTCGAGCTCTCGCTCCAGCTCGGGATCGGCCTCCTGTCCCAGGAGCTCGTCGATGGCTCGGGCATCGGCCAGGCGGCGTTCCAGGGAGTCGAACCGCTCGACGTCGGCCCGCAGGCGGGCCAGGCGCGTGGTCAGGACCTGACCACGCGCCGGGTCGTCCCACAGGGACGGATCGGATGCCTGCCGCTCCAGCTCGGCCGCCCGCGCGCGCTTCGCCTCGACGTCAAAGGAACTCCTTGGCGGAGGCGATGCGCTTGGACAGGTGCTCGATCCGCTCGGTGAAGTCGCTCACACGACCTATCGTACCCGCCCCCCAGCGCGTGCCGCACGTCACCGCGGATCCGTGGCGCCCGGCACCGCGACGAGCGACCCGCGGGCCGTACGGTGCGTGCAGAGCTGCGGGACGCGCAGCCCGGGTGAAGGAGGAGAACCATGAGCGTGAGGATCGAGACCCTCGGGACGAGGACCCGGAACCCGCAGGCCGCATTGCTGGTGCTGGTCGCGGGGCTGGTGGCGGTCGTTGCGGTCCTGACCCTCCTCAGCAGGGTCGCTCCCGACACGAAGGTCCCGGTGCGGCCGCCGGCCGTCGCCACCACTGTCGGCTCCGCCCCCGGCGCGGCGATCAAGGCCGTGGCCAACGACCCGTACCTCCGGGTGCGGCCGTCGCAGAGCTCGACCCGGGTGGCCGGCGTCGAAGCCACGAAGGCCTCCCTGCAAGAGCCTGGGTTCGGCCCGAACTTCAACATGGGCCGGGCCTGCCCGAAGTGCTGGTAGCAGGGACCGCTACGGCACTGGAGCCGGCTGGGCGGGACCGCCCCGCCGGCTCCTACGTTCGCTGAGCAAGGGCCCCCGTCAGGCCACGGCGCCGTGGCACTTCTTGTACTTCTTCCCCGAGCCGCACGGACACGGGGCGTTACGGGGGACCTTGCCGCTCTTGGCCTGGGAGCCGCCGGCGCTCTCGTCGGCCTCTCCGCGGCTGGTCACGACACGCTGGGGCCGTGGCCGCGACGGCTCGTCCTGGCGGACCAGCTCGACCCGGAAGATGTAGCGCACGAACTCCTCGCGGATCCCCTGCGTCAGCTCCTCGAACATGTCGAAGGCCTCCCGCCGGTACTCGGTGAGGGGGTCGCGCTGGCCGTACGCCCGCAGGTGGATGCCCTCCTGCAGGTAGTCCATCTCGTAGAGGTGCTCGCGCCACTTGTTGTCGGTCAGCGACATGAGCACCATGCGCTCCAGCTCCCGCATAACCTGCGATCCGACCGCTTGCTCCTTCTCCTCGTACAGGGCCAGGGCATCGGTCAGGACCATCTCGGTCAGCTCGGGCGCCGTCGCGGCCTGCTTCAGGTCCTGCTTGGTCAGCCGGGTCGGGTACAGCTCGGCGATCCCCGCCATGAGCGCGTCGAGGTCCCACTCCTCGGCGAACGTCTTGTCGCCGACCCACTGTGAGACGGTTCCAGCTACGACCTCGGTGACGAAGTCGAGGGCCTGGTCCTTGAAGTCCTCGCCGTTCAGGATCTTCTCGCGCTCGCCGTAGATCACCTGGCGCTGGGTGTTCATCACGTCGTCGTACTTCAGGATGTTCTTGCGTCGTTCGAAGTTCAGCTCCTCGATCTGGCGCTGCGCACTCTCCACGGCCCGCGTAACCATCCGGGCCGCAATGGGCTCGTCCTCGGGCCATTTCAGCCGGTCCATGATGGAGGACACGCGATCGGAGGCGAACATCCGCATCAGGTCGTCCTCCAGCGAGAGGTAGAACCGGGACTCCCCGGGGTCGCCCTGGCGGCCGGACCGCCCTCGGAGCTGGTTGTCGATGCGGCGGGACTCGTGCCGTTCCGTCCCCAGGACGTACAGCCCGCCCAGGCCTACGACCTCGTCGTGCTCGGCGTCGGTCTGCTGCTTGAACTTGCGGAAGATCGGCTCGTAGTCCTCCTCGTAGGCGGCCCGTTCCTCCTCGTCCATCTCGAACATGAGGTAGCGATCGTTGTCCCACTCGCGCGCGGCCATCTCCTGGCGGGCCAGGTACTCGGGGTTGCCCCCCAGCAGGATGTCGACGCCGCGGCCGGCCATGTTGGTGGCAACCGTGACCGTCCCTACCCGGCCCGCCTGGGCAACGATCATGGCCTCCTTCTCGTGCTGCTTCGCGTTCAGGACGTGATGGGGGATCCCCCGGCGGTTGAGGTAGCCGGAGAGCTTCTCGGACTTCTCGATCGACACCGTGCCGACGAGCACCGGCTGGCCGGCCTCGCTCCGCTCGGCGATGTCCTGGACCACGGCGTTCCACTTCGCGTCCTCGACCTTGTAGATGAGGTCCTGCTCGTCCGCCCGGATCATCGGCTGGTTCGTGGGGATCTCCACCACGTCCAGCTTGTAGACCTCCTGGAATTCCGCGAGCTGGGTCTTGGCCGTACCGGTCATGCCAGCGAGCTTCTCGTACATCTTGAAGTAGTTCTGGATGGTGATCGTGGCCAGGGTCTGGTTCTCCTCCTTGATCCGAACGTTCTCCTTGGCCTCGATGGCCTGGTGGAGACCCTCCGAGTACCGCCGGCCCTCCAGGACCCGGCCGGTGAACTCGTCCACGATCTTCACCTCGCCGCTGGTCACGATGTAGTCCACGTCGCGCTTGTACAGCTCCTTGGCCCTAAGCGCGTTCTGGAGGTGGTGCACGAGCGGCGTGTGGACGTGCTCGTACAGGTTCTCGATGCCGAGGGCCTCCTCGACCTTGGCCACACCCTCTTCGGTGACGGCCACGGTCCGCTTGGCCTCGTCGACCTCGTAGTCGTCGTCGCGCCGCAGGCGGGGCGCCAGGCGAGCGAACGTCTGGTACCACTTGGCCGAGTCGGCCACCATGCCGCTGATGATGAGCGGGGTCCGGGCCTCGTCGATCAGGATCGAGTCCACCTCGTCCACGATGCCGTAGTGATGGCCCCGCTGCACCATGTCCTCGCTCCGCATGGCCATGTTGTCTCGGAGGTAGTCGAACCCGAACTCGTTGTTGGTGCCGTATGTGATGTGAGCGCCGTACGCCGGCCGGCGCTCGGCCGGCGTCATCTGGGATTGGATGAGCCCCACGGAGGCTCCGAGCGCCCGGAAGATCGGTCCCATCCACTCCGAGTCGCGCTTGGCCAGGTAGTCGTTGACGGTGACGATGTGCACGCCCTCCCCGGCCAGGGAGTTCAGGTACGCGGGCATGGTGGCCACGAGGGTCTTGCCCTCGCCGGTCTTCATCTCGGCGATGTTGCCCTCGTGCAGGACGATGGCCCCCATGACTTGGACGTCGAAGTGGCGCTGGCCGATGGCCCGCCTGGCAGCCTCGCGGACCGAGGCGAATGCCTCCGGGAGCAGGTCGTCCAGGGGCTCACCGGCCTCCAGGCGCCCCCGGAACTCCTCGGTCTTTCCCCGGAGCTGCTCGTCCGTGAGCTCCTCGATCTCGGGCTCGAACGTGTTGACGATGCGGACGAGCTGCTCGAGCCGCTTCAGCTTCCGGCCTTCACCGAACTGGCCAATCTTCTCCAGGCCCAAGGTCGTTCCTTCGCGTCGGTTTGGAGGGTTCGGCTTTCGATTGTAACGGAGGGGTCGGGGAAGACCGGGGGAGGCGGGGCGAGCCGAGATTCAGGTGATCTCGAGCAGCTTCTCCCGCACGGCGTAGACCACGGCCTCCATCCGGGAGTGCAGGTGGAGCTTCTCCAGGATGTTGCGGATGTGGTTCTTCACCGTGTTCTCCGAGATGTACAGCTCCTTCGCGATGTCCCGGTTGTTCATGCCCTTGGCCACCAGCCGGAGGACCTCCATCTCCCGGTCGGTGAGCCGGGGGGCCGGGATGTGGGACCGGTCCCCGCTGGCCTTGCTCATGGCGGCGAACTCGTTCAGGAGCTTGGACGCCATCGAGGGCGAGATCCTGGACTGCCCGGCCCACACTGAGCGGATGGCGTCGGCCACCTCCTCGATGGGGATCTCCTTCAGCAGGTATCCGGAGGCCCCGGCCTTGATGGCGTCGTACAGGTCGGCCTCCTCGTCGGAGATCGTGAGCATGAGGATCTTGACGTGCGGGAGGAGGTCCTTGATCTGCGAGGCGGCCTCGATCCCCGAGCGCTTGGGCATCCGGACGTCCATCAGGATCACGTCGGGCATGAGCTCCTGGGACTTCTCGACGGCCTCAACCCCGTCGGACGCCTCTCCCACGAGGTCGATGTCGGGCTCGGCCTCCAGGACCATCTGGAGCCCCCGGCGGAACAGCGCGTGGTCGTCGGCCACCATCACCCGCAGCCGCTCGGGCCGGCCGGCCGGGGCCGATCCCTGGACCTCGTCCGACTCGTCGCCCTGTTCTGTTCGCTTCGGTGTCACGCGACCTCCGTGGACCCCGGGCGCCGGCGGCTCACGTCGAGCCAGCGGGTTCCTGGCCGCCCTTGGACGATTTTAGACGACCGGCCCCCGTGATCAGCCGCGTTCGCCTCTTCGAGTTGTGATCCCGCAGCTGTCGCTCCAGCTTCTCCACCAGCTGGTCGAGGGCGGAGTCCACGTCGTCGCCCCGGGCAGTGGCCCGGAACGTGTGCCGGGGAGTCTCGAGTGCCCCCTCCACCCGCTTGATCCCGCCCAGCCTGGGGTTTCGCTCCGTCACGATCTCCACCTCCAGCCGCATCACCCGGGGGTCCATCCGCTCCAACCGGGACAGCTTTCGGGCCGCGGCGGTGCGCATGTGGTCGGTGATGCGGGTGCCCCGGCTCTTCATGACGAGATCCATCCGCCGCTTCCTCCCCGCCACCGGCCGCCCGGCCGGCGCTCGAGCCGGGTGGATCGTGGGCTCACGCCCGGCTGACCTGGTCTTTGACCCCACACTCGCCTGCGGAGGGGTTCGCCGTCCAGCGGACGCCTTAGCACCTTCTCCCGGGCGGACGTGCCGCCCGGGGCAGGGCTTACATCTAAACCGCACCATGCTCAGCGACCAACGGTCGCCTTACGTGGGTCGTTTCGCCTGCGACTGGCATCGACTACCGGGAGGATGTCCCCCGGGCAACCACAGACCCAGGCGTGAGCCCGTCGCGAGTATAGCGAGCGGGGAGAGGCACAGAGACGGCCCTAGCCGCCGTGAGCACGGTGACGTGGCGTGCGCCCGCCGCCCGCAAGGCGCGGGCGCACGCCGCCGCCGTCGCGCCCGTGGTGAGGACGTCGTCGACCAGGAGCACGCGGGGCGGGGATTGCCCCACCGAGCGGAAGGCGCCGGCCATGGCGGCCCGGCGCTCCGCGCCGCCCCGCCTGGCCTGCGGCGGCAGGTCGATCGTCCGCTCGAGCAGCTGCATGCTTCGGACCGTCGAGGAGGAGCTCACGGCCTCCGCAAGCGCCCGGGCCTGGTCGAAGCCTCGCTCGGCCAGGCGGCGGCGGGACAGCGGCACCCAGGTCACCGCGTCCGGCTCGGCGGCAGCGGGCCACAACGCAACCATCGCCTGGCCCAGCGCGCTCGCCACCGGACGCCATCCGGCGAACTTCAAGCGGTGCACGGCGTTTCGGGCAGGCCCCTGGAACAGGAACGGAGCCCTGGCCAGGTCGATCTCGGGCGGAGGACACTCCGAGCATCGGGGATGCGGGTCGCCCGAGGGAACGCCGCACCGCTCGCACCACGGCGGGCCGAGAGCGATGAGCGCCGCGCCGCAGACGGCGCAGAACGGCCATGGCCCGCTGCCACACCCCGCGCAGCGCTTGGGGAACAGGACGTCGAGCAGCCGCGCGAGCACCGGACGAACCTAGCGCGCGGCACCGACACCACCGGATCGACCAGGAACGCTGGCCGCGAAGGCGCGACCCCGCCTACGGCAGCCGAACCTCGAGCGTTCCCTGCCCGGCCCGCGAGTCACCCTTCACGTCGATGCGAAGGTTCGAGTGGGCCCGGAGCAGCGGGTAGGCCACCACCTTGCCCCGCCCGCTCGATCCGTCGAAGTCCGACTCCAGGACGGGCAGGCGCCCTCCATCGGCCGACAGGCGCACGGTGACCGGCTCCGGCGGGGTTACCAGCACGTGGACCTTGATCGAGTCGCCACCGCAATCGATCTGCTCCACCTTCACGGTGGCGCCGCCGGGAAGATCGATCTCTCGGCCCACCGGAACCTGGCCCCGACGGACCGTGGCCCTTGGCCACGCGACCGAGAATCGCCTGCCTCCGGGGAACGTCTTTGGCCTTCCGTCGACGTCGAGCTCGCACTCGAGCTCGTACCAGCCCGGGTCGAGGTCGGTCACCGCCATCTCGAAGGGGACGAAGATGTCCCGGCGGGGTGCCACGTCGAGGGTGGCCACGGCCATGGTGATGGGATACGCCTGCGAGCCTCCGATTGACACCACCCGAGCCTCCCGGAACACCACCTGGTGGGGGTCCCGATCCTCGCCCCGGAGGATGAACGCGCCCTTGACGGTGGCGGGGAACCGCTCGAAGCGGGCGCGGACCGAGACGGGCTCCCTCACGCCACCCCCGGCTACGTCCCCTGCTCCCACGACCGCAGGTACTCCTGCTGTTCCGGCGTGAGCTCGTCGATCTCCACCCGCATGGCCCGCAGCTTCAGCGTCGCCACCTCGCCGTCGATCTCGGGGGGCACGGGGTAGACGCCGGGCGAGAGCGAGCCTCTGTTCTTCACCACCCACTCCACAGACAGGGCCTGGTTGGCGAACGACATGTCCATGACCGCCGCGGGGTGCCCCTCCGCCGCCGCCAGGTTCACCAGCCTCCCCTCGGCCAGCAGGTGGAGGCGCCTCCCGTCTGCCAACCGATACTCGTCGACGAACTCCCGGATGCGCCGCTTGCCGGCCGCAAGTCTCTCGAGGGCGGCCTTATCGATCTCGACGTCGAAATGCCCCGCGTTGGCCATGACCGCGCCGTCCCGCATGACCTTCATGTGCTCTTGCCGGATCACGCCCCGGTCCCCCGTGACCGTGACGAACACGTCGCCGATGCGGGCCGCGTCGCGGAGCGGCATCACGCCGTAGCCCTCCATCGCCGCCTCCAGTGCCCGGATGGCGTCGACCTCGGTCACCACCACCTTCGCGCCCATGCCCCGGGCCCGCGAGGCCACGCCCCGGCCGCACATGCCGTAGCCGCACACGACCACCGTCCGGCCGGCGAGCAACAGG
>Ga0184612_10000873_pt1 | contig 14361 bp, 8 predicted proteins | sample PLM3_60_coex_FD_133163 | JGI IMG/M metagenome (GOLD analysis project Ga0184612, IMG submission 133163) | Groundwater sediment microbial communities from an aquifer in East River, Colorado, USA - PLM3_60_coex | ecosystem: Environmental > Terrestrial > Soil > Riparian zone | place: USA: East... | reverse complement strand
TGATAGACACAAAGTTCCGGTGAATTCATTCGTTCTTGTCCTTTCATAGTCACATCAAGACCAAGCACGAATGCAAAACTATCTCCCGCGACCAGTGGCTCGGAAACGGTGACCTTGTGCATTTTTTCCACCATACCATCGTACTTTTCTCCTTTTGCTTTTATGGCATCCAGTCCTCTGGTTTCTTTTTCGAACACGGGACTAGCTTCCTGTTCAATGCTGACTGCATCTTTCGAATACAGTTCCTGCTGCGCACCTTTCCAGTCTGCCTTGCGGCAATAGGCCACTAATCGCTTTGCGATATCTGTGGTTTTCAACGTTTCTAATGTTTCCATAGTACAGTCTTTTGTTTAATATCCCGAAAAAAACGATGCCAGACTGACAACCCTATGTCAGTAGCCTATTTCGCGTGAAAAAAAACAACAAAGTCGATGAAAAACAGTAATACAGCATGATGGATCATTCATTATGTCTGTGGCCTAACAGCCTTATTCCTCCGGTGGCTTGTATTGCACGGCCATCAAGTCATTCGAAGCCGTGTACTACGTCGCCGAAAACTTCGAAAGGCCTTTATACGCGGTATCGGAGACTAATCTTAACTTGAAGGTATGAAACTCACTTAAAACAACCGATAAATACCAACTTCTACGTATTCCATGAAAAATTGTAAATAAGCTATTATGAGTGTACTTGCTTTTGACGAAAACGTGAAGCGGCAAATAGGAGGGGTTATTGACTATGCAATTAGACAGAGTATAAGCGACAATTAAATCAGGACAAGAACAACTGAACTATAGTGACAAGCCGTTAGACTTTTCATTACTTGACTCTTGGCGTTGAGTTTTTTGATTGACGAGAAGGGAATAATTTGAAGCATTTTCACGAGCAGAATAGGCCAGTCTTGTTTCTTTTTATCTATCGATATACCCAATATTTCAAATCCGAACAATGTTATTCATACTCCTTGCGCTGTTATGCCGGCAACGCAGGAAGAACGGCAACCCACTTCTGCTATTTAAATAACAAACAGAAAAAGCTTTTAGATATGCTCACGAGTAGTTCTTTGTTTGTTACGAATCATTTCCAAGAATTTACTTGCCTCCTTCGATTCGTGGTTGATTTCAATGCACTTTTGAAAATACTTAGCTGCCAAACTGTCGTCTTGTGAAAGAACATAAATGAGCCCAAGGGAAAAGTATGAGTCTGCTTTTTCAAAATTCAGATCCGCAGCTTTTATGTAATCGGGAATGGCTTCGCGATGTCGATAAAGTTGACAAAGACTATATCCTCGCCGAAAATATAATTTTCCATTTGTCGAATCCAAATCTATCAACACGGTATATTCTTCAAACGCCTTTTGAAAATTACGATGCTCATGATGGTAATTTGCCAAGTCAAGTAACCGTACAGTGTCGATTGCAGAAAGCATTGATGAATCAATGGCGGATACCTGTGCGCTTTCACTATTGGAACTTTTATTTCGTGAACAGCTTGACAAGGAAGTCACAGCTATCATGAAACCCAATAAAATCTCCTTCCATTGACCAATCATCGATTTGGTTTTTTTCGTGTGATCGGCGCGTGCGTCTTTGTGGTGGCCTCAGTCATGACAAGAGGTTGTTCTCTTACCAGTGCCGTAAACTTATCTATACTTTGAGTCGTCGATTCAATGTCCTTTTCCGTCATATAGTTAAGAATATCAGCTAAAATCTCGCACTATCCCCGCAGCTTACAAAACCGACCTTGTCGAACGTCTTTATCTTCATTGAAAGATTTGTCTTCGTGCCGTCGATCATCTGCTCATAATGTAATATGCTTAATCCTGAGGGCTTGGAGAACAACCTGCGATAAAGAAACGTGTGCAGTCAAAAAAATGCTTTGGCATGACGGAAAGATTTAGTCGATTTTCAGGTCTGTAAATGAACCGTCGGTCAACTCGGTCACAGTGCCCGCATCGTTTTGCAGCTTAACTTCGAATGTTCCAGATACCAGTTTATTGGTGAGGTCCAGCTTTGTGATGTTTACTTTTCCTGAGCTATTATCTGCTATTTTCCAGGTATAAAATACATTTGGCGCGCTGGTGAAAAAGACATAGCCGGGCTCAGTGTCCGCGAAACAGTTACCCTTTATTACAAACTCACCCTTTGCTGGATTTTTCAAATATATTGATATCCCGTCATACTGCACAGGGATAACATCGATTACAAACCAACCATTGACTGTAAGCCCTCCTGTATTGTCGTGTGCATTGGCGATGAGGTTCGTTGCCGGCTTCAGGTCAACGCCATCTCGTTTCGTGATAATGGTCCCGGGTGGTGCCTTCGGACCTTCAGGCTTCGGTTCTCCACTTTCACTACATGCAACAACGAATAAAAGGACAATGGAGATAAGTTTTCTCATTCTAGCAACGACTATTTGATAATACAAATTCAACGATACAAAATAATCACAATTCAGTTTCTATAATTAAGGTCATTTAAAACCCAACGAAATGCTAAACCCCAGTACCCTAAGTCAAAAATTAGTTTGCATTAGGGTTCGCACAAACGAATAAATAGAAAATAATCGCCGATATATCAGCTACAACTATTTTAAGTGATCCGGCAGGGATCACCAATAACAACCTTAAACGCTTTTCTTTCAAATATCGGCCTATTTTCTATCCATTAGCATCATTTAAAACCTTCTAAACCTTGACCAATACCTTGACCACTTGTATATTTGAGGTTGTGAAGGGTCAAAAATGATCTAGATCACCATTAATGAAGCTCAGATACCTCTTGAAAAGAAGGGGGCCAAAAGGTGGCACTCATCCAGTTTACCTTGCCCTATATAGCGGCGAATTTACAGAGATTATCTTCACGGGCCAGCGCATCATACTGAAAGATTGGAGTGTTCAGGATCGCTCTCCAAAGGACCACAGCAGCGACATATTTAAGGCCGTTGAGAAAGTCAAAGCAGATGTTCAAAAAGCTATGAGACGCCTAGAGGCAGATGAAAAACCGCTAACACCCTACACAGTAAAGCAAGTCTACTCAACGAATCAGGACAACAAGGAAGCTAGCCAGGCACAAGCAGATAAAAAGGCCAAAGGGGATTTGATGACCGTTACCAAATTGGCTACCCGTTGGGTCGAGAATGGAATATTCAGATTTAGAAAATCCACACAAACACAAGTAAAGTCATCTATTACAAATTTTACCAATTACCTAAAAATTGCAGGACTTGCTAGCCTTGAACGTGGCAAACTTACACCGGAAATAATTAGCGGGTACGAGCGCTACCTATTGGAGAAAAAGAAATTAGCCGATAGCAGCCATGGAAAAAATATGAAGCAGTTGAGGTGGTTTCTAAATTCCCTCGACTTTGATACCAAGAATATAAAAATCAGGGCGTCAAAAAAAACTATCGTATCTCTGACATTGGACGAACTTACCAAACTTGAAAAAGTGGATGTTTCCGATCGGGTGGAGTATCAGAAAGCGAAAGACTTATTTCTTCTTGGCTGTTATACCGGCTTGCGCGTTTCGGATCTCAAAAGATTGAACGTCACAAACACCCGTAACGGCTTTATTACTTTGAAGCTTTTAAAAAATAATAAGGATGTAAAAATTCCAATCATTGCGGACGCTGAAAGAATTCTCTTAAAGTACGAACACGGCGCACCGAAATTATCTGAGCAAGCCTTAAATGAAAGCATTAAAGAGGTTTGCAAAAAGGCACTGATTACGGAACGAATAAGTATCGACACAACCAAGGCTGGCCAGCGTATCAGCAAGACAGTGCCAAAGCATGAAATAATCACCTCACACATCGCTGGGAAAACATTCATTACCCTTGCCCCTGAAAGATGGGGTCTTTCACCTGCCGAAATTGCGGCGATCGTTGGTAAGGATTTAAAAACGCTACTAGGCAGCTACTTTAATGATCAAGGTGAGGAAGCGCGACGCAAGATCATTCAAATGGACACGACAAAACTTAGAATATCGTAAAAAATTGGAGCCAGGGGACTGTTGACTGTCAGGTTGTGAGGTTATGCGGCAGTGCAAGACTGAGGAGTCTTTCGAGGTCCCGATGCCAGTAGCTAAAATATTTGGGTAATTTTTAGGAACTTCACAAACAACTAAACCTTAACACGTTATAAAAAAGTATGAACTTCAAGGGCAAAAATATTGCGATGATCAAGGCCGCAGGGCAGTCGAACAAATGAATGGTCAGCATAAAGACATCATTGTTCGTCCACATGAGATCATTGAAGTGTGGGAGTTGAAAGCGTTTATTAGCAAGCAGCTTGGGTTTGCTACGGATATCTGGGATCTGCTGAATAGGGTTGAGAGCCAGGTAGCTTTGATGAATGAGAAGATTAGGAGAATTGAAGAGGAAAGATTGCAGCCATGAGTAATTGGGATATTGCTAGAGATATAGCGCTGATCGTAATAGGCGTTCTCGTCTGTACGGTCCCGCTGCTCAGGGAAATAAAAAAACCAAAGAAGAGTATCCGCTACATCGCCTTCATGCTAAACTGTTCTTTACTCATTGTTTGGTTTGGGATCGACAAAATACTGAGCGATAGGATTAATGATGCGGCAAATAAAGCAGATAATGATTCTCTTCATTTAGAAATTCTCGGCCTCAAAAAATCAGGCTCTTTAGACAGCGTTAGGGATGTTCACTTTCAGAAAAAGTTATTAAGTGATTTTGGTATTGGAAGGGACTCAATTACAAATCTGCCGTACCGGATCATACCTAAGACCGAAATCAATCTCAACACCGGTATACAATATGGCCCCCAAGGCGGCAGCAACAATACCACAACCTATAATTTTAAGCCACAACCCAGGGTGCTAACAAAAATTCTATTTAGAACGCTCCTCGACAAGATGCCGGATAAAACTTTCATGGTGGACCTAGCTGTACTCGAACAAACTGACGAATCCTATGCACTCGCTGACAAAGTAAAGAATGCTTTAAAAAGAGAGGGCTATAACGTAATTGATATCGTTGGGTGGTCAGTTGGAATGTCGGTCCCAGCAGGGCAACAGTTTCTTGTGACTACTAGGGGAGAAAGTCGCTATAAACTATTTATTGCTCCAAATCTATGAATGGGATGAACGAGAAGGAAAAAGGATTGATCCTCAAGGCTGCAAAAGGCCACTGTCGCAAAGCTCATGTTTCCAAAATGCTTCAGAAAGGCGTAGGAAAATTATAACTCCGTGTGTTTCAGTTAGGGTAGGTGGGGGTTCGAAGTTCCGTACGGACTACCAATAAGCCTTGAATCTGTTTGATTTGAGGCTTTTTTTATGCCCTGGTCAAGGTATGGTGGGTCAAGGATGGTAAAAAGCTGTTCCAAATGCCAACATTCATACACCCTTCCCTCTACTGCGCGTATAACGAAGGGGGATAATCGCAGCTTCAAGCCACTTGTCGAACGACATGTGAGTTCAAGTCTTCAGGGACATTGGCGATAATATGTAGAGTTGGCATTAATTGGATGCACCGAATGATATTTAAGTCGCTGCAAGCTTTTTTCAATGAACTGGAACCAGGATGGCAAAAAGGGCATGACCAGGCTTATGGTTAAGAACAAGTTAAGTATGTCTCCGTTCTAATCCCAATTCGAATTGCACAGGTGGCCAGATATACGGCGCAAGGCTCTGAGCCATCCAACAAAAGATTAGAATTTGTCAATTCATTAATCTCTACAACCAATGTTTATCTTGTTATCTGGTGGAGCGGTTGTAAGTTCCCGCATGGCGTCTTCAGCCATTGTCTTGGCTGAATTTTCTCCAACACCACATACATTAATAGTTATAGTTGCGAGGGGCGATTTATTACATTTGTACCAATATCTCTGCGTAGTATCGTCCTTTCGGTCTAAAGTGCAATAACCCTCAGTCAGTGTTTTCTCCTTTTGCAAAAGAGAATTATCTTTATAGGCCATCACTATAGAAACACTACCATTCAACGTTGGATTGCTATTGTCGGAATTATCAAGATCAGATGAAATAAAAAGATACTCTCCACTAGTCCCTTCCATTTTCCAATCCCAATCACTGGAATTGTTTACCATAACATTTGATATCCAAAAGCCAATTGGAATGGATTCAAATCCTATTTCATTTTGAGGAATTCTAACATTAAATCGAAGCTTTAGAAAACCTCTAGAAATGTTTTCGAACTTGAAATCTAGATTAAAAAAAAGCAATTGTGCTCGTTTATTATTGTAGAAATTGGATAGATGAAACTCATTTGTTGTTACCTGCCTTACCATCTTGTCCACATTATTCTTCTCATTGCAAGAAATGTAAGAGAGTGATAAAAGAGCTATTAAAATTATACCGACCCTTTTCATATAATTGTGTTTAATTTTATTTGAGGAGTACTTAAGGATACATGACATTGATCCCCTTAATGTCTAATTCGGACAATGCGTTGCGCTGTCCCATATCAGGTGCAGGTTCCTTAGGTTTGATCGTTTGTTTGGGGTTGGCTGGATCTTTGGGAAACGCGAACGCGTGGTAATGCATGATTGAATTTATATCATAGTCGGAATACTTATTACCGTCATACACCTTGAATTCTGTTAATCTAGTTGGATCTATATTCTCTTCGATTACCGTAATATATTTGTCCCTATCATTTCTTGAATGTTCGTGCCATAGGCCAACCGCATGGCCAATTTCGTGTTTGATGTTACCCAACCCCGTTCCTTTGGATATCCAAATTTCCTGCATTCCTCCTTTCATCCCAATATAAGACAAGGGACCTTTCTCATTTGGGATAAAATTCACCCAGTTCTTCTCGTCGCTTTTCTCTTTAAAAACAAGATTGGTTTTGGATTCCCAGTGTTCTATTGATTTTTTTACAAATTCTTTTTTATCCTGTGGCAGGTTTGTGTCAATGCTATAATACACCAATCCTTCCGGCCAGAGTTTTCCTAAGGTACTAAGACCTTTAATTGAAACTGATGACGTATCAATTTTTAGGATCCCGAAGTCCTCAGAGGTTGTTAGTAAGATATCTCCCTGAAATACCTTTTGGCCTTCAGCTTCGAGATAGCTTACCTGGAGTGGAATGAGTGAATCACCACGTTCTATATATACTATCCCACTATTGACTGAATAATTCCCGCCAGAGCTGAAGGCGATTTCCTGTTTTAGTTCCGAATCATTTTGGCATGATGGCAATGTCAGCATGGCCACAAAAGCCACGTAAGCAATAGGTTTTGTTGTTACTTTCATTTCAATTAGTGTTTAGAATGAGTTAAGATGTTTCCTCTTGCCCGAAATTCAGTTAGTTACTCAAAGAACTCTGCGATATTTATCAACTTGAGACCTTTCGAATCAAAAAGTGGATTGTATTCAACAAAAGCTGGTTCATTTTCAAACTTCAAATCCGAATCCTTGTTGTTATGGATTTCAAATTCCATTACAAGAATTGATGTACAGGTCTCTCTCGTTATTTTAATTGGAAAATTACCTTTGAAGTACAATATTTTTCCGGTTTTATTCAAGTTTCCTCCAGGCACTAAGGATGCGAATTCAGTAAGTGTAGGGAATTTTTCCTCACTAGACGGGGAATGAAAATTTATCAGTCCCCATGAATTTTCATTTTTCTTCAGCATGACAAAATAGATTTTGCCTGGATATTTGCTGAAGGAATCCACCCGCACAGTATACTCCAATTGGTTTGAGGTGCTGGTTTTTTCAACATTGATGACCTTGGCCGTGTAGATGGGAAGTTGGGCAGGTTCGCTGAAAAGGGATATATTAGTTCCTGTTGGATCGGTCAGCGGGTTTTGCTTCGTCACTTCGGGCTTATTATTTAATGTCGTAAGACCGTGTCCAGGCGAAATCTTGATACATACTAATTTTGCAAACATCACTTCAGATTGTCTCAAAAATTTAAGGGGCAGAACGACCTGCCATTTTTTTAGTTTGATATTGTAGAAAGGCACGAATTCAAGTACCTCATAAGTTGTGACTCCTATCTTATAAAAACGGCTAAGATTTGTTGAGTGATATTTCTTGAATATGGCATTCGTATTATTTAGATCAATAATATCCTTGATTGAATTAGTTGACCAGTCTGTGTCCGTTAGCTTGGTAATATCCTCTCCGATTCTGGAAATGTTCTTGTCTGTTGCCGTATCATCATCGATTTCCTTAGAGATAATAATGCCCAGCATATTTTTCCCTTCCTTCATGAAATCCTGTTGGAGCGTTATCCTCAGGAGACTCTCAGTCCGACTTCGTTTGATATTTACTGATTCAGGATTTGTCCAGCTATTGTCTTTAGTGTGTAGCAGAAGAGTGTCCAATTCTAAATTAGCCGGTTCCGGTACGGTATTATTTGGGATGGCAATAACGACCTCATCTCCTTGCGTACCCAATTCATATTCCATAGTGGCTGATGGATAGTACGCTTGAAAGTTGGAAGAACTAAAAAGGCGTATTTTCTTTTCACTTGAATAAGGAACTTGTAGATCGCCAACCAAAGTGCAACTAACAGAATGTTTGAATTTTAGCTCGCATTTGCTGTCAAGCAACTTATAAATTAACACTTCCTCCCTAACTTCCATGTCATTAACTGAAAGCTCAGGATTAAGGTATTTCTTGAGCGTTGCCCATACATTTGGATCACTATTGAGAAATATCTGATAAACCTTCTTCTCCTGGTTAAGTTTAATATCGATTATGAAGTCCGAGCCTTGTGTGAATGTATTGTCCAGACGGATCCCTGCCCTGCCGCCCGGACCGTAGGAAGCTTCCAATACGTCTTCGTCGTTTAGCCTTATTTTGAAAAATGTTCCGGAACCCGAGATTTCAGGAGACACTTTGTAAGTGATGGTAATATTGCCTGGATAAAGGTCTGTTCTCAGGGAACCAGATTCAATGCTTCCGTCCTTTGCTAGAAATATTTCGTAAGGAAATTCATCTTTAAGAAGTTTTGGTCTGTTAGATACTTCGGGATAATAAACCTGCATCAGTTGTTCAATTCCTTCATGCTGAAGTTTCAGAACAGTCGTCTCTTCCAGGTATTTTACAGACTTCCAATTTATATTCGCACTTTCAACTGGGATAGAAAGAAACCACAAATTCGCTACTAAAGGGTTTACATACCTGATAGCTTTAGAAAGTTTGATATTGGAATTAAATCTGGGTCTGGGAGGCTTGCCAAGGATTGAAATTCGGACGGAGGTTCCGTTGTATTGCCGTATGCCTATCGGGGTAATTGGAATCTTACTTGTAACATCAGTTGTATATAATTTGAAACTATATATTCCATTAGGCAAATCTTTAAAAACTACATTGTCTTTATCCTTTTGTGCGAAAAAAGTAATTTGATTGGTATTTCCAGTCTTCTCTGTCAGTACCCCTGACGCTCTTGCTTTTCCATAAAATGGATAGTGATCATCAAATTCAAATGCATTTATCAAAAGTCTTGGTTCAATCATTGAGGCAGTTGAAATATCAGCTGGGAGGATAATAAGGCTCTTTCCACGGACATCTGCTAAATAATTGATGGGTGTTCTGTATGGGCTAGTTTTGCGGATTTCATTTTCGTACCAACCTTCAATTTTGCCACATCGGTATACATAACTATCGAGGCTGATTTTGTTTCTCTCATCGGACCGCTTTAAGGCATCGGGTGTCATCAAACCGAGAATTTTGAAATCTTCCAGCTTGATCGCAGGCGGAAAAACATACCTTTCTTCCTGATTCTCTTTTGTTTTGTCAAATACCAAGTGAGTTGCTTGGTCAACGGTCCCTGAGCCTATTTCACGGTACTCACGGTCACCTAAGATAACCGGTGATTTGATTGGAATAAAATTAACGTGATTAGCATCGGCCCTTGATGGGTCATTTAGATCGTTTTCACATATAGGGATGAAATCAGCGCCAAAATCCTCACAGCACAACGAGTGCTTCCTATCTTCCGGGCCAAGCTCAATTTCCGAAGGGACATAATAATGCGTTGAGGAAACCGATCGCAAATAGATCTGGTATTTCTTACTGATTAGCAATTGTGCCTGCGTTCTATCGATAAGCTTTTCCTCTTTTGTAAAAAGTTTTCTTCTAACATATTGATCCTCACCTTCAAACTCAAGATCGGCTGATGATTTCACCTTGTCCGTTTTAGGCTCCAAATTTGCGGGAGGAGCATCAGTAGTAAATCTGTTGACAATTAAGTTATCACCTCTCCAAGCCATAAGAACGTTGGAACGATAACGAGATTTATCTGTGTCTGCCCCAGATTTGGGATTTAGATGCCCAGAGTCCTTATTAACTTTAACTCTTGCCCCATCCGGAAAAACAAACTCCTTGGAATGCATGGTTAAAGAGTTCAATTGTTTGCCATCACTGATAAGTGCGTTGAAACCTTTTACAGCATTTGTATCGAAGGGGTCAACGATAACAGTTGTATTACTTCCATCCGGATTCGCACTTTCATTATATACTCCAATGAGATAAATACCATCTGGATGCATTTGTGATTTATTCAATAAACTTTTATAGGGGTCTGCCCATTCAATTTTTACATCACTAAAATCACTCTTATTGAAAAACATTTTTTTCAGACCGTTATAGTATCTGACAACTCCATTGATGTTCCGTTTTACAAACCGAAAGTCTGGAAGCGACAGGTCTTGCTCTTGTTCCTGTTCTGGTATACTAATCGCATAAACATAATCCTCTTCTATTTCAAGTTCCACAACCGGTATGTGAAGTTCCCTGGCTAGTCCAAATCTTATTTCTGACACTATTGGCTCGTCCATGATACTGGCTAGTATCGCCCTAAAATCGCATCCTACCTCCGACACGTCATACTTTATTATATGGGATTTACTCGTTGCAAAAGCATCGTTTGATTTAAGGATAGGAGTATATGGATCGTGAGTGTCAAGAGCTAATCCCTTGGTAGTCGTGGCATCTATTTTTTCGAATTGTTTAATGGGCTTATCTCCGCTAACATCTTCTTCAGGAAAAAAAAATTTATCACTTTCAAGAAATTCAAAGGCGTTATCCCAGTTGTTTCTTTTGAGACATTCCCCAAATCTAAATTCATCAATTTCAGAAATTTCTCTGGTCGCTAAATCCTTGGCTATATATTTAAGCTTAGTACGTCCTTCTTCCGATTTACTTAGAAATGAGCATTGGTACTGTTTTTCCTGCTTCTTCTCCAACTTGTAATACCACATGGTTTTATTAACCTTATCAGCCAGCGCTTTCCAATCCTCTTTTAATTCGGCAGGCGTAAAATTCGTCCTGGCCTTGGGCTTGTTGATCTGTTGAATGGTTACCAAAACTTTAAACACGGCGAACAATTTGTCGTTCCTTTTGGTTATCCCATGTGGCAAAATCTCATAAATAGCATTTAGTTCCATAAAATAGTGTTAGTGATAGTATGAAGCATAATAATCTCTGGTGCTAATATTTTTATCTTCAGCCGTGAGGGATTTAGCCAAGGCAAGCTTTTCCGTATCTCCAATACGGATTTTTTTTGCAAACAAAACTGAACCGTCTTTTAAGATATTTACAGAGTGTTCCTCCCCAGGCGTCAGCGTTTTCAAATTCTTGTTAATAAATATGCGGCTGCCTCTATCGGATTTTTTTTGTACAATGTCCTTTGCACTGAACTTGGTGATGCCTCCTGACGAGTCTGTAATATTGAAAGTCAAAGGCACACCATCGCTCACCAAAAGAGAAAGGTAAATCTCTTCATCTGCCTGGAATTTTTCCTTGTCGAAATTCGAGTCTTCGATAATTACGCCTAATCTATTCAAATTGGATTTATCTGTCTCACTTAGGAACTGACTGTTTCTTGTCTCGTTCTTAGCACCCACGATGGTTTTTTCCATTGAGCATTTGACAGAGATCTTAAAGAATTTAGAGAACGTTTTGGTGACCGTTATTAGACATTTACCTGTTAAGACGTGGCTTTCTCCATGAAGTCCGACGTAAAAGCTCATTGATGCGGAAAATAATCCAAGAATATCGAATCGACCAACACATAGGATATATGCCCTGATCATAAACCTGCCATCATACTGCCTGATATATATTCCTCCCACTAGATACGCTGTGCCTTTCGCTACAACAATGTTGAGGTTAAAGATCGCGCCAAACTCAAAAACGATATCCATGCCGACAATACCCCTTCGCGGCTCTGCAATAAGATTCACGTACCCTTGTCCTCCAAAGATTGCACTTACAGTAATTCCGAACTTGTTCAATTCTGTTCCAAATCCGAATTTGAGTTCCATAGCCCTTCTGGGATCGAAGGGCAATGTCAACAAGGCACTCAGATTACAATTGAAGAAATTAAAATAACCTGCAGTAAAGTCTGGTATCGAAAAACCGTAACCTATACGCGCTCCCTTGGAATCAATATCGAATACGAGGTTATCACTTATTGTGCTAAGGAAGGATTGAAGGGCCTGAACAAAGCTCAAGCATCCCGCAAACTGTACATCGCGTATGACTACCTTGAAATCATCCTTAACATTGGAACCACTGATAAATTCAATCCTTTCAAAGTCTATATACAAAAGCTGAAGAAGTCCAATTTGAAAATCAGTCAGGCTACTTTCAGTGCTGAAGGACTGGCTTTTAATGCGGGGGGGGCGGTCGAGTTCGGCAATATCGAACTCTATTTCGTATTTTACATGAACATTTAGCCTGCTATTCTTAGGCATAAATTCGATTACGTTTCCAAGGGTGGCGGGACGGAACTTGTCTGTTGAATAGTCATACTCCAATTTCTGCTTTGAAATTTCGCTGATCTTTTGAATGATTCCTTGATACTGTGCGATTGATGCCTGAGCGGCTTTGTATCTATCGGACCCCACGACTTCGGCGGCAAGGACGTCCCTTTGTGTCTTGATTTTCTCCTTTGCCTCATTTATTTTATCCTGAACAAAATCTCTAAGCAAACGTTCACTGTTCCTTATTGTGTCCTGGATTCTTTTTAGATCGGTTTTGAATTGCTCGTATTGGAGATCGATCTCTTTCAGTATGTTCAGGTACTTATTAATTTCCGATGTAACTCTGGCATTTAGTTCGCTCTCATAAAGTCTTTCATAATCACTCAACCAATTTTTATTAGCCTGAAATTTGGCAATGAAGTAACTCTTATATGCCACAACTTCCGCTCTAAGAGCTTCCGTTGTCTGGATGGATCTAGTTTCAATGTCGCTGACCTTTTTGCGAAGCCTCTCAATAAGTAAAGGCTCCATCTTCACAATCACATCGAGCGAAACCTGTTCAGGTATTTTAAGTTCAATGGCTAATTTTTCATAATAGTCCTTTCCTAGGCTTTCATAAATTTTGCGGTATCCAGAATAGGTTTGTGTTAACTTATACAAAGTCAAAACCCAATCAAGCTTTTCTTCAAGAAATTTTTCGGGCAACGCCAGTGAGATGGCTGTGGTGATAAATTGCCGAGCCTCACCAACCTGCGTAAAGATTACGTCTTGTTGTTTTTTTACAAGGTCTTCAGCAAATAGAGTGGCCTCTTTATAACCTTCTATCAACGCATTATAATAGCCGTCGTAAATATTGTCAATTTCATCCCTCAGATTTGTTACTCTCAGAAAAGCATTGGCTATATCGGTACTATATGCGACCTGTGTAATCAGATAACATTTAACAGTCTCCTTTAAATATTGTTCACTAAATCTTTTTTCGTCCTGTGCCTTTTTTAATAGCGTTTCCATTGTCTCTTTGGTTGCGCCAACCAGAACTGTTTTAATATCAGCCTCTAAGTCAAGCACTACTTTTATTTGGTTATAAATCGGAAGAAGCACTTTATCCTTGTAGTCCTTGTAACTATCCTTAAGTTCAGTGAACGAATCCTTAAGCGAGCTATAAAATATTTCAGCGCCAGTCTGATTTATGAGACTTTCAAGCCAAGCCCGTGGACCATTTTTCGAAAGCTCCCTTAATTTTCCTTCAAGACTTTTAAGCTCATCTCGAGACGAATCCAACAATCTCTTTAAGTCATTATAATCGTTGACCCAACCATCCACTAATTCTTTATATTGGTCCTTCAGCCCTTTGAGCTTTTGAATGCCTTCCTCTGCCTGCTTGAGATAAGTAAAAATCGGCAGGTCCTCAACCGGCAAGAATTCCTCGATAATCGCGATCAACGGAATTCCCAATATCTCCGCCTTAACGTTTCCAAAAATAGAAATTGACGGAAGGCCGGTACTCTGCTTGGCATCGTTGAACCGAAACTTTTGTTGATTACCTACAATATTGTGGGCCTCGTTATAGATTATGCCCTGATCCAAAACTGAAATATGGCTTATGTCAATCCCCTGGTTGACCATCGCCCCAGCGCCCCTATAGTTGTTCG
>Ga0184612_10000872_pt1 | contig 14362 bp, 10 predicted proteins | sample PLM3_60_coex_FD_133163 | JGI IMG/M metagenome (GOLD analysis project Ga0184612, IMG submission 133163) | Groundwater sediment microbial communities from an aquifer in East River, Colorado, USA - PLM3_60_coex | ecosystem: Environmental > Terrestrial > Soil > Riparian zone | place: USA: East... | reverse complement strand
GATCGCGGCGCAGATCGTCGGTGGGATCTGGTTCGGGGTGGGCGTCCTGATCCTGATCGGCCTCTACCTGGCCGGTCGGCGGCCGAAGCTCGCCGGGCTCTCCGCCGAGCTGCCGTCCCCACGCCACGCCGCCGAGGGCGCCGACGAACGCGCCGCGGTAGAGGACGCCACCTAAACCAGGAGGAACCGTGAGTGAACTCATCACTTACCGGCCTGCGGCGGGCGAGTACTCGTACACGTTCGGCGGTCGCGAGCCGGTGCGGCGGGTCCGTCCGGGCGACGTCCTCGACGTCTACACCGAGGACTGCTTCGGTGGCCTGGTCCGAAGTGTCGAGGACATGCCGTCCGTCGTTTGTCAGTTCCCGTATCTCAACCCGGTGACCGGCCCCTTCTTCGTCGAGGGGGCCGAGCCCGGCGACACGTTGGCTGTCCACTTCGTTTCGATCACGCCGGCGCGCGACTGGGCCGCGTCCTCGACGTTCCCGCACTTCGGGGCGCTCACCAGTACCCATACGACGGCGACCTTGCAGGATCCGCTGGAGGAGCGCGTCTGGATGTACGAGCTGGACGTCCCCGCGCGGGTCGTGCGCTACCGAGCCAGGCGGTCGGACTACACGGTCGAGCTGCCGATGGATCCGATGCACGGCACGGTCGGGGTGGCCCCGGCCGCCTTCGAGGCGCGGATGACCCTTACTCCCGACGCGCACGGCGGCAACATGGACACGCCGGAGATGCGGGCGGGCGTTACGGCGTACTTCGGGGTCAACGTGCCGGGGGCGCTATTCGCGCTCGGGGATGGGCACGCCCGGCAGGGTCAGGGCGAGGTGAGTGGCGTCGCGGTGGAGGCGGCCATGCACACCATCGTCGCGATCGACCTCGTCAAGGGCGCCGCCACGCCATGGCCGAGGCTGGAGTCCGACACCCACGTCATGTCCACGGGTTCCGCGCGTCCGCTCGAGGACGCTTTCCGGATCAGCCAACACGACTTGGTCCAGTGGGTGTCCGAACTGGTGGGTTTGGACACGCTCGATGCGTACCAGCTAGTCAGCCAGGCCGGCGAGGCGCCGGCCGGCAATGTATGCGACACCAACTACACGATGGTGGCCAAGGTCGCGAAGACCTACCTGGGCCGCGGCGATGCCTACGACGGCGTCCACGCCCGGCTCCGTACGCTCGCCGCGACGTTGGGCCGCTGATCCCGCGGCTGGCTCAGTGGAAGACTCCCAGTGTGCCCGTACGCTCGCTGCGCGATGACCTGTTCCTGCTCGCTCACGACGACTCGGGCAGGCTGGTCGTCCCGGCGGCGCACGTCGGGGCGGGTCTCGCGGGCGCGACCCTCATCGACCTGCTGCTCTCAAGCCAGGTGGCCGTTGTCGACGGCCGGCTGGGCGTGCTGGACGCGACCTCGACCGGCGACGATGAGACCGACGCGACGATCGAGGCGATTGGCGCGAACACCGCTCCGTGCGGTCCGCGGGCGTGGGTCAGCTGGATCTCGCACGGGGCGTACGAGCGCGTCGCGGAGATGCTCGCCGCCGACGGTGTCGTGCGTCGCAGCACGACCCGGCGCCTCGGCCTGCTCACCGTCGCACGGTGCGCGGCCACCGATATCGCGGATCTCGTGCGCGTCCGGGCGAGCGTTCGCTTCGCGGTGCATGGCCGAGAGCTGCCGGACCCCGCGACCGCCGCCCTATGTGGACTGGTTCGGGTGTTGCGCCTGGATTCCGCGCTTTTGCTCAGCATGCCCGCGGCCGATCTGCTCGACGCGCTGGAGCGCATGACGGCGGCCAATGAAATGCCCGTGCGGCAGGTGACCAGCGCCGTCGATGCCGTTATAGCGGCGGAGTTGTACCGCTGATATTCGCGGTGAAAACGCCGAAGAAGGTCAATGTCGCGAGTTGGTAAAGAAATCGTCACGGCTGTAGCCACAATCATGGGCTGGTACCAGAGTGGCCCACGGATGGACCCATGTCGAACCCTGGGCCGCCGCCGTGCGTGTGCCTCAGAGGAGACCCCTCGGCGCGACGGCGCGCCCTCCATCTGGCCAAAGGGGGCCATATGAAAGCACTACTCGTGACGAACCGCGCTCTCACACGGCGCGGTCGCCGGGCTCTTGGGATCGCGGGTGCCGCGATCCTCTGCTTGGCGCTGGTACCGGTGGCGGGGCAGGCCGTCGCCGGCGTGTCGAAGGGACGCGCAACACAGGCATCGTCGGGGTCCGGCGGCGAGACGCTGGGCAACTTCGACATCCGCAAGGACGGACCTGCCCGAAAGGTGCTCGCCGCGCGCAGCGCAGTGCTCGCCGCGAAACCCAAGGCGGGCGTGAAAAACCTCCGCAGACAGCTCGGCACCCAGGGCATCGTCGACATCGACGCGCTGACCGGAACGGCACGCCGGGTCAACCGGCTCAACGGCTTCCTTACCGGCCCGAGCGGCCGGTCCGCCGAGGCCACCGCGCGGGACTACGTGCGGGCGCAGGCGGACGTGTTCGGCCTGAGCGCGGCCGAGGTCGCCGGCTTGACCTTGCGCAAGGATTACCTGGATATCGCCGGCACGCACCACCTCAGCTTCGTGCAGAGCGTCGGCGGCGTGACCGTCTTCGGCAACGGCCTCAAGGCCCACGTCGCCAAGGATGGACGGCTGATCCAGGTCGACGGCTCTCCGCTGGCTAGCCTCCCGGCGAGCCTCGGTGCGCCGAGCCTGACCGCCTCCCAGGCGCGCGACGCCGCGGTAGGCGACGTGTTCGGCAAGTCCAAGGCGACCGTCGCCAAGAGCATCGGCGACGCGGCCCGCACCACCGAGTTCAGCAACGGGGACAGGGCGCAGCTCGTGGCCTTCCAGACCCTGGGCGGCGTGCGGCTGGCCTGGCAGTCAATCCTCCTGCGCGAGGGCTACATCGTCGTGAAGGACGCGGTAGACGGCAGGACGCTGTTCCGCCAGAGCACGATGGCGCACGACAGTGGCCAGGCGTGGGACAACTACCCCGGCGCGGCCGTCGGCGGCACGCAGCGTAGCCGGAACTTCACCGGCCCGGGCTGGTTGCCCAACAACTCGCCGAGGCTGGCGGGCAACGTCGCGCACGTCTACAAGGACGTGAACGACGACGACGTGGCGAACCCGTCCGAGGAGGTCGCCCCCTCCGGCACGCGTCAGTTCAACTACCCGTTCACTCCGTTCGTCGGTGGCGACAGCTGCCCGACCGGCTTCGTCTGCTCGTGGGACCCCAACGTGCCCACCTCCTGGCAGACCAACGCGAACCAGGACGCGGTTCAGATGTTCTTCTTCCTGGGCAAGTACCACGACCACCTCGCCCGGGCGCCGATCGGCTTCACCCGAGCTGCCGGCAACTTCGAGGCGGTCGACGATGACGCCGTGCAGGGCCAGGCCCTCGACGGAGCCGCGACGGCGGCGAATGGCGGCCCGGACGGTAACCACATCGACAACGCCAACATGAACACCCCGCCGGACGGCATCCCACCGCGGATGCAGATGTTCCTGTTCCACCAGCCCGGCACGTCGTTCCCCGACGAGGATCCGTTCCTCGCTGGCAACTCCGGCGACGAGGCGGACGTCGTCTACCACGAGTACACCCATGGCCTGTCGAACCGGCTCGTCGTCGACGCCAACGGCCTCTCGACCCTGGGCAACATCCAGGCCGGCTCGATGGGCGAGGCGTGGAGCGACTGGTACGCGATGGATCTTCTGGTCGGCGAGGGGAGCATGACGGACACCCCCGCCGACGGCGACCTGCGCGTCGGTGAGTACGTCGGTTGGGGCAACGACCTCATCCGTACCCAGCCCGTCGACTGCCCGGTCGGCTCCGCATCGCCGAACTGCGCGGGAACCCCCGGCGCCGGCGCCGGCGGCTACACCTACGGCGACTTCGGCCGCATCATCGGCCGTCCCGAGGTGCACGCCGACGGCGAGATCTGGGTGCAGACGCTGTGGGATCTGCGCAAGGCCCTCGGGATCAACTTGACCCGGTCGCTCGTGACCCGGGCCATGGAGCTCTCCCCGGCCAACCCGTCCTACCTGGACATGCGCAACTCGATCCTCCAGGCCGACCTGGTGGTCAACGGTGGCAAGAGGCAGACCAAGATCTGGCAGACCTTCGCCCACCGCGGCATGGGCTGGTTCGCGGCCGCACTCGACGGCGACGACGCCCAGCCGGTGGAGGACTTCTCCATGCCGCCGCCGGCCGGCACGCCGACCGGCTCGCTCACCGGGACCGTCCGGGACAGCATTTCGGGCGCTCCGATCGCCAACGCGACTGTCGCCTTTGGCGGCCACAACTCCGGCTTCGCCGGCAGCTACGCGGCCACCACGAACGCCAGTGGCGTCTACACGATCCCCGGGATCCTGCCCGGCACCTACGCCAAGGTGTTCGCGCGGGCACCCGGCTTCGACCCGGTCGCGCAGACGGTGTCGATCGCGGCGCGGGTCAACGTGCTCAACTGGTCGCTCCGGCGTGACTGGGCGGCTCTGAGCGGTGGAGCGTCGATCATCGATTTCAACGGCGTCGACTTCAGCATCTTCGGATGTGGTCCCGCAGCGATCTTCGATCAGTCGCAGGGGTCCGGCTGGAGTACCGACGCGATCCTCATCAACCCCGCCGACCAGGCCGACGTCGACCCACGCTTCGTGATCGTGAAGCTGCCGGTCGCTGTCAACATCCAGGACATCCAGATAAACCCGTCCGGCACCTGCGGTGATGGCCTCAGCGCCTCCACCGGCAAGTACTCGGTGGAGTCGTCTACGGACGGCACGAACTGGACGCCAGTGTCCGCCCCCGGCGCCGCCTTCGGTGGCGCCAACCGGAACCGAATGAACAGCATCCCGTTGGCTCCGGGCTCTACGGCGGGCGTGCGGTTCCTGCGCTACACGATGCTGGGCACGCAGCTGCATGTGTCCGGCGGCGCCTGCCCAGGGGCATTCAGTGCCTGCGATTTCGTCGACACGGTCGAATTCGCGGTGTACGGAACGCCCGCCTAACCTCAACCAACCAAACAGCGCCGATCATGAACTACGGTTCATGATCGGCGCTGTTTTGCCACCTCAAGTTCATGGTCAAGTTTCGCGCTAAGGCGAGCGCGGAATGGCCACCGGGCGCGGTACACTGCGGGCATGACCGGGGCCACCCTGCTCCTTAGCGAGCCGTGCTGACGCGCTGACAGAGCGACAGCACGGCGACCCCTCCTGCGCGAGGGGTTTTTTCATGCCCCGACCAAGATGGATGGCCTAAGAAGCAGGTGAGGATCATGACAGAGGTTGCCGACGCCACCACGGACATTCCGCCCCATCGCTACACCGCGGCGTTAGCCGGCGAGATCGAGGCCCGCTGGCAGGATTTCTGGGAGGAGAACGGCACGTTTCACTCCCCGAACCCGACCGGCCCGCTGGCCGACCCCGACCACCCGCGCCACGGCGCCGAGAAGCTGTTCGTACTGGACATGTTCCCGTACCCGTCCGGTTCCGGGCTGCACGTCGGCCACCCACTGGGCTACATCGGCACGGACAGTTACGGCCGCTACCAGCGCATGGCAGGCCGCAACGTGCTGCATGCGATGGGCTTCGACGCTTTCGGGCTGCCGGCCGAGCAGTACGCGGTGCAGACCGGTCAGCATCCGCGAAAGACCACCGAGGCAAACGTGACGCGCTACCGGGCGCAGCTGCGCCGGCTGGGGCTGGCCTACGACGACCGGCGCTCGGTCGCGACCACCGATGTCGAGTTCTACCGTTGGACGCAGTGGATCTTCCTGCAGATCTTCAACTCCTGGTACGACCAGGAGCGGCATACGGCCCGTCCCATTGCCGAGCTGATGGCCGAGTACGAGTCGGGAGCGCGGCCAACGCCCGACGGCCGAGCCTGGTCGGAGCTGTCCTCAGTGGAGCGGCGACGCGCCGTGGACGACCACCGACTGACGTACGTCAGCGAGGCGCCGGTGAACTGGTGTCCGGGTCTGGGCACAGTGCTGGCCAACGAGGAAGTCACCGCCGACGGGCGCAGTGACCGCGGTAACTTCCCCGTCTTCAAGCGCAACCTGAAGCAGTGGATGATGCGGATCACGGCGTACGCCGACCGCCTGCTGGAGGACCTGGACGCCCTGGACTGGCCGGAGCCGGTCAAGCTGATGCAGCGCAACTGGATCGGACGCTCCACGGGCGCCCACATCGACTTTCCCTTCTCCGACGGCGCGGCCGCTGGTTCGGCCATGCGCGTGTTCACGACCCGGCCGGACACGGTGTTCGGTGCCACCTACATGGTCATGGCGCCCGAACACGAGATGGTGGACGTCCTGGTCACCGATGTCTGGCCCGAGGGCACAAAGGACGCCTGGACGGGTGGCCATGCCACGCCGCGCGAGGCGGTTGACGCGTACCGCAAGTTCGCCGCCGGGAAGACGGATGTCGAGCGGACCGCGGAGGCCCGGGAGAAGACGGGCGTGTTCATCGGCGCCTATGCCGTCAACCCCGTCACCAGGCAACGGATCCCCGTCTTCGTGGCCGACTACGTGCTGGCCGGTTACGGTACCGGCGCCATCATGGCGGTGCCCGGGCAGGACGAGCGGGACTGGGAGTTCGCCGAGGTGTTCGACCTAACCATCGTCCGTACGGTGCAGCCGGACGAGGCGTTCGAGGGCAGGGCCTATCTGGGCGAGGGACCGGCGATCAACAGCGAGAGCGCAGCCACCGGATTGAGCCTGAACGGGCTGGGCGTCGCCGAGGCTAAGGCGAAGACCATCGAGTGGCTGGAGGCGAACGGCGCCGGCGAGGGTGCCGTCACTTACCGCCTGCGTGACTGGCTGTTCAGCCGGCAGCGGTACTGGGGTGAGCCGTTCCCGATTGTTTTCGACGAGACTGGTCTGCCGGTCGCGCTGCCGGAGGAGATGCTGCCGCTGGAGCTGCCTGACGTCGACGACTTCTCGCCCAAGACGTTCGACCCGAACGACGCCGACACCTCGCCCGAGACACCGCTGTCCCGCGCGAGGGAGTGGGTGGAGGTCGAGCTGGACCTGGGCGACGGGCCAAAGCGCTACGTCCGCGAGACCAACACGATGCCGCAGTGGGCGGGCTCGTGCTGGTACGAGCTGCGCTACCTGGATCCCACCAATGACGAGTCGTTTGTGGACCCAGCGAACGAACGGTACTGGATGGGGCCGCAGGCTCCGGCGGACAGCGGCGGCGTCGATCTGTACGTGGGCGGTGTGGAGCACGCGGTGCTGCACCTGCTGTACGCGCGTTTCTGGCACAAGGTGTTGTACGACCTGGGCCACGTCTCCTCATTCGAGCCCTACCGGCGGCTGTTCAACCAGGGCTACATCCAGGCGTACGCCTTCACCGACGAGCGCGGCAGCTATGTGCCGGCCGATGAGGTTGTCGAGCGGGACGGCCACTACTTCCACGGCGACAAACAGGTCAGGCGAGAGTACGGCAAGATGGGCAAGTCCCTCAAGAACGTGGTGACGCCCGACGATATCTGCGCCGCCTACGGGGCGGACACGTTCCGCGTGTACGAGATGTCGATGGGGCCGCTGGATGTGTCCCGGCCGTGGGAGACGCGGGCCGTCGTTGGTTCGTACCGCTTCCTGCAGCGGATCTGGCGTCTGGTCGTCAACGAGCAGACGGGAGAGTCCCGCGTCGTCGACGCCGACCTGGACGCGGAGATGTTGCGCGCCCTGCACCGCACCATCTCCGGTGTCCGCGCGGACATCGACGGGTTGCGGTTCAACACGGCGATCGCGAAGCTGATCTCGCTGGTCAACGACGCCACCGGCGCCGGCGGTGCCGGCACCCCGGGGGCTCTGGCCGAGCCGCTGGTGCTGATGGTGGCTCCGTTCGCCCCGCACCTGGCCGAGGAGCTGTGGCGGCGCCTGGGCCACGAGGAGTCGCTGGCCTACGAGGCGTTTCCGGTCGCGGATCCGGCGCTGCTGGTGGCCGAGACCGTGACGTACCCGGTACAGGTCAACGGCAAGGTTCGCGGCCGCATCGACATCGCCGTCGACGCCGGCGAGGACGAGGTACGGGCGGCCGCGCTGGCCGAGGTCGCGGCGCAGCTGAACGGCCGGGAGCCGCGCAAGGTGATAATCGTCGCCGGGCGCATGGTCAGCGTGGTCATCTGAACACGCGTACGGGCATGCGGAACCGCTCGACCGCCCCCGGCGTCCAACTCGCATGAGGCGCGTGTTGGTGCTACTGGCGGTGATGGTCGGACTCGCATCCGCGTGCGCCCGGCCGAGTGGTGATGTGGGCGGGCAGTCAAGCGAAGGCCCGCTGGTCTGGCCGTCCGGCCAGACGCGGCTGGTGGCGTCGTACGCCGTCGGCGGCGGGTTCGTGTCGTACTCGTGGCACGTGATGGAAGGGCCGCGCCTGTTCGTCTACTCCGACGGCCGCGCCGTGGCCGACTCGAGGCGCACTTTGCTGCTGACCGCGACTGAGCTGTCGGACCTCGTGCGTGCTCTGCGACGTGACCTGAGCGGGCTTGGGGCGAGCGTGTCCCCGTCCGGTGGCATGCAGGTCGCCGATGCGCCAACCACGGTCTTGGCGGTGCGCGAGGGCACCGGCGCATTGCGGTCGGTGTCGGCGTACGCGCTCGGCATCCAGGACGGCTACCCCAGGCAACTGGTGGCCGCCCGGGACCGGCTGGAGGCCGTGGCCAAGCGGGTCGTCGCCGAAGGAACGGCTTACAACTCCGACCGGCTCCGGCTGGTGGCAGAGCCTCGCCAGGAGTCTGGTCCCGGCCCGGTGCGGCTCTGGCCCGCCACGGTGCCCGTGCCGCCCCTGCTCGCCGGCGGCGGCGGGTTGCGCACGGCCGACCTCACCGGTGCCGCGGCGGCAAACGCGGCCGCGAGGCTGCCCGGAGCCGACTGGCAGTCAGGCGGCCAGTGGCCCCTCCTGCGGAGCGCCGACGGCAAGCTGTACGGCGTGGCGTGGCGCTACCTCCTCCCCGACGAATAGCGCCGGCCGCCGGTGCGTCATCCTCATGGAGAGTTTTCCTGTCCTGGCCCGGAAACCTTTCCACGAGAACGCAACGAGGGCCGCATGGCCGCGGTGCACCGGCCCATCCGTTGAGTTGCAACACGGCCGCTACCTCTTGGGCCAGCTGGCAGCCGCGATCCACGACATCCGCCATCCCATAGCGGAGCATGCTCAGGCCTTCCGCGACGCCCGCATTGTCGCGACGCCGGTCGCGTCCGCGTGCGTCGGCAGGACGCGCCTCGCCGCCGTCGAGCTCCACGACGGTGCCGTACTTCTCCTACCTCACGTCGTCGTACCACCTACCGGCCCCGCCGCACCCGGGCGACCTGTCGGTGCGCACGCGGCAGTCCGTGGGGTCGTTCGACCCTGCGCAGATATCGCATCTCCAGCATCGAGTGGCAGCCGTCCGCGACATCGCCGAGGGCAGCGGCAAGCTCCCGGCGCCAGCGCACCGCCTTGCGGCCGGCGAGCGCGTGCCGTAGACGTTCCACAGTGGTTAGACGACGGGCGCATGCGCGCACGACCCACATGAGGGCCTGGTCGAGCGTGCGAGCGGTTTCGGCTAGATCGAGAACCGTTGCTTCGATGCGTGTCTGCGGCGGCGAGCGCGTCGGATGCCGCGCGGACGTCACCAGCTGGGACCTGTGGATCACGGCGCCGGGGATCGGGCGCACCCGGCGGCGGACCTCGAGGCGCGTCTCGCCCCGCGACCCGACGGCTGCTGCGTGGAGATCCGCCTATCGCCAAGATCGCGTCGATCATGAAGTTGAGGTGGCAAAACAGCGTCGGCCATGAACCCAGGTTCACGATCGCGCGATGGGGGGACGGGCTACAGTCCGGAACATGGCCCTGGACCTGATGGAACTGTTGCCGCCAGCGTGGCGCGACGCGCTGAAGCCCTACCTCGATCCGGCCCGGGTGGCCGCGCTGAGCGACTTCGTCGGCGACGAGTATGCCGAGCATCAGGTCTACCCGCCTCTGCCCGATCTGTTCCGGGCGTTCCGGCTCAGCGATCCATCCTCGACGCGCGTGGTGATCCTGGGGCAGGACCCCTACCACCGGCCGGGCCAGGCGCACGGGCTGAGTTTCAGCGTCCGACCGGACGTCAAGCTGCCGCCGTCGCTTCGCAACATTTTCAAGGAACTGCGCGACGATCTGGGCGTGGCGCCGCCGCCGACCGGCGATCTCACGGCCTGGGCGACGCAGGGCGTGCTCCTGCTCAACGCTGTGCTCACCGTCCGCGCGGGGGCGCCCGGCTCACACGCGCGACGGGGTTGGGAGCACGTAACCGACGCCGCGATCCGGGCGCTCGACGCTAAGGCGGAGCGCGTCGTGTTCCTGCTTTGGGGGGCGTACGCCCGGGAGAAGGCGGCGCTGGTCGCCGGTGACCACCACCTCGTGATAGAGGCCGCGCATCCGAGCCCCATGAACCCGAAGGGGTTTCTCGGTACCCGGCCATTCAGTGCGTGCAATGCCGCGCTCGCGGAGGCGGGGCTGCCCGGGATCAGTTGGACCTGATCGCGGCGAGCCGCTCGGCGCGCAGGCGCGACGGCCATGTGTCGTCTAGTGGCTCCACATCGGACCCGGTGACCCACCGCAGCAGCATGTCCGCCAAGGCGGGGTTTCGCGCCAATGCGGGGCCGTGCATGTAGGTGCCGGCAACCTTGTCCTGCCAGGCGCCCTCGGTCCGGCCGTCGTTGCCGATGCCGGCGGTGACCCGGGCCAGCGGCTTGAGGTCCGGACCGAGATGGGTGCGACCGCCATGGTTCTCGAAGCCGGTGATGGCTGGCAGCCCCAGGCCTGGCTCGGGCTCGCCGGCCAGTTCGCCCACCGCCCGGGTGGCGCCGCGGTCGGACCGCAGGTCCAGCAGCGACAAGCCGGCGCACTGCTCGCCCTTCGCGAAGAACGACGTGCCGAGAAGCTGGTAGCCCGCGCACACGGCGAGCACGGCCGCGCCGCGTTCAACGGCGCGGTGCAGACCCCGGTCGGCGTTGAGCCGCTGGGCGGCCAACGCCTGCGGCCCGTCCTCACCGCCGCCGAGAAGGTAGATGTCGCCTTGCTCGGGCAGCGTCTGGTCCGACCGAACCTCAAGCGTCTCGACGCCCAGGCCCCGCAGGGCCGCGCGGCGGGCGAGGATCAGCATGTTGCCCCGGTCGCCGTACGTCGACAGCAGGTCCGGGTAGACCCACACGATCCGTACGGCACTCGTCGACGCTGGCTGAACCCGGGGCGGAGCCCCCCGTGGGTTCGCGGTGGGATTCGGGGGGTGCACGGGGGACGGAGCCCCCCGTGGGTTGGCGGTGGGATTCGGGGGGTGCACGGGGGGCGGAGCCCCCCGTGGGTCAGTTGACACGGTCCAGCTCCGCTCGTATGTCCTGGAAGGCGGTGTAATTGGCGATGACCTCGAGCCGCCCCGGCGGAACGGAGGTGAGGGCTCGCCCGAACGATCGCACATGTTCGAACGGGACCCCGTTGACCTCGAGCCGGACGGCGAGGTCCATCGCCCGGTCGCCGGTGATGAGCACGTGTCGACCGCGCAGCGAGGAGAAGTCGACATCGTAGAGCCACGACGTGTCCAGCCCATCGGGGTCGCGGGCGTTGATGGAGAGCAGCGTCGGGGCGTGTTCGGCCATGTCGAATGCCTCCAACCAACCGGCCGGGTTCTTCGCCAGCAGCAAGCGGACCGTGCGGCCGTCACGCTCCACTGTGGCGTATCGTCCCGCGATCGACGCGACCTGGCTCAGCCGCGGCAGCGCGTCGGCCACCCGTACGCCGAACTGAGCCGCGACGGCCAGCGCGGTAGCCGCGTTGGCCCGGTTGACGCGACCCGGAAGCCGGAGCGCGACGGCGTGGCGCGTGCCGGTCGGGTCAACGACGGACTCGCCGTCAACGCCCCACTGCGGACTGGGACGACGCAGGTCGCAACCGGTGCACCACCAGTCTCCGGACTCGCGCTCGATGTGCGAGCCACACTCGGGACACACCCACGAGTCGTCGTGCCAGCGCTGCCCAGAGGCGACCCAGGTGACGTCGGCGGCCGCTCGGGCGGCCCACACCACCATGGGGTCGTCCGCGTTGGCGACCACGTGCGTGTCGCGCCCGCGGAGGGCGTCTCGCCAAAGGGACGCCATCATCGCCACCTCCTTGGCGCGGTCGAGCTGGTCCCGGCTGAGATTGAGCAGCGCCACCACCCGCGGCGTCGTCGCGGTGATCACCTGGTTGAGGTAGTGCTCGTCCACCTCGAGCACCGCATACGGAGTGCGTCCCGCCTTCGCCAAGGCCGAGGTGTGGCCGGTCGGCATGTTCGCGCCGAGCGAGTTGGTCGCTACGTCGCCAAGGACGCCCAGCGCCGCGGCCGTCAGCCGCGTCGTGGTGGTCTTGCCGTTCGTGCCCGACACGAGTGCGATGATGCGCCCGGCCGCGAGATGGGCCAGGAGCTCAGGGTCGATCTTCAGCCCGATCCAGCCGCCGATCACCGAACCGTCGCCGCGGCCGGCGGCCCGCGACAACGCGGCCGCGGTCTTCGACACCGATGTCGCCACCTTCGCTCGCAGCGGCAGCTTGTTCGTCGTCATCCTGGGGGACACCTCGGGCTCGATCCGGATGCGCCGACCCTACCCGTCGCCCTCGGGTGCCCGCTCGAGCGCCGGACCCGCAAGCGTGGCAGGTGGAGTGCCGATGGCAGGGGGCGGGTGGTTCGGGCAAACGGCCGGATACCGCCCACAGTCATCGAGCGACTTCTGTGAGTAGACTCACGCCCCAAGATCGGCACACGGTCGTTGCCGTGTCACCGATCGTAGTCACAACCCGGACGTCAGGGGACGGCCCGGATGCCCCGAGGAGAGATCGCCTCGTGGAGTGAGATCACGTGTGCGGAGGGTCAGCGGGGTCATCGGCTAGAAAGGGTTTCCAGCGCACCAACCTCGGTGCGCCACGCCCCGGCAGGGACACGCCGAATCCTGCCCACCCAGCCGGAGCGACCGCTGACAAACAAACATGGACATGGGCAGGAGCGGGGGAACCATCTCCGTACCGCCGACGCGAAGGCGACGGCGGGACTTGGGGTGAAGCCGCATCAGCGGCCGGGCAAGCCCTTCGAGCCCGAACCCGACAGCTCACTTCGCAGGCGTGCCGAAGGGAAACCCATGCACCCAGTCACCCCCTCGCGTGGGGTGCGGCGGTTCGGGCGTTCGGGCGCGGTCGCGCTCACGGCGCTCGGCGTCTTCGCCGGCACCGCCGCGGTCACCGCACCGGCGGCCGCAAGTACCACCACTGCCTCAGTCGCATCGGCAGCTCTGTCGTCAGTTCGCGTCATCCACACGTCGGCCTACCTCACCTCGCGTACCCCGGTGATTCGTGCGGGTGGCCCCGCCGTGTTGACCGGCAGGGTCGCCTACGGCACCGGCCCAGTCCGATCGAAGACCGTATGGCTCCAGGCGCTCAACCGCACCGGCTGGCGCACGATCTCCACGACCCGTCTGTCGCGGACCGGCTACGCGGCGTTCCGCCCGCTTCTCGGTGGCTCGGTGTATCTACGGCTCGCGTTCCCGAGCCAGGCCGTCCCGACCGGCGGCAGCTTCCATTGGTCCACTTCCAAGTCGGTCCTGGTCAAGGTGACGCCGAGGCCGGCGTACGGCCGCGGGCAGCGAGCGCTCGCGTTCGCCGCGAAGCAGTCGGGCAAGTGGTACCGCTACGGCGCCGCCGGCCCGAACAACTTCGACTGCTCCGGCCTGACGCAGTACGTGTTCAGGGGCTTCGGCGTCGGCCTGCCGCACAAGGCCAACTCCCAGAAGGCGTACGGCCGGGCGGTCTCCCGCGCGTACGCCCGCCCGGGTGACCTGGTCGTCTTTGTGCGCGGTGGGTACGGGTACCACGCCGGCATCTACGCCGGCGGCGGATACATGTACGACTCCCCCGGCAGCGGCCGGACGGTCGGCAAGCGAAAGATCTGGAGTTCCAGCGTCGTGTTCCGGCGACTGGTCTAGCCCCGTGCTTCCCCCCAACAGCCCCGTGCTTCCCCCAGACAGTCCCGTGCTTCTCCCCAGATAGAGCCCGTGTTTCCCCCCGGAAGGGGCGCACCCACAACACCGTGGGTGCGCCCCTTCGTCCTTCTCTACGATCGCCCCACTTTCCCCCACTCAGCTGTCGCCGCCCTCTCCGTACTCGCGATTAGCGCCGCTTTGCGGTAAATACGGCAGACCGTGGCGGAGCTGGCGGTGATCAAGCAGAGCTCCCACGCCCGGATTCCCTCCACGACGCACCCCTGCTGTCACCTGCGGCTTCACGGTCGCAGGCGGACAACTGACACCACTTTTCGGGTTGACGGTGGAGGGAAGTGGAGTACAGTGGAGCGCATTGGCGGAGCCGGGTGGCTGCGCCGGCCCCG
>Ga0184612_10000871_pt1 | contig 14379 bp, 20 predicted proteins | sample PLM3_60_coex_FD_133163 | JGI IMG/M metagenome (GOLD analysis project Ga0184612, IMG submission 133163) | Groundwater sediment microbial communities from an aquifer in East River, Colorado, USA - PLM3_60_coex | ecosystem: Environmental > Terrestrial > Soil > Riparian zone | place: USA: East... | reverse complement strand
CGTCCTCCTCCAGGCGACGAAGGTGATCGAATAGCGCGTGCTGGCCCGCGAGCCCTGACCGTCAAATTCACGGGCCACGTCGCACGCTGAGGTATCCCGCGCCCCGGGGCTCGTCCAGGCCGGGGCCGCCGTTCGCGTCTACTGCTGGATTACAGTCGGATTTACACTCCCTGCCGTTGTGGAAGCCGGCTGCGGGCTGACTGATAGCGACGCAGCGTCGGGAGGAACTTCAAGCGGCCTCTCCGCAACGGGAACATGCTGCGGCAATGCCGCCTTCGCATCTATGACGAGGTTGGTATCCATCGATGGGTTACCGCCGATGACACGCCCTACGGGTCGCGGCACAGAGGGCAGCGCTCGGAAGGTGTCCAACGCTTGGCCGGTTGGGCCGCTCGCAAGGGGCACGTTGCTGACGGTGATGACGCGCGATGTCGCAGTTTCCTCGATCACGATGTCGGTTGGCCCCTGTTCCCCTCCACGGCACATTCGCCAACCGACGCCCCCGAGAATGGCGAGCGCATAGGCGGCGATGACGAAAACCTTGAGTCCGTCGGAGGCGTTACTCGAAAGAACAATGTACACAAGCAGGGGGAACGCGAAGATCCCGCCCAACATAACGGCAGGTACGCCAAGAACCTTGGCGATGAAGCGCGCATTCCAGAGTGGGTCCATCATCCTAAGGTAAATGTGCCGTCAGGATGAAGCGTCGGTAGAAGCCCTGCCTCATCTGGACGGAGCGTCACGCGCCCGTTCTGCACCAGTACGTGCGTGAGCAGTCGGGCAATTTTGAGCGCAGGCCCGTTGAAGAATATGGAACTCAGAGTATCGATGTAACAGTTGCGAAAGGCAAAGGTCGCGTTCACGGTAATCAGCTTGCAGCGGTCGAAGCGGCAACGCACGAACGTGTACCCGTCAACATTTATTGTCTCGTCCTTGAACCAGCGGTCCTCGATGGCCGGCGGCGAAGGAGGGGACGGTGGGCTAATCGATCCCTGTAACAGTTGTGCGAGGATGCTCAACTCCCGCTCTGGCTTCCGATAGCTGCCGAGAATACTATCCAGAGACGTAGGAAGCGGCTTCGGAGCTTCAGAACTCATGTCGTTACTCCAGTGATCGCCATTCTACTTCTTCCTCTTCTTCATCGCCTTTTAGCCCACCTCGCCCGCTGCCCTTTGCGCGCGATCGTTGACAGGGAAGGACATAGACCGATTATAGTTGCCCAAGGGGTTTCGTGTTCTAGCCCCCTCCAGCCGCATAGTCGACGACGGGCCAGGGATATTCTTCTCGGCCCGTTTCGCTTATCTTCCACTGAGGGAGGATTGCTGCCGATGATGCGACTCGCACGAAGGGCCTCACTGCTCGTCGCGTTCTACCTGCTCGCCTCGGCTGCGACGGCCCACGCCGAGTGCGCGTGGGTGTTGTGGCAGCACGACGGCACACTGTGGACGACGCTCGCGGCCTGGCCCCAGCAAGAAGAATGTGCTCGTAGGCGAGTTGAGCATTATGGTCTCGCAAAGGCCCCACCTCCCGGCGTCGGCACCCTTATCAAGTCAAAGCAGGGCGACTTCTTCATGCGGTATGACTGCCTCCCCGACACCGTGGACCCGCGCGGGCCGAAGGGACAGTGAGGACGCGATGGAGCAGAAGGACCGAGAGGCGCAGAACCGGGAGGACCTGTTGGCCCGGGAGCGCTTCCGCTATCAGTGGATGCTCGACAGCGTCTCCAAGTTCCGGCTGTTCTTCGCGGGCCTAGTGTTCGCCATGCTCTCGTTCTCCGTCCAGTTCTCGATCGTCACCGCGAACCGCGCGGCGAAGTGGTGTCAGCTAGCGGCGTGGCTCCTGCTCCTGGCGACGGGGATGCTCGCCGTGCGGGACGCCGGGGGCTTCGTGACGAAGCACACGCAGGACAAGTTCGACGGGCTGTCCCCCGCGATCCGGCGACGCATGTGGTGGTGCTTCGTGCTCGCGGTCGTCCTGCTGATGAGCGCGCGGGTTCTCCCGGAGGCTGAATGGGGGTGGGCGATGACCATCACGAAGTACCTGACGCTGACTGGCCTCGTCCTCGACATCGTCGGGGTCCTGGTCATCGGCCTCCGAGCGCAACACTGGATGCAGCAGTTCTGGAAGGACGCGCCCGCGATCTTCGACACGAGACTTCACAAATGGATCTACTACGGTGCCTGGTGGGCCATCGCCATCGGCTTCGGGCTACAGGCCCTCGGCGTGCTGTTAGTTTAGGGAAACTAAACGACGATGATCCCCACCATCCACGCGGGTCCCATCGCGCGTGGGCCGAAGGGGAGTGTGCAGTGAGAGACAAGACGCTCCTCATCCTACTGTCCTCGGCGCGAGACCCGCGCGGGCTCAGGACCAACCTTGAGTGAGTCGGATCAATTCGGCTTCCTCCCGATCAACCGCAGCATCGTGTTTGATGACGGAGCAGTCGAGCCTCTGCTGTCTCTCGAAGCTGAGATTGAGCGGGTAAGGCAGGCAACCCACCGCGATGGCTATCTCTATCCTCCACGACATCACGACCCCGCTCTGCACGTATTCGAGCCGTTGGGCGAGCAGACGGAGCGCCCGGCTCATCTCCACCGCATGCCGCCATCGCATGTGCTCCGGTTAGACTGCGCTCTGGCCGAAGCGGGTCCATTTCGACTCGGGGACGGCGCGTTTCTGATGCACTTTGTGGCCCTGATGTTTGGCTATCGACTCCAGTTTCACGAGTGGTGGTTCGATACTCGCCTTCCGATGTTTCCTCGGCGTTGGCGTCTGCCGCCGCCGCAGCATCTAGAGGGCAGGATTTTGACGGACGCCTACCGTGCTTGGCGTAGCTGGCCATCGGCCGAGCGGACAAGATTCACGAATCTTCTCTACATGCATGTTCGGTCTGCTGCCTACGAGTGGGACTGGGAGCGTTTTACCGTCAACTACATGGTCTTTGACAGTTGCTACAAGATGGCCGAAACACTCGGACTCGTATCACCCGCCCCTCGTCACGCAGCGCGGTTCACCACCTTGTTCCAATGGCTTCACATGCCAACGAACGACGTGGTGACCAGGGAGCTTGTAAGACTCCGCAACGACCTATTCCATGAGGCTCTTTGGGACAGGCGACAACCAGGAGCAGGCTCGCTCGCGGGTCCCGTGCAGGCGGATCATCTCTCACGGATCAACGACCGATTGCTGTTCGCGCTTGCGGGTTATCGAGGCCGGTACCAGTCAACGCCATGGTGGGTGATCGGGCAGGCATCGTTGGCTCCCTGAGCGACTACAGCGCACATCGTCCTACTTCTCTTCGGTCCTCGGGGTCAATGGTATCCGGCAAACACCGGTACACCGTCGCCAGCCGTCCCGCTTCGAGCGCGCCCGCCGCGAGGCCCAGGACGTCCACGATGACCACACGGGGCCGAGGGGCCGGTCGATCCCCCCGATGTCCTCGCAAACAGGCACTCAGACACGCTCTCAGCTTGTTCCGGACCGCCCGACAGGCCTAACGCGCGTGGGTCTTCGACGTCAGGCGTCCCCGTCCGCCGCAACGCGGACGTTGCGCCAAGTCACGCGGGCGCGGCACTCGTGGCAGTAGCCGTCGTCCGCCGTCAGCGTATCACCGAGGCGATGCGGTGCCCGTGTCGGCAGCCAGGTCCGGCCGCAGACGGCCGTGACGGTCCCGGTCGCCGAGACCGTGGCGACGTGCTGGAGTTTCGGCGCCCGCGCGAGGAAGACACGAAATGGGGGGACCGCCGCGAGCCGGATCATACACCCCGGCATCATGGGGACAAGAGTGCGGGTGTCGTGACGGGGCGTAGGAGTCGGCCGTGGACACAGCCGATCGGGGCCACCCCGCCACGTGTTCGCAAGCACCACCCGCGAGTACTTGTTGTGCGACACCCCGATTTAGAGTTGCAGCATCGCCGTATTGACACAGGCATTGAACGTGAGCACTGCCCGTGCCGAGTGGCTGTTGACACCATGAGTCCCGGAGCTAGGATTCGGGATCCTCACGGCGGGCACGACCACCCCGCCCCGGTGACGAGCCGGTGCGGTCACCACTCGGCACGAGCTCTGCGGCGCGTGCTCGACGCCGGGCTGCGCGCGATCAGGGTGGTCACGCGGGTGGTTTGAGTTCAGGAACGGCAAACATATCGCCGACCCATTGCGACTTCGCATTCTTACTCCCGGCCGACGACCATTTCGGCAGGACGAGCGTCGGGAGTGGCAGCGCGGGGAGCTTCAGCAAGTCCATCACCGCCAGACAGCTGGCGATGACGTCATCCGGCACCATCGCCCGCGCGTGGACGGCCTCGACCTGCCCCTTCAGCTGCCCAAGCTGGGCACTGATCTCCTCGACGAACGACTCGAACGCCACGAGCGTCGCCGCGTGGATCCGCCGCTGGAGCGCCGCCTCGATGATGTGCGTGCGCAGGCGATGTTCGTCGAGAGCCGCGTCGATGTCCATCATCGGGACCGAGAGCCGGACGATATCGTCGGCGACCGCGACGGCGAATTCGGCGGCATCGACGGTCGTCGCGCGTCGAGCGTCGGCGATCCGCGCCCGCTGTTCGAGGATCAGTGTTTCCGCGCGGGCTTTCGCCGCCTCGGCGTCCCGGACGGCGGCACGGAGTTCGACGAGCGCGTTCACGGCTTCACCGGCACAGCGCTTGATCGCTTTCCGATCGCCCCGCATCGCCGCGAGTTCGTTCCGGACCGCGACTTGATCGGTCTCGGTGCTGGGGCCGACGGTCCGCGCCACCTGCCAGGCGACTTTCCCGTGATGCGCGAGTCGCCCCGTCGTGTCGACCAGGGCCTGGGCCGTTAGGGCGATCGTCTGCCGGGGCGTCAGGATCGGGGCGGGGCGCATCACTGCGACGGCGACCTGTTCCATCGTCGGATTGCTATTGCTGTCGGGGTCGGGGTCGGCCATCACAGCCGACTCGCAAGGAACGCATGAAGCCCCTCCGGGATTCGGTCGGCGTCGCGCCGGGATTCCTGCAAGGTCACGTTCTTTGGGTACAACCGGAATGGCGCGGACGGTCGGTCGCGGTTCGCGGCCCGGGCCGTGATCGCGTCCGGCGTGTTCGCTTGCTTATAGGCCTCGGCGACGGCCCGGACGACCGGATCGACGATGTCCTTGAGATCCGACCGCGTGTGGGATTCCGAGAGTCGCCGGACCTGGTCCCGCCGTGCGTGGGATGCCGTCAGCATCGCGGCCACGCGCGCGTGGATCCCCTCGGGCAGCGCGCCGGTGCTGCGGGATTCCAGCAAGGTGACGATGCTGGACCCGGGATACAGCTCGCGCATGAGTTCCTCGTAGCAGGACTCGAATAGGTCCTGCGCGACGCCCGGGGTCGGGTCGCCGGATTTGATCGCGGCGCGGAGTTCGATGCGTGTCATTGTGCTGTGTCCTCCTGGTTGGGATTGGGATCTGGGGGATCGCTGTCGGGATCGAACGGAAACGCCTGCTGATCGTCCCGGGCCTGGAGTGGCCGCGAGTTGTCGGGCAGGTACACCGCCACCTTGCCAATCATGACAGCGCCCGGATGCTGCGATTCCTCGGGCAAGAGCTTGAGGACCTTGGCGAGGCTCCGGAGCGCGTGCAATTTATCGTGGAGCGACACCTTCACGCCCTCACTGGTCTTGATGACCGATGCCACGGCCGCTGCGGCCGCGTCCGGCCAATCACTGCTGTCACGGATACGCACGTCGTTGCCCTCGACATCGAGGAGACTGCGGATGTCGGAAAACGCAACGGCGCTCAACTCGCGCAAGACTTTCTTACCGGACAATTTCACGCGCTTGCGTTTCTCCAAATCCCGGATCGCGTCGCGCTCCAGCTGGCGCAGTCGCGTCTGGATCGCCGGATTGTGGCGGAGATTGAAGCCGACGTTCGCCTGCCCACCCCGCGACCGGGACGCGTACGCGGGGATCATCCGGACAATCGCCGTGGCCGACAGATCCGGATGCGCGATGCGGAGTCGGCACCATTGTTCTTCGAAATCGCGGAGTCCAAGGTACTGCCACGGAGCTGTGCGATCCAGGACCGGGGCAGCAGTGGTGGGCGCTGCGCTCGTCCCGTTCGTCGGGGTAGTAGGAGGAACACTGTTCGATGGCGCCACTGGACTAGGTTCCTTACGTTCGCGAACTCGCGGAGGACGGATCCTCACTGCGATCCCCCGCTCCGGGGGACCGGTCGCCTAGCGATCCGACGGCTAGAAATCGCCCCGCCGACCGGCCTAGGAGCCGGTGCCTGCGTGCTGAGGCTGCCCTCAGATGAACACTCAGGGGTCGGACCGTCGTTGGCTAGGGGTCCGGGCTGAGTGGGCCCCGTCGGGTTTCGGATGGCGCCCCTCGGGGCCCCAGCCGAAGGCCGACGCGGGGGATGCCCGATCGGCTGGATCACTGCGACAAGTGCATCGAAATGCCGCGACTGCTGGAGACGAAGCTCGTGGACTTTTTCCCGGCGTGGATCACGCGGATTGTCCAGGAGCCAGACGTCAATCGCGTCCAACATACGACGGACGGCGTGGGCTCTCGTGACGCAAATCGCCCATTGTTGGAGGCGATGGGGCGTGCGGGAGGCTTGGACTCCAGCCCTGGACATTCCCTGCTGGACTCGGAAGCACTGAGAGACCGGGAGCTTTCCATCACCGAGGTCGCGGCTCGCCTGCATCCCCTCGACGTGATCCATCACCGCCTCAGAGGCCCTGTCCCGCGTGTCCGCATCGATCGCGTCGAGGACTCGATGAGGGATCGCGGCTCGCTTCGATCTCGGCATCGGAGGTTCGGCGGCATCGCCACAGTCGGACGCGTTCGCTCCATACCGCTATCGTTTTCTATGTTCGGCCGTTTCGTCCAGCCTTTCGTGTCAGCGCGAGCTCATCGTGACCTCATCGGAGACTCGGATTTCACTCGTAACCGTTCATTGCGCGTTGAGCGCGGGCATATGTACGTCGCGTCGCAACAGAGAGGGTCGATTTCGTTCACTTCCGGTCTCGATCCCGCCAGATCGTGGGCTCAATCGAGAGTAGTGTGCGAATTCCCCCGCGATTGACTGGACCGCTCCGCGCCGATGTGATCTAATCGAAATCGTAGCCGGCGTAGCAGCATCGAGAGCGTGACGCTGTAGACCCTTAGCGGTCCTCGAGTCCCTCCAACGCCGAGCGAAACACGCAGCATTGGTGTGCGCTTGGGAGCATTGGCGGAGGGCGACGAGGATGAAGAGGGCGGCGCGGCAGGTCCCACCGAACCACGACCACTTGTCTGCGCGCGCGGAGGATGTCTCCGGGCGCGATTCGATCCAGCGATTCACCGACGCCTTCCCGTGCCCGATCTGCGGCGGTTGCGACTCCGACGCTCGCGGAACAGGAACCCGGTGCTTCGGCTACATGGTCGACCCGTCCTACGCTCGCTGCACCCGTGAGGAGTTCGCGGGTGGGCTCCCGAAGAACGCCGACGAGACCTACAACCACCGGCTCGAAGGCCCGTGCGACTGCGGCGAGCGCCACGACCGAGATCCCGATCGCGCGCGCCAAGCCTCAAACGAGAATGGCTCGGCGTCTCCGACGCCGGCACGCCGCCCGAAGATCGTCGCCAGGTACCAGTACAGCGACGAGAACGGCGGTCTCGCCTACGAGGTGCTCCGCTACGACCCGAAAGGCTTCAAGCAGCGGCGGCCGGACGGGAACGGCGGTTGGATCTGGAGCGTCAAGGGCCAGCCGCTCTACCTCTACCGGCTGCCGGAGCTGAAGGGCGAGAAGAAGGTGTACGTCACTGAGGGCGAGGACGACTGCAAGACCGTCCACGCGCTCGGGCTCGCGGCGACCACGAACGCGATGGGCGCGGGCAAGTGGCGCGACGAGTACGCGACGCAGCTCGTCCGCGCGGGTGCGGAGGACGTGGTGATCCTACCCGACCGCGACACGCGGGGCGAGCGCCATGCCGTCGACGTCGCGCGCTCCTGCTTGAAGGCAGGGCTCCGGGTCAAGGTCGTCGGCGTCCCCGATCCATACAAGGATGTCTCCGACGCGATCGCCGGCGGCTGGACGAAGGCGTCGCTCGTCGAAGCCGAGGTGGCCGCGCCGCTCCTGACCGTCGAGGACCTGCCCGAGCGCCCGCGCGAGATCGGCGAGGAGCGGCCCACGCTGACGGACGCCGGCAACGCGCGGCGGTTCGCGCGGCGGCACGGCGCCATCGTCCGGTATTGCTACGCGTGGCGCCGCTTCCTGGTCTGGGACGGCTCGCGGTGGCAGCCCGACCCTGGCGCGCTATCGATGCAGCTCGCCAAGGAGACGGCCCGCTCCATCTACGCCGAGGCCGCCGACGAACCCGACCAGGACCGGCGGAAGCGGGTCGCCGCGTGGGCCGTCGCCTCCGAGAGCGAGCCTCGGCTCAGGGCGATGCTCGAGCTGGCGAAGAGCGAGCCCGGCGTCCCCGTCGCGTCAGCCGACCTCGACCGCGATCTCTGGCTACTCAACGTCGAGAACGGCACGCTCGACCTGCGGTCCGGCGCGCTGCGCCCGCATGCTCAAGCGGACCTAATCACGAAGCTCGCGCCGGTGCGGTATGACCTGGCAGCGAAGTGCCCTCGATGGATCGCGTTGCTGGCCCGCATCTTCGACGGCAGGCAGCACCTCGTCGACTTCGTCCAGCGCGCGATCGGCTACTCTTTGACCGGCGACACGTCGGAGCAGTGCTTCTTCATGCCCTACGGGACCGGGGCGAACGGCAAGAGCACGCTGCTGAGCACGGTGCAGGCGATGATGGGCGACTACGCGGTCGGCGCTCGGCCCGAGACGCTGATGGTTAAGGGGTCCGACTCGATCCCCAACGACGTAGCGAGGCTCCGGGGCTCGCGGCTAGTGGTGACAATCGAGGCCGAGGAGGGCCGGCGCCTGGCCGAGAGCCTCGTGAAGCAGATGACCGGCGGCGACGTGATGACGGCCCGGTTCATGCGGGCCGAGTTCTTCGACTTCGTCCCCGCGTTCAAACTCTGGCTGGCGACGAACCACAAGCCGACGGTCCGCGGCACCGACCGCGCCATCTGGCGCCGCATCAGGTTGATCCCGTTCACCGTCACGATCCCCGAGGCCGAGCGCGACAAGCATCTGAAAGAGAAGCTCCGCGCGGAACATCCAGGAATCCTCCAGTGGGCCGTCGAGGGCTGCCTCGCCTGGCGGTCGTCCGGGCTCGACGAACCCGAGGAGGTCCGCGCGGCGACCGCCGACTATCGCTCGAACCAGGACGCGCTCGGGCAGTTCATCAGCGAGGCGTGCGTCGTCGCACCCGGCGCCGTCATACCCGTGGACAACCTCTACGCCGAGTACCGGGCGTGGTGCGAGAGCGCGGGCGAGCGGTTCGAGCTCACGAAGCGCGCCTTCAGCGACCGGCTCACCGAGCGCGACGGGATCGGCCGCGGGCGCCTCGGCAAGCAGCGGACGCGCGCCTTCATCGGCGTCCAGATCCGCTCACCGTCCGACCCCGACCCCGACCCCGACGACGAGGCGGACGCAACCCCGGGGCGGACGCAGGCGGACGCGGTTTCCCGTTTAACTCCTAAGAGCGGGTCCATGGAGGTTAACGGAAAAGACCGTCCGCCTGCGTCCGCCGGCCGCGATCCGTCCGCCGCCGTCGGCCGACTGAGGTACCGACGCCCGGGATTGGAACGAGGAGAGAGCGATGGAGATGGAGGCGAGTATGGAAGCGATCGAGCGTGACGGCGTAATCGGGAAGTACTTCGTGCGCTTCGGGCCGGCCCGCGACCTGGGAATCGCCATCCCGGTTATCGAGTCGCACGGCCGAGTGGTGTCGCGGTCGGGCGACTACTACGTGGTCGAGCAGTACGACGTCGCGGACCCGGTGAAGGTCGAGGTCCGGAAGGTGCGGCTCGTACGGTTCGCGGAGGAGAAGGTCGCCCTCCACGACACGTACCAGGCGATGCGGCGGTGGTACACGACGATCTACCTGCCGGTGATCAGGGAGGAGTACATGCGGGTAGCCGCGTGCGTGGCGGAGACCGGCGCGGAGCCGCCGGCGCGGCGCGCGAGGCGGAGGGCGACCGATGCTCGATGACTTCGATCGCCGCGCCGGAACCCGGGCTCTATGCCTGACGGGCCGCTCCGCCGTCGCCGATCTGTCGAAAGCTCGACTGACACCGTGATCGCATGTCGGACCCGGAGGAGAGATCATGCATAGCTTCGTCCCCGTCGCATCGTCACCGGGCTGTGCCGCGTGGCACTATCGAATGACATTTGGGAAATTCCGCGGCCGGATGCTCGGCGCACTGCCGGGCTGGTATATGAAATTCCTCCTGTTGCAGCTGAATCTTGAGCGCGAGCTACGCGAGAAGCTTTTCGAAACGCTCACTGAATCGGCGGACAGGAGATACGCGCTGGATCAGGTCACGGCGGAGGTCGACAAGCTGTAGATTGGACTGAGAAACCAAGAGGCCGGGGTGGACGCCCGGCCCCCTGGCACTACAGGAGGAAACCACGTCGGTCAGTCTAGCGCACACGCGGACACGCGGTCCAGTTACTCCCCTCTCACCTGGTCCCAGCGCAAGGCAGAATTCGGTGTATGCCCACGTTCCGGACGCCCACGAGGCGGAGGAGTAGTGCCGAGGTCGCTAGAAAGCACAACGGGCATCGGTTTCTCGCCGACACCCGTTACGAGCCAGTTGGATGGCCGCGACAAACTGATCGGTGCAAACAAGCCCGAAAATAGGGCCTCTCAGCAGGAGTAATTAATGCTGTACTCGCCCGAAGAGACAGGGTTACAATTCGGTTATAAAACACACCTATAAAGGATAACAACGCGATGGCGAAACCGAACCGAGCAGTGAACCTGAGCACGCGGGGCGACTGATGCCACGCGTCGAAACTGTGTTCTGTCTCTGTCATTGCGGCGCAGCAGTCCCGCAGACGCCGCACACATATCGCTTTTATGCCACGGCGGAATGCGCGGCTCGCGCGCTCGCCGCGCGGCTCGGGTACGTGACCCGAGTCGGGGGAGTCAACATAGCATCCACCACCACGGAGACCACGACCATGGCGAAGTCCAAGACCACGAAGAAGACAGTGAAGACAGCGACCCCGAACGAGTACTCGGCGAAGAAACTTGCGATTCAGGGGCGCTGTAAGATCGGGGCCCAGATGCAGTACCACGGGCGGAACACGACCATCGATGGGCAGCGCGTGAAAGTGACCGGCCACGAGTCGGTCGGGGGCGTGTTTGTGGAATACAAGGGGACGAAATTCGCCGTGAGCCCGTTCAGCCTGCTGGGCATCACGATCGAGGGCAAGGCCAAGACCACGGTGAACGCCAAGGTCAAGGCCAAGGCGACCAAGCCTGCCCCGAAAAAATCTGCCCCGACGAAAAAGCCCGCGCCTACGCCTGCGGCGCCACCGGCCGATGTCGCCAAGACGACGAAGGCGGCGAAGGCTGCCTAGGTGCGGGAATCCGCTAGGTCGCGCTATGGCCATCACGGCCCGGGTCAGTACGTACCGGGCCGTGCCTTATCCACTACCGACCATGATTGGGAGGAAAGCGATGATTAAGAAGATCACGAATCTGGCTGAGCTGAGGATGAAGGCGCAGCAGGATCCACGGTACGCCAAGCTCGCCATGGTCGCGGCCAGCAACCTCGGAGGCAATCCCAAGGACCTGGAAGGCGCCCTGCGGTGGCTGAACCTGAACGCGCAGGAGACCGACGAGCGCGGGGTCGTCGGTGAGGTCAACTTCGTGCGGGACCTGGTGCGGTGATGGCCTCCCCAATGACAATCACCCGCTGCTCCGCGACGTGCCGCATCACCGGCGACTCGCATCCGCACCGCTGCCGCCGCTCGGCCGGTCACATCGGCCGGCGGCATCAATGCCGGACCCGATCCTGTCGCAAGGTCTGGACGACGTTCCCGACCGCGCCCGTGCCGCGCGCCGTCGTCGCCGAACACGAGCGGGCGCTGACCCGCTACTTCCGCCGCGCCACGTTCCTGATCCCGTCACTCGGGCGCCTGGTGTTCCCGTGATCGCACTAGCCGCCGTCGTCGAAGTGGCACAAGCACCAGCAGAAACTCGCATCGACACATTCGACAAGAACTCGAAACGCACCGGCTATATCATCGTCGATCATCGCACCGGACGCATTGACCAGTTCGATACACACGGCCGCAGACTCGGGTACGGCTATCTCCAGCCGGGACCATTGCGGGGGACCGAGCGACTCGACCGCCAGGGCCAGCGTAGCGATGGGAACAGGAGGAGGCAGTGATGGGCCGGAGCCGCCGCAAGCCGGTGCGGAAGCGGATCGAGGTCGTGCCGGAAGTGAAAGGGCAGGCGCCGAGCCGCGTATCGGATTCGAACGATCCAAAACCGGTCCCCCTCGATCTGCTACCGCCACTCACCCCGGCCGGCCGCGCGACGCTCGTCGACGTCCTCGCCGATATCGCACACGGGCAGCTCGAAGAGAGGGCGCGATGACCACGACGAGCCGAGTCCCGAGCCTGCGCGCCGGGATCTACTGCCGGAAGTCTACCGCGCAAGAGGACGCGCGGAGCGTGACGCGGCAGCGCGAGCAGGCCCTCGGGTACGCCCGCGAAAAGGACTGGACCGTGGACCCGCGCCACATCTACACGGACGACGGTCGGTCCGGTGCCCTCGACGAGACGCGCCGCCCCGGCCTCGCCGCCTGCCTGACCGCGATGGAGTCGAAACCCCGCCCGTTCGACGTCCTGATCATGGCGACGGCCGATCGGCTCGCGCGGGATCAGTTCATCGCGACCGGGCTCCTCGCGCGGATCGCGAAGTCGAAGGTCCGGTTGTTCTATTACATCGAGCGCGAGGAAGTCGAACTCGCATCCGCGATCGGAAAGTTTCAGGCGATCCTGGGGATGTTCGGCGGCGAGATCACGCGCGAGAAGCAGCGCGGGCACATGGTCGACGCCCTGCGGGCGAAAGCGGCGGCGGGGCACGTTCACTCGGGCGTCGTGTTCGGCTACGTCAACCAGCGCCTGGCCGGCCACGTCGAGCGGACGATCGACCCGCCTGCGGCGAAGGTCGTGAAGCGGATTTTCGCCGAGTACATCGGCGGGCGTACGGTCAAGAGCATCACCGCCGGTCTGAACCGCGACAAGGCGCTGACCCCCGCCTACGCCGGAGGCTGGAAGGCCCCGAAGCCCGGCCTCGACCGCTCCATCACGTACGGGCTATCCTGGAACAAGCAGACGGTCCGCGGGCTCCTGCGCCGCCCGATTTACAAGGGTCTCGTCGTCTCGCGGTGGCAGGCGGGCGAGACGTTCGAGCATCGGAAGCCGGAGCTCCAGATCATCGACCCGGCGACCTGGCAGCAGGCGAACGCCATGCTCGACCGGGCCAAGCAACTATACCTGCGCCACACCGACGGGAAGTTGTGGGGGCGGCCGACTGCCGGGACCGAGAGCAAGTACCTGCTGACCGGGATGCTCGAGTGCGGCGTCTGCGGCTCGGTCCTCGGCGTCGAGTCGCGCCCGGTCGGTATCGCGGGGAAGAAAAAGCGGAAGCGGCTGGCCGTGTACTGGTGCCGATCGAACCGCCACGGACGGCGGACGAACGGCGCGGTGTGTCCGAATAATGTGCTCGTGCCGATGAAGCTCCTCGACACTGCCGTCCTCGGCACGATCGCGCCATACCTCAGCCCGGACGTCATCGGCGACGCCATCGCCGAAGCTATGAAACGGCTCGGCTCGCGGGCGGCGGTCGCGACCGAGATCACGCGGCTCGACCAGGAACTCAAGGCGGTCGACACGGCGATCACCCATCTCGTCGGGTTCATCAAGCGCGGGCAGGCGTCGGAGGCCGTCCAGCAGGAACTCGCAGCGACGGAAGCGACGCGCAAGGATCTCCGCGACGCGCGTGACCGCCTCGCGGCCGCCGAGACGTTCCGGCGCGCCTCGGGCGATGTCGAGGCGAGGTTGACCGCGATTTTGAAGGACTGGCAGGACATCCGCCGGAAGCCCGTGCCCCAGCAGCGCCAGCTCCTCCGGAAACTCGTCGTCGACCGGATCGCGGTGACGCCCCACGTGCGGGGCGAGCGGAAGTGGGTGGACTGGCACGGGTCGATGGAACTCGCGCCGATCGTGTCGGGCATCACCCCGGCGCTCGGCGACGTCCTCGGCTATGGACCAGCGGTGGTGGCCCCAACGGGATTCGAACCCGTGTTTCAGCCTTGAGAGGGCCGTGTCCTGGGCCTCTAGACGATGGGGCCGGCTGAACGCGACAACAACGCTACCCGAAAATTAGTTGGCTGGGGGAGGAGGATTCGAACCCCCGCTGCGTGGTCCAGAGCCACGTGTCCTACCACTAGACGATCCCCCACCAACGCACCCAACCTTACCACACCCCCCAACGGGT
>Ga0184612_10000870_pt1 | contig 14380 bp, 13 predicted proteins | sample PLM3_60_coex_FD_133163 | JGI IMG/M metagenome (GOLD analysis project Ga0184612, IMG submission 133163) | Groundwater sediment microbial communities from an aquifer in East River, Colorado, USA - PLM3_60_coex | ecosystem: Environmental > Terrestrial > Soil > Riparian zone | place: USA: East... | reverse complement strand
TTGAAGGCCCCGGACCCGGCGCCTAGACTCGAAGTCTCAGCGCGGACGTGGCTCAGCGGTAGAGCACCACCTTGCCAAGGTGGGGGTCGCGGGTTCGAATCCCGTCGTCCGCTCCAGAGAACGGGCCGCTGACCAGCCGCATTCCGGGGGTTCCTGAGTCCGGGGCTGCGGTCTTGTCCATGAGTTGGCCATGGCTTGTCCATGACCTCCGGCCTAGAGTCGCCGGACATGGGAACGGGCTCGATGCGCCTGCGGGGCCGCGACTCCTGGCAACTGCGGGTCTACCTGGGTGCCGATCCGGAGACGGGGCGCCCGCGGTGGCTCAGCAAGACCGTCCACGGCACCCAACGGTTCGCCCGCCGCCAGCTCGAGGACCTGGTGGCCGAGGCCGGCCGGGCCCGGATCCGAGCCGGCACGATCTCCGATCTGCTCGACCAATGGATAGACGCAGCCTCTCCCGGCTGGTCGGCATCCACGGTGAGCCACACCCGGTCGATCGTCGAGTGCCACCTCAAGCCGCACCTCGGCCACCTCGACCTGGCCAAGCTGACCACCGCGGACATCGACGACTTCTACGCCCACCTCCTTCGGGCCGGTGGTCGAGGTGACCGTCCGCTCGCGCCGGGGACGGTGGCCCGCGTCCACGCCGTGCTTCACAGGGCGCTCGCCCAGGCCGTACGGTGGGACTGGATCTGGCTGAACCCGGCGTCCAACGCGACGCCGCCGCGAGTGGTGCCGCCCGAGGTCCGCCCGCCGACTCCAGGCCAGGTGGCGGTCCTGCTCGAGTGGGCAAAGCGGGAGGATCCACCGCTCTTCTGCTACCTGAGGCTCGCGGTCTCCACGGGAGCCCGCCGGAGCCAGCTGCTGGCCCTTCGGTGGGGCGACATCGACGGAGAGCGAGCGGCCATTTCCTTCACCCGGGCCCTGGTCGAGGGACCCGACGGCCCGGAGCTGCGCTCCACAAAGACCCACCGCACATACCGGGTCGAGCTCGACGATGAGAGCTTCCACGTGCTGTTGGTGCACCGTTCTCGAGCGAAGGCTCTGGCCCGGGACGTCGGGGCAGATCTGATGGCTGGCGCGTTCGTATTCAGCTCTCGTCCGGACGGCGCGAAGCCATGGCTGCCGAACTGGCTGACCAAGCGGTTCATCGGCGCGAGGTGTGCCGCGGGCCTCCCGCACTTCCGGCTACATGACCTGCGCCACTTCATGGCCACCCAGATGCTTGCCGCTGGCGTCCCCATCGCTACGGTGTCCCAGCGGCTTAGCCACGCTCGGGCCTCCACCACCTTGAACGTCTATGCGCACTCCGTGCCAGGCGGCGACCGCCGCGCGGCGGAGACCTTGGCGATGATCCTGGTGGCCAATACTGGAGGGGGAATCTCGCGTCGACGTGAGTAGGCCGGATTCGGCCGGAACGTCGTGGCAAGCGAGTGTGCGTTCTACCCGTGCCCGCGCCTGGGCAGGGGCCGGTTCGCCTGAAGGATTCCGGTGGGCAGTGACTCAGGCTTCGTCGTGGGCGAGGTTGCTGGACAGCTCGCGGTAGGCATCGGCCTGGGCCAGGAGGTCCTTGGCCTTCTGCTCGACAGTAGCGATCGCGTCGGCTCCGGCCGCGAAGCGAAGCGGCGGCTCGTCCTGATTTGCGAGCTCGACCAGTGCGCTGGCAAGCTTGGCTGGGTCACCTCCCTGCTGGCCGTTCATGCCCTTCCAGGCAGCGACGGTCTGCTCGGTGCGCTCGGCGTAGTCGTCGATCGAGGGCTCAGCGTAGTTCGTCGACTCCGGCGTGAGCAGCTCGGTGCGGAAGAACCCGGGCTCGACGAGCATCGTGCGGATGCCGAACGGCGCGACTTCGGGGGTCAGCGACTCCATCCAGCCCTCCACCCCAAACTTGGAGGCGGCATAGGCGGTGCAAAACTCCTGGCCCACGATGCCGGCGGTCGAGGAGATCGCGACGACGAGGCCGGAGCGTTGGGCGCGCATGACAGGAAGCACCGCGCGGGTGACGTTCATCGGGCCGAACAAGGTGGTCTCGATCTGCGCTCGGAAGTCCTCAGGGCTGATCTCCTCGAAGAATCCGGCGTAGAAGTTGCCTGCGTTGTTGACCAGCACCTCGATGTGTCCGAATCGGTCGACTGCAGTCTTCAGGGCCGCATCGGCATCGGCGGGGTCGGTGACGTCGAGCGTGACGGCCAGGAGGTCATCGTCCTCGCCCAGGGCCGCTGTGATGGTGTCGGTGTTGCGGGCGGTAGCGACGACAGCGTGGCCGGCCGCCAGGGCGGCCTGGGCGATGTCGACGCCCATCCCGCGGCCCGCGCCGGTGATGAACCAAACCTTCTTCTCAGTCATGCGGGTACACTTCCTTTCTGCTTGTCCTCGTCGGCATCAGCAGAGATGCGCGACGCACCGCGATCGACGAGTTGTCTATCGTTCAGTCGGTTGGAGGTGGTGTCATGACATGTGCGTGTCAAACCACTCCAGGACCAGCTCCGGGTGTTCTCCGAAGTAGTTGTATCCCTGGAAGCGAAGATCCGTTCCTTCGATCCAGAAGAGCTTCTTGTCTTCAGCGGAGATGTTGTCGTAGATCGCCTGTACATACGACGGAGGCATCGTGAAGTCGTCGTGGACCTGGGCGACGAGTGTCGGGACGGTGACCGCCTTTGTGTCCTCGATCGGCCTGAAGTCATCGAGCCGATACCCGCTTCGCCTGTGGAGCGCCTCGTCGAAGATCTCCCGACCGTCCGCGATTCCGGCTCTGTCCAAGGCGGCTTCGACGAACCCGCGAGGCGCTGCAGGCTGCAATGCGATCATCGCCAGGATGTGACGGAACTCTTCCGGGTACTTGTTCATCGCCACGACAGTTGAATTGGCTCCCAAGCAGCGGCTGTACAGAGCCGTCTTCATGTCCTTCGTTTCGACTCGGGACTTCGCGTAATGCAACGAGCCGATCACGTCCCGGTACTCCAGCACACCGTGACCGATGATGCCGCCGCTGCCCATTCCGCTCCGGCCATGGTTGCGCAGGTCGTACGTCAGGATGTTGTAGCCGGCATCGTGCAGGATCTTGTATTCGGGGAGGAAGTTCACCTCGAAACCGCCGAAGTCGGTCCAAGGTTCCAGGTGTCCTGGATACCCGTAGCGATTGCACGGCATCGGGTGGTTGCAGATGAGTAGCCGGTCTGAGTCTGCAGGGATGAACCAGCCTTCCAGCGTGACTCCATCCATCGCCGGGAAGAACACGTCCTCGTACTCCAGGCCGTACTCGTCCGGCCGCCTCAGGATCGGCGTGCGGGCTGAGTGGGCCATCAATTCGGCGAGACCATCGATGAATCGCTGGGTCCTGGGCGTCGGGATGCCCGGCGTCGTGGGCTTCGTGGCTTGGGCGGTTGTGTCGGTCATGGCTTCTCATCCCTTTCTATCCGCAGCATCTCGACCATGTGATGCAAGAGTGAGGCGCACTTCCTACCCGCCCGGGACGGCACCGAGCTGCTGAAGGACTCCCAGCATGTCGAGCTGGGCCCGCTCCTCGATGATCTTGCCGTCGGCTAGGCGATAGAACGCCATGCTCTGCGCGACGACGGCCCTGTCCGTCGGTGGGACCCCGGCGAAGCTGCCCCGGTGGGTTCCCTTCATGGTGTAGCGCACAGCCACGGCGTCGCCGTCGGCCACCATCTCTTCCACCGTCCACAGGAGGTCCGGGAAGGCATCGCGATTCGCGGCGACGATGGCGAGATACGCATCCCGGCCCCGCTGCTGCTGCCCGGCGAAGTACATGACGATGTCCGGGCTGATGAACTCCTCCGCCAGCGCAGCGTCACCGGTGGTCAGGAACTCGCTGGTGAAGCGCTCCATGATGAGCTTGTTTGACTCCATGGTCACTGGGGTCTCCTCCCATCGCGGTGGGTGGATCTTGGGCCTCCCTGATGCGGTCGAGCTAGGCACTCGCTACGAAACCAGCAAGCGCGGGTAGGCGGGAGACCCTGATGAGAGGGGTACTCGCAGGGACCCCCAACCTCGCGGAAGCGCTCGTAGAGTGGAGGCCATGGCGGGCACAAACGACGGCCGCGACGTCCGTGGCGACGTTCGCGGAGAGATCCGGGAGTTCCTGAGCACGCGACGGGCCAGGATCAGTCCCGAGCAAGCCGGGCTGCCCCTGTATGGCGGAGACCGCCGCCGGGTCTCAGGTCTACGCCGCGAGGAGGTCGCTGTCCTCGCGGGGATCTCCATCGAGTACTACACCAAGCTCGAGCGCGGCTACGCCACCGGCGTATCCGAGGGCGTCATTGAAGGCATCGCGCATGCCCTGCAGCTCAATGAGGCCGAGCGGACGCATCTGCTCGACCTGATCCACACCGCGAGCACGACCCGTCCGCCGCGCCGCCCGCCGGCCCGCCAGCGCGTCCGGCCCACGGTGCAGCGCGTCCTCGACTCGATGAGCGGCACGCCCGCGTTCGTGCTCAACGAACGCTTGGACATCCTGACCGCCAACGCCCTCGGGCTCGCGCTCTACTCACCGATCTACGCCGATCCGGTGAACCCGCCCAACAACGCCAGGTTCACTTTCCTCGACCCGCAGGCGACCGAGTTTTTCCGCGACTGGGACAAGGTCGCCAACGATATCGTCGCCATCCTTCGCGCCGAGGCAGGACGCGATCCCTACGACCGGGAACTCTCGGACCTGGTCGGGGAGCTGTCCACCCGCAGCGAGGAGTTTCGGGTCCGATGGGCGGCCCACGACGTCCGGATCCATACGACCGGCGTGAAGCGCCTCCACCACCCGGTCGTGGGGGACCTCGACCTGCCGTTCGAGTCCTTCCCGTTGGCTGCCGATCCCGGCCAGAGCCTCCTTACCTACACCGCGGAGCCCGGGTCCCCCTCGCAGGACGCCCTGAACCTGTTGGCCAGCTGGGCCGCGACGACCGACGACTATGGGCAGCCTACGTCGACCGACGACCCGGAACCGGCTGAGCCGATCGACTCAGCGGACTGATCGGGCCTCGACGGCATCGTGGAGGCGTACGCCGCCATCGACGAACGCCGCGCGGTCAAGTCGCTTGTGCGGGGTGGGGATGGTCTGAAAGGAGGGGCGCCGATGACAGGATGGACGAGCGACGAGCTCACCGAGATCGAGGCGGCAGATGAGCTGGAGATCGAGTCGATCCGACGCGACGGTACGCTGCGAAACCCGACCACGATCTGGGTCGTCCGCCTCGGCGAAGACCTCTATATCCGATCCGTGAACGGGCGTACCGGCGCCTGGTTTCGCGGCACCCAGGTGCGCCACGAAGGCCGAATCCGGGCCGGCGGCGTCGAGAGAGACGTCGCTTTCGTCGATGTCGACGACGACATCGCCGACCAGATCGACGCCGCGTACCGGACCAAGTACCGCCGGTACGCCCCGAGCATCGTCGGCAGCGTCCTGACCCCTGGGGCGCGATCGGCGACGATCAAACTCGTGACGCGCTCGACAGGCTCCTAGTTCAACAGCTCCTCAGAGAAGGAAGATGAAGACCTTCGTGCTCGAAGCGTCCGTGAGTCAGGTGGGGTAGTGGCCGGGTCGGTATGGACGATCGACAGGCCGAACGCGAACAGCGAACCACCGAGCGTGACCGCGAGGATCTAGAACAACATCATGATCGACCGCAACATCGCCAATATCCTCCCCGTTAGGCTCCGCGGCCGCCTGACGAGTTCAGCATCACCTGGGCGTTGTTCGTCGAGCTCGAGCAGGTCGAGGAGGACGGACGCGAGCTCCCCGACCCGGCGGTGGACGACCTCGTGGCCGGCGCCGAGGAGACGATCGGCACCGACGGCCTCCTGTCGGGATGGGCGCTGCTCGCCGCGTACCTGAGAGCTCGCCTCATCGAGCACGCCCAGACCGTCGGTTGCGACTGCGGTTCCCAGGACTGGCTGCGCCGGGTCCAGCTCGACAGCGCCGGAGGCCATGAGTGACGGAATCTCGAGACAGAAGGAGGGAGTGACTGTGTTTCGACGCAAGAGGGGACCCAACAAGTCGTTCGTCCACGCTGAGGGCTGCCGAATCGTTCAGACAGATCCCAGCGTCGAGATCCCGTGGAACTGTGACGGGGACGGACTCTGGAAGGCAGAGTGCGTGTGCACGACCGAGTACTTTCGTGAGCCCATCACCGACAACCGTGTTCGGCTCGACCCGCTCGACCCGATGACCAGCCCCCACGCGCCGGAGTGTGAATACGTCGACGAGCGCGATCGCTCGGTGCTCAAGGTCCTCCTGAGGGTCAAGCCCGGCCTGGGTCCGGGCTACTCCTGGGTCGAGTGCGGCGCGTGCGCCGCTGGCTGGCAGGTTGCGCTCTTCGCCGAGAGCGTCGGGTGACGACGAACCCGCTGCCGCGCCGCGACGCTGGGCGCTCGGCGTCAGTGATCTCGAGGTGCCGCCACCCTGCGGCCGCCGTCCCACCACCGCGGCGTCGGTGGTGGAAGCGGTTGAGGAGGCGCCTCGCTTAATGGAACGACACCGATCGGAGCGGCGGCGGGATGGACCGCTCGGGCTCGCGCTCACGGCCTGAGTTCCGTCAGTCAGTTCGGTGGTTCCAGTAGGGCCATCGTCCGCAAGTCATTGCGCGAGAAGAGAAGGGTGAGCCAGACGCCCCACGCCGGGGCGAGGAGGATGCCGGCAACCAGCAGGAGGAGGTCCACGAGGTCCCCGTTGTCGAACGCATACGCGAAGGACACAACGATCAGGAGGGCGCCCAATGCGACGGTGTAGTAGCCCCAGGCCTTCGGGAGGACGCCCGTGCGGATCGCGCCCACGCCGAACCCGAGCGCGCCGAGTCCGATCAGGCCGAATCCGAGCAGCTCAAACCAGTCGTCGATCCGATCGATCGTGAACGATATAGCGTTCACGGGATCGAGATCGTTGCCTCCGCGAGCCATCAGCTCGACGGCCCGGTGGCCGCCGACCTGAACGACGTTGCCAACGATCCACAACACCGATCCGAGCGTCACCGCTGCGGCGCCGAGGACGGCGACGGAGCGTCCACGACCGAACACCTCGCGAAGCGCCAGAGCGACACCGATGAGCGCAAGAAAGCCAACTGCATTGACCAGGATATTCAGCCGCTCCTGCATCAGCGTGGTGACGTACCAGTCGTAGAAGCCCTCCAGAACCCGGTCGAACGGGACATCACGAGCGAAGGTCGGCTCGTCTCCAACGGAGATCTGCTGCGAGAGCAGCAAGTACCATCCGGACCCCACGAAGACCGCGACCGCGAAGATCCAGGAGAAGACCCTGCCAGCGCGAATCATCCTCGGCCTCCCTCGTCAACCAGCACCGCCCGTAGCGTCCGGTCCTCCTCGCAGTCGATCAGAAGCTCGCCGAGGGGCTGAGCCGCACGCTCACTTCACAATGAATGCCCCATTCATGGCTGGGTGTGCGTCGCATTGGAACTGATAGGTACCTGCCTCGAACTCAGGGACCTCGTACGTTATGGATGTTCCGTGAGGCGCGATATCGCCAACAAACGACGATCCACCCCCATCGAAGATGTGGATGTTGTGGTTGCCGTGTGGGCTGATGTCTTGGTTGTCGAAACGGATGGTGAAGGGGACGCCTGAAGGGGCCGCAAGGCAGTCGGTCGTGAACTGGTGCGATTGCGATTCCAGCACGGCGATATGGAGTTCGGTTCCATTCGGGCTGCATGTCGCAACAGGTCCGATGTCGCTGCACGTTGTGAGCGCGAACGTCGCAAAGGGGATAAATACCGCGGGCAGGACAAACAATCTGACTGCTGCCATGGCCATCACCTGTCCCAATCAGGCGGGCTCGGAGAGCGTACGCCTGAGGCTTCAGAAGGTACAGCCAGACGTGCCTCATTGAGATCAACCCGCTCAGCAACAGATGCATGCCGAGGGCTAGATGCTCGGCTCGCACCCCCGCGCGAAGGCTCCCGGGACCGCAACACCGCCAATATCCTCCCCGTTAGGCTCCGTGGCCGGCGAGCTCGACGCGGACCGGCATGTGCTTGATGCCGTTGATGAAGTTCGACCGGAGACGGGCGATCGGACCGGTGACCTCCAGGTCGTGCAGGCGCAAGAGGAGCTCCTCGAACATCACGCGGATCTCGAGGCGAGCGAGGTGGGCGCCGATGCACACGTGGGGGCCGCCGCTGCCGAACGTCATGTGCGGGTTGGGGTTCCGTCCCACGTCGAACCGTTCCGGCTTTGGGAAGACCTCCTCGTCGAAGTTCCCCGAGACGAACCACACGACGACCTTGTCGCCCTCCCGGATCTGCTTGCCTCGCAGCTCCAGATCGCGGGTGGCGGTGCGCCGGAAGTGCATCGTCGCGGAGCCCCACCGGAGGATCTCCTCGACCGCGCGGGGCAACAGGCCCGGATCCTCACGGAGGCGGTCCCACTGGTCCCGATGTTCGCTCAGGGCGAACATCCCGTGGGTGATCGCGTGCCTCGTCGTCTCGTTCCCGGCCACCATGAGCAGGCAGAAGAAGTTGTCGAACTCTCGCTCGGACAGGTGCTCACCGTCCACCTCGGCCTGGACGAGCTTGGTGATCAGGTCGTCCTTTGGCTCCCTCCGTCGTTCCTTGGCGAGTCCGTGACCGTAGGCCATGAGCTCGACCGCGGCCGGGCTGCGGAACGGCAGGAGCCGATACTCGCTGGTGTCCTCCTTGTCGATCACGGCGCGCGAGTACTCGGGATCGGCCTGGGCGATCATCGCGTCGCCGAGGTCGATGCACATCGGCAGATCCGCATCCGGGACGCCCATGATCCGCGCCAGGACGCGGATCGGGAGCTCTCGGGAGATCTCCTCGACGAAGTCGAACTCGTCCTTAAGTAGCGCCCGGTCGAGGACGAGCTGAGCCAGTTCGCGGACGAACCCCTCGTACTGGGCGACCGCGCTCCGGATGAACAGCTTGCTCACGAGCCTCCGTAGGCGGGTGTGCTCTGGCGGGTCCATGTCGATCATCGAGCGCCGTTGCTCGAGCTCCTCGGGGTCCTGCTCCTCGAGGGTGATGCCCCGCGCGGATGAGAAGGATCGCGTGTCCCGCAGGACCTCCTCGATGTCGTGGTGCCGGGTCACCGCCCAGAAGCCGCGATTCGGCGCGGGCTCGGGTTGCCAGTGCACCGGATCGTGCTTCCGGAGTGTCCGGAACGCCCCGCGGGGGACCGCGTCAACGAAGAAGTCGTGGCTCGCGAGGTCAATCTCGTCCAGCCGGAGCGCCATCTCCTTCACCTCCATCGACATCAGCAGAACGTGAGGTAGTCCGGATCAGAGGTGGTAGGCGTACTCACGGAACTCCCAGTCGGTCACCCAGCGCGAGAACCGCTCCAGCTCATCCCATTTGTAGGCAAGGAAGGTCCTGACGAAGACGGGGCCGAGGATCTCGGCGAAGTCGGTGTCGGCCCCCAAGGCGTCCAGGGCGCTGCCAAGATCGCCCGGCAGCATCGCAGCCTTCCTCGGGTCATAGCCGTAACCCTCGAGCGGGTCTGGCGGTTCGAGCTTCTCCTCGATCCCAAGGAGAGCGGCACCGAGCAGTCCAGCGATGGCCAGGTAGGGATTGGCCGCGGCGTCACCGAGGCGCAGCTCCAACCGGGACGCGCGCCCACGCTCCGGTGGGATACGGATCATCGCGCTTCGGTTGTCGAGGCCCCAGTCGATGAGCCAGGGCGCCATCGTGTCGGGGCCGAAGCGCTTGTAGGAGTTGATCGTCGGATTGCTGATCGCCGCGAGCGCCGGGGCGTGAGCGAGAACCCCGGCGATGGCCGACATCGCGGTCGCGGACAACCCGTACTCGCCGACCGGGTCGTCGAAGAGCGGTAGGTCGTCAGACGTCCACGTCGAGAAGTGGATGTGGAACCCGGACCCGCCCACGTCGTTGAACGGTTTGGCCATGAACGTCGCGTGCCTGCCATCCAGACGGGCCAGTTCCTTGACCGCCGACTTGAAGCAGAAGGCGCGGTCGGAGGCATCGAGGGCCTCGGAGTGCGACAGGTTGATCTCGAACTGGCCTCCGAAGAACTCATGGTTGCCCGCAACCACGTTCAGGCCGTACCCGTCCAGGTGGCGCATCCAGCGACGAAGCACGTTATCGGGATCACCCCTGCGGCCCGCGACGTAGATGTTGCCCGGGGCTTCGCCGTACCGCCTCCACCCCGTGTGAGCCTGCTCGTCGCGCTCGAGGACGAAGAACTCCAACTCGGGTCCGGCGATGGGGGTCATGTCGAGCGCGGCGAAGCGCTCGACAACGCGCTTGAGGACGTTGCGCGGGCTCACTCCCGAGGGCGTCCCGTCGGGGTTGTAGACGTCGGCGATGCAGTGCGCTACTCCCGGCTCCCAAGGGATCGGCCTGATCGTCGCCAGGTCCGGGAACGCGACGACGTCGGGCAGGCCTGCGTCCAGGCCGCCCTCGATCGGGACGACGTCACCCATGGGGGTCGTGCCAAAGACCGAGCGGCAGAAGGCGACTCCGTCGCCGACCGTGCGCGCGAAGCCGTTGACCAGGACATCGCGCCCGCGCTCGCTGCCGATGAGGTCGGCGTAGCCGAACCGCACGACGTCGTAGCCGTCCCGGGCGAGGGCCGCCTCCGCGTCCTCGAGCCCTTCCACACCGTGTGCAACCATGTACAGCACCTCCTCTATCGCGTCTCGAACAGGAGGCGTGAGAACAGGGGGAACGCTCGTTCACTCGGATCGAACGAAAGTCCTTCGGGCACGAGAAGATGGTCAGCTCGACCAGCTGACCTGCACGCGCGGGTCGGGCTCGTACCTGCAGAAGGTGCCCGTCTTGACCGTGGCACCGAGGTGGCGGCCAAGGCTGGGGCTGTGCTCGGCGATCCGTACGAGGGCGGCCTTGATGGCCCTGGTGACGTTGATCCGTGCGCGTTCTGCGTTCGTCGCGGCCGTCCTGTCTCGTCCGCCCAGCCCAGCCGCAGCACTGAGCTCGTCCGAGAGAAAGTCGATCTCCTTCCGAACGCGAGAGGCGCGCTCCAGATCGTGCCATTCCTCGGCCTCCGCGAGTTCAGAATCGAGCTCCTGGAGTCGACGTGCGAACTCGCCCTTGGCCCGTTCGTCGAGGATCTTGACTCCGTCGCCCGTCTCTAGGCCTAGCTCTGCATCTGAGGGTGTTCGATCGGGCGCATGACCCTGGACGGCCGATACGAGCTCGAGCGCGTGGATCTCACGACTAGGCACAGCGAGCAGCAACGAGAGATACCGCAAACCCTTGGAATCCTTCAGGCGGAACGCGTCGCCGTCGAACGCGATCGACCAGTACTCACCCTCGCGCCGGAACGTGGCACTCGTCCGCGGAAGCATCGCAGCCTGCGCATCGACACCTTCGATCCCAGGACGCAGCTCGCGGATCTCGGCTTTCAGCCGGACGAGGTCCAGGCTCTGGGACGTCCGCAGCGCGTCGCTCAGGAGCACCTCCGCTCGTTCGCGGTCACCAGGTGCATCTCGCGTGAGGAGCATCCGGGCGAAGCGGACCTGTGTGTCCGTGGTCCACTGTCGTGCCCCCATCCGCTCGTTCTGGTCGATGGCGAACGCGAAGTGCCTCTCGGCATCGTCGAACCTCGACAAGCCGGCCGCCAGGATCCCGAGGGCACGCGACGCGGACCCCGTGGTTCCTTCCGCGTGTCCGACCGCGTGCCGATCCGCGAACGGGAGCAACAGCTCGTACAGGATGGAGACGCGCTCACGATCGTCGTGTCGTACCGACAGGGGAGCGAGCAACGTCAGCGCGAAGATCCATTCGTTGTCCCGGGGCAGCGAGCCGAAGCGATCGGCGGCCAGCTCCTCGTAGAGGGCCCTGGCCACTCGTTCGTCGCCCAGCTGCAGGTGAAGGCCGGCGAGCTCGCAGCGGAGGAACGGGTACCACCTGAACCGCTCGGCGGCGTGTTGCACAAGCTCCAGGGCTTCGCGCGGACGTCCCTGCTCGGTTCGGATGAGGTAGGTATGGCTTGCGAAATGGGCCTGAGCGTCGAAGAGCATCGACCGTGCACCGAGGTCCCTCGCTTCGGTTGCGAACCGCTCAGCGTCGGCAAGTCGGCCTTGCTGGATAGCCAAGTTGGCCCGGAGGGCAGCGACCAGCCAACGCTGAGCCGGCGAGCGGACTTCCTCCGGCGGCGATGCAAGGTACGCCAGTTCCGCCTCGAACCTGGGGATGTCCCCGAGTTCGAGGAAGGCGATCTCTCGCACGAGATGACCCTGGAACTCACGCTCGGATTCGTCGACGGCGCGGGCGTCCTCGATGATCTCGTCGGCGATCGAGAGCCGCTCCTCGGGATTCTCTGGCCACCAGGTCGCCCCGCACAGGCCCACGAGGGCGTACAGGAGAGTTCGAGGATCGCCGAGATCCCGCGCCATCTCGACGGCCTGACGACTGAGGATCTCCCTCCGTTCCCGGTCGCGGGAGCCGCGCAGCGCGCAGGCCAGTCGCGCGAGGAGCCGAACGCGCCACGGGCCGGAACGGTCCCCGATGGCGTCCAGAGCGTCTTCGAGCAATGGGATCATGCGGCGGTCATCGCCTGCCCTGACCCAGATCACCTCCCCCGCGTAGCTGATCGCGGCGCGGGCGAATCGCTCCCCGTCCCCCGCCCGCCGTGCCAGATTGGCGGCATCCGCCAGCGCCTCACGCGCTGCCGCGAGGTCGCCGGCCTTCGATCTCGCGTCGCCCAGCCTTAGGAGCAACTCGCGTCTGGCCGGGTCTTGGTCGCGCTCGAGAGACTTCTGCTGCTGGAGGGCCATCTCGTACAGTCGCGCAGCTTCCTCGTATGCCAGTCGGACCATCGCGTCGTCACCTGCGCCCCGTGCGTACTCGACCCCGCGCTTCGTCCTCCTCCAGGATCCTCCAGGCGTCGAAAGGTAGAAATGGTGGGCGAGCTCTGCGAGGCGACTCGCCCGCTCCTTCGGCAAGCTCTCGAGCGCCTCACCGGTTCGTCGATGCAGGACGACCCGGAGAGCGGAGGGGATGGCCTCGTAGAGCACGTCCCTGATCAACGCGTGCGAGAACCTAAACCGGCCGGCGATACCGGATACCTCGCCGATCGCCCGTGCCTGTAGAGCCTCATCGAGTCGCTCGAGGATCTCGTGATCGGCTCTCCCGACCACACGAGCGACGAGCCCGAGATCGAACTCGCGACCAACGACCGACGCTATCTGGAGGACCTCTCGACACGCCTCCGAAAGGTGGTCCAGCCTCCGCCCGATGACCTCGCGCACGCTGGCCGGGATCGTCAGGAGAGCGCCCGGGCCGACCGACGTGAGTCGACCCTCCTGCGCGAGCAGTCGTACCAGCTCACCGACGAACAACGGGTTCCCCTCGGTCTGCTCGAAGACCGCCGAGACCAACGAGGCTGGAGGCGCGATCCCGATGGTCCGGTCGATGAAACGGGTGACATCGGGCTCGGACAAGCCGGCGAGCGGCAGGAGCCGAGAGGACGGTTGGCGGGCGAGCTCGACGAGCTCGGTCGGGAGCGGCTCGTCGCGGTCGGGATCCGGGTCCCGGTACGATCCCAGCACGAGAACGCGGCCTCGGGCGAGCTCGACCGAAGCGAACCGAAGCAGGAGCAGTGAAGGCGTGTCCGCGAGGTGCAGGTCGTCAAGGACCAGCAGGATCGGTTGGCGCGCGGACACGGCCAGGAGGAACGAGGTGGCTGCATCGAAGAGCTGGAACCTCGCCGCGTCGGGGTCGCCGACGTCGGGGACGTCGACATCGGGGAGCACAGCCTGCACGTCGGGGATCATCTGAGCAACGTGTGCCGCTCCGCTGCCGAGCTGTTCGGCGAGATCCACCGGGTCGGTCGCTCGAACATGGGCGCGGAGCGCCTGGACCCACGGCCAGTACGCGGGCGCGCCGCCGGCTTCCCAGCACCGGCCCCACAGGCCGAGGAAGTCCCGCTCTCGGGCCCGAGAAGCAAGCTCGTCGGCGAGCCTGCTCTTACCGATGCCGGGTTCGCCAACCAGCAGGAAGAGCGAGCCTCGGCCTGACTCGGCCTTGTCGAGCGCCGCGTCGAGCTCGGCCAACTCGCGCTCGCGTCCGACGAACACGCCGGCGGGTCGCGAGCCCTCTTGTTCGATCATCGAGGTCACAGGGTCGGTTGTACCGGTCGTTGTACTCCTCCAGACCTCCCCTGGCGAGACGGACGACCTTTGCCTTGTTCGCTCGGAGGCGCTCCGGAAGCCGTGGGCTATCCTCGGCCCGGCCCCCGGTGCCATCCCTTGGCGGCCGAGATCGGGGATGGCCGTTCCGAGCACCACCGGCCTCCGCTAGCTTTCACGCTGCGAGTCAAGACTGAGTGTGGGCATCCGTGAATGGCCGGGCGCTGGGCTCGGCTGTTGGCGCGATGACGGTGTTCGGGGAGGTCGGCGTGGGCCGCCGGGTTGCTCGGC
>Ga0184612_10000869_pt1 | contig 14385 bp, 8 predicted proteins | sample PLM3_60_coex_FD_133163 | JGI IMG/M metagenome (GOLD analysis project Ga0184612, IMG submission 133163) | Groundwater sediment microbial communities from an aquifer in East River, Colorado, USA - PLM3_60_coex | ecosystem: Environmental > Terrestrial > Soil > Riparian zone | place: USA: East... | reverse complement strand
TGTAGCCCCTACGGGCAACACCGGCGAAATTGACCAGAACATGCGACCGTTTAACGGTGTTGAAAATTGCGTAGGTGATGATTGCGACGTAATCTGGCAAGAAAACAAGGACAGGGCGATTGAGATCGGAGAATTTCAAACGACCGGAGGAATTAAGACAGCATACTACGTATTTCAAAGTTATTTTGGCTGGACTAACATAGATCGGTGGTACAATGACCCTCGGCAGAAAACCACCATTTATGTGGATGTGCCAGAAGGCTTCGACAATTCAAACTGCGCAGTCTTCATTGTTTATGACGGTGAGCCAGCTGCCCTCGGACGCTTTGATAAGTATGATCAGCAGAAAGGAATGTTTACTGAGCATTATGGTCTTATTCCTATTGGACTCGACGTGCACATTGTTCTGATAAGCGTTATTGAAGGATCCGTTCATTACGCAATCCAGGAAGCGACTATAACAGAGAATCACATAGAGAAAATTGACGCCGTAGAGTCTATCACAGAAGAGAAGCTGATTGAGCTAATTGACGCCCTCCCTTAACGAAAGGCCCGGGATATTTTAAGAAGTCCTAAAATAAAAAGGGGTAGCTGTTTTTCGGCTACCCCTTTTTTATTCTTTATATAAGAGTCGAACTCTTAGCGGTCCCTTAATCAACCAATATCTTGTATTGCTGCTGGTTGTTGCCAATGCGATGCTGCACGAAATACATTCCTTTAGGCATGTTGGAGGTCGGTATCTCCATATTCTCGCCTGTTACGACTGTTTTGTAGTGAACAAAACCAGTAACATCAATCACACTTACCTGACCGTCCGCCTGAGCGAGTTTTACGTGGAGGATATCCCCTGCTTCTACAGGATTAGGATAAATCTGAATTTCTCCTGCTTCCCCTTCCGCAATAGCGGGTGCGATTGCCGCCTGAGTAGCAACAACTGTTGTTGGTTGTGAGGAAAAGACTTTCAGATAATCCAGCACGGCGTATAGGCCGCTTGATGCCTGATTTTTTGTGCCAGTTACTCTCATTTTAATAGTATGGCTGCCTTCTGTCAGAACTTTGTTATATACAGAGACATTTTCCTGGCGCGTTGCTGAATAAAGATCTACAAGTGTTTCAGGTCCATTATCGACTGATACAGCTACGATGCCATGATGAGTGTCCTTAGCTGTGATCATTTCTACCTTGCTTCCACTGAAAGACACTGTTGCGCTGTTTGACGTGACATTCGAGTATGAAACTGTATTCTGGTAATAAGAGTGTTGGGTGGTAGTTCCGTGAGTCCAGCCGCTCCCGCTGTAGTTAAATTGGTTTATTGCTGCTCCTAACGTCGCATCATCCAGGTCTGCAAACGTCTGGGATGCCCCAACGTTGATGGTCGCAGTGGCAGTTTTGTTTCCGTCTGCAGTTGTTACTGTTATTATTGCAGTTCCGGCTGAAGCTGCTGTTATGATTCCGTTGCTGACCGTTGCAATTGTCGTATTGGAAGAATTCCATTGAACGTTCTTGTTTGTTGCGTTCGCCGGACTAACTACAGCCTGCAATGTGGCGGTACCACCAATATTTAAAGATACGTTCGTTGGATTCAGGCTAACGCCTGATACGGGAACAACAACAGCAACGTTGGCGCTGCTGGTTTTTGCTCCGTCTGTAGTGGTGGCAGTAATGGCAACATTTCCGGTTGTCACTCCTGTCACTATACCCGCTGAACTCACGGTTGCGATACTATTGTTGCTTGACGTCCACGTAACATTTTTATTAGTCGCGGTTGAAGGGCTGCATGTCGCAGTAAGCTGTGAGGTGCTGCCGATTGCAACGGACAATGTTGCCGGTGCTACAGCTACTCCTGTTACCTGTGTTACCGGAGCTGCAATCGTAACGACAGAACTGCTTATTTTATTACCATCAACTGACTTTACAGTGATTGTAGCTGTACCTGCCGCAACAGCCGTAACAAGTCCGGTAGCATTTACAGTCGCAAATGCAGTGTTGCTTGAGCTCCAGGTTACATTTTTATTTGTTGCCGTAGAAGGGCTAACAGCGGCAGACAACTGGTACGTAGATCCAGGCGCGAGAGAAACGGTTGCAGGAGAAACTGTTACTCCTGTTACCGCAACTGCACCGCCAGCATAAACTTTCATGTAATCGAGAACGACATAGGTACCAGTTCCGGAAGCATTTTTTGTTCCCGTCACTCTTATTTTTATCGTATGATTTCCATCCGTAAGGATGCTGTTGTAAACCGAGACATAGTTCTGGCGCGCGGCGGCATAGAGATCCACAAATGTCTCCGGACCGTTGTCGATCGATATTGCAGCGATTCCGTGATGCACGTCCTTGGCAGTGTACAGTTCGATTTTGCTTCCACTGAACGGCACGGTAACGCTATTTGAAGAGACATTGGAGTACGAAACGGTGTTCTGGAAATAAGGATGTACAGTCGTAGTACCATGTGCCCAACCACTTCCAACGTAGTTAAATTGATTGGTGGTTGTACCCATCGTTGCGTCATCGAGATCGGTTGTAAGTGCTTGTGACGAGTTTACTGTCACTTGCGACGTCGCGATCTTATTTCCATCTGTTGTTGTTGCTGTCACGACTGCAGTGCCTGCCGCTTTTCCAGTGACAAGTCCCGCGCTGCTAACCGTTGCAACATTTGTATTGTTGCTGGTCCACGTCAGATTTTTATTTGTGGCATTTGCCGGGCTTACGGTTGCCGTTAGTTGAGCAGTTCCGTTCGGAGCGAGGCTTATGGTGGCCGGGGTCAACGTTACTCCGGTTACGGCAATTGATTGAGATGTAACCGTAACGGCAGAGGTAGCAGTCTTGCCTCCATCTGCAGTAGTAGCCGTAATTGTTGTTGTACCAGCGGCGATAGCGGTGATTAGGCCGGCACTATTTACCGTTGCCACAGATGTGTTGCTTGAAATCCACGTAACATTTTGATTAGTGGCATTCGCCGGACTAATGGTTTTTGAAAGCTGGCTTGTCGCGTTGACAGCCAATGTTACCGTGGCAGGAGAAATAGTTACACCGGTTACAGCGACTGCCGCGGCTCCTGTGCTTTCGTAAGCCCCTATATCGGGTTTGGTGCCTGTAAATGCCAGACCAAGGTTAAGGCCAGCATCAATTAACGGGCTTCCTGCTTGTGGTACATAGTACGGAGCAGGCCGGCTTCCAGTCTTGGCAATCTTTGGATCACCTGTTGTGATGTTGCCACTGTATGTTCCGGGAACGCTTCCGATAGGTTGGTTAACGAGGAAGTTGTTAGACACCTGTAAATTGCTCATCGTGCCATTTTCCAGGTGAATGAATTTGTTAGGATAATGATTGTACGCTGTGTTGGAATTTATGACAAGATTATTCTTGAGCTCCACATTCGCACTTGCCCCTCCATAGAGAGCGATGAGATTGCAGGTCTTTGTTCCGATGAACTCAACGGTATTGTTGGAGAACTTGACGTTGTTTAATCCTGCAGACTGTACTCTGAGTATATCTGCCGGATAAGAATCGGTAAGGCCATAAAAGGTATTGTGATGGATATTCCAATTGCTCATCTTATGACTTTTGCTATCCCAATTAGCGATGCCATGCTTTCCTTTCAGAAAATAGTTGTGATCGATTTCTGCATCGTGCATGGTGAGCTCGATTGAATAACCATTTCCAGCCGCCCGGGTCTCCATATCGAACGTATTGTTATAGACACGTATTGCTGAAGATCCTTTCGGGTAGTCCCATTGTGGCGCATCCATTACCAATGAAAGTATGTTATCGATGTAATTGTTGTACAACTCACAGCCGACCATATCAACATTCCAAAGCTCGAAAGCGATATTGGGAGCACTTGCACCGGATGATGTGGTCCACTGACCGAACGGGTTTACGGATATTCTGCTGTCATGAACTTTTAGATAATGCATTTGTCCGTTGGTGGACCCTATGGCCTTGATACCGTAACCTACGCTTTCGTCAATTGTTATGTGATCCACTTCAACGCGTTCCAGGGTGGCAAGATTTAATGCACCGGATGCCCATGCTGAACTTCCCCATGAACAATTTTTTAAGTCAACCTCCGTCAACCTGGAATCTTTTACATCCCAAAGCCAGATACCGTTAAAGTTTGTGTACTGAATCTTTACGCGCTGAATGAGGACGTTGGTTCTGAACTTTACCCAAATACCTCCGTGTAGTTTTTTTCCGTCGCCGTCAACAGTAAAATCCTTCAGACTCTGGTTTCCATTAGATAATGAATTCGAATTTAAGAAAAGAAGATACTTGTTAGTAGCATATCCGGGACTTGCAGGGTTGTAATAAAAAGATGGATCTGCCTTCAAAATGGTTTGATCCTTTCCCGCACCTATAATATTGACACCGGTTGGAACAGCGATTTGTGTTTCAAGGAATGTACCCGCTGAAACCCTGATTGTGTGCCCTTGATTCGCGGCAACTTTCGTACAGGCAACCCGGAGACTTCTCCAGGGGCTTGCTTGACTGCCGTTCCCTGACGCGTCACTTCCCGAAGTACTTACATAGTAATCGGTGGCAAAGATAGATTGAAAGCAGACTACTAACAGAAGTGTAAAGACTAATCGATTCATTTTTTTATTTATTACAGATTTATTTTTCCATCTCTTTGGCGGCGCGCAAAATTCAGATCAAAATCAAAAGGCTCCTTGGAGGAATTAGCAACTGGGTGCTAAAATCGAGTACTTGATTTTTTTTTGCCGAGACTGTCTTGTTCGATTTGGGCAAAAGGATAACTGTCCACCGAAATTAATCGAGTGGAAAAAAATAGGCGGACCCTTTTATAGGTTAACCGATTTATTCAGTAGTGAAGGAGTTGTTTAAGATTGTCTGACTTGTCTGACTATACCTTTCTCCGCAGTACCCATTATTCATACGTAAGACAGTGCTAATGCACACTTGAAATTAGAACGCCCGACTAAATCAACCTCTCCGATAGACGATGCAAAACTGACCCAATTTTTTTTACCTGCTGGCTCAGTCTTCCGTCAAATGGTACAAGGCTGATTTTTTTGACCGTGAATGTGCTTATGCGAATAGTTACATGATCGGGTTGAATGATCAGTAAATACTGGAGTTAATATTGAACCCGGGTAAAAATTATTTTTTTTAATTGATGGACTGTTAACATCAAAATTGTTTCAACGACATATAGAACAACTTATCGTTGATATCTGAAAACGATTTTCCATTCACCCGACTAAATACTCAATGGAACCTGTTAAGTGCTGCACGAAAATCACCCTTGTGAATTTTCATGCCATAAGCTCATTCTTTTTTGTAAAATCCATGGAAAGGTTTGAAATACCGTCCACTATTTCGATTGCAGAGAAATTACAGGGGATGATAATTAAGACTACTTGTTTAATGGGGCAATTGAGAACAACCCGAGGGATAGAGTTTTAGTAATTTCAAACTGAGAGGTCTAAACACTTTAATGTCAATACTTAAATGCTATGTGCCTAAGTATAGCTTGACTTATGTTGTTGTAAGTCTTTGATTTTAAGACGTAAAGAAACGACTCGGAGAAATATATGATCAATGTACCTGAGGAAACTTTTTCGTAAATCTTCACAACTGGGATTTTTCTTACATCATCGACTGCGTTGTGGGAAATCAGAAAATCAAAATTATCTTATTCAAAACCTCGTAATGGACAATAAAATTGATGGTCAGTGGCCGTGCAACAATTTGCGAGATTCGGGAGATGCATATGGTTCCATCACCAGAAGGGCGCCCAATATGCTATTTTCAGTTTTTTTATTACTTTTAAGTATATGACAATGGCCGTTACATATCGCATCTCCCAGGCCGGAATTGTGGCCTAATCCAGGCTTCCACTTGTTTGAGCCTGTAAAAAACCATTAATACAATATTTTATTGTTTCTGATGGGGTCTGTTCGCGTGCGCGATCAGCAAGCCGCATCAGGTCATTTCAATTCTAATCAACCATGACTATTTTAAATAATTACGGGTGGAACACGTTTCATCTTAAGAATTCTCAACAAAATGGCGAAACCGAGCTGGTAATAGGGCGCGTGATTTCGATCAAAGGGTTTAAATATTTTTTGATGACTGAATCTGGCGAAAAGGAAACGGAGCTGTCCGGCAAGCTATTATTTGGAGCTGCGCCCGAAGAACTTCCCAAAGTCGGAGATTGGGTGTTTTATCTGGATTACGGAACACTGGGATATATCATTAGTGTCCTGCCAAGGATGAATGAACTTTCCCGGAAGGATCCCGGGACAAAATTCCAAAAACAGGTTCTTGCGGCGAATATCGACTACGCTTTTATCGTTCAGGGACTGGACGCCGATTTTAATATCATGCGAATGGAACGTTATATCGTGCAGTTAATCGCGTGCGGCATAAAGCCCATTGCGCTATTGAACAAAGCAGACATAGTTGACGACGTCGGTGAATACCAACAGCAAGTCAATAAACTTCAAAGAGATATTGGAGTGTATTGTTGCAGCACGTATTCGGGCCTGGGTATCCCTGAGTTGATGAATGATGTTATGGAGAAGAATAAAACGTATATTCTTATAGGCTCATCAGGTACTGGCAAAAGCTCCCTTCTGAATTCCTTCATGCACTTCGATCTTCAGAAGATTGGAAACAAAAGCGATTCTACGGAAAAAGGAAAGCACACTACAACGTCACGGGATTTGTTTCAGCTACCAAATGAAAGTTTAATCATAGATTCTCCTGGAATGCGTGAATTCGGGATGACTTCGGATGAAGGACAATCCTCAAATGAATTATTCCCGGTTATTGCAAAGATTGCAGAAGAATGCCGGTACACAAACTGTGTGCATATCAATGAGGAGGGATGTGCCGTCCTCGGGTCATTAAACAACGGAACGCTCGAGACTGAAATATATGCGAGCTATTTGAAGTTAATGAAGGAGCAACGACGTTTCGGGATCAAGATGGAAGATAAAAAACGAATGAACAAACAATTTGGTAAGATGACCAAGGAAGCAAAGAACCACAGAAAAAAATACAAATATTGATCGGTCAATCCTGGACTAATATAATGAACCGAGAATTAAGCTTAGTACTATTCCTTTGATGAAACGCTTAGTTGATTGCAAAACTTCAAAAGCTTGATAAGGTCCGATTCCTTTTCGAAGCTTATCCTATTTTCTTCGATGTAACTGCTGATCTCTTTTTTATAATCGCGAAAGAAACTCATAATGATGGGTTTCGTGGCAGCATGAAGCCGCATGCGATCACCTATAAAACGATAAGAAGTAACTTTTTTGTAGTACCGATCTAACACAGTTGGTTCACCCCGAACATCGGACACCCGACGGTATGGCCAGTTTTCCCTTTTCTCGTCGCGTAAAAAACGAACAGCCGCCAACCCAGGCGAGCCCTTGACAATTAGTTCCACAAAGCCGGCAATCTCAGTCAATACAAATTGACGGTTACCTATCACAATGTGTTTTATGTCGCGCGATGGAACAACCTCCACAGTATCACCCTTATCACTTATGAGTTCGATCCTCATAAAATATAAATTGTAGTTGAACAAGATTTTCTCTTCTGGCGTGAAACCGGTCGCGAATGTGATTCGTCCGGGTTCAAAGGACGGGAATCTGTAAACGCTATCGTGCCAGGAGACCTTGTAAATAGAACTGCCTTTGGGGAGCATTAGAAATTCTGAGTCCTGACTATGGGAGTAACGATAACAAAAGGTAACAAGAATGGAGCAAATTATCCGGGATACAAACACAATAATTTGATTTAGATGGCTTTACTAACAAGATAAGCAACCGCGTGTTAATTATGAAGTGAAAGTGCTCTCCGAAAATGAACAGAAAGTGTTCGCATGGCTAACCAGTTGCACTCCATATTCACCGGTCATCGAATAATGACAAAAAATGAAACGTGTATAGATTCTCAACGTTTCTCACCGTACAGTACAACAGTCGATTTTTAAAAAAACTAAACTACAACATGAAAAAAGTATTTTTAATGACACTGTTTGCGGTGGTGGTGTGTGGAGTTTCCGCATTTGCGCAATCCGCGAACGAGAAGAGCAAGAAAGTCACCAAGGAAGAAGTTCCTGTAGCGGTGATCCAGTCCTTTGAGAAAGACTATGTCAAGCTTGAAGACAAAGGATACTGGAAGGTGTACTTCACCGAAAAGAACGAGGATGGAAAAACAGTCTTCACGCCTGAACGTTATATTTTCACGGGAAAAGATAACGGGGAAAAAATTTCATTGACGTATTCACCTTCCGGAACGCTAGAGAATTCCAAGGGTGTTTCCGATGGCACAAAAAATTGACGGTTCCTTTAACGGCACTATGAAGGTTGTCTCCATGAGGCAACTTTTTTTTTGAACTTCTTTTTTAATTTTTTGAGACGAGAACAAGGGATTTATAATCCGGGCTTAGGTGGTCGTACTGGTGCAAGCCAGGAAAGTACCGCTTTGGTATTGATTTCCCTGGAATACAGCTTACCACCACAACTAACAAAAAGCGTATTAAGATCGGCGCCACCAATTTTTACATCAACAGCGCCCTTGCCGGGTTGGGAAAAGATAAAGTTTACTCTTCCCAATTGGTCGGACACCTGCACTCCCATAGCAGTTGCAGAAAAAAGTAGGTTTTCCGAATCTACCGTCAACCCACCTACGCCGGGAATACTTTCGCCATAGGGAATATGATAATGTATGTAATCCTGACCGTCCGATAAACTTCCATCGTCGAGTATCTTATAAGAATATCCAAAAACACGATTTAGAGCGCCAACGTTGATAAACGTTTGTTCAGCGGTAATCGCAATTCCCATAGGCTGAAATGGCACGGTGATATAGGTTATACCTTTTGTGGAAAAATTATAAAATCCGATACGGCCATTTGCGGTTTCTGTAAAATATAATCCCTTGTTTGAAGCAGCAACAAAATCAGCTACAACGTCGGAGACGATAACTTCGGAACTCCCTTTTTCGAAAACTTTGATTTTGCGTTCGCCCAGGTCGGCAAAATAGAGGCGGTCATTGGCAATTGCGAGGCCACCGACAATGCTTTTCACTTCTGTGCCGTAGAGAACGGTATTACCCGCATTGTCTCTTTTATAAATATTTTGTCTGGAGGTAAAATATAACTCCCCCGTTTTGCCAATGGCAATTTTATCTACTTTGAGATCTTTCAATGGGATTTCATTCCATGCTTCTCCTTCGATAAGCAAGTTTACCCGCTGACTCATGTTTTTGTGCGCCGTCACTGGGGCCGGGTAGTCTTTCCATAACCACGTGAGCGCGTCGGCCAAAATAGTTATCGCGTGCTTGCTGTCGTGTCCACCGCCGTCGCCCCAGGCGTGATTAACTTCATAGCCTGACCATGTCAGCGCTGAAAGCATGTTCTGATTGGCCATCCACCAATCGCCTGCATAAATATTCAGATCCTTAGTTCCATCCTCCAGGAAAATGCGCAATGGCTTTGGCTCTGTCTTGCGTACGAGCGTTGCAAATTCGTCGCCGCCGCGCAATCCAACATACGTACCGATGGTGCTAAGAACCCGCCTGAATTGATCCGGCCGCTCCCATGCAACATTAAAAGCACAAATTGCTCCTGAACTTGCTCCAGCAATAGACCTATCGTTGGGATCTGGACTTATATTATAAGACTTCCCAAGTTCCGGAAGGAGCTCTTCCATTAAAAACCTTGCATACTTGTCTCCGAGGCCGTCGTACTCAAAGCTTCTGTTATACCTTGGATAGTTGTCGGATCCAGTTGAGGCAACCGTTCCATGATCAACAAACAGTCCGATCATTAGGGGAATCTTTTTTTCGGCGATAAGCGAATCGAGCACCCTTGGGAGGTTCCACCCTGTCGCGCGCGAAAGTCCATCCTGCACAACCATCAGACACGCGGGCTTTGCCTGGTCGTACTGTTTGGGAACGTATACCCAATAATTCCTCACGGTTCCTGGAAAGATTTTACTGGTCCATACGAATGGTCCACGAATCTCGCCTGTTACCGCAGCAGTCGCATTTTGACCAAAACAATCCACAAGGTTGAAAATGATAAGGGTGGTTACAAGAAGCTTGAACATAGGTGGAGGGTAAAAAGGTTATAATTGAAAGTGAAAGTAATGAAGTTTGACTAAGTACGCCACCGGAGGGGACCCTGACCGTAAGACGCAGGTGAGATTTTGTTGAGGCCCGAAAAAAAGGAAGGGTAGCCTGACAGGCTACCCTTATCGAATCATTTCGAACCATCGATTTGGTCCATATCGAATCCACCTGAAATTATTTGATTTAAATTCGTAACGCAATCCCCTGAAAACCGGGGTTTCATTACCTTGTACATACTTGAAAATTCTATAAACGCAATCGTATCATGACCAAACATCTGTACTTTCTTGGCTTAGCCCTCATCCTCAGTAGCTGTACTACCGCCACAAAGCAGGAAACAAAAGATGAATGGTTACAACTTTTTAACGGTAAAGACATAAATGACTGGATCGTGAAAGTACACCATCATGATCCTGGCGTAAACTTCGGAAATACATTCAGGGTGGAAGATGGAATGATAAAAGTTCGATACGATCAATATGAAAACTTTAACGATCAGTTTGCGCACTTATATTATAAGACTCCCTTTTCACACTTTCATTTAAAACTGGAGTACCATTTTACAGGAGAGTTACAAAAGGGAGCCCCCGAATATACCTTGCTAAACAGCGGTGTAATGTTTCATTCGCAGGATCCGCGGGGAATGCTCAAGGAACAAAACTGGCCTATCTCCGTAGAGATGCAATTTCTTGCCGGGCTGGGTGATGGTAATCCAAGGCCAACCGGTAATATGTGTTCTCCAGGCACCGAAATCGTTTATCAGGGTGAAATGTATAAAGATCATTGCCTGAATTCGACGTCGAAGACATTTGAGAAGGACGCGTGGGTTAGTGCGGAACTTATCGTATTAGGCGATTCTCTTGTGACACACATTATCAACGGCGATACCGTCTTAAAGTACAGTAAACCTTCGATGGGTGGAGGTGTTGTCGACGGATACGATAGTTCAATTTGGCATCCGGGTAAACCCTTGACTTCGGGCTACATTGCTCTTCAGAGTGAGGGGCAACCAATAGATTTTCGAAATATTAAATTGAAAATACTGGAACCGTAACAAATCCAGGGACACAGAGGCCACAAAGGTCACAAAGAAAATTATCCTTTGTGAACCTTTGAGAAACCTCTGTGAATCTTTGTGCAACGGGATTGTTGATACATCAGCATGGAGACTAAAGCTCCCGAACCCAAATATTTCTAAAGCTGATTGCCTTGCTTGGGTCACCATGATCCTGCAACGAAATAGGCGCTTTCCCATGCGCCGCGAAATATTTTGGGTGCCCTATGTATGCTGTGTGTCCACGAATAGCAAAATTATTTTGAACAAGAACACCATTGTACAATACACTTACCCTGGCTGGAGAGAACAAAGTTCCATCTTCATTAAACCTGGGAGCCGTATAGGTGATGTCATAAACATTCCATTCACCCGGTTTTCGCGTCGCGTTAACCAGCGGAGGATTTTGTTTGTAAATACTTCCCGCCTGTCCGTTAACATATGTCGGATTGTTGTAGTTATCCAGTACCTGGACCTCATACCAGTATGCCGGTATTTTAAGGTCGTCGCTTAAGTCCTGAAGGAACACTCCACTATTTCCTCTGGCCTGACTCTGGCCCTGAATATCTTCGGGGACCTTCCATTCGATATGAAGTTGGTAGTCTCCAAATTTTTGTTTCGTCGTGATATCACCCGTTCCTTTAACAACGGTGATTACGCCATTGTCAATTTTCCACTTGGCCTCGCTGCCATCCCTGCTCTTCCATTTGGATAAATCCTTGCCATCGAACAGCACGATCGCGTCTGCAGGGGCATACACCATTCCGGGATAAGGTCCAGGATCTACAATTTTTGGCACAGGTTCCCAGTATTCAGTCATCTGCGGACGCATTCGCGCCGTGATCCGGATAGATTCATTTTCTTTCATCCTCGAAAGTGTTCCTTTCATTTCCTTACCTTGAGATACCATGGTAAGTTCCATTTGATCTCCCTCGAATTTACCTGTGAATGGAATTATATTTCCACTGGTGGCGTATGTAAAGGAGAACGTAGTCCCCGTAATCTTTCCGTTAGCAATAGGACCGTCGCCATCTTGCGTGTAAATAGTTCCGGAAAGTTTCTTGCCCTCTACCTTCAGGTTCAGGGCAATCTCTACATTATCCGCTACTTTTCCGTACCAACGCCCGGTAAGATCGGCGGCCGTTGAAACTAACGCAACGGTTACTATAAGCAATGCTGAAAGAATTGTTTTCATCTTCATAAAATTTGAAATTAAATAACGCAAGTCAGGCTGGAGTTTAGGGTTTTATTTTTTTTAGCGGCTGAAATCCATTTTCGCAAAAAGCTTTGAGGTCATGACAGGACGCTTTCAACCCTTCGAAAAGGAAGTTATATTTTGGTTCGGGAAGGTATTTATCGTCCATGGTTAAAATTCGAGCGGTGAGCGAGCAGCCTCCACTTGAAGCGCGGAAACGGAATTCATATACGGTGTAGATTTCTGATTGTTCTACAACCAACGTTTCGGCATAGATTACTTCTTCATTCTGATGGCTTGTGCGTACCGGAGAAATTACAGCGGTAACGTCATCAAAAGAACAGAAGTGGATGCTTCCGACGAACGCGTGCGGGGTGTCTTGCTTCACTTCCTTCAAACCACTCATCCAGAGCACACGACCCTGTATATCGACTAATGCCATATAAGCGTCCATGTACGGCACCGCGATATCCACCTGGTAATAACTTTGATTTTCGTCCTTATAGTTTATTTCATGTTTCGGTGGATCAGGAATTGTCGCCTTAAGCTTTTCAAGCAGAGCGAACTGGAAGTTCACTTTACCGATGGATGGAAATTCTTCAGTTGCCGATTGCCATGTAAGCCCGCATTCACTGGCCTGATCGTTCACGTGTTGCAAAAAATTATCTGTTAACAGGATGTATTCATTGGAATCAATGTTGTTTTTAAGCAGGCGATGGGCAATGATCATGTCTATCCCCGAGGCTTTAACAAAGCGATTCACCTTTATCTCAGAGATCACTCCGAAATGTGCGATGAACTTTACGGACAGATTGATGATCGATTGACACGCACCACAATGGCACAACACAACCTGTTGCATTGTCTTGCGCTGATAGTGAAAGGCGTTAAAAATACTGAGGCATTGATCTAAAAGTTCCTGTTTTGTCGCAAAGCCACCTTTTTTATACAATAGCACAGCATCGCCCTCAATTTCCGAAACTTCGAATTTATCTTCTGCCGCTTTAACTATTGTCTCCAGAAAACTACTTATGACGTGTGAGGCGTGCTCCAGCTCCATCGAGCTCATAAAACGTGTGAACCCACTGATATCAGGAATAAGTATGAGTGCATTCGTCGAAGGCATGGCTATTGAAGAGAACTGACGAAAGGTAATAAACTATTTCCGTTGTTGGTGTTCCCAGGTTGGTGCGTCACCAACAACTTGTAGCAGTGTTCACTGACCCGAAATAACGTACCTAGTTACGCGCCAAAAAACCGGACGATTTATATTTGAGATCTCGCTTGGCGCGTCTGGATTATGAACTCGCTGGACGCCGGGTTGCACCCGGCGCTATTCAACTTGAACCCCTCCCGGGGTTGTTCTTTCGGACCTGCCTACGGTGAGACAGCTTCGGCAGGCAAGGCTTTCCGTCTTTCGGACTTTCGGACTTCCCGACTTTCCGACTCTTCTAATGTTATTCCATTCGAAGTGAATTCACGGGATTTGTGCGGGCCGCTTTCCACGTTTCGTATGCTACAGTGATTAGAGTGATCAACAAAAGGCCAGTCAGGCTGGCTACAAAAATTTCCGGCGTCACTGGTGAACGGTAGACGAAGCCCTCAAGCCAATTGGTTGCCAGGAAATATGCCGCAGGGAGTGCAATGACACTGGCAATGATGAATATCTTAAAAAATACCCAGAGGAACATTTTGATAACCTGCGAAACCTCGGCACCAAGTACCTTTCGAATACCGACCTCTTTTGTTTTTTGCTCCGCTGTATACGACGCGAGGCCGAAAACGCCAAGCACAGTAATCAGGATAGCAAGTACAGCGAATGCTTTTGCAAGTGATGATACGCGGCTTTCCATAAGATACATTCTGTTAAACTCATCGCTTACAAACCAGTAGTCGAACCCAAGGCCAGGAAAAATTGCTTTCCACTTTTGTTCTATGGATGCGATCTTCTCCCGGAAATTTCCTGCCGGTAACTTGATGTAAGCGATCTTGTCGATAAAATGTAAATGTGGATTTAGCATCA
>Ga0184612_10000867_pt1 | contig 14388 bp, 10 predicted proteins | sample PLM3_60_coex_FD_133163 | JGI IMG/M metagenome (GOLD analysis project Ga0184612, IMG submission 133163) | Groundwater sediment microbial communities from an aquifer in East River, Colorado, USA - PLM3_60_coex | ecosystem: Environmental > Terrestrial > Soil > Riparian zone | place: USA: East... | reverse complement strand
GGGCCTTCGTACGATACTCGGGGTCAGGCGTCGGCCAAGAAGGGGATGCTCGGGATGAAGGAACGATCGGTCGCAGCTTCGCTCGAGGGGTCGCAGATCCTGCAGGCGGGAAAGGCGGACGTCTTCCGGATCCGGGAGCGGACCCGTCGAAAGCGCGTGCGGCGGATGATCGTGATCCTGGGAGCGGCCGACGCGTACCTCTGGTACCGCTACCTCAGCGACAACCCCTTGCGGCTCCCGACCCTGGGTGCGAACTGGTTCCTGTTCCTGCCGGTTTTCCTGATCTTCATCGCCATCTTCCTGATGATGGCCATGCCATTCCTCAGCGGGCGCTCGCCTCACCTCGTGGTCCGACCTGAGGAGATCGAGGTCGGCCTGACCGAGGTCCGTGGACTCGACGGCCAGGTTGACGAGGTCGTGCGGACCCTCGACGTGTTCCTGGGCTACGCCACCTTCCGCGACGAGTTGGGAGGCAACCCCCGGCGGGGGATCCTGTTCGAGGGGCCGCCGGGGACGGGCAAGACGTACCTGGCCAAAGCCATGGCCAAGCAGGCCGGGGTGCCGTTCCTGTTCATCTCTGCACCAGCGTTCCAGTCGATGTGGTTCGGGATGACCGGCTCTCGCATCCGATCCTTCTTCAAGCGGCTCCGAAAGCTGGCGCGCAAGGAGGGTGGGGCGATCGGCTTCATCGAGGAGATCGACGCCATCGGGGGCGATCGGGGCGGGTTCTCGGCCTCCCCCGATCCGACGGGCCTGGGCCGCGCGACCAACCGGATGATCGGTCCCGGCGGCTCGGGGATGGTGAACGAGCTGCTCGTCCAGATGCAGTCGTTCGACACACCTCCGTTCCTCAAGCGCGTGAAGGGGAGCGTGATCGAATGGATCAACGGCTTCCTCCCGCCCCAGCACCGGTTGGCCGCGGGGAAGCCCGGCTACAACAACATCCTGTTGATCGCCGCGACCAATCGCTCCGATCACCTGGACCCGGCGCTCCTTCGGCCGGGTCGGTTCGACCGAAGGCTCTATTTCGACCTGCCGACGAAGCAGGGCCGTCGTGAACTGGTCGACTTCTTCATGGATCGGAAGGCTCACCATTCGCAGATGGACAGCGATTCGGCTCGCGAGCGTCTGGCCCACGACACGTTCGGTTACACACCGGTCATGATCGAGCACCTCTTCGATGAATCCCTCCTGGTTGCCCTCCGGGAGGGGCGGCGCCAGATGAACGTCGACGACGTGTATGAGGCGAAGCTCACGGAAGAGATCGGCATCAAACAGCCGGTCACTTACACGGACGGCGAGCGGCTTGCGGTGGCAACGCACGAGGCCGGGCACGCCACCGTGGCGTACTTCTTCGGCAAAGGCCGACGGCTGGAGGTCCTGTCGATCATCAAGCGGCGCCAGTCCCTCGGGCTGCTGGCACACGGGGATGAGGAGGAGCGCTTCACCAGGTCCCGCTCGGAGATCGAGGCACACGTGGCCATCGCGCTCGGTGGCCTGGTGTCGGAGGAGCTCTTCTTGGGTGAGTCGGGGACCGGCCCCGCGTCGGACCTGGCCGGTGCGACGCAGCTCGCCGCCCAGATGGTCGGTTCGTTCGGGATGGCCGGCTCGCTCATCTCCTACGACGCCATCGCCGAGGGTCCCATCGGGAGCAAGAACCTGGTGGGAAAGGTCCTGGCTGATCGGGACGGCAAGGCCAGGGTCGAGGACATCCTGGCGGAACAGAAGGCGCGCGTTTTCGCGGTCCTCGACGAGAACCGCGATGTGGTCGGGGCTCTTCGGGATGCGCTCATGGAGCGGGACGAGCTCGTGGGCGAGGAGATCACCACGGTCATCGAGAAGGCGCTGGCCAACCGGAGCTAGGCTCCGCTCATCTCGCCAGCTCGCGAACGGCCGGGACCACGTCCTTCATCAGCCGTTCGCGTTGTTCCCACCGGTCACCCGAGAGCCAGACGTTGAAGTATGTGAAGCCGTCAGCCGCAAGTCCGGCCAGTCGCTCGGCGACGGCGCCGGGCTCGCCGGCGACCATGCGGTCGGGATCGGGAGGGGGGCCGCCGCCCACTCGCACCGACACGTTATAGGCGCAGGTCAGCCTGTCCGGGTCGCGCCCGACTCGTTCGGCCGACTCCTTCACCGCCTTCAGCTTCTCCCGAGCGACGTCCGGCGGCGCATACGCCATCGACGGGAGCCAGCCGTCGGCCGTCCGCCCGGTCAACTCGAGCGCTTGGCGCCCGTAGGTCCCGAGCCAGATCGGGATGGCCCTCGACGGCTTGGGCTCGACCTCGGCGCCGACCGTTCGGTAATGGCGGCCCTGGAAAGAGAACGACGGTGCGAACCACACGCCGCGGATGACGGTGACCGCCTCCTCCAGCGACTCGATCTTCTCCCGGGGAGAGCGGACCGGCAGCCCAAACGCCTCGAACTCCCGATCGTTCCCACCGGCGCCCAGACCAAGGACCAGCCGCCCGCCGGACAGCCGGTCCAGCGACTCCGCCATTTTCGCCGTGACCGCGGGATTGCGGTACGGCAGGCCGAGGACGTTGGGCCCCACGGAGATGCGCGACGTCGTGGCGGCGATCCACGTGAGCAGGGTCCACGTCTCGAATGACGGGCGGTCGCCGTGGAGGTGATCCCACACCGTCACGAGGTCGTACCCGAGCTCCTCGGCGTGCCGGGCCTCGGCCACGGGGTCGGATCGCTGGGAGACCGAAGGGATGACCGTGACGCCGAAGGAGAGATCCACGCCCACCGAGTCTAGGCTCGGCGAGGCGGGTGAACGGCCGGTCGTAGACTGATGACGTGGTCCCGTCGGTGATCCTCGCAGGTGCCCGGACCCCCATCGGTAAGCTCCGGGGATCGCTGGCCGGCGTCTCCGCGGCCGACCTCGGCGCCACCGCCATCCGCGAGGCGCTGAATCGATCGGGTGTGGCCCCCGAACGGGTCGACTACGTGATCATGGGCCACGTGATCCAGGCCGGGACGGGTCAGATCACCGCCCGGCAGGCCGCCGTGGCCGCCGGTATCCCCAAAGAGGTCCCGGCCATCACCATCAACAAGGTGTGCCCCTCCGCCCTGACCGCCATCGCCCTCGCCGACCAGCTGATCCGAGCCGGGGAGGTCGAGATCGTGGTGGCGGGGGGCATGGAGTCGATGACACAGGCGCCGTACCTGCTGCCCCGAGCTCGAGAAGGCCAGCGCCTGGGACACACCGAGCTGGTCGACTCGATGATCCACGACGGGCTGTGGTCAACGTTCACCGGGATGACCATGGGCGAATCTTCAGATCGGGTGAACACGGACCTCGGCATCACGCGCGATGAGCAGGACGCGTGGGCCGCCCGGTCGCACCGGCGTGCCCACGCCGCCTGGGAGGATGGCCGCTTGGGCGAGGAGGTCGTGGCGGTCGAAGTCCAGGGGGGAACGGGCGGGCCGATCGTCGTGGCGCGCGACGAGGGCATCCGGCCCGACACGACGCCCGAGTCCCTGGCGGCACTGCCGCCGGCCTTCGGCGAGGCCGGGACGATCACGGCCGGCAACGCGTCGCAGATCTCCGACGGCGGGGCGGCGGTCGTCGTGACCAGCCGCGAGAAGGCCGAGGAGCTCGGCCTGTCGCCGCTCGCCGAGATCGTGGCCCACGGCATGGCGGCCGAGAGATTCGCGTACCTGCACTCCGTGCCGGCCATCGCGCTCCAGCACGCGCTGAAGAAGGCGGGGCTCGACGTCCACGACCTCGGGTTGATCGAGGTGAACGAGGCATTCGCCGCCGTCGCCCTGAACGTGACGAAGGTGCTCGGGGTTTCGGACGACATCGTGAACGTGAACGGCGGTGCCGTGGCCCTCGGCCATCCCATCGGCATGAGCGGCGCCCGGATCGTCCTCACGCTCGCCAACGAGATGCGCCGACGCGGGGTGGACCTCGGCGGCGCGACCATCTGTGGCGGCGGGGGCCAGGGCGACGCCCTGGTCATCCGGCGGCCGGCATAGGTTCCGGTCGTATGGCCGAGGCCCGCTTCGAGTTGCCGCAAGAGCTCGAGGAGTTCCGCGGCATCGTCCGGCAGATCGCCGAGGAGCGGATCGCACCCAGAGCCGCCGAGATCGACGAGACCGACGAGTGGCCCGAGGACGTGTACAAGGTGCTGGTCGACAACGACCTCATGGCGGTGGGATACCCCGAGGAGCTCGGCGGTTCGGGCGGCGGCTCGCTCGCGTTCGGTCTGCTGATCGAGGAGCTCGCCCGGGTATCGGCCGGCGTTGCGCTCATCCCGGGCGTGTGCAAGCTCGGCGTTGTCCCCTTGAGGGTGGCCGGTGACCGCGACAAGGAACGCTCGATGACCGAGGGGATCTGTCGCGGCGATATCCTGATGTCCTACGCGCTGACCGAGCCGGGGGCGGGCTCGGACCCCGCCGCGATGACCACGCGGTACGTGCTCGACGGCGATGCGTTCGTCCTGTCGGGGACCAAGCGGTTCATCACCGGGGCCGGCGTGTCCCACGCCTATATCGTCTTCGCCACCGCGGACCCCTCCCGGAGAGCGAAGGGCGTCTCTGCGTTCCTCGTGCTGCGGGACGACCCCGGCGTCTCCTTCGGACGGAAGGAGGACAAGATGGGGATCCGTGGATCGCCGACCCGCGAGGTGATCCTCGAGGACTGCCGGATCCCCGCCGACCGGCTGATCGGCGCGGAGGGCGAGGGCTTCACGTACGCGATGAGAACCCTCGACTATTCGCGGCCCGCCATCGCGGCCCAGGCCCTGGGCATCGCCCAGGGCGCGTTCGAGGTCTCGTCGAGGTACGCGATGGAGCGGCAGCAGTTCGGGCAGCGGATCGCCGACTTCGAGGCCATCCAGTTCATGCTGGCCGACATGGCGATGAAGATCGAGGCCTCCCGCTTGCTGGTCTATCGGGCGCTCGCCATGTGTGACTCGGCCGATCCGCGGATGCCGTATTTCTCGGCTACCGCGAAGTGCTTCGCCTCAGATGCGGCCATGGAGATCACCACCGACGCGGTGCAGATCCTGGGTGGATACGGCTACATCCGCGAGTATTCGGTGGAGCGGATGATGCGCGACGCCAAGATCACGCAGATCTACGAGGGGACGAACCAGATCCAGCGCGTGGTGATCGCCCGTCACATCCTCAGGTCGTTCGAGTCCTGAGGAGCTCGCGCGATCGTTGCGCGCCGTTCCATGGACGGGGCCGCGCGCCGCCTTCTGCGGCGCGCGGCCCCAAAAGTCGGGGGCCACTCGCGAGGCCTGCGGCGCGGGGGGCCCGCCGCCGGCTACCTCGCTCGCGGCCCCCGGGTCATCTGCCCGGCCGGCCCCCTGCGCGGGCGTTAGGGCCTGACCCGCTCATCCTCAGCCGGCAGCTGCTCGGCGGCGCGCTTCAGGTCATCGCCCGCACGGGCCACGGCCTCCCAGACGGCGACGATACGGGCGGTCATCTCATCGCCTGTGTCGATCTCCACGATGTCGCTCATCTCACCTGCCCACGAAGTCGAACGAGAAGGGTCGCCCACCGCGCCGGTGGTGTACGACCGGCAATGGATCTCAGCACGAGTTCCCCCGCAGTTGCTTGCACCGTGAGTATCGGCCCACCTGTGGGTCGTGGAGCATCCGCCCTATGGCTAGAGACTCCGGAAAGACCGGGCCGGGGGGCTACGACCTTCGACCACTGGGATGTCGTGACCGGGTGACCATGACCGGCCGCCGACAGCGAGCGCTCCTAAGGCTGTCGGACGAGGTCGGTAAGCTTCGCCCATGCTGTCGCTTCGAGCGGATCCGTGGATCCCCGATTTCGGCATGGGGTTCCAGGCCCGGCTGGACGAGACGCCCGCACGGGCCGATCCCTTCGTCGAGACCGATGACTGGAGCGTTCCCATCGTCTCCAGGGGCGTCGAGCCGGGCACGGTGTGGTTCGTGGACGGCGTCCGGCGGGTGGAGCTTCGGCTGATCGCCGGGGACGAGCGCGGCGGACACGCCCCGGGCCTGTTCGGCTCGGTCGCCGTGGGCGCCATTCGATGCGATGCCAGCGCCACGTTCGCCGAGCATTCGCTGGGGCGCTCGGTCGTGGTGGGAGGCGGGCTCCGCCCGGAGCCCGTCGAGGTTCGGATTGGCGAGACGGTCCTCGAGTACCAGCCGGCCACGGAACCGGGTGGCGACCCAGACGCTCCGCTGCTCGGCCTGCAGAAGGCGATGATGGCGCACGAGGCTGCGCTCGCCTCGCGCATCGCTGCGGGTAAGGAGGAGTTGGTGCTCACCGACGGACGCCTCGGGTTCCTCGACGCGACGCGCAGCCCAGTGGTCGGGGTGGTGAAGCGGTTCGTTCGCGCGTACCTCGACACCGATCAGGACGCGCTGCTTCCGCGGCTCTCGCCCGGGGAGCGCACGCCACTGTTCGGGCTGGTGTACGAGGGCCAGCCGCTCGAGCGGTACGCGTGGTACACCCGACTGGTGCGCAGCCGACCCGAATGGCACGACCACGCCGGCCTGGTGCGTTGTGAGGTTCGGGTCGCCATGGGACTTGACAGCGCGAGGAGCCTGGCCGACCGGGTGAGCGCCCTGCTTCCGGGGTTCGCCGGCCGACCCTTCGACCCCCGGTTCCCCCAGAACCTGGCCCCGATCGCGGGGCTCGAGCGCTTCCTCCAGCATCGGTTGGGCCACCGAGGGCTGATCCGCCGGGCCCTGATCGCCCGTCTTGCGGAGGAGGCGGCCTGAGCGTGGTGGAGAACGTCAGCGAGCCGGTTGGCAGGGTCCTGGGCACCGAGGACGCCACCCCGCTCATCTTCTGGGTGGGCGTGGCCCCCGATTCCTACCTCCAGCTCGACGACGCCGTCGTGGTCGACACGGAGGTCCCGGGGCGCGGTCCGCTTCGCATCGCCGGCATCGTCCAGGACGTCCGGGCCCGGCACGAGGGAGCGCAGTTCGACACCGACGTGTTCCTCGTGGAGCGCGGTGTACTGCCGGTCGACACGGCGGTCGCCGCCCAGGTCGTGGCCACCCGGTTCGAGCCCGAGGTATTCGTCCCGCCCATGCCCGGCCTGCCGGCATCCCGGGCCCGGGGCAAGGACCGGGACGAGGCCCTCTACTTCGACCAGATGGAGCGGCGGGTTCCGGCCGGCCTGACCAGGGACGGCGAGCCGATGTTCCTCGACCTCGATTTCCTCGACGGCACCCGGGGCGCCCACGTGAACATCTCCGGCGTCTCCGGCGTCGCGACCAAGACGACCTACGCGTTGTTCCTGCTGTACGCGCTGTTCCACTCGGACGTGCTCGGGCGGTACTCGACCAACACCAAGGCCATCGTGTTCAACGTGAAGGGCGAGGACCTCATGTGGCTCGACACGCCCAACGCCAAGCTCCAGCAGGCCGACCGGGATGACTACGGCCGACTCGGACTGCCGGTGGGAGCGTTCGAGAGCGTGGGGGTATGGGCGCCGGTGCGGCCGGACGCGGGCGGTCAAGCGGTACCGCAGATCGTGGGGCGCTCCCAGGGCGTGACGGCGTACTACTGGACGGTGCGGGAGTTCGTCCGGGAGAAGTTCCTCCGGTTCCTGTTCGCCGAAGCCGAGGACGAGCGGTCGCAGATCGCCGACCTCGTCGCTCGGGTCGAATCGCATCTGGATCGGGAGTGCGCGGACGACCCGGAGAGCGATGCCACCGTGTCCTTCGGGGGGTTCCCCCTGGAAGACTTCGACGCCCTGTGCGAGGTGATCCGGGAGCAGGTGGAGGACGAGCATTCGCCGTGGCGGGGGCGACTCTCCGACGCGACGGTGGCCGCCTTCGTCCGTCGCCTTGACGCGGCGCGGTTCCGCATGGCGCATCTCGTGTGGGGACGAGCCGCCGAGCGCCCGGAGCGCCACCGGATCGACTGGGAGGCGAATCAGGTCACGGTGATCGACATCCACAACCTTCACGACCGGGCCAAACGGTTCGTCACGGGAGTGGTGATCAAGCGGCTCTTCGAGCACAAGGAGCGGATGGGGCGGCGCGAGCCGCTTACGTTCCTGGTCCTGGACGAGCTCAACCGCTACGCGCCGCGCGAGGGGTGGAGCCCTATCAAGGAGGTCCTGCTCGACGTCGCGGAGCGCGGCCGCTCACTGGGGATGATCCTGGTCGGCGCGGAGCAGACGGCGAGCGAGGTCGAGCGGCGGATCATCGCCAACAGCGCGTTCCGGGTGGTGGGGCGGCTGGACACGGCGGAGGCGGCCCGGAGCGAGTATGGATTCCTCCCCGCCGTCACCCGGTCGCGGGCCTCCATCCTCAAGCCGGGATCGATGATCCTCCAGCAACCGCACATCCCCATCCCACTCCAGATCCGCTTCCCCTTCCCGTCGTGGGCCACCCGGGCCGACGAGGCGGCGCCCTCCGGCGGGGATCCGTTCCGGCCGTTCCGGGGGGAATGAGCGCTCTGAGGTTCCTGCACACGGCAGACTGGCATGTCGGCAAGGCCATCCGAGGAAGGCTGCGGTACGAGGAGTTCGCGACGGCGCTCGACGAGGTCGTGGGGATCGCCCGCGATGAGGCCGTCGATGCGGTGCTCGTGGCGGGGGACCTCTTCGAGCACCGGGCCGCGCCACCCGAAGCCGATGCCGTGGTGTTCGAAGCCCTCCTTCGTTTGCATGAGGCAGGGATAAGGATGGTGGCCATCCCCGGCAACCATGACTCCGCCCTCCGGCTGGAGGCCCTGAGCAAGCTACTGCGACCGATCGACGTCCAGCTGGTGGCGCGGGTTGCTCCGCCCGACGGCGGCGGGATCGTCGAGCTGCCATCGCGGGACGGCGCGGTCTCGGCCCTGGTCGCCTGCGTTCCGTTCGTCCCCGAGCGACGATTCGGCGACGCCGCGGCCCTGTTCGAGGCCGGAGAGCGTTGGTTCCTGTCCTACGCGGAGGGGATGGGGGAGTTGCTGGTGGCCATGGCCGGTGGCTTCCGGCCAGATCGCGTCAACGTCCTCCTCGCCCATCTGTTCACCGACGGCGCGATGCTCGGCGGCGGCGAACGCGAGGTCAGCATCGGGCTTCAGTACGCCATCTCACCGTCGAGGCTGCCCGGGGAAGCCTCGTACATCGCGCTCGGCCACGTGCACCGGCCTCAACCGATCAAGGGGTCGGCCGCTCCGGCCCGGTATGCCGGCTCGTTGATCCAGCTCGACTTCGGCGAGGTGGATCAGCGGAAGTCGGTGGCGATCGTGGAGGCATCTCCGGGGAAGCCGGCCCGGGTCCGGGAGGTCCCGCTCACCGCGGGCCGGCGCCTGGTCGACGTTCGAGGGACCTTCGACGAGATCGTTGCCCGAGCCGTCGACCTCGCCGATGCGTACCTCCGGGTGTTCGTGAGGACCGAGGGTCCCGTCCCGGGGTTGGCCGACAGGATCCGAGAGGCCCTTCCGGACGCCCTCGACGTGCACCTGGACTACGAGCGGCCCGAAGGCGCCTTCCAAGCCGAGCCGGTCTCCTCCCTCCGGCCGCGCGACCAGTTCGAGGCATACTTCCGCGCCCAACACGGCGCGGAGCCATCCGCGGAGATCCTGGAGGCCTTCGACGAGGCCCTCGCCCTCGATACCGAGGGGGTCTGATGCGTCCCGTCCGACTCGAGCTGAAGGGGTTCACGTCCTTCCGTGACGACCAGGCCATCGACTTCAACGGCCTCGACCTGTTCGCCATCGCCGGGCCCACCGGCTCCGGAAAGTCCTCGATCCTCGACGCCATCACGTACGCCCTGTACGGCTCGGTCGATCGGGTGGGCAGGCAGGTCGCGCAGCTCGTCAGCCAGGGCCAGCCCCGGATGGCCGTCATGCTCCAGTTCGGCGTGGGGAAGGAGCGCTACCGGGTGGCCCGGTCCACGCCGGCCCACGGCGGGTCGAAGATCCTGCTGGAGCGGTGGGAGGATGGGGAGTGGCGCCAGGCCGGGGAGGGCGCGGACCGGGTCCGGGAGGCCGACGCCATGATCAGGCAGGCCATCGGACTGGACTATGAGGCCTTCACCAGGTCCGTGTTGCTCCCGCAGGGCAAGTTCGCCGAGTTCCTGGTGGGCGATGCCAAGGACCGGCGGAACATCCTCACCGAGCTCCTGGGCCTGGAGCTGTTCGAGCGCCTGGCCAGGCTGGCCGGCGAGATCAAGCGGATGGCATCCGCGGAGGCCGGCGCGAACGAGCGACTCCTCTCCACCGAGTACGCCGGCGTGACCGAGGAGGCCGTGGCCGAGGCTGCGGCCGTGGCCGCGGAGGCGGCGGCGCGAGATGCGAGCCTGGCCGCCTCCGAGGGCACGCTGCGGATGCTGGCCGACCGGTGGGCGGAGACCGAGCGGTCGGTGCAGGAGCTTCGAACGTGCGCGGTCGATGCCCGGCGTGCGGGCGCGATCTCTGCCGAGTCGGCGGAGGCGCTCGAGGATCTGGCCGACCGCCTGGCCGAGGCCGAGACCGCGGCCTCTTCCGCCGCCACGGCGACCGAGGCAAGGGGGAAGGAAGCCCGCAAGGCAAGCGCGGCATTGGAGAAGGCCCGGGCGAGCTGGGGGGGCACCGCGCAAGTGGCCTCGCTGCGAGCCAGAGCGGAGGCATTGACGGGATCACGAGCGGAAGTGGCGAAGGCCCGGGCCGCGGCAAAGGCGGCCCGGGCCATGATCCCGAAGGTGGCCAAGAGGCTCGAGGCGGCGGAGCAGGCGGTGGCGGCCCGGGTGGGCGAGGCCGAGGCCGCCATCGCCGCGGTCGAGTCGTCGGAGGAGGCCCTCGACCGGGCAACGCACGCGGATCTGGTGGCCGCGGTTCGAAGCGGCGTGAAGGTGGGCGACCCGTGTCCGGTCTGCGGTCGAGCCATCGGGTCCCTTCCCAAGGCGCCCGGGGCGCAGGGGCTCGAGCGGGCAAAGGCGGCACACGCGAAGGCACGGCGAAGCGCCGAGCAAGCGAGCGAGGCCTTGCAGCGCACGCGGGCCGATCGGGACGAGGCGGAGCGCGAGGCAGGCCAGGCCGAGCGCGAAGCCATCCGGATCGAGGAGCACCTCGCCGGCGTGATGGGGGAGCGCGAGAGCGCGGAGTCGGAGATCGGTGAGGCCTTCGGCGGGAGGGTTCCGACCGACGCGGTCGCGGTGCTGGACGGACGCCTGGGACGTCTCGAGGACCTCGACCGATCGTGCGACGTGGCCGAGGCCGCGTTGGCCGAGGCCAAGGACGAACGGGGCATCGCCGAACGCGAGCGGGACGGCCTCATCGCTCGAGCCGCCGAGGTCCGAGGGCGGCTCGGAGGGCTGTCGGTGAGTGGGTTGGTGGAGCGTGCTCGCACCCTGGCGGGCCGCGATCTCGGTCTGCCGGAGCTGCCGCAGGCCGCTCCGGTCACCGATGCGGGCGAGCTCCTGGCCGCCGCGACCGCGCTCGCGCACGGGCTCGGCTCACTCGCCGAGCGCCTCGACGAGGTCGCATCCGCGCGCGCGGAGGGCGAGGCGGCCCTGCTGGCCGAGGCCAGGAGCATCGTCGGCGATGGGTTCGAGTCCGCCGCGAGCTTGTCGGAGCTCGTCGATGCGGTGGCCGGGGCCCGCACCGCTGCGGCCAGGGAGGCGGCCACCGCCGAGCATCGCTCGTCCGACCTCATGGCCAAGCTGGCGAACGCCAGGGAGCTCATCGAGCGGGTGACCGAACAACGGGGACGGGCATCGCGCTTCGACGCGTTGGCGAAGGAGCTGCGGGCCGACCGGATCATCGCCTTCCTCCAGGTCGAGGCGCTCCAGATCCTCGCCGCCGCGGGCTCCGAGCACCTGTTGACCTTGTCCGGCGGGCGGTACCGCCTGGCGTTCGACCAGGACGAGTTCTTCGTGATCGATGCCTGGAACGGCGAGGAGCGCCGGAGCGCGCGGACGCTCTCGGGAGGTGAGACGTTCCTCGCCTCGCTCGGTCTCGCGCTCGCCCTGTCGGAGCAGGTCCGATCGCTCTCGCTCACCCGTCGCGCCGACCTGGACAGCCTGTTCCTGGACGAGGGGTTCGGCACGCTCGACCCGGAGACGCTCGAGGTGGTCGTCGACGCCATCGAGCAGTTGGGGAGCGACGGCAGGATGGTCGGGGTCATCACCCATGTCCGAGAGCTGGCGCTTCGTCTCCCGGCGAGGATCGAGGTGGACGGCTCGCCCCGGGGAAGCCAGATCCAGGTGATCGCCTAAGCCGGCGTCACCACGCGATCGACCACCATCCAGCCGTCGCCGTCCCATCTGATCGTGGTGGTGCGGAACCTGCTCGGACAGCAGTGGGAGTCGCCCGGATCGTACTCGGCCGAGCGGATCCGAAGCGTTCCCGACGCGAGCTCGATCTGCGTGTCGCACGTCGGCCGACGGAAGATGGGAGTGGCGAACCCGGCACCACTCCGGACCACCCTCCAGACGCCACACCCCCCACTCCCTCCCTTGTCCTCGAAGGTGAGCACGTCGGCGATGGCGTCGCCGGTCACGTCGCCCACGTCGAACCGCACGCCGAAGACCCCTTCGGAGGGCGGGTCGGTGAACGCGTAGACCACTCGCCAGTGAGGTCGGTCGGGGAACAGCTGCCACATCTCGAACCCGTGCTCCGATGAGAACGGATCCACGCCACGCGTCCATGCCAACGCGATCTGGGGAACCGATCCCGGACTCGGCGGCAAGCTCAAGGCCATGGTCACCTCCGCTCCGACCGGCACGAGGTCGGCAACCGGGACCTTGTCGGGGGCTTGGCGGCGGGCGTACGTCGTTGGGGCGTCGGCGGGCACGTCGACGACTGGCGAGGGAGTGAGCGACGGCGTCGCCGTGGCGGTGAGCGTGGGGCTCGGGGACGTCGCGGTCGGTTCGACCGTTCGGGTGGGGCTCGGCGCGGGCGCCGACTCGACGCCGCACGAGGTCGCCAGGACGAGCAGGGTGCTGAAGGTTGCGAGTCGGCGCATGGCCGGCATGCTACTCGCACACCCTCCACCGAATGCCCGGTGGCGTGGGGTACAGTCCGCACATGGCCGACAAGGATCTCGAGCCGAAGCAGGTATCCGGGTCACAGGTGACGCTGGTTCAGCTCATGGAGATCAGCGATGCGAACATCGCCGGGATCGTCCACGGCGGAACCATCATGAAGCTCGTGGACACCGCGGCCGGCCTGGCCGCGATGAAGCACTGCGGGGGCCCGGTCGTAACGGTGTCGATGGACACGATGTCCTTCCTCGCGCCGGTCAGGATCGGCGACATGGTGACGGTGCGCGCTTCGGTGAACGACGTCGGCAGGACCTCATTGGAGGTTGGCGTTCGGGTGGAATCCGAGAACGTGCTGTCGGGGGAGCGCACGCACACCGGCAGCGCCTACCTCGTGTTCGTCGCGCTCGATGAGGAGGGGAAGCCTCGCCCGGTGCCGTCGGTGGTCGCCCAGGGCCAGACCCAGCGGCGCCGCCAGAAGGAGGCCAAGATCCGTCGCCAGACGCGCCTGGCCCACAAACAGGCGATCCAGGAGCATCGGGCCGAGGTGCGGCGGGAGCAGGTCGTCGCCCCGCCAAGGGATGACCAGCCCCAGGACGACGAGGAGTCTGCCAGGCGCAGCCACCTTCGCATGTAGGGAGCGGGGGGAGCGTCGCTCGATCCCGGTCGTCCCCGGGCCACATCGGGGACAATGGAGGTGTCGTCCTCGAGGGGGTCGGGTTCACATGGCCACGGAGTTCGCCGCCGCCAAGGATCGCTTGGCCACGGCAGGCGGCGACGTCACGGTCACCCGGCTCGGCTGGCTCGCCGAGCACGGGATCGGCCAGGTCGCCCGCCTGCCACACACGGTGAAGATCTTGCTGGAGGACCTCCTCCGCCGGGCCGGGACCCGCGACGTGGCCGACGCGGACATCCGGGCCCTGGCCGACTGGCCGGCGCCGGCCCCGCAGACGAACGTCGCGTTCATGCCGGCCCGGGTCCTCATGCAGGACTTCACCGGCGTCCCGGCCGTAGTTGATCTGGCGGCCATGCGATCGGCCATGGCCCGCGCCGGCGGCGACCCGGAACGGGTCAACCCACTCGTCGACGTCGACCTCATCATCGACCACTCGGTTCAGGTCGACCTGTTCCGAAGCCCGCAGGCCTATCAGGCCAACATCGAGTGGGAGTACCGACGGAACGCTGAGCGGTATGCGCTCCTTCGATGGGCCCAGCAAGCATTCGACGGTGTGCGCGTGGTCCCGCCGGGGGCCGGCATCTGCCACCAGGTCAACCTGGAGCATCTCGGCAAGGTCGTGGCCACCAAGGACGGCGAGGCCTTCCCCGACACGCTCGTGGGAACCGATTCCCACACCACCATGATCAACGGCCTCGGCGTGCTGGCGTGGGGCGTCGGTGGGATCGAGGCCGAGGCGGCCATGCTCGGACAGCCCATGTTCCTGCCGCAGCCGATCGTGATCGGCGTGCGCGTCACCGGCGCCCTGCCGGC
>Ga0184612_10000866_pt1 | contig 14392 bp, 12 predicted proteins | sample PLM3_60_coex_FD_133163 | JGI IMG/M metagenome (GOLD analysis project Ga0184612, IMG submission 133163) | Groundwater sediment microbial communities from an aquifer in East River, Colorado, USA - PLM3_60_coex | ecosystem: Environmental > Terrestrial > Soil > Riparian zone | place: USA: East... | reverse complement strand
ACTACCGGAATACTCTGGCTACCCGACGATTATGAAAGGCCCCTATTGGGTCGCGTCGAACCTGCAGTTTATCGTTGTCGCCTGGAATACCAATTTGCTCAAGAAGGCCGACGAGCCGAAGCGGATCGATGATTTGGCGGATGCGAAGTATAAGGGTTCGTTGGTTGCCGAACCGAGGGATTTCGAATTTCTCATGGGCATCGCCAAGCACAAGTTCAAAAACGATGAAAAAGCGACGGCTTTGTTGCGTGCCATCGCTGCCAATGGTGTGGAGTTTCATAAAGGCCATTCGCAACTAACTGAGTTACTGACCGGTGGCCAGGCAAAGCTCTGCGTAACCTGTTATGCGCATCAATTTCCTGGACGGATGAAGAAAGGCGCACCGGTGAATTTCATGTTGAGTGAAGGTATCGGATCGATCAATGCCACGGCGATCTTTAAAGATGCGCCCCATCCGAATGCCGCGCTGCTTTTCGCTCGATGGGCGGCCAGCGAAGAAGGGCAAAAGGTTTACGCTGAAGGCGGCAGGGCGCCGGCTCATCCAAAAGTAAAACCGATCGATTCGATCAAGCCGGAACGACTCTATCCGTTGGGTGTCGACGATATCAAAGAATATCCCAAGTATGAAAAGATCTGGAAGGAAGTTTTCAAACTGCGCTAGCGATGCAAGCTGTCCGATGGACCCCATCGAAGAAAAATTAGTTCGTTTTACCGATTCGTTTGCCTTCGACAACGTCGAAGCGCCGGTTCTGCACGCGATCAAACTACGCTTCATCGACACGATCGGCTGCGCTCTCGCGGCCTATGACGAGGGGCCGGCAAAGATCGCGCGCGGTCTCGCTCGACAGGTCCGCGGCACCGTTGAAGCCGGCGTGATCGGCGCGAATTGGAAAAGCTCGCCTGAAATGGCCGCTTTCGCCAATACGACGATGATCCGCTGCCTCGATTTAAACGACGACTATTTCGGCAACGACGGTCCCCATCCCAGCGATTTGATCGGCTCTGTCTTGGCAGCAGCAGATGTGACGCATGCAGACGGGTCTTTGTTCATCACCTCCGTCGCGGTCGCCTATGAAGTTCTTTGCACCCTCGTCGATGCTGTCGGTTTACGAGAGCGGGGATGGGATTATGTGACCTACACATCGTTCTCCGCCGCCCTCGGAGCCGGCAAGGCGTTCAAGCTTTCCCAGAGTGGGTTGCGAGATTGTTTGTGTTTGGCGGTTACAGCGAACGTCACCTTGGGACAAACGCGCTTAGGCGAGCTGTCGATGTGGAAAGGCATGGCGTCGGCCAATGCCTGCCGCAACGGTGTCTTCGCTTGTCTACTCGCCCAAGCAGGCGTGAGCGGCCCATATCTGTCGTTCGAGGGGAAAAGCGGCTTTGTGCAGCAAGTGAGCGGGCCTTTGGACCTTTCGCGATTGGGCTCTCCGCCGTTGCGTGCCGCAATCGTCTATCTCAAAAATTGGCCGGTCTTCTACAGCGCGCAGGGAGCTGTCGATGCGGCCATCAAGCTACGCGAGAAAGTTCAACCTGCGGAAATCAAATCACTGGTCGTGGAATCTTATCAGCGTTTGCTCGGGCGCGGCGCAACCGATGCAGAAAAATGGGCGCCAAAATCGCGCGAGACCGCCGATCATAGCGTGCCGTTTTGCGTGGCGGTAGCGCTGCTCGACGGCGCGCTAACGTCGCGTACTTTCGATTCGGAGCGGTTCTTAGACAAAGATGTGATCGAGCTGATGGCGAAAGTTTCTCTGCGTGAAGATCCGGCCTTCACGAAACAATACCCGGCACAATGGAACTGTCGGCTTGTCGCGGAAACTTTCGCCGGTGTGCGGCACGAGGTCCATGTCGCATATCCCAAAGGACATCCGGAAAACCCGTTATCGGACGCAGAGGTAGAGGAAAAGTTTATCCGATTGGCGGAGCCGTTGCTGGGAATGGCGCGCTGTCGAGCGTTTCTCGATTGGGCTTGGCGGCTGGAAGAGGTCGCTAATATCGGGGAAATTTTTCCCCTGCTGGCAATTCATGATTGATTGAAACGGGCGAACAACGAGGAGGATTCGATCTCTATGGCAGGAACAATATATGACGTGATCGTGATCGGTGCCGGCAACGCCGGTTTATCCGCAGCGCTGGCGGCGCGGCAAGCGCAGACGCGCGTGCTGCTCCTGGATAAATGTCCCAAGTCCGTGCGCGGTGGCAACACGCGATTTTCCGGCGGCGGCTTTCGCTTCACCTACAGCAGCCTCGACGATATGCGCCCGATGCTGCCCGACCTGACGGATGAAGAAGCAGCGAAGATGGAGGTTGGCACGTATTCTACCTCGGATTTCTTCGAAGATGTCATGCAAGTGACCGAGTACGCGGCCGACAAGAAACTGACCAATATTCTCGTCGATCAATCCTATGCTACGGCTCGCTGGCTGACGGACTTGAACGTTAAATGGATCCTTTCCACCAGCACTCACGCCTTCAAGATGGGTGGGAAGATCAAATTTCCATCCGGCCGGGTAATTTCCGTGAACGACGGCGGCCTCGGTCTTGTGGAGATGCTATTTCCGGCCGCGGAAAACCAAGGCGTCGAAATTATTTATGAAGCAAGAGCCACGGCTTTGACTGTCGATCAAAAGGGCAAAGTCACGGGTGTCCGAGTTCAAACAAGAGAAGGGTTGGTCGACTTCGAGAGCCGCGCTGTGGTACTGGCCGCTGGCGGTTTCGAAGCCAATCCGGAAATGCGCGCGCGCTATCTCGGCACGGGGTGGGATTTAGTGAAAGTGCGAGGCTCGCGCTACAACACAGGTGAAGTGCTCAACATCGCGTTAGGGGTCGGCGCGCAGCCGATCGGCCACTGGAGCGGTTGCCACGCGGTGCTGGTCGACTCAGAAGCTCCCGACGTCGAGTGCGCCTACGAGCACCGCTACTCGTATCCCTACGGCATCATGGTCGACATCAACGGCAAGAGATTCGTCGACGAAGGCGAGGACTTTTTCAGCTACACCTACGCGAAGTGCGGCCGCGAAGTGTTGCGCTTACCCTGGCGCACGGCCTACCAAATTTTCGACAGCAAAACTCGCCCGCTGCTGCGCTCGGAGTACAACCGGGGCTTTCATGTCTCTGCGGACAGCATTGAAGCGCTGGCAAAAAAACTGCCGGGACTTGATTGGGAAAATGTCGTCAAGACCGTTAACGAGTTCAATGACGCTGTGAACGATGCGCCGTTCGATCCATCGAAACATGACGGCAAGTGCGCCCATGGCATTAGCCCGGTGAAATCGAATTGGGCGCAGCGATTGGACACGCCGCCTTATTATGCCTTTCCGGTGACGTGCGGGATAACGTTTACTTTCGGCGGCGTCGGCATCACCGAAGGCGGCGAAGTCAAAGACACCAGTGGAAACGTGATCAGCGGACTTTTCGCTGCGGGTGAAATTACCGGCGGATCCTTTTTTAACAACTACCCCGGCGGTTCGGGTTTGATGAAAGGCGCGGTGTTCGGCCGGTTGGCGGGAACGAGCGCGGCTGACTTTGCCAAGCAGAAACATTCCTAGTGCCGTTCAGGCAAACGGCGCAGCCATTTTCTGACGGGAGGAGTCCAACGTGCATTGCCAACGTTATCCAATAGGCTTCATTGCGGTCTGGTTTTTGGTCAGCTCGCTCGCGGCAGTCGTCTGGGCGCAGGACAAAGATGCCATCATCGCCAAAGCCAAAGAAGGGAAGGTGTTCGTTTATTACAGCACGACGGACATTCGCGACGGCACGGCGATGGTCCATGCGTTCCAAAAAAAATATCCTTTTATCGAACCAAAGCTGCTTCGTCTCGGCAGCACCCAGGTTGTTGTCAAGGTTCTCCAGGAACACCGCGGCGGTGCCCATTTATTCGATGTGATTTCCGCCACCAGTTTCCAGTTCTACGAAATCTTTAAAGAGGGCTTGTTTCAAAAATATGAATCGCCGGAACGGCGCACCTTCGCGGAAGATTTCAAAGACAAAGAAGGCTTTTGGGTGAGCGCCTATCACAATGCCAGCGTGATGGCCTACAACACCAATCTCTTGAAGCCACAGGAGCTGCCCAGGAGTTATGACGACCTGCTCGATCCGAAGTGGAAGGGCAAAATGCTCATGGATAGTCGCGAGACCGAGTGGTACGCGAGCATGCTGCAAATTCTCGGCAGGGAGAAAGGCTTGCGACTGATGCGCGGTTTGGCCAAGCAAGACCTCAGCTTCCGGCCCGGCCGGACGCTGATCACCCAGGTCTTGGCCTCGGGCGAGGCGCCCCTCGCTGTTAACGACTACGACCACCTGGTGCAGTCCGCGAAAAAGCGCGGCGCTCCGGTCGAGTCGTTGCCGATCACGCCCGTCGTCAGCCGTGTTACGCCAATTGCTTTGGGGCGCTACGCGCCGCATCCGAATGTCGGCAAGCTGTTCATCGATTTTTCGCTTTCCGAAGAAGGGCAAAAAATTCTCCGCGGCTTCGGTCGCAGCTCGGCGCGAAGCGGAATCGAGCCGGACGATCTGCAGCGAAAAGGCATCAAGCTGTACGTCAGCGACATCGCCCTCGCAAAGGACTATGCGCGCTACGACAAAGAATTCAAAGAAATTTTTGGCTTGAAATGACGCGAGAAGAGGCACGGAGGCAACGCGATGTGAGACGATGAAACCGACATGTTGGTAGTAGGTTACTGCGGAACGGGTGCGGCGGCGCTGGCTGCGGGCGCGGGTATTTTGGTAGCTAAAGCAGAGTCAGTATGAACGGTTTCGGCTGAGTTTTTGAGTATAGAGGAGAAACGAGAATGGCAACTGGTATTACCGAAATGCTCGCGACCCATACAGCCAGGGTGCGCTATGAAGATATTCCGCCGGAGGCGATCGAAAAAGCCAAGGACTGTATTCTCGATCAGCTCGGCGTCGAGCTGATCGGCTCGACCTTGGAATGGAACAAGATTGCCTATCGCTACGTCGCCGATATGGGCGGGCGTGCCGAGAGCACCATTGTCAACTACGGCACCAAAGCTCCAACCCTGGACGCCGCATTCGTCAACGCAACCTTTGGCCAAGGCTGCGAACTCGACGATGTCGGCTTTGCCGCCGGAGGTCATCTCGGCGCCGCGACAGTGCCGGTTGCGCTGGCGCTATGCGAAAAGCAGCGCAGCACCGGCAAAGATTTCCTTGCCGCCGTCGTAGTCGGGTGCGACGTAATGTATCGCTTACTAGCGGCGGTTCGGCCTTCGTCCGGCAAGCGAGGCTTTCATAGTCACGGCATCGGCGCTCCTTTCGGTGCGATGACGACGGCGGCAAGACTGCTGCACTTGAATGACGGCCAAATACTACATGCCTTCGGAATCGCCGGCATGCATTCTAGCGGCACGATGGAATACGATCAGACCGGCGGCGAAGTGAAGCGCGTGATTGCCGGCATCGCCGCCCGCGGCGGTATTCAAGCAGCGATGCTCGCACAGCTTGGGCTCACCGGGCCGCCGACCATCATCGAAGGCAAGCGCGGTTTCTTGAAAGTCTTCGCCGACGAGGTGGAGCCGGAGGGGATCACCCGGGATCTCGGCAGCGATTTTAAAATCATGCGGCTCTGGTTCAAACTTTACCCCTGTGTCGCCACAGTGCAGGGCGTCATCTATACGCTGACCAAGATGATCGAAGAACACCACTTCAGCGCGGACGATATCGATGAGATACGCGTCGGGATCTCCGAGACATCGCTTTCCCATGGGGGGGCAATTTACGAGCCACACGATACTGCCAGCGCGCAATTTAGTCTGCCGTTCTCTCTAGCGATCCGATTGTTGAAAAACGACAACGATCTGAGTTTTTACATGGACCCAAAACTGTGGACCGATCCAAAAGTGCTGGCTCTGGCAAAAAAAGTTAAGAGCTACGCCGATCCCAATGCGAAAAAGGATCAGAACTACAACACGACGATGGAAGTAAAGCTCACCAATGGCAAGAGTTACAAAGCGTTCGAAGCCTACCCGCCCGGTTCACCGCTTAACATGGTCAGCCGCGACGTGCTGAGGACGAAGTTTCGCAAAATGGCCCGCGCGGTGTTAGCCGAAGAGCGCATCGAAAAATTGATCGAAGCGGTGGACCGGTTGGAGACCTACGAGGACGCGGCTAAACTCATTCCGTTGCTTGTTAAGTGACAAAATTAAGTGACTGCCCATCGACGTTCGGCGCGCAGCAAAGCAATCGTACTCGACATAATTGCTTATTCTAGGTTCTTTGAAGGATCACTCCTATGGCAGCTACACAGTCGCAAACCACTGTTGTTACCGACATACGAAAGATTGAAATGCGTCAATTTGCGGTTCCCGAGCCTGCGCAAAACGATACTGTCTTAAAAGTAGAACTTTGTGGCATCTGCCGAAGTGATTACGAAATTGGCGCAAAGAGCCCCCCCTCAAACTTCATGATATTCAGCCGCACGATCCAATCCGCGACATCGCGAACGATCTGTTCCTCCCCAGGCACGCAGTGCCTACTAACGTATTCGTAACAGGAGGCCGCGCCCCCGCAATGTTGCAACCCGGTAAAAACGTTCAAACACCCAACCGATATAAATTCTTTGGACTGTTGTTTCTAGTACTTATCTTGCCCGCGGATCTTTACAGCGCCGAGCGGCTTCGAATCGCCGTGTCGAACTATAATCTGTCAAGTCTCTCAATGGGCGTCGCTCACTCGAGAGGTTTCTTTAAAGAAGAGGGCTTTGACTCCGAAGTGATCCGCATGAATCCGAACGTAGCGACTACGGCGGCGGTAACGGGCGATGTGGATTTCTCGGCGCTCATAGGATCTTTGATCGGCGCCGCGATCAAAGGCGCGCCTCTGAAACTGGTCGCGTGCTCGCAGGATCGAACGCCGATCGTTTTTGTGGCCAAACCTGGTCTCAAATCCATTAAGGAGTTGCGCGGAAAAACCATAGGAATTCCTTCCTATGGGTCAACCCCGGACGTGGTGGGCAGAATGTTGCTCAAGCATTTTGGCGTAGACCCCGAAAAGGAGATAAAGGCGATCGCTCTGCCCACCGATGCCTCTCGGCTGGCGGCGCTCAAGGAAGGAATTGTCGATGCGATCATCGTCGCGCCGCCGATCGATTATGAAGGGAAAAAGCTCGGGTTCAATGTGCTGGCGCGAGCCGGCGATATTTTTACTTTCCCTTACAATGGATTAGGAACCAACACGAGAAAAATCAAAGAACGGCCCGATCAGGTAAAGCGAGCGATTCGCGCGCTGATCAAGGCGAACAACTACATTCGTAAAAATCGCGACGGAACGATCCGCGTATTGATCGATTGGACGAAAACGAAGCCCGAGCTGGCCGCTGCGTCCTATGATTCGGCATGGGAGTTCTTTAGTCACGACGCGAACATCCCGGAGGATGGCCTGCGCGTCGTCATCGACGGCTTTCGAAATTCGTTGGGCATTACCCGACTTATACCGACCAGCGAAATCGTCGACGATAGTTTTCTGCGCGAGGCACAAAGAGAACTGGGTGTAGCCAAATAGGCGACCGATTGGTTTAACTAGCTTTTCAGGAGTCCGATATTATGTCTGCCAAAATAGCAACAAAGGAGCGTTTACAGCACTCCCCGCGCATCGACATGCGCCCGAAAGTAACCGGCAGCGCAAAATACATCGAAGATCTCCCCGAGCCCGCCGGTTTGTTATATGGCGCGGTGCTGACGAGCCCATACTCGCACGCCAAAATTATTTCCATAGACTCCAGCGAAGCGGAACGATTACCCGGGGTTGTCGGTGTGCTGCATCGAGATCATCTGGGAGATTTTCATCCGCTGCGGCCGCTGCCGAGAAACGAGCATTTCAAACTGACCGAAGATCAGCCTTTCATTGCCATCGACAAAGTTCGATTCAACGGCGAAGTCGTTGCCATTGTCGCCGCGGAAAATTTACGCGCGGCGCAGCAAGCGGTCGATCTCATTGATGTCCGGTATGAGCCTCTGCCGCACGTGTACGACGGCCGTGAGGCGCTAAGCCCGGCCGCGCCGCTGGTGCATGAGAAGAAAGGCAGCAATCTTCTTCTCGAAGACAAGCTCGATTGGGGTGATATCGAGCAAGGATTCAAAGCGGCGGATCGCATCTTTGAGGAGACCTACGCTTCGCCGGCAATGTTTCATCATCCCATGGAAAATGTCGGCGGCTGCATCGCTCAATTCGCAGATGGAAAAATCGATTTGTTGGTGCCGACCAACGCGCCTTATCGGGACGGCAATGAAATCGCACATTTCTTCAAGCTCGAGCCGGAGAGTGTGCGCCTGCGGGTGCCCTACATCGGCGGCGGCTTCGGCTCAAAGAATATAATCAACGCCCACCTAGCCGTCTTATTCCTGTCGAGAAAAATCGGCGGTCGACCGATCAAGCTGGTTCCGTCCGCGCAAGAAAGTTTCCTGCAAAATTCCCGTCACGCGATGCTCTTCGAGGCGAAGATCGGCGTGAAGCTCGATGGGACCATCACAGCTCTTCAAGTCGAGTTGGTCGTGAACACAGGCGCCTATACAACCGGCGCGGCGACGGCCACTCATAACGCAGTCATTTCGGGATGGGGTTGCTATCGAATTCCGAACTTGAAGGTGTTTGGGCGCTGCGCCTACACCAACAAGGTTCCGGCGGGACATACGCGCGCCACGGGAAAGGTCCAGACCACGTGGGCGGTTGAATGCATGATGGACAGCGTGGCGCGCCAACTCGGCATCAATCCCGTCGCATTTCGACGAAAGAACGTTTTGGTCCGAGGGGAGTTTGTTACCAAAGGCACGCCGCACATGGACACCGACTTTTTGGAGCTGATCGATAGGGTGACTTCAGCGACAGAAAACTCCGTTGATGCTCCGAACGGGAACGATTCGCAGGTGGCCAAACTCGGGCGCCTGCGCGGCAAAGGGATGGCTTTATCGTTGCGGCATGGATCCTTTGGCGGCGGACAAACCGACGCCATGGCGGTCGTGGATACAAACGGCACTATCACAATGCGCCACAACGCGCCCGACCTGGGTCAAGGCATCTTCAATCTCATTAGCGTCATCACGGCGCGGTCATTGGATATTCCGCAGGAACAGGTTTCTGTGGCCATGCCGGACACCTCTTTGCGGCTTGCGTTTATGGGAGTCAACTCGCAGCGCACCACTATTCAATTGGGAACGGCAGTCTACAACGCCTGTGAAAACTTGAAACAGGAAATGATCCAGACGGCTGCAAAACTGAAGGGCGGGAGTCCGGACGAATGGACCGTGGTGCAAGGGCATGTTTGCCGCGCCGAACGCAGCTTTTCGTTCGCTGAAATTGTCCGTCTCCTTGGACCGGACGCGACGATCAAAAGCATGGGGGCTTACAGAGCGCCGCCGGTACAAGTGGATTCATCGTCGTTTGCCGGAATGGATCATTGGGCGCCCAGCGCGGCCATCGCCGAAGTGGAAGTGGATCCGGAAACCGGAGAGTTTGAAGTTCTTCAATATGCGGTGGCTGTCGACGCCGGCGAGATGCTTCATTACAAATCGGCCATCGCCCAGCTTCTCGGCGGCGCCGTGATGGGATTCGGCCATGCCTTGTTCGAGGAGATTGTTTATGCGGACGGCCAGATAATGAATGCCGATCCCTTTCAATACCGCCTGCCCGTTTTGAAGGACCTGCCGATTTCGATGCAGACATCAGTCATGGAGGGCGGCGATGGACCCGGCCCTTTCGGTTCTAAAGGGATGTCTCAAACGACCATCGTTACGGTTGCGCCGGCGGTCGGTAACGCCATCTATGACGCTGTCGGAGCGCGGGTTCGATCTTTACCCATTTCGCCGGAAAAGATCCTCGCCGCCCTCGGTAAACTCACTTGAAGTACGGGGATTCGAGCAAATCATGCTGCCTCCATTTAGAATATTAAACACCGACTCGATCACGGATGCCGTCCATGAATTGGCCCGGCTCGGCGATCAGGCCAAGCTATATAGCGGCGGCACCGAATTGCTGATCTTATTGCGGCACAATCTGCTGCGGGCCGAGTATCTGTTGAATATCAAACCCATCGCCGAATTGAGTCAAATTCGCTGCAATGAAAAATCCGTGCGCATCGGCGCTTCTGTGACGCACCGGCGGCTGGAAACGGATCCAGCCATTCGCGACAGGCTGCCGATGCTCGCCGAGGCCGAATCGCAAGTCGCCAATATTCGCGTCCGCAGCCAGGGAACGATCGGAGGCAATCTGTGCTTCAATGACCCGCACTCGGATCCCGCCACCGCGCTGCTGATTTATGACGCAAGGGTGACAACCCAGGGGCCGAATGGAGCGAGGCAAATTCCGCTGCAACAATTCTTGCGCGGCATGTACTCGACCGCGCTAGAACCTGACGAGATGCTCGTGTCAATCGACGTTCCGTGTTTACCAGCGCAGTTTGGCAGTTCCTATTTGCGGATTCATCGACTCCAGCGGCCTACTTTAACCGTTGCCGCTGCCGCCTCTCGTCGCAACGAAGCCATCGAAGACGTTCGTCTAGCAGTCGGGTGTGTGGGTCCCACGGCTATCAGACTCACCGAACTCGAAGCAAAGATCCGGGCCAGCGATCCGAGCGATAGTCGTAGAATAATTAGAGAAGCGAAAACATACCTGGAGAAAATGTTGGAGCCTATCGACGATCTGTTAGGTTCGGCGGAATATAAGATTTATATCGCGGGCGTATTATTAGAGCGCGCACTGGTTCAAGCGCTTCAGAACGTCGAGAAAAGACAGGATGGGAAGAATGGCTGAAAAAACCGATGATATTCAGATGCTGCCGGTGCGCATCAACGTTAATGCCGTGAACTGGGAGGGCGCAATACCCGCTCACGAAACTCTATTGGAATTCATCCGAGTGCGATTGGGTCTCACCGGGACGAAGCGCTCCTGCGAATCTCAGGTTTGCGGCGCGTGCACGGTGTTGGTCGATGAGCAACCGATCAGCTCCTGTAATTATTTGGCATGCGAAGCGGACGGAAAGTCTGTGCTGACGATCGAGGGTTTGTCAAAGAACGATGTGCTCGATCCGTTACAAGAAGCGTTTATCCGCAATATCGGCGCCCAGTGTGGTTTTTGCACCCCAGGTCAGATCATGTCCGCGAAAGGGTTGTTGTTGGCCAATCCATCGCCAACGAGACAGCAAATCACCGAGTGGCTTTCGGGTAACATTTGTCGCTGCGGCGCCTATCCGGCGATCGTCGCATCCGTTCAAGAGGCGGCTGCTCTCCTGCCAAATCGAAGCCCTCGGTAATCGATAGAATCGCCGAGGGCGGCGCTTGGCTACGCGTATCTCTTGCGAGAAATTCCCCAATGCTGTTGATCGATAACGATACCGCAACTCAAGTCCTCAGTATGGCGGATTGCATCACCGCGCTCGAGGAAGCCTACAAAGAGGAAGCCGTGGGCAGCGCCACTAACCGGACCAAGTCGCAACTGCATGTTCATACCAGCGATGCCGATAAGTGGTACAGATTCAGTTCGGCGGAAGGCGGCTTGGCCGGCGCCGGGGTGGTGGCGATCCGCATCAAATCGGATGTCCTCTGCTGGCCGACGCTGTATGGCCAAGTGCGAAGCTATAACTATTGCATGGAGCCGGATCGGTTTTGTGGATTGATCTTACTTTTTCGCGCTGAGAATGGAGAGCCGCTGGCGATCTTGAATGACGGTGTTATTCAACACCTTCGCGTTGGCGCCACCGCGGCCACAGCCGCTAAATGTATGGCTCGCGAAGATGCCTCCGTGCTCGGTATTCTTGGCTCCGGAGGAATGGCTGAATCGCACCTGCGGGCCTATGCGGAGGTTCGGCCGCTGCGCCTTGTTAAAATTTACAGCCCGAATCGGCAACATCGCGAAGATTTGGCAAAGAGAATGAGCCGGGAGTTTTCCTTTGAAATCGTAGCGGTGGAAGGACCGGAGATCGCCGTCCAAAAATCCGACATTGTCGCCAGCTGCACCGATACCGGTGAAGCTGTTCTTTTCGGGGAATGGCTCGATCAAGGCATGCATGTGACGACCGTCAACCATCGCGAAGCCGACAAGGAGGTTTACCGGCGGCTGAATCGTTATGTCAGTTATCAGAGCGGACACGCTGTCAATCTGTTTACGACCTCAGAAGATCATCGCCCGCGAACCCTGGGCGGCGCCGGCCCGGATCACGATCGCCTTGTTAGCTCGTCTGCGAATACCGAAAGATTTCGCTTTGCCGATGTGCTCCTTGGCAAAGCGCCGGGGCGCGAAACACGGGCGGAAATCAACTTGTTCAAGAGCGAGGGCACCGGTGTGCAGTTCGCCGCCCTCGGTCGCCTGGCCCATCTGCGTTGCCAGCAGCAAAATCTTGGACAAGACTTACCTTTGGAGTGGTTCATCCAAAAAATTAGAAACTGAGTCAACGGCAGCTGTGCATTCACGGGGAGACTTAATGAACTTTAGTTTGGCAAAAGGACCGACTGCGTTTCTCACTCGGTTCGTTTTCATTTTGCTCGCGCTCGCGTCGGCATCGACCGGCGCGAGCGCGCAAGAGAAAAAGAATGTGCGCGTCGTATTCGTTAGCCATACCTGGACCAGCTCCCTGCCATTTCGCATCGCCATGGCGCGGGGATATTTCAAAAACCAGGGACTTACCGTGGAGCCTATCTTTATTCGCGGCGGCCCCGCAGCCATCGCCGCTCTCATATCCGGGGACGTTGATTTTGCGAGTATCGGCGGCGCTCAGTCGGCTATCCGCAGCCGGGCGAGGGGTCTTGAAATCTCGATCATTGGATCGATCTCGAATCGGGTCAACTACGTCCTCCTAGGCAACAAGGGCACGAAAACGATCGATGATCTCAGGGGGAAGATTATCGGAGTTACAGGGGCGGGGGCATTTTCCGACTTCGCAACAAGGATCTTTTTAAAAAACAGGAATATCGATCCGGACCGTGACGTCATCCTGCGCGCCATCGGAACGACGCCGGTGCGCGCCGCCGCACTCGAGAACGGTTTGATCGCGGCGGCGCCGTTCTCTCCGGAGGACGCGGTGCAATTGCTCAGCAAGGGTTTCCCGTTGCTTGTAAATTTGAGCGATAGCCTGGCTATTCCCCAAGCCGTCATCGCCACCCGCCGTGAGATTCTGGAGAAGTATCCCGAGACGACCAAAAGATTCCTCAAGGCCCATATCATGGGCATGCAGCTGGCCCGCAACAATAAAAGCGAAGCGATCCGGGCAGGCTTCGAGGCAGGGCTGAAAGGCGATGCCGATACGGTCAGCAAAGCCTACGATCTCTACTCGCGCGGGTTTACAACCGATCTGTCCGTTGCCGTGGACGGCATAAAAGTCATGCTCGATGAAGACGTTCGGGCAGGCCTAGTCGATCGGAATCTAACGGTGGACAACGTTATAGATGAGCGAATCTTGAAGGCGGCGCAGCAGGAATTGAGAAGAGAAGGCAAGCTGGGTTATTAAGGTGAAAGTAATTCAATTGTACCAATCCAGGCCATTATAGGCACTCTCAAATAAAACTTACATTCCCGGTTGGATGAGATGGATTTCACGATCACGTCTCACAGACACGGTCACAGCAGACGTACCCGGTGGCTAGGGTAAACTTCTCGCCACCGATCACCTCTTGGTCGTCGTCAGGGTCACAGGTCATGGTCAGGTCTTTAACTCTTGACATTGCCTTCCATTGGTTGTGATTGGGAGTTACAACTCGACCGACTCTCTTGCAACTCCGATTTTCTTAGCGCGAAGGTAGCGGATCAACTCCGGAAAACTTCTTCAGCATTTCAACGACCTCGGGATCGCGGGGCATTTCCCGGATAACTTTCACCAACTCTTCCGGCATCAACGGCGAGACTTCGTCGCTGACGAGCTTTTGAAATTCTGCACGGAACTCCGGATCCTTAAATACCTTGCGCATCGCATCTTGCAAAATCTCCACCCGGTCTTTGGGCGTTCCCGGCGGTAACACGAAAGGCGAGGTTGCCGTTCTGAACCCGCGCCACATCGATAAGAGCTGTTTTTCTTTATCTGTTTTAGCAAAACTCTCGATCTCCGGCAGTTGCGCAAACCGTGGATGCGGATGTTTCTCGGCTTTCGGCACGGCCAAGATCGCATGAAAATCCATGATTCCCTTTTCCACCCATTCCCGATTGCGTCTCAACACCGAAGTCGTATTGTTGGCTCGCGAGTCGATTTCTCCAGTCGTCAGCGCGACGTCGGCCTCCAACGAAGAATAGCCGGTGACGAATTTGGGCGCCTTTAAATCCAGAAAATACGCAAACCGCCTTGCGGAGATATAAGCGACGGCGCCGACCTCCTGAGCGCCGATTCTAATAGCGCTCGCCGCTCTCAGCTTTTCCAAACTATTAAGACCGAGCTCCCGTCGAGTGTAGATGACATTGTGGT
>Ga0184612_10000865_pt1 | contig 14412 bp, 16 predicted proteins | sample PLM3_60_coex_FD_133163 | JGI IMG/M metagenome (GOLD analysis project Ga0184612, IMG submission 133163) | Groundwater sediment microbial communities from an aquifer in East River, Colorado, USA - PLM3_60_coex | ecosystem: Environmental > Terrestrial > Soil > Riparian zone | place: USA: East... | reverse complement strand
TCGTTCGAGAACGGGAGATTGTTCGGGTCGGCGCAAACCCGCAGGGCCGTCGCATCCACGGTCTCCGCCGTTTGTGGCATCGCCGGCGACGCCATCGGAAACAATGCGGCGGCGAGCATGATCACGCCACCCCACTGCACGGCGGATTGATGAAAGAAGCCCAGCCGCATTCGCATCATGGTGACGCTTTACAGCACAAACACGAGAAGAATCAACCGCCCATGCAGGCAGTATCCCGGTCTTTAGCTTCTTGCGGTTTGTCGGCGTGCTTTGCCGGTCGTCCGCGCGGCAACGCGTCGTCGGAGCGCGCCTTCAGATAGGCATAGATGTCATCGACGAAGCACATCACATTGGCGTTGAGGCCAAAAGCCGGCATGACCTTTTCATTCGAGGTCGTTACATTCTTGCGTCCGTTGGTGACGATCTCAAGAAAGTCTTCGTAGGTCATGGTCTTCAGGGAATCGACCAGCGCCGGACCGAATGAGCTGCCGAGACCATCCGGGCCATGGCATACATGACAGTCTGAGTGATAGCGCCGGAAGCCGCTGAAGGTGTACCAATCGACGGTTCCGTCCTCGGAAATCTTATAGGGCTTTTCTTCCTCCTCAGCCGTCGCCGGCAGATCGATGCCAGCGATTATGAGGATCGCCAGCAGCAGCATTGCATGGCGGATATACTTCGTCAGCATTCGGCTAGTCCTTTGTGGCAACGAGTGCGAGCCGGAAGCAGTGACCGATGCAGCATCTCTCTGCAGTGCCCCGGCGGTTGAACTTATCTACAATCATGTTGGAAAAAAGGGCCCGGCAGGCGATGTAACAGTATCGCCATACCGGGCCTGATTGCTTCAGGTCACAGGTTGAAGCTTACGGCAGTGAGAACACAGTCAATACGCCGCCCAGTTGTGTGTAGTTGGACAGCGACTCATACGCGCCGACCGCGCCAAGGCCCGCAGTACCGACGACGTTCTCCGCCGCCGGTTCATTGCCTTGGTCAACGGCCCCATGCCATGCGGCGGCAGTCTCTGGATTCGTGAGACCGGCCGCTAGGCCAATGCCGGCCCAGCCGCCAACACCCGACAGAACGGCAACATACTGTTTGCCATTATGCTCATAGGTGTTGACGTTGCCGATGATGCCCGATGGAGTTTTGAATTTGTACAATTCCTTCCCCGTCGTGGCGTCAACAGCCTTCAGATAGCCTTCCAGCGTTCCGTAGAACACCACATCGCCGGCCGTGGCGAGCGCGCCGCTCCAAACCGAGAACGGCTCGGGGTTCGACCAAACGATCTTGCCCTGACTCGCATCCCAGGCAATGAAGTTGCCCAGATGTGTGCCACCCGGCGCCGGATACATGCTGAGCGTAGCACCCACATAGGGTTGCCCAGCGGTGTAGCTGACCCGGTACGGTTCATAGTCCATGCAGACATGGTTTGTCGGCACATAGAACAGCTTCGTCTTCGGCGAGAACGCCGCCGGCTGCTGGTCTTTGGTACCAAGCGCTGCTGGGCAGATACCCTTGGCGTTAACATCTTCGCCCTGAGCTTGCGTCGAGTATTCGGCCACGACTTGCGGCCGGCCCGTTGCCTTGTCGACATGGGTCGCCCAGTTGACGGCGGGATCGTACTTCTCGGCCACCAGCAATTCGCCGGTCGCCCGGTCCATCGTATACGCAAATCCATTGCGATCGAAGTGAACCAGCACATTACGGGTCGCACCGCCAATGTCGAGGTCTGCGAGGATCATCTCGTTGACCCCGTCAAAGTCCCATTCGTCATGGGGAGTCATTTGATAGACCCACTTGGCCATGCCGTCGTCCGGATCGCGGGCGAAGATGGTCATGGACCAGCGATTGTCACCCGGACGTTGCACAGGGTTCCAGGTGCTGGGATTGCCCGAGCCGTAGTAGAACAGATCGAGCGCTGGATCGTAGGAGTACCATCCCCAGGTCGTGCCGCCGCCGATCTTCCATTGATCACCTTCCCAGGTGTTCGTCCCTGAGTCGGCACCGACCGGTTGACCGAGATGCGTCGTCTTTTCCGGATCCAGCAATGTGTCGGAGTCTGGGCCCATGGAATAGGCGCGCCACGCGAGCGAGCCGTCTTTCAGATTGTAGGCAGTCACGCTGCCGCGCACGCCGAACTCGCCACCGCTGATGCCGACAATGACTTTATCTTTGATGATTTGCGGTACGCTGGTGCCCGTCTCACCCTTTTTGGCATCGCCATTGACGACCTTCCAGACTTCCTTGCCGGTTTTGGCGTCGAGAGCCACGACCGTCGTATCGGCCTGGTGCAGAATGACCTTGCCATCCGCGTAGGACACGCCGCGATTGACTGTGTCGCAGCACATCACGGGGATCGTGTCCGGATCTTGCTTAGGCTCGTACTTCCAGATCACCCGTCCATTATCATTCAGGTCGAGTGCATAGACGATGTTCGGAAACGGCGTATGGATGTACATCGTGTCGCCGAACACGAGCGGGCCACCCTCGTGGCCGCGAAGAACGCCAGTGGAGAACTGCCAGGAAACCTGCAGGCTGCCGACGTTGCTGGCATTGATCTGGGATAGCTCGCTGTAGCGCGTATTGGCGAAGTTGCCATTCGCTTGTGTCCACAGCTTGGGATCCTTCTCCAGACCAAGCAACTCATCGTTTGCCAATGTCGGGGCCGGCAGTGCCACGGCAGCAGCAAGGGTCCATAGACCCAGTCTAAAAAGCGATATTGACCTCATTACCCACTCCTCCCTTGTTGCCGAAATCGCGCGGTGGAACACCCAGGACGAATTGCTGGGAGCCGTTCGCATCTCAGATTCATGAGTGGCGCCGCTAGCTCCCCTGGACAACACCTCCTTTAGTCAGAGGCGGCTGGTACTACACCAGCTCGCTATCACGATTGTCCGCAGGAGCACGCTATGTTGGGGTGCCCCCGTCCCTCGCCCGGTTGGACGTCCGCTCGATAGGGTAGCGACAAAATTCATTATGCAGACTTTGCATTCGCCCGCAAGCGCAGATTGTTAGTTTTCGAGTTTGCGGTGCTATGATCCTGCCGAAGCGTGCAATTCGCATTTCGAAGCGCTCATTGTGCAGCGCAGTAAGCGATGCGATTGATGCAGGCATCATGCTCGCAACGCAGGGAAAGACCATAGAAATGTATGGTGCACATTCAGACTATCCGGATTCTGATTTCGCCGTTGCGCCATCAAATCTTTCGGTGGCAATTCGCCGGTGCCGGGTTCTGATCGCCGCCCTCGTCGCGTCAGCGTTGTTGACCAATGCCTCTGCGTCGCTTGCAACGGATATGTCGGCAGATGAGGTGCGCAGCTTCCTGGCTGCACATCAAGGCGATGCCCGGCCCGATCTTTCCAACAAGGACCTGTCGGGCCTTGATCTCGCAAACCTGGATTTTCGCAGCGCCAATCTGACGGGTGCAAACCTGAAACGGGCGGATCTTGCTGGCGCTGATCTTTCGGGCGCAATCATGGATTTGGCCATACTGCGCGGAGCAAAGCTAACCGAAGCCAATCTGCGCGGCGTCAGCGCGTTCTCCACGATCTTGGCGGACGCGGATCTGACCGGCGCCGATCTCGCCGGGGCGAAACTTATCAGCAATTTTGAAAACGCCAATCTGAGTAACGCCAACCTTGAGGGCGCTGCCATGGGCGCGGATATGCGTAATCAGCCGATGGGCCTGATGCGGCTGTCGATGTACAACGCCACGCTGCGCCATGCGAAATTGGCTGGGGCCGATTTGTCGTGGGCAATGCTTGAATTTGCCGATTTTAGTGAAGCCGATCTTGCCGGTGCCAATCTCACGCACGCCCAGGCCGGCGGCGCTTACTTTTCCGGTGCCAATCTGGCTGGCGCTAACTTCACTGGCACCGATCTCCAAAGCGCGCGTTTTATTGGCGCAACGGGCATCGACAGCATCATTGGTCTCGACAAAGCGATAAACCGCGAAACTGCCTTCTTCAAATGAGCGGCTTACGCCGGCGCGCCACTAAATTGTCACAACGCAGGCCGGATGTCGCCGCCGTAACACGCCGGCGCGCCTGCGGATGCATTCTCTCGGCACTTTGCTGCGCCACCGCATTGCAAGCCCAGGCGAGCGCCCTCATCGCCGACGCCGTCGAGCTGATCGAGGTCGCACGGGGACTGCATGTATTCCGCGGTGCACATGAGGAAGCCACTCCAGAAAATCTGGGCGCAATCGCCAACATCGCAGCCATCATTGGTGAAGAGGCCGTGGCCGTTGTCGACACAGGCGGAACCTTTGCCTGGGGCAGCAGGTTTCGCGCCGCAATAAGATTGCTGACAACATTGCCCATCCGCTACGTCATCAATTCCCATGTGCATCCTGATCATGTTCTTGGCAACGCCGCGTTCGATGCGGATGCACCGGAGATCGTCGGCCATGCCAAGCTGCTCGACGCCTTGGCCGCCCGCGGTGGCTACTATCTTCAGCAGGTTACTGAATTGCTTAGCGACGCGGCGGCCGGAACACGGATCGTCACGCCGACGATGTTGATCAGCGGCCGGCAGGAGATCGACCTGGGTGGCCGCATACTGCGGCTCCAGGCTCACCCGACCGCTCATACGGACAATGATCTGTCGGTATTCGACCTGGCTACAAACACACTGCTAACGTCTGATTTGCTATTTATGGATCGTATTCCCGTGATCGACGGGAGTCTAAATGGCTGGCTGGCGGTGTTGAACGATCTGCGACAGCTGCCTGCGGACCTGGTTGTACCCGGTCACGGGCCCGCATCGGCACCCTGGCCAGCCGCTCTCGACGCCGAGGAACGTTATCTGCGCACGATACAATCGGACATTCGTGCGTTGATAGCCGCAGGGGTGACAATGGAGCAGGCAGTCGAATCCGCCGGGCAAGCGGAACGGAATTCCTGGCTCTTGTTCGATAGCTTCCATTCGCGCAACATTGTGACAGCCTTCGCCGAATTGGAATGGGAATGAGTTTAGGTGTATTTATCTGCTAGTGGCGATGCTGTGATTGAAGGATGTTGGCCATGATTACGCGCCGCAGATTCTGCCAAGTGGGATCTCTGTTGCCGCTCGCCGGGTCGGCGTTCGCGGCCCGTGCACAGGATGCCAAGGATCCCGCACTGGATCTTAAGGAGGCGCTGTTTGGCGACCGGCCAATCTCTGAGAACGACGGAATCATCCTTCTCGAAGCGCCAAAGCGAGCGCATGACGCAGCGATCGTGCCGATTACGGTGCAGGCTCAAATTCCGCAATCACCCGACCGTTTCATTCGAACAGTGCATCTTGTTATCGATCGAAATCCGGCACCCGTCGCCGCCGTGTTTCATTTCTCTGTCGAGAGTGGCACGGCGACCATTTCGACACGGGTGCGCGTCGACACCTACACAAGCGTGCGAGCGATCGCCGAGTTGAATGACGGGTCCCTCCACATGGCGGTTCAGTTCGTCAAAGCCGCCGGGGGCTGCTCTGCACCCGCCCTCAAAGACAAAGAGAAGGCCTTCGCCACCTTAGGCAAGATGATGCTCAAGCAGCCTGAGCGAATAATCCTGAACCAGCGGAACAAAGTGCAACTTCTCGTTAGTCATCCCAACTTCTCAGGCCTTCAGTTCGACCAGATTTCGAGAAACTACATCCCCGCGCATTTCATCCGGGACGTCACCGTGCGTTATGGCGGGCGGACCATCATGACGGTCGAGGGCAATATCTCGCTGAGCGAGGACCCCAGCTTCCATTTCAGCTACGTGCCGACGGCGGAAGCGGAGATGAGCGTCGAGGTGGTCGACTCCGACGGCCTGAAGTTCAGCCAGGCTTGGCTGGTATCGCCGTCGCCAAGCCTATAACCGGCTCTCAGAAACAGCGGATTTCGGCCTCAGCCTGAGCGCGCCGCAGATCCTCCACGACCGACTTCGTCCAGGCAGAATCGCGAAACACCGACGTGGATTCGCCCGGACGCAGTATCATGCGAAGGACCGTCTCCGCTTCGACATACTCATCATAGGAGACCAGCGACGAAATCACATCGATGCTGCAGGAGCACTTCTGCAGCATCTCCTGGGTCTGGCCATTGCTGGCCATGCAGCCGAACACATAGTCCGCCAGGACCGCGGTCGGATAGTCGTTGGCTGCCGTCGCCGGGCCGCTGGCCGACAGCACCAGTACGGCGCCGATGACGGCAGACCAACAGCCTCGATTCTTTGCAGATTGGGTCATGGCTCAAACTCCGCAATTCACGCGCCCGGGTCGAGATCCGCAAGACGTCCGCGGCACATCGGTATCTTCGAGCTACGGGCCGGCATCCTGGAACTGCAGCAGATTTTCTTCAAGCGGCTTGTCCGGCGCGACTCCGGGGGTCCGCACGCGCATGCTGAACACGCCCCCCGGCACTTCGGGCGCCAGCAGGAACTCGTAAGTCTTCTCCGCGAATTTTTCAAACCGCGCCCGGTTCGGATCCTTCAGGAAAGGCTGCATAGTAATGCGCGTAGCAGCTATGTCCTTTCCACCATAGCTTACCGTCGTCGCCTCGGTGGTCGCCCGGTCCACCAATGACTCCCGGACCCGGTTTCGGAAATAGAGAGTCGAGCCGCCGGTCTGCTGGCTTAGGCCGATCACGTCACTCTCCAGGAACATCATTATGATCGGATTGCCGCGAAATCCTTCGACCGGAGGAAAGTCTTGATGATGCTTGTCCGACAGATAGTTGAAGCTGATGTTCTTGCGTCCATCGGCGGCTATCGCGGTGATTGTCATCTCCACGGCATCGTCATAGGCCTGTTCCAATGTGCCCTGATGCTTGTAGGCGTAGCGCAGCGTCGTCGGCTTTTCGATGTTGGCCAGATGCGGCGTATCGAACAACGCAAGCTGCGCTGCCGAATAGTCGTCGGCGCGCGCCGCACCGGCAATGGCGGCAAGAACCAAAGCTATGGCAAGACGGATGATCATGGTTGGGTACCCCGCAAACTTCCGGCGCCCGTTCAAGCACAATCGCAGGGCCGCGTCGAGCGGTTGAGTTCATTGTCGCGCATGCTAGAAACGGGTTCGGGACATCGGAACGGGCGACCAGCATGACAAATCTCAACGGGACTGACGGCAGGCTAGAGTGACAACCGAGGAGCTGACGCGATTGGTTGCCGAGCTCCTGTTCGCCGCATCGTCCCTATCGGGCCATCCCGTGCCGGCCGAACAGCCTGACGTCGTTCCCATACCGCACGAAAGGCTCGAACAACTGGCATGTGGACGCCCCTGTCGTGTGCTCAGCTGGTTGCCGCCGGGTTCGATCATCTATCTGGATGACGGGCTCGATCTCGATGGCGACCTGTTCGCGCAGAGCATTCTGGTCCATGAATTGACCCACTATCTCCAGCAGGAAAGTGGCGGGTTTAGCGATCGCCGATCCTGCGGCGAATGGATTGAGCGGGAGCGGCAAGCATATCTGGTACAATATCGTTGGCTGGGCCCATGAACAGAGGGCGCCCGCGCAGGGGGCGCCCGCGTTGGGTACCGTGCCTTGGCTTGTGGCCTGCCAGGATGAGCCGGAAAGCGGGCCGGAAAGCGGGAATGCCGGCCTCGGCGGTTAGGTTAATTATCTGCAGCCCATTCCGCCGCGTTGCTTTCGGGGGGCATCTTCTGACAGAATTGACCGGAAATTGAAGCGCCCGTCCCGCGGCGCCAACGAGAACGAGGTTTCCTTTGTCCAACGAGCGTGGGGTGGCAATTCCCTTACCGGTCCCCGATATCCTCGAGGCCGATGAGCATCACTACCGGATCCTGGTCCGGGATCTTGTTCTGGAGTGCAGTATCGGCGCCTATCCCGAAGAACGCCTCAAGACGCAGCGGGTACGCTTCAATCTCGATCTGCGGGTCCGCCGCCCGGTGCCGCCGCTGAACGACGATCTGGAGAAGGTCATCTCCTACGACAGGATTATCGCAGAGATCCGCGCGATTGTCGCCACCGGTCATATCAACCTTGTCGAGACTTTGGCCGAGCAGATCTGCGATATTTGTCTCGCCGACCGCCGCGTGACCCGGGCCAAGGTCATGGTGGAGAAACTGGATGTCGAACCGGCTGCCGCGGGCGTTGGTGTCGAGATTGAACGCAGCCGGCCGCGCAATCCCTCGGTCGCCGAAGTGTTTCCTCTAGTGTTCGATGGCGACGGCAAGGCCCGCGGCAACCGCTGACGCCTTCTGCGCCGAGAGCAGTTGATTTGTATCGATCGCAGCGCCCGTGGATCGTCAAGCTGGGTGGAAGCCTGCATGACTCGCCGACGCTCCGCGCTTGGCTCAAGATTATTGCGGCGGCCAAGGCGCCGGTTGTCATCGTTCCCGGCGGCGGACCGTTTGCGGATGCCGTCCGCAAGACGCAAAGGAACCTGAAGTTCTCCGACCGGATTGCCCATCGCATGGCCCTGTTGGCGATGGAGCAATACGGTCTGGCGATGACCGGCCTTGTCGCGGGGATTCGGCCGACGGAAACGCAGCGATCGATCGCGGCTTGCCTGCGAGCCGGAGAGACACCGGTCTGGCTGCCGACGGCAACAGCGCTCGGGGTGCCGGACATCGCCGAAAACTGGGATGTGACCTCGGACAGCCTGGCCCTATGGCTGGCTCATCGCTTGCGCGCACGCGGTCTGCTGCTGGTCAAGGCGGCGCGTCTGCCCGTCGGACCCCGCAGCGCGGTCGAACTGGCCCGCATGGGCATCATCGATGGGGAGTTTCCGCGCATGTTGGCCTCGGGAGATGTGCCTTGCTGGTGCATCGGCGCCCGCCGGCACCGGGAAGCCGCACGCGCCTTCCATAGCGGCAACGATCCGCGCGCCACTTCGATTTGCCGGAAATAGGCTTCCGCGCTGCTTGATTGCGCCTTGCCGAGGGCCTGCTCTACAGTGAACATGATCCTGCTGATGGAATGAATCGCTTCGGAAAACCGGCCGGCAAATGTCGAATCCAAAGGACATCAAGACACAACGCCTCGCCTGGGCGCTGACCGGCTCCGGCCATTTCTTCCCGGAGAGCCTGGAGCTTATGCGGCGGATCGCCGATATCGATGTCTTCGTCAGCCGCGCGGCGGCCGAAGTCGTCCGCATGTATCGCGACGACATGAACAAGTTGCCCCAGACCGCCCGTATCTTCAAGGACACAACGGCGAGCGCGGCACCCGTCGGGCATTTCTACCATGGCGTCTACCACACGCTGGTCGTCTCGCCGGCGACTTCGAACACGGTGGCGAAATGCGTCTATGGGATTTCCGACAATCTGGCGACCAACGTGTTCGCCCAAGCCGGCAAGTGTCGCGTGCCGATTATCGTCTTCGCCTGCGATACGGCTCCAGAACTGGATACCAAGGCGCCGCACGGGATGGTGAAAGTCTATCCGCGGCGCATTGATCTTGAGAATGTCGAGAAATTGAAGGCCTTCGAGAGCACACAGGTGGTCGAGTCTCTGGACGATCTGAGCAAGGCCCTCGAAGCGCGCCTGGCATGTCTGAACATCTCCTTTTCCTGACCGGCCGGCTGGCGCTGCCGCGTCTTACCAAGGTCCTGCAGGCCATGGAGCCCACGCCCTTTACCTTCGATGTCCAGGACATCGGCGTGAAGGTCGCCGCCTTGATGACGTCCGATATCATCCGCCGCCGGTTGCCGCAGCCGCTGCTGGCCGACCGCGTCATCCTGCCCGGCCGATCCCGCGGCGATCTGGACGCCCTGACAAAACATTTCGGCGTGCCTTTCAGTCGCGGGCCGGACGATGTGAAGGATTTGCCGGAATATTTCGGCCGGCAGAGCAAACCCTTTGATCTTTCCCGTCACGACGTGCGCATCTTTGCCGAAATCGTCGAAGCGCCGGTGCTGGATATTCCGGGCATCCTCGCGCGCGCTGCCGCTTATCGCACCGCCGGCGCAAATGTGATCGATCTCGGCTGCCTGCCCGATACGCCCTTTCCTCTTTTGGAAGATGCCATCGCCGCGTTGCGCGACGCCGGCCACAGAGTCAGCGTGGATTCCGCCGATCCCGACGAATTGCGGCGCGGCGGCAAAGCCGGCGCAGACTTCTTGCTGAGCCTCACCGAGGAAACGCTCGGTCTAGTTGACGATGTCGCCGCTACTCCCGTGCTGATTCCTTCCCGGCACGGCGACATGGATTCGCTCCTGCGAGCGATGGATGCACTGGATGCCCGCGGCAGAACCTATCTCGCAGATCCGGTCCTCGATCCTATTCATTTCGGCTTTGCGGATTCACTGGTCCGCTACGTCGAGCTCCGGCGCCGCCGGCCGCAGGCCGAAATTCTGATGGGAACCGGCAATCTTACCGAACTGACCGATGCCGACAGCAGCGGCGTAACAGCGGTCTTGATGGGGATCGTATCCGAGCTCTACATCAAGAATGTACTCGTAGTGCAGGTCAGCCCCCATTGCCGGCGAGCGGTGCAGGAAACCGACGCGGCACGGCGCCTGATGTTCGCTGCGCGGGAGGAATCCAGCCTGCCGTCGCAGATCGACGCCTCGCTGCTATGCCTGCATGACCGTAAGCCCTTCCCCGCCGACCCCGCCGAGATCGCCGAAATGGCCGCCGCCGTCGCCGACGACAATTTCCGCATCGAGGCGGCGGAAGACGGCGTTCATGTCTACAACCGGCGGGGCCATCACATCGGTGCCGATCCCTTCGATTTGTTTCCCCATCTCAGCGTCGAGGACGACGGCAGCCACGCGTTCTATCTCGGTTTCGAATTGGCCAAGGCCCATATTGCCTGGCAACTCGGCAAACGCTATGTGCAGGACCGGCCGCTGGATTGGGGTCGCGCCGCCGACAGGCGGGATGAGGACCAGCAGCACCTGAAAGCGGCCGGCGTGACGCTGCAGGCAAAGCAGCGCCGCGGCGACAAATCATGATCCGGGAAACGATTGTCACGACGCAGAGTCTCGATGGCCGTGTTCACATCGCCCCGCTTGGACTTATCGTCGAGGGCGAACATCTGGTCATCGCGCCGTTCCGGCCCTCGCAGACGCTCGACAATCTGCGGGCCAATCCGCATGCCGTCGTCAATTATACCGACAACGTGCTGGTCTTTGCCGGCTGCCTGACGGGACGACGGGACTGGCCGGTTCATCCGGCGGATCAGGTTCCCGGCGCGGCCCTGGACGGCGCCCTCGCCCATGCCGAACTCAAGGTTGTCGCGGTGACCGAAGACGAACAGCGGCCCCGCTTTCGCTGCGCCGTCCTGCATGAGGCCGTGCATGCACCATTCCACGGTTTCAACCGGGCGCAGGCGGCGGTCGTCGAAGCCGCCATCTTGGTCAGCCGGCTGCATATGCTGCCGCCGGAAAAGATCGAACGGGAAATCGCCTATCTGCAGATCGCCGTGGACAAGACGGCCGGGCCGCGCGAGCGTCAGGCTTGGGGCTGGCTGATGGACCGCATTGCCGAGCATCAGGCATCGGCCGGTCCCGAGTAGCAGACACGGGAGCAGCATTGATGACCGGCCTTCTGGCCAGCGTGGTTTCAGTGGCAGAGGCGGACATCGCCCTGGCCGGCGGCGCCGACATCCTCGACCTCAAGAATCCGTCGACGGGCGCGCTCGGCGCGCTGCCGTCAGCCACGATTGGCGATGCTGTCACCCATATCGCAAAGCGGCGTGTCGTCAGCGCCACGGCCGGTGACCTGCCCATGGAGCCCGAAATCGTGCGCAACGCTGTGCGGGGGCTCGCGGCATTGGGCGTCGATATCGTCAAGGTCGGCCTGTTCGTTGGCGGCGATGTGGCTGGCTGCATTGCCGCGCTAAGCCAGGAAGCCGCACATGGAACGCGTCTGGTCGCAGTCATGTTCGCCGATCACGCGCCGGATTTTTCCCTCATCCCCAGGCTTCGCGGTGGCGGCTTCGCCGGCGTCATGCTCGATACCGCCGGCAAGTCGTCGGGCGGCCTGCGCAGTCATTTGCCGCAAGATACGCTGGCGGATTTCATCCGCCTCGCGTCGATCCACGGCTTGATGAGCGGCCTTGCGGGATCGCTCGGCACTGAAGATGTCAGCACGCTGGGCGCGCTCGGACCGGATTATCTTGGATTCCGCGGCGGCATCTGCAGCGATGGCCGCCAATCGCCACTGAGTCTAGAGCGGTTGCGCGCGGTGCGCGCGGCGATCGACCGCGCCAATAGTCACCAGCGCGCTGCCAGAACGGCCACTGCCGCCGCGGGCGCACAGCGCGCCGCCCACTCTGTCGCCTGAGCCTCGCCGCTGACGAGCTCACGAAAATCCACATAGGGCCGCCGTAGCCGCTGCGCCAACCGGCGCGCCAGGAATCGGCCGACGCCGGCACCGATTACCGGCGCGCCCTCCGATAGGATGCCATGCGACAAGACGCGATCCGCCGCCACCTGCAGCATTTGGCTCTGCTGCTCCGAGAGATGCCACGCCAAACGCCGCCAGGGTTCGAGATCCGCCGGATCCGCATCGCGGCCGAGCATGCGCGCGAGGCGCCGGGCGCTTTCGGCCACGCTCTTGCCGCGGCCATCGGCGGACGCGTGCTGATCCGCGTCTTCAGGCAACTCGCCGGTCAGGCGATGCACATCCGCGATGGTGGCGAAATATTCCGCCATAATCCGCTGACTGGCACCCGCAAACGGTACCCGATCGGCAATCGCCATGACGGGCGTGCGTGTGACACCCGTATAGATCAGTTCGTCGCTTGTCAGCCGCTCTGAATCGCTATAGCCGGAAAATTCCACACGTCCGTCGCGGAACGGCACAAGATCCGTCGTTGTGCTGCCAACATCCACGAAGAGGCCTTGCTTCGCACGCGACGCCGCGAAGGCCGCGCTTGCATGCCAGTTGGCCGAGGCCGCAGCGCGCCAATGCTCCGAGGCGTCGGCAATGGGGCAGAAGCCGTGGGGCCCGGCATAGACCCGGAGATCGGCCCCGGAAAGGGCCTGCGCCATTGCAGCGGCAAGCTGTACCACGCCGGCCTCCCGGTTATCGAACAGGTCGACGAGTTCTCCTGTCATGGTCAAGCCATGGCAGTTCGAGCCCAGGAGCTGCGGCCGCATTTGTTCGATGGCAGCGGTCAGATGCTGCAACCCGCGCCACAATGTGCAGGGCACCTGATGCGCAGCGGCGATCCGCCCGTATGCGGTTGCCCGCACCGCCTTGAGATGGGCGCCACCCAGATCCCACCCGATTGCCAGATGTTCGGTCAACGAACTGCCCCCTCCCAATGTCGCCGCGAATTGCTCGCGCCAAATCCTTGACAGATACCGCCCGTATCGTGTCGCCTGCGCGCGACAGACCGGCGCAAGGCGGCAGAGTTAAGAGTCGGGCGCCAGTGACGGCGTCGCAAACAATTTTCTGTAGGGCATATCCAGTGGAGATCATCCCAGTCATCGACCTGATGGGCGGCACCGTCGTACATGCCCGGCGCGGCGAACGTCATGCCTATCGGCCGCTCAGTTCGCCGCTCTGCAACGGCAGCAAGCCGGCCGATGTCGTCGCCGGATATCTTAGCGTGCATCCTTTCACCACCGTCTATATTGCAGATCTCGACGCCATCATGGGCAAAGGCGACAGCGGCGTCATCATCGCCGAACTGGGGCGCCAGTTTCCGGGCATTGCGTTCTGGGTAGACAACGGCTTGTCGTCCCCAAGCGATTGCCGGGTGTGGCTGGAGCGCGGGCTTGGCGATCTTGTTCTCGGCAGCGAGGCCCAGCGGGACATCGCTGCGATCGACACCCTGTCGCCGGAAGTCGCCGCCGGACGCATCGTTCTGTCGCTGGATTTCAAGAATGGACAATTCCTTGGCCCCACCGCCCTGCTGGAACAAACGGAACTCTGGCCGCGGCGTCTGATCGCCATGACATTGAGCCGCGTCGGCAGCGATGCAGGCCCCGATTTTGATTTGCTGGATCACTTGCGGACGCAGGCACCCGGTAAAAGCATCTTCGCCGCCGGCGGTGTGCGCGGCGGCGAAGACCTTGTCGAACTCCATCGTCGTGGCTTCAGCGGCGTTCTCGTTGCCAGCGCCTTGCATTCCGGGCGGATTGGCGAGCGCGAGATCGCCGCTATCTGCGCATGACAGACGGCGGCGCTTGGCGCCGGTCTTGTTACCCGGCGTAGAACGGATGCTTGACCGAATCCTTCTTGGCCGTGACGTCGCGCGCCTTCGGCTCGCCGGCAACGGCGCGCTTTATCGACTCTTTGACCGCCTGATAGTTGTAACTGTGGATCTTCTTGTCGTCGGCGGCTTCCCAATGGATGAACACGCCGACGCAAATGAAGAGATCGTCGGCTTCATCGGCCGGAATCGTGCCATCGGCCACGCAATCCTGCACCGCCATTGCCACCGCATGCTGCGCCGGTCCGAACATCTGCACGGCCTGCTTCGCACTCTTGATGGTCACTTTGTTGAACAGCACGGTGTTCGGCTTGCACTGT
>Ga0184612_10000864_pt1 | contig 14417 bp, 12 predicted proteins | sample PLM3_60_coex_FD_133163 | JGI IMG/M metagenome (GOLD analysis project Ga0184612, IMG submission 133163) | Groundwater sediment microbial communities from an aquifer in East River, Colorado, USA - PLM3_60_coex | ecosystem: Environmental > Terrestrial > Soil > Riparian zone | place: USA: East... | reverse complement strand
TTGGGTGCCGGGGTACCAGATATCGAGGATTGCAGGCACGTTCGCGGCCGCCCAGCGCAGGTCAAGGGGCCTCCCGTTCAGCACGAGCAGCACAACCGGCGTGCGGGTCTCGACAACGGCCTGCAGCAGCTGGAGTTGCCGGCCCGGCAGCTCCAGCGACGACCGCGACGCCGCCTCGCCGATCATGTTCTGCCATTCGCCGGCCACCACAACTGCGACATCGGCCTCTCGCGCCAGGTCGACCGCTCGCTGCAGTTCGGCCTGGTCATCGAATCCCTCCGGATCCTCTGGCGCGTTGCCGCCGAACATGTCGAACATCGACGGGAAGACCCGCTGGGCAGGGCGAACGCCCGGCGCATACTGCACTTGCACCCCGCCACCGACCTTGCGCTGGATGCCTTCAAGCACCGTCACAGTCTCGTCCAAGTCAAAGTCGAAGACCCACGGCCCCACAGTGTCCCGTTTGGAGTCAGCCAGCGGGCCCATCACGGCGATGGAGCTCAGCGTCTGGGCGTCGAGCGGCAGGAGGTCACCTGAGTTGCGCAGCAGCACCGCCGACCGCTCCGCCGCATGTTGTGCCGCTTCCCGATGTGCGGGATCAGCGAGCACGTCGCGAGCCCGATCGGGATCGACGTACGGCTCATCGAACAGTCCCATCCGGAGCTTCGCTTCAAGCACCCGCCGTACGGACGCGTCGAGCGTCTCCTCGCTCACCGCGCCATCCCGCAGCGCCTCCGGCAGGCGGGCGTAGGCGGGATCGGCCATCGCCATCTCCATGTCAACGCCGGCGATCAGGGCGCGGGCACCGGCGTCGGTCAGGTCAGCGGCGAAGCCGTGTGTGAGGAGATTGCGTACGGCGTTGGCGTCGCTCACGACGAAGCCCGTGAAACCCAACTTTCCGCGCAGCACGTCGCTGAACAGCCAGCGGTTGCCGGTCGCCGGAACGCCATTGAGGTCCATGTACCCTGTCATGACATTGCCGGCGCCGGTCTCGAGCGCGGCTTTGAACGGTGGGAAGTAGATGTTCCAGAGCTCGGCATCGGAGATGTTCACCTCGTCGTAGTCCCGTCCGCCAAGTGCTGCGCCATAACCGGCGAAGTGCTTGGGGCCGGCGATCACGCGCTCAGGGGCGCCAACTCTCGCACCTTGGAAGCCGCGAACTTGGGCCGCTCCGACAGCTGCGCCGATGAACGGATCCTCCCCGGCGCCTTCGATGATGCGGCCCCAGCGCGGATCGCGGGCGATGTCCACCATCGGCGCGAACGTCCAGTGGATCCCGACTGCCCGCGTTTCACGTGCGGCGATGGACTGGCCCTGCTCGATCGTCTCGGGGTCCCATGACGCCGCCATTGCGATCGGCACCGGAAAGATGGTGCGGAGCCCGTGGATCACGTCAAATCCGAACAGCGCCGGAATGCCCAGCCGGTTGCCTTCGATCGTGAGCTGCTGCAGTCGGTTGATCTCGGCGGGGTCAGTAACAAAGAGGAGTGATCCCGCCTCGCCCCGCCTGAGGGCCGCCTCGACCGTCGCCGCCTGCTCGGAAGGCCGACGATGGGAGATCTGCTCCGCGTCTGTCTCCGGGACGGAGCCGAAGTAGAAGTACTGGGTGAGCTGACCGGCCTTCTCGGCCGGTGTCAGTTCAGCGATCAGCTCATCGATCCGCGACTGGATCGCATCGTCGGTCATCGGTGCTTGCGCCACATGCTGTGTCTGCTGATCGTCCATGATCGTTCCTCCTGTTGGCCGCATTCAGGCCGACGTTGATGCCCCGGTGATGTCGCTGATTCTTCTCCCCACCCAACGGAGTTGGGTCTACGGCCCCGCCCAGGAATTGTCTTGTGAGATCACGCGGGGGCCAGGAAGCCGTGGCAGGCGCGGGAGGATCGGCAGCCCGCGGACTATGTGGTGCTTACACCGGCCGACCTGTGAGCTAGGCGCGTCCACCGTCACCGCCGAGGTGGGTACTCCGGGTGAGGCGCAACGCGCGCGCGATCAGAACCTTGGCTGTATCAACAGCCGCGTCTACGTCTCGCTCGGGCTCGGGATACCCCCGACCCAGGAAGCTGTCGGTGAGGGTCAGCACCCAGCGCGCCGCCTCCTCGTCGGACAGCCCCGGATCAGCGAGACCGGCCTCCCGCAGTCGGCGGATAAGCGCCGCGACGTCGCTGATCTGACGGCGGTCGTTCTCGGCCAGCCCTGCTGCGAACTCATGGTCGCGATGCGCCTGGGCGATCACCTCGACCAACAGACCGGCCATGATCGGCTCGACGGCATCGGCAGCGAGCTTGTCTACGATCGCCATCAGAGCCGCCCACGGATCCGGATCAGCCTCGGCGGCCGCGAATACGTCCTCCCACTCAGTGCGGTCAAGCTCCCAAATGCCGTAGAAGACGGCCTGCTTGGAGGGAAAATAGTAGAACAGGGAGCCGGTGCTGATACCTGCGGCCCGACAGATGTCCGATGTGGTGGTCGCGGCAAATCCCTTGCTGGCGAACAGGGCCACCGCCGACTGGATGATGTGTGTCCTGCGTGCTTGGTGCTTCTTGGGATCAACGGTGCGCATCGCGGTTTCCCTCCCGTGCAGCGGCGGCTCGCCGTCGCCGGATTTCGGCCATGGCCACTCCGATCGCAATCAGCACCGGTAGCCAGAACTTGGCCGTGCCGAGGATCACCCGCAGCCAAGAAGGCACCGCCAGTTCGGGCAAATCGATGTCGGGCCACGGGATGGACGGCAGATCGACGTCGGGGGAGCCGATCGGCGATCCAGTCCAGCACAGGTTGCAGCAGAAGCCGAACGAACAATGCCAGACCAAGCAACCCCGCCGCAACCCGGCCGATGGCACGCACGACGTGACGGGAGGCGTACAACCGCGGATAGTTCCGTTGGAAGACCAACAGCAGGGCTGCGAATGACCCCGGCGGCGGGTCGAAGAGGTGTCGTTCTGCGGCGGCCAGTCCGGTCAATCCGGCTACGCCCTTTGGCACCGCGGGCATGCCGTCGTCGTCAGGCTCCGCCTCGTCCGGCTCATCCGGATCGGCGTCGGGATCGGTCGAATCCAGACGCGGCACAAGGAGCACCGCCCGGCTCACAGTCCCGGGCAGCACGCTGAGCACCAGAACTGTCGGTGGTGAATACCCATTTCCGGTCTTATCTAAGGCTTTGGCGCCTGGCTCTACGACGGCCGACCGGGCGGCGGCTGGCGTCGCCACAGGCAAGGGTGCCAGGACGCGGCCGACACCAGACGCCTCCCCGACCAGGTGTCGGTCCACGAACAGTTCCACTCGAGTTCGCAGGCCGTCGCCTCGCGCCGATAACTCCAGGACTCGGCCGTCGTGGAACCGATGGCAAGAAACAGTCACCCAACCATTATTAAACTGAGCGCTCGGTTTATCAATTTTCTGAGGGAAGTTTGAGAGTTGAAGCCTCGCAATTTGATCGCTCGCTCAGCTCGCTGCGATCGGCTCATGATCAAGTGCGGTCGGCAATGGCGGCTTGGCGCTGCGGGCGACCTGCGACGCGTTTCGGCATGTGTCTGTGCCGTGTGGCGTACTCGCGGGCCCGGTGGCTCGACAGAGCGAGCAACACCATGATGCTGAGGCCGACCGTCGGCAGGCTCGTGGCCAGGGTGATCACTTCCGACCTATTGGCATTGCCGATGAAGGCGCCGATGGTGGTCACCACGCATGACAGCATCAGCAGGATCCGGGCCCAGTTGCGACCGACGAATACGGCGACGGCCAGCGCGATGTCGACCAGACCGATGAAGGCGAGCACGCCTCCCGCCACGATCACGGCCCCACGGCCGCCCTCCACAGTCAGCCCCTGGATGTCAACATTCCCCTGGAGGTATTGCGCAGGCAGCAGCAAGAGGATCAGCGCAATGGGCAAGTAGAAGAGGCCGCGAAAGAATGCCACCCCTGCGCCGAAGACGATCTGCGAGGGTCGTTTGTCTCGGCTGTCGGTGTATTCGACCTTGGCGATCTCGGCCACTTCTACCCGCCGCACATCGATGATGGGCAGGTTGCCGTCGGTGATGATCAGATCACCGCCGCCGTTGCGGCTGTGGTAGCCAGTGGAGAAGTTTTCGATCACTTCCACCTCGACCTCTGGGGTCGCTGCGCTGACGGTCTGGACGATGTAGTCGCGCTCGATGTCAGTGTTCTCTTCGATCTTGTGAGTGACTTGCAGCGTGAACAGCGACAGTCCGACGCTCTTGTCGTACGTGCCGCCCGCGAGCCAGTCGACTTCGTACCCACCCGGTAGCATCCAGCCCTCAGGACACCGCCAGAACCGTACGTGGTGCCGTTTGGACGGACTGCCCGCAACCTCTTGTTGGTAAGCGAAGTCTTGTTGGCGGTCGAAGAGATGCAGCGGGCTGACAGGCGCCTCGTGGTAGCTGCGCCGGCTCAGTGTCGACGTGAGGATCCGCCTCCCACTGGCCAAACTGAGATCGTCGGCACGAGTCCACCCGGCCCGCGTCATAACGGCATGAACCTGCGCCTCCTGACCGCGCAGCGCGAGGTTCACTGGATCACCCAGCAGCCCGTCGCTGGTACGGGCGCGGCCAATGAAGTACCCGGGGACATACAGGCGGGTCAAGATCCTATGCAGCCTGGGCAGCAACAGGTAGGTGAGCAGCACCCAGAACACGATGAGCAGCAGCATTGGCCATCCGGGCTGGATGCTCGCCCGAAACACCAGGTAGGCCAGCCAGATGGCCGACAAACCGGCAAAGGCGAACAGTGCACCGTCCACCATGTCCATCACCGAGGGCCGCCGCTCCCGGCTACGCCGGATTGCCATGCACCAATTGTGGTCGACGAGCCGAGTTCCTGATACCGGTGAGAGGCGACGACATATCGTTAAGGCTGGCTCGAGAACCGGGCTAGAGCTATGGGTGACTGGTGAACACGCTCTCATCGAGACATTCGAAATTAGGGGGTTGGCAATGGGGCTGGAGACCACATATCGCCGCAGCGTTGAGTTTTGGATGGACAAAGTCTCGAACGTTTCTGATAACTGGTCCGATCCGACGCCCTGCACCGATTGGAATGTACGCACGCTCGTCAATCATGTTGTCGGAGAAGATCGGTGGACGAAGCCCTTGGTGGACGGCAAGACCATCGCCGAAGTTGGCGATGCCTTCGACGGCGACATGCTCGGCGAGGATCCGAAAGGTTCGGCAATGGCAGCAGCCGACGAGGCCTTGGCGGCAGTAGCCGAAAGACTGCCGGCAGGTGGCAAAGTGCACCTGTCCTATGGCCAAGAGGACATTGCCGAATACATCTCTCAACTGGCCGCCGATCACCTCATCCACGGCTGGGACCTGGCCGTCGCAACAGGCCAGGACCGCAACCTCGACCCGGAGCTGGTGGCTGAGGTGGCGGAATGGTTTCGCAGCCGAGAGGAGATCATCCGTTCCTCCGGGTCGATAGCCGCACGGCAGAAGTCCGTGGCGGGAGGCAATCCGCAAGCCGACTTGCTCATCGGATACGGGCGCAATCCCGATTGGGCTCCGCGATCACCAGCGAGCGGAGCGAGCAATCAGACTCAGGCGTAGGCGCTGATCCCGAGCAATTGGTCGACGGTGGTGAAGCGATAACCACGATCGGCCAGCCGATCGATCAGAGGGCCGATGGCTGCCACGCTTTGGTCTCGAGGACCGCCGCGCGCCTCGCAGCCATCGTGGAAGATCAAGATCGTGCCCGGGCGCGTGAGCCGTACGGCCGAATCGGCCAGCTTGGCGGCTGCCGGCTGGAAGATCTCCAGAGGATGGGCGAAGGTTCCCGACACCACCTGAAGTCCGTGCTGTCGCACGCTGCCCAGCACCCACGGCCAGTGGCACAGCCACGGCGGGCGATACAGCGCAGGCGTCAGGCCGGTGATCGAATAGAACACCTCTTGGGAACGGCTGATCTCGATCTCCTGCCGCGGCTCTTTGAGATATCGCGTGAACGAGTGGCTGTAGCTGTGGTTGCCGAGCACATGACCGCTCTCGACGACCCGCCTTGTGCTGGACGGGAAGCGCAGTGCGCAGCGCCCGACCTGAAAGAACGTCGCCTTCACGTCGTGGCGATCCAAGGTGTTCAGTAGCTGTGTGGTGTAGGGCTCGTTCGGCCCGTCATCGAAGCTCAGGGCGACGATTTTCTCCTCGGTCGCCGCGGCGTACGGGAACGGACCGAAGATCTGGGAGCGGGGTCGGAAGCCGGTCACGTACGCTGCGGCCCCGAGCGCCGAAAGGCCGACCGCGATGGCGCGCGCTCCTGCTGCGAGCCAGCTCACGGGCCGTGCCAGAAATTCGTCAGACTGTCCACGGCTGCGCCGCCCGCACCAGTCGCGAAACCCAGGGAGGTGAGCCCGACGACCAAGATCCCGAGCACCACCCGCCGGCGGGCCCAAACAGAAACGAAAGATCGCCTGCGTTCGTGCCGGAACGCCGGCGCCATTCCGAACGTCTGTCGCTGCGACAGCCGGTTGAGCCAGTAGGCCAGCACGTAATACACGAGAAAGGTAATGAAGAAGTTGTAGAGCAGGCCGCGCTGCAATCGGCGTGCCGAGGTCGTCACGACATTGTGCCGGTCCCAGCTCACCTGCCCCCGCCGCCGCAGCCGGCGTAACAGGTCAAGCTCGTCACCTCCCTGGGTCAGGTTGAGGTCATAGCCTGGGAACGCGGTGCGCCGGATCGCGAAGTTCGTTGCGCTCACATAGAAGACGAATCCAGTCACCGCATGGATCGCGGCGACCAACCCGAAGAGCAATATCGGAAAGGCCTTCGCCCACCATGAGGGGTTCTTGTAGCGGCAGGGGCCGGCAACGGCGACGACCCTTTCTGACCCCGCGAAGCGAGCATCGATCGTACGCAGCCAGTCTCGCGGCTGGGTGGTATCAGCATCGGTAGAGATGATGATCTCGCCCCTGGCGCAGTCAACCCCGCGCTGCCGGGCCGCGCAAACCCCCTGCTGAGGCTCGCTCACTACTCGCACGCCGTACTGGGCCGCGATAGCCGCCGTATCGTCGCTGCTGTTGTTGTCGACAACGATGACCTCGTATTCGCCGTCATAATCCTGGTGCAGCAACGAGTCCAATGCGCGGTCGAGGTAGGCCGCTTCGTTGTACGCCGGGACGATGACTGAGAACCGCATCTGGTCGTGCGGCTGATGCATCCCCACTCCTTCACCCATCATCCCGCGCCGCGCGGTGGCGAGTCGACCCTTTGGTGCGAAGCCAGCAATACTCTAGGGGAAGCGACTCCTCGCCGCCGGAGGTCCGGCGATCACGGTCGCAAGGAGAGTCAGATCAGATCCAGCTTCTGAACCACATGCGCGATAGCCATTTCGGATAGGGCAAGAGCTCGTCGGTGAGGATCGGATAGATGTAGGCAAAATTGGCGACCACCAGCGCGACAAAAGCCCCGATAACAATGGCTGCAACCATGCGCCGGTCGCCAGTGCGCTCGTCGCCGAGGATCCATCCGGCACAAAGCGATATGGCCATCACCGAAAACGGGATGATCGCGATCGCGTAGAAAAAGAACAGCGGACGCGACTGGAAGGCAAACCATGGTAACCAGCTGCTCAGCACACCGACGACCGGAATGCCGAAACGCCAGTCCCGGCCTCCCACCCACAAAATCGCCGCGGCAACGAGTGCGAACACCGCAACCCACCACAGCGCAGGCGTCCCCACACCGCTGATCACTCGAATGCAGTTGTCAGGTCCAAGGCAGCCGTCGGTGCCTGGCTTGATGCTGTTCACCGCGTCGATCCCAATTGGGCGAGCCACGACCAACCAGCCTCCGGGGTCAGCGCGGTAGGTGTGCTGCGCTTGGTTGATGAAGTCACCGGTGTGGAAGTTCCAGATGTCGTACTGGTAATGCAGCAGGGAGGCAAGCGGCTTGCCAAGCAGCCTCACGGTGGCGTGCTCCGGGTGTTGGGCGCCCCAATCGCGGTCGTAGCCTCCCGTAGTCAGCAACCAGCTTGCCCAGGTTCCGACATACACCACCAGGCTGAGTACGACCAAGGAAAAGAAGGCCGGAACACCGTCCCGAAGGATTGCGAGCTTCGCACGTGCTCCGGCGCCGGCAAGGCCTCGCGCTCCCACATCCCAGGCGAGCGAAAGTAGTGCGAACGCGACAAGCGGGTACAGCGCGCTCCATTTGCTGCCGAGGGCCAGCCCGAAGCAAACACCAGCAGCGATGCGCCATGGACGCAGGACCAAAGCCGGACCGAAATTACCACCGAGATCGGGGATTTCGAGGTGCTCCAGATGGCGAGCCAGGCGATTTCGGAACCATTCGCGGTCAGCGACCAGGCAGGCAACAGCGGCTACCAGGAAGAACGCAACAAAGATGTCGAGCAGCGCCGTACGTGACATCACGAATTCGAGGCCGTCGAAGGTGAGCAAGATCCCCGCAAGACCGCCGATCAAGGTCGACTTCGAGACCCGACGAACCAGCCTGATGGTGATCATGATCAGCAGCGTTCCGAACACCAGAGAGGCAAACCGCCAGCCAAACGAGTTCATGCCGAACAGATACTCGCCTCCGGCGATCAGCCACTTGCCAAGTGGAGGATGCACCACGAAAGCGGCGGTGTCTTGCATCACATCCGGGTTGCCGGCGATGATCTTGGAGTTGGCGTTGTTAGGCCAGTTGCGTTCGTAGCCGAACTTCAGTAGCGAGTACGCATCTTTGGCGTAGTAGGTCTCGTCGAAGACCAGCTTGTTGGGATAGCCGAGGTTGATGAGTCGGGTCACGAAGGCGATCGCGCCGATGATCAGTGTCACGATCCAGCCGTTCAGCCGGTCGTTGGGCATCGCGACCCGCAGACGCTCGATCGTCGTCGGCGGGTTAGTCGGTCGTTCGGGCAGGACGCGCGGTGGTGGGGGGCCCGGTGTGGCGGCAGCGGTCTGTCCGACCAAACCCGCCTCAGGCTCGAGGACTTGGCGCGTCACCCGCCCATCGTAGGTGGACCGGCTATGTCGAACGCCTCACGGACCATCCTCCGTCACCACCGCCCGAAACCCACGTTCACGTTGGTTGCTTACGGTCTGCACAGGTTGCAACCTGTGCAGACCGACAGCAACCTGGGTCTACGTAGGAATCCGGGAGGGTGGTCTGGGAGTGTGGAGCGGTGACGCAGGAGGGCTCGGCCGGGGTCGTAGTGCTAGCCGCGACGCCAATCGGTGACATCGCGGATGCTTCGCCGCGGCTGGTGGCTGAGCTGACCAACGCCGACGTGATCGCGGCGGAGGACACCCGCCGGCTCCGGCGGCTGCTCGAACGGCTCGGAGTCCAGACAGAGGCGCGGATCATGTCGTACTTCGAGGGAAACGAGGCGCGGCGGACCGACGAGCTGGTACGCGCGCTTGGGGAGGGGGCTCGAGTCGTCGTCGTCAGTGACGCAGGGATGCCGTCGGTGTCTGACCCGGGGTATCGCCTGGTGACCGCCGCAGTGGCACGCGGCTTCCGGGTCACCGCAGTGCCTGGGCCCTCCGCGGTGCTGACCGCGCTGGCGGTATCCGGGCTTCCGGTTGACCGGTTTTGCTTCGAAGGCTTCCTGCCACGCAAGGCCGCCGAGCGTGCCCGACGGTTGGGTCAGCTGGCCTCTGAGCCCCGTACCATGATCTTCTTCGAAGCCCCCCACCGGGCGGCCGCGACGCTGTCTGCGATGGCGGTCGCCTTCGGAGCCGACCGCGGGGCTGCGGTCTGCCGCGAGCTCACCAAGACCTACGAGGAAATCCGCCGCGGGTCACTGCAGGAGCTTGCGGAATGGGCGGCGTCCGAAGTGCGAGGCGAGGTGACCCTGGTCGTCGCGGGCGCCACTCAGCCGGCGCCAGATCTGCACGCGGCAGCGGATGAGGTACTCGGCCTGGCCGCCGGCGGCATGAAGTTGAAGGCGGCGGTAGCGCAGGTCGCGCGGCAGCAGGGCTTGGCAAAGAATGCTCTCTACGAGCTCGCCCTGAAAACGCAACGCTCACGGCCTCGATCGGCCGCTCTCGAGGCAGAAATGCCCCACTGAAGATGCGAATCCAGGGGGTGGAACAGTTGGCGCGTGGAGTTGCCCCCGCTGCCTGACCCACTGCCGGCACCAGTGGTGGACTCCCATTGCCATCTCGATTCCACGCAGGCCAAGTCGGGTCTCGCGCCGGAGGATGCCATCCGGTTGGCTGCCGAGGTCGGCGTCACGAGAATTGTGCAGATCGGGTGTGATCCGGAGGGTTGCCGCTGGGCGGTTCGGGCTGCGGAGCGTTGGCCGTCGGTGATCGCCGGAGTCGCGATCCACCCCAACGATGCCGCACGCATGGGGCCGGATTTGATGTCTGGCTTGGCGCTGGTGGAGGCATTGGCCCAGCATCCACGCGTCAGAGCGGTGGGGGAGACCGGGCTTGATTACTTCAGAACCACCGACGCGGCTGGTCAGGCCGTGCAACGGGAGGCATTTGCCGCACACATCGCCTTCGCCAAGGCCTATGACAAGACTCTCGTCGTCCATGATCGCGATGCCCACGACGGCATCCTCGATGTACTCGACTCCGAGGGTCTGGCGGCGCGCGTCGTGATGCATTGCTTCTCCGGCGATGATCACTTCGCCCGAGCCTGCCTGGACCGCGGCGCCTACCTCTCCTTTGCGGGGACAATCACGTTCAAGACCAATGATCAACTGCGTGCCGCGTTGGGCGTAACCCCTCTGGATCGGGTACTCGTCGAGACCGATGCCCCCTACTTGACCCCGATGCCCCTAAGAGGGAAGCCAAACGCGTCTTATTTGATTCCGCACACAGCCCGCTTCCTTGCCACCACGCTCGGGATCGAACTTGAGCGCATCTGCCAGGCACTCAACGACAATGCTGATGCCGCCTTCGGCGGGAGCTGGTAGCGATGGACTTCGCGGAGGTACTGCGCCGGCGCCGCATGATCCGCGCGTACGACGAAGCTCGCCCAGTGCCGGCCGATGCGCTTGATGCCGTTCTCGCAGCGGCGCTCCGGGCACCGTCAGCCGGGTTCACCCAGGGCGTCTCGCTCCTGGAGCTGAGCTCAGCAACCGAGCGTCAGGCATTTTGGCGCGCCGTCGCCCACGCGGACAACACCTGGCTCGGCGGCATGCGGACAGCACCCGTTCTCATCCTGGTCTGGACCAGCGAGGACGCCTATCTCGATCGTTATGCCGAACCTGACAAGGGTTGGACCGATCGAGATCCGGCGCGATGGTCAGCGCCGTACTGGTTCGTGGACGCCGGAATGGCGAGCATGGCCGCGCTACTTTCGGCGGTCGACCACGATCTCGGTGCCTGCTTTTTCGGTATCCCCACCGGCCGGATCGCTGCCGTACGCGAGGCCTTCGGCGTGCCACCGAATCAGCTGAGCGTTGGTGTGGTCAGCCTCGGCTACCCGGTCCCAGCGCCGGCAATCGGCTCACCGACACGCCGCCCACGCAAAGCTCCGTCGGAGGTCATTCACCACGGCACTTGGTAACACGCAATCCGGTCGGTCTCAGATCTGTCCGGCAATCGCCGCGTCTTCCGTTATAATTTCGTGACACATTCCGGCTGAACAACGGCCGCGAAGTCATTTGAGGTCCAGATCACCTTCCGGACCAACTCGGGGGAAAATGCTGTGCGCAAGATCATCCCTGTGGTTGCCGCAGGAGCGACCACTCTCGCCCTAGCCGGAACAACCTTCGGCTACGCAAACCTCAACAAAGACGTGACGCTTTCGATTGACGGTCAGACCAGCCACATCCGCACCAGCGCCGACAGTGTGGGTGCCCTGTTGAAGAGCAAGGGAATCGAAGTCAACGGCCATGACGTGGTAGCCCCGAACTTGGACGCGAAAGTCGAGGACGGCACCCGGGTCGCCGTCAAATTCGGGCGGCAAGTCATCTTCACCATTGACGGTGAGAAGCAGACCGTCTGGACCACGGCGATCACAGTTGACGATGCGCTCAACGCTCTGGGCATCGACCTCGCCGGCGCGAAGCTGTCAACCAGCCGTAGCTCGAGCATCGGACGCCAGGGCCTAGCCATCATCATCGGCACGCAGAAGACGGTCATCATCATCGATGAGGGTAAGAAGCGCACCGTCACCACGACGGGACTGACGCTGGCCGATGCCCTGGTTGCCGCCAAGATCAGCGTGGATGGTGATGACAAGCTGAGCGCGAGCCAAACCACGCAGCTGGTCGACGGTGCGAAGTTCACCTTCATTCGGGTCGACATCACCTCCAAGACCAAGAAGCTCAAGGTCGACTTCGGCACGGACCGCAAGAAGTCGAGCACGTTGAAGAAGGGTGTCACCAAGATCGACACACCGGGGGTCGCCGGCGTCCGCGCAGTGACCTACCGGTTAGTCCGGCACAACGGCGAGATCGTCAAGCGGACCAAGATCAAATCTAAGTTGATCAAGAAGCCGGTGACCGAGGTCATCCTGGTCGGCACGAAGACCACCACGACCAGCCAAACGAGCTCGGGCTCCAGCACGCCATCGGGCAGCGTCTGGGACAAGCTCGCTCAGTGCGAGTCCGGTGGCAACTGGTCGATCAACACAGGCAATGGCTACTACGGCGGTCTGCAATTCAGCCTCAGCACCTGGCGCGCGTACGGCGGCTCAGGCTATCCGCACAAAGCGAGCCGCGAGGAGCAGATTCGCATAGCCAAGAAGGTCCAAGCCTCCGACGGTTGGGGAGCGTGGCCAGCGTGCACATCGAAGCTGGGGTTGCGTTAGCGCGGTGACGGGGGGCCTGCTCGATCCCACCGCCGTACGCGAGCTGGCGAGCCAGCTGGGGTTGCGGCCGACCAAGCAGCGCGGGCAGAACTTCGTCACCGACGCCAACACCGTACGAAGAATCGTTGCCGCAGCCCAACTCACCGAGGACGACATCGTCCTCGAGGTTGGGCCAGGACTGGGGTCGCTGACCCTCGGCCTGCTCCAGGCCGCCCGCCAGGTGATCGCGATCGAGATCGACGACCTGCTGGCGGCTCAGCTGCCTGATACGGTCGCTGCGCGGCTCCCAGAGCGGGCTGCTGCGCTCACTGTGATCAAGGCCGACGCGCTCCGGGTCGACGCCGTACCCGAGGCGCCCACAGCCGTCGTGGCCAACCTTCCGTACAACGTCGCGGTGCCGGTGCTGCTGCACCTGCTGGCAACGTTCGACGGTTGGAGCCGCGGCCTGGTGATGGTGCAGGCCGAGGTCGCAGACCGGCTGGCTGCCGGGCCCGGATCGAAAACCTATGGCGTGCCGTCGGTCAAAGTGGCCTGGTACGCGGCAGCCAAACGGGTTGGCACGGTATCGCCGACCGTGTTCTGGCCGGTGCCGAACGTCGAGTCTGGCCTGGTAGCCATCAACCGCCGCCTGCCGCCAGAGACCACGGCGACCCGCGATCAGGTGTTCGCAGTCGTCGATGCTGCGTTCGCCCAGCGACGCAAAATGCTGCGCTCGGCCCTGGCTGGGCTGTCGGGATCGCCGGCTCTCGCAAGCGCTGCTGTGGTCGCGGCGGGGCTGGACCCGAAAGCCCGCGGCGAGACGCTGTATATCACCGACTTCGCTCGGATCGCGGAGCAGATTTTCTTGTCGTAGCTCCTTCAAGGCGCTGACTGGGCCGTGAACCGGGGGTTTGGGAGCGGAGCCCCAACGGGGGTACATGGGGGCCACAGCCCCCGTGTGTAGATAACCTCACACTCATGGCCTCATCTCCGCTGCCGGGTCCAGCCGGCGTACGCGTGCGGGTGCCGGCCAAGATCAACCTCGCACTGAAGGTGGGCGCTCCTCGAGCCGATGGATACCATCCGCTCGCCACGGTGTATCAAGCGGTTTCCCTCTATGACGAGGTACACGCCGCATGGGCAGACCCGGACGAGTTCGAAGTGGTCGTCAGCGGCGAGGGCGCCGATCTGGTGCCGCTGGATGACTCCAACCTGGCCGTGCGCGCCGCCAAACTGCTCGCCCGTACGCATGGACCGCACGATTCGCTGGGCGCAAGTTTGTCGATCAAGAAGGCGATCCCCGTGGCCGGTGGGTTGGCTGGCGGCTCCGCGAATGGTGCGGCTGCCTTGCTGGCGTGCGCTGTCTTATGGAACCTCGACGTCAGCGCCGATGCGCTGAGGGCACTGGCCGCGGAACTCGGTAGCGATGTGCCCTTCGCGTTGCTTGGTGGCACGGCCGTCGGAAGCGGCCGGGGGGAGGACGTGGCGCCGGCGTTGGCCCGGGGGACCTACAACTGGGTGCTGGCCTTCGGCTACCACGGTCTGTCGACCGCCATGGTCTATCGGCGGTTCGATGAGCTGAGCCCTCGCGCAGCGCCACCGACCGTGCCGCCCGATCTCATGAATGCCCTGCGCAGCGGCGACCCACGACTCCTTGGTCCGGCGCTCTGCAATGATCTTGAACCTGCTGCGCTGGACCTGCAGCCGCGACTACGG
>Ga0184612_10000863_pt1 | contig 14431 bp, 12 predicted proteins | sample PLM3_60_coex_FD_133163 | JGI IMG/M metagenome (GOLD analysis project Ga0184612, IMG submission 133163) | Groundwater sediment microbial communities from an aquifer in East River, Colorado, USA - PLM3_60_coex | ecosystem: Environmental > Terrestrial > Soil > Riparian zone | place: USA: East... | reverse complement strand
CCGCAGACGACGCTCTTTTTCCTCGCCGGCGGGCTCAACGACGGCCGGCGAGAGACCGCGATTACGCTCGCCAATCTCCGGCAGGAACTCCAGATCCTTCGCGAACTCGGCGGGCGGCACTTCACCATTGCAATGCTGCCGACGAAGATCCCGCAATTCGCGGCCGTGGGACTTCGACTGAATCCCGCCTACGAGCAATTCGTCCGTCAGGAGGCCAGCGCGGCAGGCCTCGATCTGTGGCTGAACCACTGGGGCGCCGCGTTCGACGAGGTGATGGAGCATCCGGCGGCGCGCGGCATTGTCAACACGACGAGCGCGTGGGCCGGACGTGCGATCTTCGATCAAGATCCAACCCCGGTCGGCGATCCGGCGACGTACTTCTTCTACCATGAGGGTCACCCCTCGACGGCGGTGCATCGAATCGTGGGGAAGAAGGTGTTCGAGGAGATCGCGGCGCGTTTGCCGGCGGCGCGGTGAGATCCTGACGTGCACCAACCCATGGCGTCCGGCGACATCGTCCGGCACGCGGACTATCCGCAGTGGGGACGCGGGTACGTGATCCGCGCGAAGAAGCCCTCGTCCGACGTCTTTTTCCGGTGGGGTGGAAAACGAAGGATTGACGCGGGCGAGCCGCTCGAACCCAGTCGGGCTACCAGAATCGAGGCGGAGTTCTTCTCACTGTGCGCCGGGTTGTCGGCGAGATCGTGGTCACGGGGCCACCACAGCGTCTACGCCATCGAGCTCGATCGGGCGGTCTGGAAGAACCGCGCCTTCCGCGAGCGCAATCCTGGCGGCGCGACGGGCGGATGCTTGTACATCGGAGTGACCGGGCTCACGCCCGAAGAGCGGCTCGAGCGTCACCGGGTGGGAACACAGTCGGGACGCTTCGTCCGCGCCCATGGCCTCAAGCTGAGGCTCGACCTGGTGGAAGGGTTCTCGCGCCTGCCGTACCGGATTGCTGCCTGCATGGAACCGAAACTCGCCGCATGGTTACGGGCACAGGGGTTCGCGGTGTGGCAGAACTGACGCGCCGCGATCTGTTCCTATGAGTGACGAGGTCAAGAACTACATCACGCCTTGCGGCTACCGACGACTACAGGAGGAGCTCGCACGCCTGTGGAAGGTGGAGCGGCCGCCGATCGTCACGACCGTGGCGTGGGCCGCGGGCAACGGCGACCGCTCGGAGAATGGCGACTACATCTACGGAAAGCGGAAGCTGCGCGAAATCGACCGGCGTATCCGCTATCTGTCGAAGAGTCTCGACCGGGCCGTGGTGGTGGACAACTCGGGCAAGAAGACGCACGAACGGGTGCATTTCGGCGCGACCGTCACGATCCTCTACGAGACCGGCGACGAGCGCGAGGTCACCATTGTGGGCGTGGACGAGCTCGATTCCGGCGACGCACGCGTGTCCTGGCGCTCTCCGCTGGCCACCGCGCTGCTGACGGCAAAGATCGGAGACACGGTGACGCTTCGCGCGCCGCGTGGACCCGAGCGCCTCGAGATCATCGCGGTGCGCTACGACGACCTGCGGTAGCCATGCTCGAAACGATCACGTCGGGAGGTTCATCGGCCCCGCCAACCGCGGCCAGTGTCGGCTGCTGCGCAACGGTGCGCCGATCGCGCTCTGCAGAAACGCGCCAACCATCGAGTAGCGTTCCTCGATCGCCCGCGCGAACCAGTCGGCGGCCGAATCGAGTGTCGCCGCACGTGGTGTGGAAAAGCGCCCAGCCGATCGACACGCCGTAGCTCTCATGAGAACCGAGCGATCGCACGACCTGACGCCCGCGCTGGCGGTCACCGGTCCGGACCAACGCGCCCGCATAAATGCCAACACCTGGCGTATACCAGGGCGCCGCTTCACAGAGATGGGCCGGCACCGTTCGAGGTGCCGTCCAACAAGACGAATCGCGAGCAAGTACGCCACGATCACAAGGAACGCGAGAAGGTTGCCGCCGTTCGCACGGAGCCACGATTGGCCGAATGCAACTGGGATGAGCCCTACTATGTAGATCAACAGTTTAGGCACGATCCCAACGGTCTCGTTATTCGGTCGTCTTCCGGAAGTAGAGACGAACACTAATGAATTGGCTGGGAGACAGGGATTCGAACCCGATAACGTGGCCGGAGTCACGCAACCGCTGACGAGAGGAACTCCTCCAGCAGATTCCGCGCCACGCGCAGACGGTACTGTGCGGTCGAGCGCAAATCGTCGATCGGCGCGATGTCGCGCGCCAGCGCGGCGCAGCTCGCGGCGATCGTCTCGTGGGTGATCGCGCGGCCGCGGATCGCCGCCTCGGCATGCGCCGCGCGCACGACGGTCGGGGCCACGCTGCCGAGCGCCACGCGGATGTCGCGCACCGCAGTGCCGGTCAAATCGATCGCCGACGCGAAGCACAGCTTCGAGATTGCCTGCGCGCGGCGCGTGCCGACCTTTCGCCAGGCATGCAGCCACCCGCCGCGGCCTCTCGCCAGTCGAACTGACTGGACGAGCTCGTCCGGTGCCAGATCCATCTGCTTGTAACCGAGATGGAACCTGTCGTACGCCACGCGCCGGACGCCGCGGACCGACACGAGATCGACGTCGGCGTCGTACACGAGGAGCGCCGGCGGGGTGTCGGCGGCCGGCGACGCGTTGGCGATGTTGCCGCCGATCGTGCCGCGGTTCTGCGTCGCCACGCCGCCGGTCTCGGCCGCCGCACGACATACGAGCGGACACTCCGCCTGCAGCGCCTCCGAACCCATCACGTCGGCATACGTCGTCAGGGCACCGAGCACGATCTCGTCGTCCGTGATCTCGATGCCGCGAAGCTCGGACAGCCCCCAGAGACTCAGGTACCGCCCCGCCGGCAGTTTCCCCGCCTCCAGCAGCACCATGAGATCGGTCCCACCGGCAAACAGGCGCCACTGCCCCGGCTCGCGCGCGAGTGTCTCGAGCGCGTCGGTGAGATTCGCCGGCGCGTGAAGATCGAACTCGGGGAGAAAGGACCTCACGCTCCTGACCGTGGCATGCTCCGGCACGCTTGAAGCACGGCCTCGAAGATGCGCGTGTACCCCGTGCACCGGCACAGGTTGCCGGCGAGCGCGGTGCGGATGTCGTCGAGCGACGGCTCGGGCGTGCGCTCGAGCAACGTGATCGCGGCGAGCACCATGCCCGGCGTGCAGATGCCGCACTGGGCCCCGCCATGAGCGATGAACGCTTCTTGCACGGCGTGCAGCCGATCTCCCTCGGCCACACCTTCGATCGTCGTGATCGACGTCCCCTGAGCGTGCAGCAGCGGCACGAGACAACTGTTGACCAGCTGCCCGTCAATCATGATGGAGCAGGCGCCGCACTCGCCTTCTCCACATCCCTCTTTCGAGCCCGTGAGCCGCAGCTCGAGCCGCAGCACATCGAGCAGGCGATCCATTGGATGTCCGTGCAGCTCGGCGGGCGTTCCGTTGACGCGACACGAGACGGTGATCGCCGGCGCGTCAGACACGCGGCGTCTCCAGCAGCGCCATGAGCGCCTCGGGCAGCATCGGGATCGCGCGCGGATCGGCGCCGGTCGCATGTGCGACAGCGTTGAGGATTGCGGGCGCAGGGCCGTCCATCGGCAGCTCGCCGATGCCCTTGGCGCCCGACGGACCGAATGCGTACGGCTGCTCCTCGAAGAACACACGGATCGGCGGCACATCGAGCGAGGTGGGCATGATGTAGTTCGTCATCTCGCCGTTGGCCATCCGGCCTTCCCGCCAGACGACGCGTTCGTAGAGCGCCCAGCCGATCGCCTGTGCGACGCCGCCCTCGATCTGACCCGTCGCCAACACGGGATTGATGACCTTCCCTACCTCCTGCACCGCGACGAAGTCGTCCACGCGCGTCTCCCACGTCGTGGTGTCGACCGAGACCTCGGCCACGTAGACCGCCCAGGCGTACGTGCCGTAGGCATCCCCCTGATACGTCTCGTCGTCCCATCGCAGGCCCGGAGGCGCCGCGTACCTGGCGATGGCCCGCAGGTGGCCGAACCTGACCGCGTAGTCTGCGCACGCGCGCCGGAACGCGTCGGGGCCGGCCGTGCCATCGCCGAGTCCGACCTTTTCCAACTCCGTTCGGAGCCCGCGTGCCGCTGACTCGACCAGTTTCCCGACGACCATGCAGGTGCGCGACGCGACGGTCGGGCCGCTGTCGGGCACGATCGACGTGTCGGGCTGCGCGATCTCGATCGCGTCGATCGCTATGTCGAGCGTCTCGGCGGCGATCTGCGCGAAGATCGTGTTGGTGCCCTGCCCGATCTCGGTGTTGGACGACAGCACGCGCACGCGGCCGTCGGCGGTGGCTTCGACAGCCACGACCGACGCCAGATGGTCTTCGCCCGAGCCGGTGAAGCCGGCGCCGTGCATGAAGGTCGCGAGGCCGATGCCTTTTCTCACGCGAAGCGACGGATTGATTTCGTCGAACCGCGCCCGCTTGGCGTGATAGTCGGAGATCCCCAGCGCGCGATCGAGCAGCGCCCCCATGTCGATCGGATCCCGCATGACCTGGCCGACTGCGCTCGTGTCGCCCGCGCGAATGAAATTGCGGCGGCGCAGCTCGTCCGGCGTGAGGCCGACGGCGGCGGCGACGCGATCCATGTGCCGCTCGAGCGCGAACAGACTCTGCGGCGCACCAAAACCCCGAAACGCGCCGTGCGGTGGAGCATTGGTCGCGACGGCGCGCCCATGCAGCCGTACGTTCGGGCACACGTAAGGTCCCGCGGAGTGAATCGTGCCGCGTGACAGCACGACGGGCGACAGCGTGCAGTACGCTCCGCCATCGATGACGAAGTCGACGTCCATCGCCACCAGTCGCCCCTCGCGCGTGACCGCCGTCCGATGCCGCGTCCGCGATGGGTGGCGCTTGGTCGTCGCCACCATGTCCTCGGCGCGATCGTAGACGAGCTTCACCGGCCGGCCGGACTTCCACGCGAGCAGCGCCGCGTGGCACGCGATGATCGACGGGTACTCTTCCTTGCCGCCGAAACCGCCGCCCGTCTCCATCTGCACCACGCGCACTTTGTCGCCCGGCAGAGCGAAGAGCGCCTTCAGCGCCTTGTGGATGTAGTACGGACACTGCATCGAGCCCCAGACCGTGACGCCGCCCGTGGGACTGGCCGTCGCCACCATGCCGTTCGGCTCGATGTAGAGCTGTTCCTGCGCTCCGGTCTCGTACTCGCCTTCGACGATGAGGTCGGCAAACTCCATCGCAGCGTCGACGTCGCCGCGCGTGACCAAGTAGTTCTTGAAGATGTTGTCCTGACCCCACACGATCGCGCGACCCTCGAGCGCATCGTCCATCGTGAAGACCGCAGGCTCGGGGTCGATATCGATCCGCACGTGCCGGCGCGCTTCTTCGAGAAGGTGGCGGTCCGGGTGCGCCAGGAGCACGACCGGCTCTTCGGGATGGTTGATGCGATCGGCCGCCAGGCAGGGCTGATCGTCGACGATGAGCGCGACGCGATTGACACCGGGGACGTCAGCCGCCGTCACGACAACGAAGTCCGACCAGGGAATGTCGGGCTCGAACTCGATGCGTTTGATCAGGCCGCGCGGTGCGGCACTTCGGACCGTCGCGCCAAACAGCATCCCCGGCAGCACGAAGTCGTCGACGTACTGCGCCCGCCCGGTCACCTTGGCGCGGCCTTCGCGACGTGGGATGGATTGACCCAACAGCATTGACAGTAAGGTGACTCCTACTGAAACGTCTCGCACGCCTGCATGTCGCCGCGTTCGAAGCCGCGGCGGAACCACGTGACCCGCTGCTCGGACGATCCGTGGGTGAAGCGATCCGGCGCGACCCGCGTGCCGGACATGCGCTGAATCCGGTCGTCGCCAATCGAGGCAGCCGCATTCAACCCTTCCTCGAGATCGCCGCTCTCGAGCTCCACGTTCTGCTGCGCGGCGCGACCGGGTTGCGCGGCATGATGGCCCCAGACGCCGGCGAAACAGTCAGCCTGCAGCTCGAGCCGGACCGACAGCTCGTTGCGCTGATCGGGACGCGACTGCTCCAGGCGCCGCACCTGCGAGTCGATGCCGAGCAGATGCTGCACGTGGTGACCGATCTCGTGGGCGAGCACGTAGGCCTGAGCGAAGTCGCCAGGCGCCCTGAACCGGTCGCGAAGCTCACTGAAGAAACCCAGGTCGAGGTAGACGAGGGAATCGGCCGGGCAATAGAACGGCCCGGTCGCCGACTGCGCGGAGCCGCACGCCGACTGGATGCCATCGCGAAAGATGATGGCGCGGGTCGCCTGATACCGCCCGCCCAGCTTCGCCTGCCACGTTTCCTGCGCGTCCTTCATGACGGCATCGACGAAGTCGACGAGCTTCTCTTCCTCGGGCGTCGTCCGCAACTCGCCGCCGCCGGCGTTGGCCGACGGACCGGTGGAGATCGCATCCGGACCCACGAGCGAGAGGAAGTCGACGCCCGTCGCCCAGCTCAGGATCAGCACGAGCAGCAGCCCGCCGATCCCCAGGCCGCCCATGCGCATGCCAGCCCCGCCCGACCGGGACCGGACATCTTCGACGTTGTCACGACTGCCGGCTGTCCATTTCATAGGAGCCTCCGTGATTGCAAGGCGGACGCCATCTTCCCATGTCAATCGGCGTTGGCGCAGCGCGGCGCTACTCGACCACGATGTGTCGCCATTTGCCCTGCCGGAACCTGAGGACCGACAGACAGCAGCGGGTGAAGTGGCCGAGGACGATCGCCGACCAGACGCCCGCGGCATCGAGCCGGCCGAGACTCTGGAGCGTTGCGCACAGCCCCAAGGGTACCAGCACCTGTGACACCAGGGTGATATAGAGAGGACCGCGGGTATCGCCCGTGCCCTGGAGCCCACCGGTATAGGTGAGCGCCACGGTGATGAAGAACCCCGATACACACAAATAGCGAAGGAGCTGGGTACCCAGGGCGACCACCGCCGGATCGTCGTCGAGGCCGAAGATCGCCAGCAGGTGTTCAGGGATGAGCAGGAAGAAGGCGCCGACGAATGCGGCCACGCCTATGCCAATGCGCGCGGCGATCTGCACGCCTCGAATGGCGCGCTCTGGGTGCCCCGCCCCGAGATTCTGACCGGCCACGGCGGCCGCCGATCCCATCAGGCCCACCGACGTCCAGGTGATGAGCGCGAAGAGCTCCGCATAACCGACCGCATAGGCAGCCTGCGCCTGGGCGCTGTGCGGCAGCGAACCGATGTAGCGCAGCAGCATGACGCCGGCAATGTTCATCGCGACGCCCTGGATGCCCGCCGGCAAACCGAACTTGAAGAGCGATCGAATGATCTTCAGGTCGGGCTTGCGCGACATCGATTCGGGAAAGTGGACGACGAGGCGGCCGCTGAGCAGCATCCAGAGGCCGATCGAGGAGGCGATCAGGCTCGCCGACACCGTGCCGATCGCGGCACCGTGTGTGCCGAACGCCGGCACCGGACCCAGGCCGGGAATCAGTACGACGTTGAACGCGACGTTCAACACCGTCATGAGGATCCCGAGGCGCAAGGGCGTGCGCGCGTCGCCCGCCGATCGCAGCGCGCCGCCGAGCATGAAGAAGAGCAGCATGCCGATGCTGAAAACGAACATCGTCCGGAGAAACGGCAACGCCTCGGTCTTGACCTCGGGCGTCGCGTTCACGAGATCGAGCAGCGTCGGCGACAACACATAGCCGAGCGGGGCCAGGACGACGAGGGAGAGGATGAGGGCCGTCAGGAACGCCTGGTAAACGGTACGGTTCACCTTGTCGGGCTCGTTCGCGCCGGCGAACCGCGCGACGAGCACGCCCATGCCTGTGAAGAGCGAGGCGATGAAGACGATGACGACGAGGAAGATCTGCCAGCTGACGCCGATCGCCGCGTTGCCGGTGAAGCCCACGTAGTGGCCCACCATCACGTGATCGATGATGCCCTGAAGCCCGCCGATCGCGTTCTGGAGAACCGTCGGCCACGCCATCTTCCAGACGGCCGGCGCAATCGGGCCTTCAACCAGCGATCGATCGAGCTTGCGCGCGGCAGGCGTGCCGGGAGCGGCCGCCGTCGATTTCGCGGGCGCTCCGGGCGTCATGTCCGAAATCGAGCCGGTTGCCGCCTCAGCGGCCGACGGTGCAGACGATGGTGGAGTCGAAGCGGACACGAGCGCTCGATGATATCAGGGTCGGGCGCCGACCCTGATTCCGCCCCTGTTACGCGCGCATGGCCTTCAACGCGCGCCTGACGTCGGCGTGCGCCAGCACGACCGCGGGTTGGCGTTGCAATGCTTCGAAGTACCGGCGTGGGAAGCCTTCACCCTCTTCAGACGCAGTGAGCAACTGCTCGACCTGATCGACGAGCGCTGTCGAGTCGGCCATCGTCGCGACTCCCTCCCGTCCCACGCCCTCGTCGATGCGCACGATGAGCCCGGAAAGTGCGTGCAGCCACGCGAACCAGGGGTCGTTGATCACGAGCTGCAGCAGATGGCCGACCGATGCTACGCGCCCGCGATCCAGCTCGTAGGCCACACGCGCGTCGTCGAGCAGCACTTTGTGCAGGTGGAGAAGCTTGGCACGTAGATCGACGAGCTTGACCCGGACGTCCTCGGTCAGCGGCGCGTGTGGAGGCGCGGTCGGCGCAGGGGCCAGGCCCTCGGCGCGCAACCGGCTCAGATTGAGCCGCTCGGTCACCATGCGCACCGAACCGCTGGCATCGCGCGGCCACTCGGACCGCGGCCGGTCCCAGTAAAGCTCGAGGCCGTTTCCGTCGGGGTCGCGCAGGTACAGCGCCTCGCTCACGCCGTGATCGGCCGCGCCCTCGAGTGCGACATCGGCCTTGTCGAGCCTGCGGAGCGCGTCTGCGAGCGCGGCGCGATCGGGATACCGGATGGCAAAGTGATAGAGGCCCGTCGTGCCCGGGGGCGGGGCTACGGCGCCCCGGCTCACCCAGGTGTTGAGGCCGATGTGGTGGTGATACCCGCCCGCACTCAGGAACGCCGCCGAATCGCCCATCCGCTGCGTGAGCTCGAACCCCAGCACGCCCTGGTAGAACGCGAGTGCGCGCTCTAAGTCGGAGACCTTCAAGTGCACGTGGCCGATGTCTACCCGCGGGTCGATCGGTTTCTCCATGGTAAGAGCTAAAGGATGCTGAGCAGCCAGGTCAGGTCAGGCTTCGCACGATCCTAGCGGTCGTCACAATCTGACCCGCGTGCCGCTGCGAGTGTTCGGCGGCGTGGAAGAGCAGTCCGAGTACGGTTGTCGGCAGCGCGGCCCGTCCCACGGCGCGCGCATCGTGAATTGCTGCCGGCGGGGTCGCCCGCAGCTGCGCCATCGCGGCGTCGAAGGATCGCCGCAGGTCCGCCATGAGGGACGCCGCGTCAGTGGGCGGCGGGTTCGACTCGGCTTTGAAGGCGGCTTTCTGTGCGTCGCTCAACAACTCGCCGCGCGCGTAGGTGAGGAGCCGATCGGTGCTGCCGCTGAGGTGCATCAGATGAAACCCGATCGACGCCGCGCCGCCGGGACTGAGCCACACCTGCTCGTCCGACAGGTCGGCAGCCGCCCGCTCGACATCCTCGAGCGTCTGCAAAAAGGCGTGCGCGGCGGGCATCAGCGCCGGGTGGACGCCCTCGACCGGTCCCCGAAGCCAGAACTCAGGTTGCGTGTTCGTCGTCGCCATGGACTCAGATCCTACACTGAGGGCGGCCGGCGCCCTCCTGGGGCCCTCCACCCAATGGTCTTGCGCACATTGGGTCAGTGGACGCAGAATGCGCCCGGAGGGTAAAGATGAGCCGACGTGCTGCGCTGGCCCTGGGTTTCGTCGCGGGTGTATGGTGCCTCACGGCTGGTCTGACTGCGTCGCCGGTGGCGGCTGCGCGTCAAGCGACGGCCGCGGCACCTGCCAAACCGGCGGCGCTTTCCGACGCCGAGATCGAGCGGTTCCTCCTGAATGGGAAGGTGACGAAGACACGCGGCGCAGGCAAGGGCGTCACCGGCTCCCTGCGTGGGACGATGACCGACGGGACCCTGACGCATGACGTCCACATTCAGCCGATCGACGAAACCAAAAAAGAGTTTCGATCCCAGCAGGGGACCGAATTCAACTTCCGGGACTACTGGGCCTTCAACGTAGCCGCGTACAAGATCGACCGCCTGATCGGGCTGGGACTCGTGCCGGTCAGCGTCGAGCGTCGCTGGAAGACCGCACCGGCCGCCTACTCGTGGTGGCTCGACGACGTGCTGATGGAGGAAGGGGACCGTCTGAAGAGGAAGACCAGCCCGCCGAATCTCGTGCGGTGGAACGAGCAGATGCAGATGGTCCGGCTGTTCGATCAGCTCATCGCCAACATCGATCGCAACCTCGGGAATCTCATGATCACGAACGACTGGACCATCTGGGCGATCGATCATACGCGCGCTTTCCGCACGAATTCGAAATTGAAGACGCCGGGCAACATCGCACGATGCGACCGTGAGATCTTCGCGCGCCTGAAGCAACTCGACAAGACGTCGCTCAAGAATGCGGTCCAAGGTCATCTGCAGCCCTACGAGATCGAGTCGGTCTTGAAGCGCCGGGACGAGATCGTAGACATCATCGAGAAACGCGGCGAGGCGGGGCTCTTCGACTGGGTCCGGTGAACGACCGCCCGGACCGACCGGGTTCGGGACCGCGTGTTGTCGACGCCCATCACACCGCTCGTCACTGGCCGGCCGGCTGCTTGTCGCGTTCGCGCCCCACCAGCTATGCTGCTATCTGGTCTCTCGAAGGAGCCCGCATGTTCCGCTGCACTCGTGTGATATCGCTCGTCTCTCTCGGGGCCGTCTGTGTGTTGACGCTGGCTGTGTCGGCGCAGGAACGGGATAGGAGCAAAGTGTCCGACAACTACAAATGGGACCTCACGCACATCTACCCTTCAGACGACGCCTGGCGCGCAGCGAAAGACAAGCTAGTCGCCGAAATCCCGAAGCTCAAGGAATTCAAGGGCACCCTCGGCTCCTCGGCCTCGCGCCTCGCTGACGCGCTCGAGCTCGGCTCGCGGCTCTCCAAGGAGTTCGCGCGCGCCTACGTCTACGCGAGCATGATGTCGGACACCGACACCCGCGTGAGCAAGTACCAGGGCATGCAGCAGGAGATGATCCAGCGCGGCTCGATGCTCGGCGCCGAGGCGGCGTTCATCGAACCCGAGATCCTCAAGATCGACAAGGCCACCATCGACAAGTTCATCGCCTCAGAACCGCGACTGAAGGTTTACCGGCTGTACCTCGACGACATCCAGCGGCGCGCGGCGCACACCCTCACCGACGCCGAGGAGCGGCTCCTCGCGAGCGCCGGCGTCATCGCGAGCGCGCCATCGGGCACCTACGGTATCTTCTCGGACGCCGACTTCCCCTATCCGAGCGCCACGCTGAGCGATGGCAAGAGCGTCAAGCTCGACAGCTCCGGCTTCAGCCTCCATCGCGCGGTGCCCAACCGCGAGGATCGGAAAAAGGTCATGTCGGAGTTCTTCGGAGCGCTCGGCAAGTTCCGGGGCACGTTCGGCTCGACGCTCAACGGCCAGGTGCAGTCCGACATCTTTTTCGCGCGCGCGCGTAAGTACAACAGCGCGCTCGAGGCGTCGCTCGACGGGCCGAACGTGCCCACGTCCGTGTACACGCGCCTCATCGACGGTGTGAACCGCCACCTCCCGACGTTCCACCGGTACCTGAAGCTCCGCCAGCGCATGATGAAGCTCCAGGACCTGCACTACTACGACCTCTACGCACCGCTCGTCTCGTCGGTCGATCTCGCCTACACCATCGACGAGGCCCAGGCCATCGTCCTCAAATCGCTCGAGCGGCTGGGGCCTGAGTACGCCGCCGGAGCGCGGCGATCGTTCACCGAGCGCTGGACCGACTTCTATCCGACCGAGGGCAAACGGGCCGGCGCTTACTCGAACGGCGGCGCCTACGACGTGCACCCGTACATGCTCATCAACTACAACGGGAAGTACACGGACATGAGCACGGTGGCCCACGAGCTCGGGCACACGATGCAGAGCTACTTCTCGAACAAGACCCAGCCCTTCCCCACGGCGTCCTATCCGATCTTCGTGGCCGAGGTCGCCTCGACTTTCAACGAGGCCCTCCTCATCGACCACATGCTCAAGACGATCAAGGACGACACGACGAAGCTCTCGCTGCTCGGCAACTACCTCGAGGGCATCAAGTCGACCGTCTTCCGCCAGACGCAGTTCGCCGAGTTCGAGCTGCGCATGCACGAGATGGCCGAAAAGGGTGAGCCGCTGACGGGAGAAGTGCTCGACAAGCTCTACGCGGACATCACGAAGCAGTACTACGGCCACGACAAAGGCGTCTGCATCGTCGACGACTACATCGCGCACGAGTGGGCGTTCATCCCTCACTTCTACCGAAACTTCTACGTTTTCCAGTACGCGACGTCGTTCACGGCCTCGGCCGCGCTGTCGGAGAAAGTGATGGCGGGCGATCAGGCAGCGCTCAAGCGCTATATGGCCTTCCTCAACGCCGGCGGATCGAAGTACCCGGTCGACCTGCTCAAGGATGCCGGCGTCGACATGACGACCGACGAGCCGCTCGAACTGACGATGAAGAAGATGAACCGGGTGATGGACGAGATGGAGAAGCTGATCAAGTAGCTGCCAGCTGCCGGCTGCCACCTGCCGGCTTCCGGCCTCGGGATGAAATCGAACCTGGCTGGAAGCTGGGAGCTGGGAGCTGGAAGCTAGAATTTATAGACCACCGCCGTGAGGAACGCGACATCGTTCTTCTTGACCAGGTCGTTCGGCGGCCGGGTTTTGTACGCGTCGAGAAGCTCGATCTTCAACTCGATCTGCTTCAACACCGACGACGACAGGCCGGCGCTGAACGTGTACAGCGCATCGCCGAAGTCGTCCGCGTCCCAGAGCGCTGAAAATGCCTGGGTGATGGTGGCAGACGGCGATACCTTCCACGCGAACTGATCGCCGCCCGTGAACACGCCGGACGTGTCGACGTCGAGCCCGGGATTCTTCTCCCAGCTCACACCTGCGCCACCGTCGACCGAGACCGAGACGGTGTCTGTCGCGATGACCTTGTAGCCGATGCCGCCACTCGTCGCAAACAGGTAGTCGATCTCCTTGAACTCGTCGCGCAGGTACTGCACCTGCCCGAAGAGAAAGGACCGCGGCGTGAGCTTTCGCTCGTACCTTCCCTGGAGAAACATTCGGTCGACGGACACTTCTCCGTCTGTCTCGCCCCGAAGGTAGAGACCCTGGACCTTCCAGAGGTCCTTCGTCTTCGGATCGTAGGTGGCGTCGAAGGTCACGTTCAGGTTCGTCGTTTCCGTGTTCCCACGGTTGAGCGCGAAACCAAGGCCCGCGCTGCCGACCCAGTTGCCCGGTGGTGGTTCCGGCGGCGGGCAGGGACACGTCGGCTGTGCCAGGAGAGGGCGGGCGGAAACAAGGACGACAACAAAGGCAAGGGCACACACGGGCCGAACACACTTCATGAGCAGACCTCCCATAGAAGGAAGAGCCAGGGTGATGCCCCTGGCCCCTGGCCTCTGGCCTCTAGCCCGTAGCCTCTAGAAGATGACCTTCCACCGTACCCGAAGAAGAGGCGCGATTCGGAGCGCTTGAGGAACGGGTCGATGATCTGCAGGTCGGCGGTGACCCGGCTCCAGCCCACCGGCGCCCAGGCGTAGTACAGCTCGACGCCCTGCTCGTTGCGGATAGGGAGAAACGGCTCCAGCGTGTCCTCGAGGTCGTTGCTCACGTCGTTGTAGAAGAAGGCCGCGCCGAATGAGTCGGCGCTGCGGCCTTCGAAGGGAGCCGCGCCGCCGAAGCCGACGAACATCTGCGTCCGGAGAAGGCTCGGATCGCCGTCGGACACGCCGAACATTCCGAAGACGCCCATGCCCTTGGTCGGGTCATTGGGGTGCATCCAGACGAACTGGTCGACGGTGACGTTGAGCGTCCACGCGCCCTGCACCAGTTCGAGCGGAATGCCGAGCGACGGGATGAACGCCCACGGCGACTGGTCGAGGGACGTGCCCTCGAAGGAGCCGATCTCGCCGCCGACAGAAATGCCGCCCGGCAACGTCTTGGAGAGCTTGACGGGCAGCGCCGCGTTCCACATGAACGTCGCGCCGTTCTCGAAGAAGCCATCCTTGGTGGACTCGATGAGGCCGACGGTGACCATCGGCGCCGCGCCCTTGAGGACGCTGAACATCACGCCTTCGGCCGACGGCGGCACGGTCCTCGCTGAAATCGGCGGCGCCACGAGCGAGAGGTTCATGAAGCGGTCGATGCCTTCACCGCCGGTGAACGGGTGCGCGCTGTAGAGGTCGAGCATGTTGAAGCGCCCGAACTGCAGGACGAACTTGTTCTCGAAGACCTGCGTGCCGTAGAGGCTGCTCACTCTCGCGTGCGTGCCTGACGATTCGGGGAAGAGCAGCGCCGT
>Ga0184612_10000862_pt1 | contig 14454 bp, 18 predicted proteins | sample PLM3_60_coex_FD_133163 | JGI IMG/M metagenome (GOLD analysis project Ga0184612, IMG submission 133163) | Groundwater sediment microbial communities from an aquifer in East River, Colorado, USA - PLM3_60_coex | ecosystem: Environmental > Terrestrial > Soil > Riparian zone | place: USA: East... | reverse complement strand
GGCTAGGGCGTGGGTGCGCGTCATCTGGCGCTGCTGGCAGGACGGCAAACCCTACGACCCGGCCCTTCACGGGGCCGCGGTCCTTCTCGAAGCTGCGTGAGGTTGACATGGGAAGTGTCAGTACCGCTGCCTCACGCGGCGGACGAACCGCTCGCTGATCAGGTTCAGCAGGAACGTGAGCACGAACAGGATCAGTCCCACGAAGAACAGGCTGTTGAAGGCCTGGCCGGCACCGCGGACCTGGTCCGAGCCGATGGCGAGGGACGTCATCGCCGCCGTCATCGTCTGACCCGGCCGGAAGACGTTCCAGCTGAACAGGGAGCCTCCCGTGCCACCGGCCGCGATGGCCACCACCATGGTCTCTCCGATCGCCCTGGAGACGCCGAGGATGAGGGCGGCAACGACGCCCGACACCGCGGCGGGTACCACCACGCGCAGGCTCACCGACATCCGCTTGGCCCCAAGGCCGTAGGCGGCCTCCCGGAGCGAAGCGGGCACGGCATGCATGGCATCCTCGGCCACGGAGGCGACCAGCGGGATGACCAGGATGCCGACCCCGATGCCGGCGGCGGCGAGGCTGAAGATCCCCGCCTGGCTGTCGAGGCGACGGACGATCTCCGGGCTGATGAACGTGAGCGCGAAGAACCCGATGACCACGCTCGGGAGGCTGGCCAGCGTCTCCAGGATGGGCTTGAGGCTCCGCCGGACCCGCGGCCGCGCGTATTCGGAGAGGTAGACGGCGGCCCCCAGGCCCAGCGGCGCGGCCACCAGCATCCCCACCCCGGTCACGAGCAGCGTCCCCACGAAGATGGTCCGGATGTCGTACATGCCCTGGCGGGGGAACCACCCCGATGACACCAGGCTCGGGAGGTCGATGTTGGTCAGGAACGTGAGAGCCCGCCCGAGGAGGGAGAGCAGGATCAGCACGCTCACGACCATCGACAGGAAGGCAGCGGCGAAGAACAGCCGGTGGATGACCAGCTCCTTCCGGCGCCGGCGGGTGCTGCCGCGCAGGATCTCCGGAGTGAAGCTCCCCCCGGCGGCCCCATGGGAAGTCGTGGTCATCCCGGCGCGTACCTTACCCCGTCGCTCTCGGGCCCAGGAGGGCCGGGCGGTCGCAGACCGCCCGGCCCTCCCGCGGTTCCCGATGCGCTAGGCGGATGCCTGGGACCACGCGGTCCTGGAGGCCTCGATCTGGATCGAGGGAAGGTCGACGTAGCCGGTTTGCTGGACGGCGCTCACGATCCCCGTCTCGCCCATGTAGAAGTCCACGTACGCCTTGAGCGCGGGGTTCTCCGCGAGCCGGGACGTGTTCACGTAGATGTACAGGGTCCGCGAGAGCGGGTAGCTGTGGTCGGCGATGGTCTCGCGCGTGGGGGCCACGCAGCCGCTGCCCCCATTGACCTGGATGATGTCGATCTGGCTCCCGGCCTGCTCGGCGAAGGCGAAGCCGACGAAGCCCAGGGCTCCTGGATCGCCCTCCATGGCCTGGATGATCACGTTGTCGTTCGCCGACGCCTGGTAGTCGGGTCGAAGCGCCGCCGCCTTGTCCGCCGGCACCCCACGGGACAGGGCCGTGTCCTCGATCCCGGCCAGGCTGATGAACGCGTCGTAGGTCCCCGACTCCTGACCGGGGGCCGTGATCTGCAGCGGCAGGTTCGGCAACTTCGCGCTGCCGCCGACCTGCTGGTCCAAGGACGCCGCGTCGGCCCACGTCTCGAAGCCCTGGGATTCCGGGCCGAGCAGGGCGTAGAGGTCGCCGGTGTTGAGACATGACACCGCGGCGTTGTCAGGGTTGGTCATCACGGTGATCCCGTCGAAGGCGACGGGGAGCTCGACCCAGGTCACGCCGTTCTTCTTGCACGCTTGCTTCTCCTCGGGCTCGATGGCCCGGGAGGCGTCGTTGATGTCGGTCTCGCCCTTGCAGAACAGGACGAACCCGTCGCTCGTCCCCGGCCCGTCGACGCTGATCTGGACGTCGGGATTGGCCGTCGAGAACTCCTCGGCGACCAGGGATGAGATGGGCTGCACCGTGGACGAGCCCGAGACCGCGACGCTGCCCGACAGCGCCGGCGTACCCGATGCCGAGCCGGTGTTGTTATCCCCACTGGAACAGGCTGCTCCCAACACCGCCAGGGCCGAGAGTCCGGCCAGGATGACGGATGTTCTTCTCCTGCTCATCTCTCCTCCTTGCTCGGATCCGGGAAGGGCGAAGGGAAGGGCGATGGGGCGAACGGCATGAGAAGGGTGCCGGGCCGGCCCCCGTCGACCACAGTGCCTGTTGGCGGCTGCCCCTCATCGATCCCGAGCGTAGGGCGGCGGGGTGACCGCCCACTGGCCCGAAGATGAATGCTTGGTGAACGACCGGCCGCCCGAGGGCCGCCGGAGGAAGGCCGGCGGCCGTCTGCCTTCGGCCCTGCATCGGATCGCTCCCGAGCGGGACGGTATGCCCGGCCGGTGAAGGCCCGGGGACAGCTCCGAGAACGCCGGATGAAGGATGGCCTCCTTCTACACTTGCGATGCCATGGAATGGATCGTGGGAGTGGGGGCGGCGCTCGCGGTCGCGGCGGCCGTCGCCGTCGCGATCCGCGAGCGCCGCTCGGCGGACCGCTCTCGGCAGGCTTCGGAGCTCCTCGGACGGTCCGAAGAAGAGCTGCGGGAGCGCGTCAGTGCCCTGGACGAGGACCGGACCACCATGGAGAACGTGCTGTCGTCCATGGAGGAAGGGGTGGTGCTGGTGGGGCCCACCGGCCGCGTCCGGCTGTCGAACGGGGCCGCCGAGCGCCTCCTGGGGACGAGGCCCCTCCCCGTATCGAGGCTGCTGCCGGTGGCCTTCCAGGAAGCCGCCCGGAAGGCGGCGGCGGGCGGTGCGGGGGTCGGGGTGGAGGTCGAGACCGGTTCCCCGAGCAGGTGGATCCGGGCCACCGCCATCCCGGTCGGCGACGACGGCTCCGTTCTGCTCGTGGTGCGCGACGTGACCGAGGCCAGGCGCCTTGAGGCGGTGCGCCGCGACTTCGTGGCGAACGCCTCGCACGAGCTCAAGACACCGGCCGCCTCGATCCAGGCCGCCGGGGAGACCATCCGGTCGGCCGCCCGCGACGATCCATCGGTCATCCCGCGATTCGCCGAGCAACTGGAACGGGAGGCGATTCGGTTGTCGCGCATCGTGTCGGATCTGCTCGACCTGTCGCGCCTGGAGACGGGAGACGAGCTCGATGAGGACGTCGGTCTGGACCAGGTCGTGAAGGAGGAGCGGGAGCGGTTCGAGGAAGCGGCCCATGAGGGCGGGCTCACCCTGTCGATCGAACTCGGATCGGTGGCGCCGGTCCGGGGATCGGCCCGGGACCTCTCGCTCCTGGTTCGCAACATCGTGGACAACGCGATCCGCTACACGAAGCCGGGCGGACGGGTCGACGTGAGCGTCATGAGCGACGGCGACGAGGTGGTCATGTCGATCGCCGACACGGGCGTGGGCATCCCCACCCGCGAGCTGCCCCGGATCTTCGAGCGGTTCTACCGGGTCGACCGGGCCCGCTCACGGGAGACGGGCGGGACCGGCCTCGGCCTGTCCATCGTCAAGCACGTGGTCGAGAACCACGGTGGGACGGTGAACGTCACGAGCGAGCTCGGCCGCGGCACCTGCTTCGAGGTTCGCCTGCCGGCGGCGCCGTCCTAGGCGCGGGGCACGATCAGGCGCGTTCGGTCTCGGCGCCCTCCGCCGTCGAGACCCGCATGCCCATCCGGTACACGAGCACCCCGCCGAACCACTGGGCCACCGCCAGGACGGCGACGCCCACGACCTCCAGCCCGATCCACAGCGCGTCCGCCTCGGGCTGATGGCGGTCCGGCCACCGGACGGCGAAGTCGACCAGGAAGATCGCCAGCGTGGTGAGCTGCAGCAGCATGTGCCATGTGGCCCACCGGCGCTTCCTGGAGCCCGGCACCATCCCCCACCAGTCCACCAGGCCGGTGAGCGCGGCGAAGATCGTCCCGGTGAAGGCCCCGAGTAGCAGCCACGTCGCGGCGAGCGGCGCGGCGGGGAACCCGCCGAGCCGCGAGAGCACGTCGAGTCCGAGGGCCCCGAAGTAGAAGGCCACCGGGAAGTGCACGAACATCGGATGGCTGGGGTGGTGAAGCGGCTTTCCCTGCACCACGTCCTTGAGCGTCCAGCGGCTCCCCATGGGCCCGCCCCCTCGAGAAGAGGGAGCCCCGGAACGCGAGCGTTCCGGGCTCCCCGACCGGCCTTACGAGGCCTTGGCCACGGTGACCTTGATGTTCTCCGCGGCCTCCTGCGGGCTGATCTCGGCCGCCTCCGCGGCCTTCCTCAGGTCCTCCATCGTGATGTGCCGGGGGTCGCCGTGGTCGGCGTCCGGCTCACCACAACCGCACGACAGGCACATGGGGCCTCCTTCCGAAGCGTCGTTCCACCACGAGCATTCCCCGAACCTAGCATCGTAATCCGCCGCTTCGGGCCTGGCGGGACGGTCCCGCGTCGGGCCGGGCGCCCGGCGCTATCCTGCCCCCGATGCTCCTCGTGCTCATCCGCCACGGCGTGACCGCAGCCACCGACAGCGGCGTGCTGGGTGGATGGACCCCCGGGGTTCACCTGACGGACCCCGGCCGGGAGCAGGCCGACCGCCTGGCGGAGCGCCTCGCCGGCGTGGCGATCCAGTCCATCTACTCGAGCCCCCTCGAGCGGTGCCGGGAGACGGCGGCGCCGCTCGCCGCGGCGCGGGACCTCCGGGTCCTGGCCCGTTCCGACCTCGGTGAGGTCCGGTACGGCTCGTGGACCGGACGAAACGTGAAGCTCCTGGCGCGGACGAACCTGTGGAAGGTGGTCCACCACGTCCCGTCGAGGGCCCGATTCCCGGGGGGCGAGAGCCTCCTCGAGGTCCAGCACCGGATGGTGGGCGAGCTGGAGCGGATCGCGGCCGCCCATCCCAAGCAGGTGGTCGCCGTGTGCTCGCATGCCGATCCCATCCGGCTGGCCCTCGCGCACTTCGCCGGGATCCACACCGACCTGTATCACCGCATCTCGGTGGACACCGCGTCGGTGTCGGTGCTGGCGCTCGGCGACGGCATGCCCCGGATCCTGAAGGTGAACGACACCGGAGACCTCTCCGTCCTCGCGCCCCGCCGCTCGCGTGGGAGGGCGCGCACGAAGGTGCGAGGATAGCCGGATGGACCTCGAGCGCGTCGACCGCATCACCGCGGGCGCCGTCGGGGAACCGGGCGAGCGCACGTTCTACCTCCAGGCCCGAACCGGGACCGAGCTCGTCACCTTGATGCTGGAGAAGCAACAGGTGGAGCTGCTGTCGGCCTCCATCCTCGACATCCTGTCGCGGGTGGGTAAGGAGACCGCGGAGGGCCCACCGGAGGAGGAGCTCGAGCTGGAGGAGCCGCTCGAGCCGGTGTGGCGGGTGGGCCGGCTGTCGATCGGCTACGAGGAGGAGCGCGACCGCATGGTGCTGGAGCTCGAGGAGCTCGTCCCCGAAGAGGAGGACGAGGAGGAGGGCGAGGAAGAGGGCGAGCAGGGAGGAGTGATGCCGGAGCCCCCGGAGCCCGACCGCATCCGGATGTGGGCCACCCGGGAGCAGATGCTCGCCCTGTCGCGCCACGGAGCCGCGGTGGCCGCCGCCGGCCGGCCCCGGTGCGAGTTCTGCGGCAACCCCATCGACCCGGAGGGTCACACGTGCCCGGCGATGAACGGCCACCGGGGTCCCGCCCAACGCTGACGCCGTCCGACGGCGCGGCGCTCTCCCTCCTCCGGGAGGGAGACCTGCAGATCGTGGGCCTGCTCCCGCGAGCGTCGAACTCCACCTTCCTGGCGAAGGTGCGAGGCGGGGGCGAGGAGGCGCTCGCGGTGTACAAGCCGCGGGCCGGGGAGGCTCCGCTGTGGGACTTCCCGCCCGGCACCCTGTGCCGGCGGGAGGTGGCGGCCTACGTCGTGGCCCGGTCCCTGGGGTGGCCGAGGGTGCCGCCAACCGTCCTTCGCCGGGGGCCGGAGGGCCCGGGGTCGGTTCAGCTGTTCCTGGAGTTCGACCCGAACGAGCATTACTTCACGCTGGCAGAGCGGCTTCCCGACGAGTTCCGCAGGGTCGCCCTGTTCGACGCCGTCGTCAACAACGCCGATCGGAAATCCGGCCACTGCCTGCTGGGGGCGGACGACGAGGTGTTCGTCATCGACCACGGCCTGTGCTTCCACGAGACCCCGAAGCTCCGCACGGTGATCTGGGACTTCGCCGGGGAGGACGTGCCGGAGGCGATGCTGGATGACCTGGGGGGATTGGCGGCCAAGCTCGATGCGGTGCCGGACCGCGAGGAACTGGCGGGCCTGCTGTCGGCGCGCGAGGTGGAGGCCGTGCGGGGCCGGCTCGACCGGCTGATCCAGACTGCGCGGTTCCCGGAGCCCGGGTCGGAGCGCTCGTTCCCGTGGCCCCCGGTGTGAGGGCCGTCTCACGCGCCGGCGGCCCGGGACGTTCAACGAGACGATGACCCCGCCGCCGTTCGCCGCGTTCCTGGAGGAGCACCGGGTCCCCGTGTACCGGTTCCTGCTCGCCTCCGTGGGGCCGGGCGACGCCGACGATTGCTTCCAGGAGACGTTCCTCGCGGCGCTCCGGGCCTACCCGAAGCTCCGCGAGGAGTCGAACCTCCGCGCGTGGGTGCTGACAATCGCGACGCGGAAGGCCATCGACCACGGCCGGGCAAGGGCGCGGCGGGCGGTGCCGGTGGAGGAGGTGCCCGACCGGCCGACGAATGCGCAGGCCGACGGGGACTCGGAGCTGTGGCGAGCGGTCCGGGCTCTGCCGGAACGGCAGCGTGCGGCCGTCGTCCACCGCTACGTGCTGGACCTGCCCTATGCGGACGTGGCTCGGGCCCTGGGGTGCAGCGAGGAGGCCGCCAGGGCCAGCGCGTACGAGGGACGGAAGAAGCTGCGGGCGATGCGGGAACTCGAGCATCTGGGAGGAAGGCCATGACGAAGGAGTTCGGTTCGATGCGGCGGGCGGACGTGGAGGACCCGTCCCGGCTGGCCGCCCAGGCCGTGATCGATGCAGCCAGGCGTCAGGGCCTGGAGGACGTGGCGGTGGCGACGATCGACTCGCCGGTTGGCGAGCTCCTGGTGGCGGGGACCCGGCGGGGGCTGGTCCGGGTGGCCTATCCCGACGAGCGACCCGACCTCGTGATCGAGGAGCTTGCGGAGGCGCTCTCGCCCAGGGTCCTGGAGGACCCCCGGGCCCTGGACCTCGTGCGCCGCCAGCTGGAGGAGTATTTCGAGGGACGGCGAGACCGGTTCGAGGTTCGGCTGGACTGGGCGCTCGCCCCGAGCGGCTTCTCCCGCAAGGTGCTCGAGGCCACGGCTCGCATCCCGTTCGGCTCGGTCTCCACCTACGGCGAGATGGCCAAGCGCGCCGGGAGCCCTCGGGCCGCCCGGGCCGCGGGGAACGCCCTTCACGACAACCCGATCCCCATCGTGGTGCCGTGCCACCGCGTGGTCCCGTCCACCGGCGGGATCGGGAAGTACGGCGGGAGCGAGTGGCGCAAGGAGTTCCTGCTCCGCCTGGAAGGTGCCCTGGCCGACTAGGCGTCCGATGGGTTTGGGGGCCGAGCCTGGGCCGGGCCGGAAATGGTCCAGAAGCGCGCGAACGCCTCCGATAATGGCAGCATGAGCGCCGGCCTGTTTCGGCGAGCGACGGCACGCCTTGCCGCAGCCCGGAGCGACGGGGGGTTCGGACCCCGGCCCGGAATGACGGCAGAGCCGGAGCCCACGGCCCTCGCCGCCATCGCCCTGGGCGACCAGGAGGCGCGGGCCTGGCTGGCCGGCCATCAGCGCGCCGACGGGGGATTCGCCCTGGTGACCGGAGACGTGGTCAGCGACTCGGCGACCGCGCTTGGTGCGCTGGCGCTCGCTCCCGGGGAAGCCCGGGAGCGAGCGCTCGATCACGTGGTCGCCAATCAGGCCCAACGTCTACCGGCCAACCCTGACTGGCCGCACGACCCCAACCTGCGCGGCTGGGGTTGGACCCCGGATACGTTCGGGTGGGTCGAGCCGACGGCGCACGCGGTTCTGGCCCTCCAGGTCCTGCGGCCGTCCGCGGGAAGCCCGCTCGTGGACGGCCTGGCCGTCCTCGCAGACCGGGAGTGCGTGGGTGGAGGGTGGAATTGCGGGAACCGGGTCGTCCTCGGGGTGGATCTGCCCCCGTACGCGCAGACGACGGCCGTGGCCCTCGTTGCCCTCCAAGGGGCCGAGCCCGAGCTCTTCGCCCGGGGCCTGACAGCGCTCGATCGGCTGTGGCGAGCCGAGCGGCAGGGGGGGCTGTCGCTGGCCATCTCCCTCGCGGCCCTCCGACTCTCCGACCGGCCCGCCGCGAACGAGGTCGAGCGGGTACTCGATGCCGAGCTCGACCGCACGGGGCTGCTCGACGACGTCGTAGCCCTCGCGTGGACGGCCATCGCGTCGGGGCCGGGCCTGGATGCGATCCGGAGGCCGGCATGAGCGCTCCGATGGACCGCCGGACCTTCCTCAAGCGAGCCGTGGAGGTTGGCGTGGGGGCCATGGTGGTGGGAACCGGTGCAGGGATCGCCGCCGGGGTCCTCGCGGACCGGTCCCGCAGACCGTGGGATGCCTCGGCGTTCCCGGTCCCGGGCCGAGCCCGCGTGGCGGTGGTGAAGGCCGCCTCGTACGACGTCGATCTAGAGGCGATCGTCCTCGATGGGCTGCGGGCGGTGGGGGCCGACGTGGCCGGCAGGCGGGTGGTCCTCAAGCCGAACTTCGTCGAGTACGACCCCGGCGCGGCCATCAACACCGACCCCAGGGTGATCGCGGCAGCCGTCCTGGCTATGAGGAGGTTGGGGGCGGCCGAGGTGACCGTGGCCGAGGGGCCCGGCCACCGACGCGACACGCAGTTCGTGGTCCAGAGCTCCGGTTTGCTGGAGGCCTTGGACGAGGTGGATGCGCCGTTCGTCGACCTGAACACCGAGGCGCTCGTGCCCCGGTCGCTCCGGAGCTCGTTCACCAACCTCGGCGAGCTGTGGCTCCCGCGGGCCATCGTCGAGGCCGACGTGGTGGTGTCCATGCCGAAGATGAAGACCCATCACTGGGCCGGGGTCACCCTGTCGCTCAAGAACTGTTTCGGCTGCGTGCCGGGACGTGTCTACGGGTGGCCGAAGAACGTGCTGCACTGGGCGGGATTGAACGAGGCCATCGTCGACGTCTCGGCCGCGGTCCACCCACACCTGCAGATCGTCGACGGCATCGTGGGGATGCAGGGCAACGGTCCCATCCAGGGGACGCCGATGCAGGCCGGCCTGCTCGTGTTCGGGGCCGATCCCGTCGCCACGGACACGACCGCGGCCCGGCTGATGGGCTTCGATCCCACGCGCGTGCCGTCCATCGCGGAGGCCGCCAGGTTCCTGGGCCAGGGCGACCCCGAGCGCATCGACCAGGTGGGCGAGGACGCGGAACGCTCGGCGGTGGACTTCGCTACCCTCCCTCAGTTCCAAGGGATGAAGGTTGGAGGCACGCGTGGTGCGGGGGTGGACCCGGGACCGGCATAACCGGCGAGCGGCCGGTGGGTCGCTCGTCCCCGTGCTCGGGGCCGTGCTCGCGGCCGTACTGGTCGCCGCCGTGGCCCTGGCGGCCTGCGGATCCTCGGGCCAAGTCCCAGTGCCATCGCCGTCCGCCCTTCCCTCGGGCTCGCTGGGCGTCGTGACCCAGCGGGATGCCGACGTCACGATGCGCGGGTTGTGTGAGGTCCTGGCGGTCGGCGCCTCGGACCGGGACCGGGCGAACGCGCTCTTCTACGACCGGAGCCACCAGGAGCTCCACGTCATCGCGGCCGCGGCTGAGGTCCGAGACCGGCCCGCAGCCGGCCGGCTCCTCCAGGACATGCAGCGGGTCGAGGCGGACCTCCGAGGCCACCGACTCCCGGCCACCTTCGGAGGGGACGTGAAGGGGCTGATCGCGGCGAGCGCGAACGCCCTCGCCGCGATCGGCCTCACCGCCCCGAGTTGCGGCTGATCCACGCGACCTGACGGAAACGCCCCCGACGAGCCATGATGGGTTGAACATGCGATCACATCGGATGGCCTCGCTCGCGCTCATCTCTGCCCTTGCGCTGCTCGCGGCGTGCTCGTCCTCCGGGTCGACCGATGGATCCTCGCGCGCCAAGGACATGATGCAGGCGGAGGTGGCCACCACCGACCTGTACGTCAACGCCCCGCAGCGGGTGGCGGTGGGGCTGTTCCTCGCCAACGGGAAGTTGCTGAGCTTCGGGTCGGCCGGGTTCCGGTTCTCCTACCTCGGGACCGCGCAGCAGCCGATCGCTCCGCAAGCCGGTCCGCAGGCCACCGCGGCGTACATCCCCACGCCGGGGACGCCGCAGGGGACCGGCTCGACCCCCACGATCACCGACCCCTCGACGGCCCGAGGGGTGTACGAGGCCGAGGGCGTCACCTTCGATGCGCCGGGGTTCTGGCAGGTCGAGGTCACCGCTGACATCGAGGGGAGAGGGACCCAGACGGCCACGACTCCTTTCAGCGTGGCGACTCAGCCCGCGCTCCCCGCCCCGGGTCAGCCCGCCCTTCGAACCGAGAACCTGACCATCCACTCCAAAGGGGTGCCCCTCGCTGCGATCGACTCGGGCGCCTCCGTCGACGGCAGGATCCCCGATCCGGGCCTCCACGAATGGACCATCGCGAAGGCCATCGCGGAGCACCGCCCCGCGCTCGTCGTGTTCGCCACGCCCGTGTACTGCATCAGCCGATTCTGCGGCCCCGTGACGGACGCGGTCGAGCAGCTCTCCAGGCGGTACGCCGACAGGGCGGAGTTCATCCACGTCGAGATCTGGCGGAACTTCAACAAGCAGGTCATCAACAAGGGCGCCGCCGACTGGCTGTACAGGGACGGCTCCCTCACCGAGCCCTGGTTGTACCTGATCGGGGCGAACGGGACGATCCTCGACCGGTGGTCGAGCCTGTTCGACGTCCAGGAGGTGGGGAGGGAGCTCCAGCAGCTCCCGCCGATGAAGGGCTAGGCACGGCCTCCGCGCTACAGTGCGGCCGTGGACGGCCACGACCATCGCGTCCTCACCCCCACCGACTGGGGCATCCGCGCCATCAAGTGGTCGCTGGCCGGCCTCGCCGTCACGGCCCTCCTGCAACTCGTGATCGTGCTGGTGAGCGGCTCGGTGGCGCTCCTGGCCGACACGATCCACAACTTCTCGGACTGCCTGACGGCGATCCCGCTGTGGGTGGCGTTCGTGATCGGACGGCGGCCGGCCACGAAGCGCTACTCGTACGGCTACGAGCGGGCGGAGGACCTGGCGGGCCTGTTCATCGTCCTCGTGATCGCCGCATCCGCGGCCCTCGTTGCCTGGGAAGCCATCGCGCGCCTCATGCACCCCCGGCCCGTCGACAACCTGCCCTGGGTGATCGCCGCGGGGCTCGCCGGATTCGCCGGGAACGAGCTCGTCGCCGCGTACCGGATCCGGGAGGGCCGCCGGATCGGCTCGATGGCGCTCGTCGCCGACGGGCATCACGCCCGAACCGACGGGTTGACCTCGCTCGGCGTGGTGGCCGGAGGGATCGGCGCGGCGCTGGGGTTCGACCGGGCGGATCCGCTCGCGGGCCTGGCCATCGCGGTGGTCATCGTCTACGTCCTGTGGCAGGCCGGCCGGATCGTGGTCCATCGCATCCTGGACGGTACCGACGAGTCCACGGTGGTGATGCTCGAATCGGTCGCCGCCCAGGTGGCCGGGGTCGAGCACGTGACGTCGGCCCGGGCCCGATGGACCGGCCACGGGCTGAACGCCGACCTGGAGATCCAGGTCGACCCGGTCCTCACCGTGGGCCAGGGCCACGCCATCGCCGAGGAGGTCGAGCATGAGCTCCTGCACGCGCTCCCCGGGCTGAAGGGAGCCACCGTCCACGTGGACCCGCACGACCACGGCCCGCCCCAGGGGCCGGTGGCCCATCACCGGGAAGCGTGAGGTGGACGAACGGGAGGCCCGGTCGCGGTTCTCCGCCGGGCGGGTGGCTCGCCTGGCCACCGTTCGTCCGGACGGATCCCCCCACCTCGTCCCGGTCGTCTTCGCTCTCGATGGCTCGACCGTGGTGTTCGCCGTCGACGACAAGCCGAAGGGGACGAGGGAGCTCCGGCGGCTGGCCAACATCCGGGCCGACCCGCGCGTGAGCGTCCTGGTCGACCACTACGACGAGGACTGGCCGGCTCTCTGGTGGGTCCGGGTCGATGGCCGGGCCCGCGTCATCGACGCGGGCCCGGCCCTCGACCGCGCCGTGGCCCTGCTCGCGGGGAAGTACTCCCAGTACGCGGCCGGCCCTCCACCCGGACCGGCCGTCCTCATCGACGTCGAGACGTGGCGGTGGTGGTCCTACCGCTGATCGGCCGGCAAGGCTGAGCCCTCCGGCCCGACCGCTCCCTGTCCCTCGTCCCGGCGTACCTCTGCTGAGCCCGTAGGATGGCCGGATGTCCGAGGAGACCGGTCAACGCCCGTGGGGTGCCCCGCCTGCGGTCGAGTACTGCTATCGCCACCCGAACGTGCAGACCGGCGTGCACTGCACCCGGTGCAACCGCCCCATCTGTCCCGAGTGCATGACCCCCGCCCCGGTCGGCTACCAGTGCCCGGAATGCGTCGAGCAGGCCCGCCGCGAGTTCCGCCGGGGCCCGGGTCGCCGCGTCGTGACCGGCGGCATCACGGCAACCAAGGTCCTGCTCGCGGCGCTGTTCGCCGTCTTCGCGCTGGAGCTCCTGGTCGGGGGGGCGAACGCCCTGTTCCAGGGCCCCCCCGAGCGCACGCTGATCCACCTGGGCGCGATGCAGCCGTTCCTCATCGCCGACGGGCAATACTGGCGGCTGTTCACGGCCATCTTCCTGCACGCCGGCTTGCTGCACATCGCGTTCAACGCGTACGCCCTGTGGATCTTCGGGGCGGCCATGGAGCAGGCGCTGGGACGAACCCGGTACCTGTTGGTGTTCTTCGTCACAGGGTTCCTGGCCAGCGCCACGTCCTATGCGTTCGGGCCCGTGGGGTCCGTCGGCGTGGGGGCGTCGGGCGCGATCTTCGGCGTCTTCGGCGCGTTCATCGCCTACAACTACCGGCGGCGGGACCTGGCCCAGGCCGCGGCCAACCTGCGATGGGCCCTCATGCTGATCCTGCTCAACGCCCTGCTCACGCTGGGGATCCGCCAGATCGACTGGCGGGCACACCTCGGCGGGCTGGTGGCGGGATTCGTCGCCGGCCTGGTGGCCGAGGGGTGGGGCGACCGCCGGACGAGGAGGGTCGTCCTGGTCGCGGGGTTCGCGGCGATGGTGGCGATCGGGGTTGCCCTCGTGGCGTGGCGCACCGCGGACATCCGGGCGCTCCCGGTCTTCGAGCGCGCGGTGGCCTTCTTCAACTCGTGAGGCTCGAGATCCCGGGGCCCTGAAGTCAGGCGCGCCAACCTAGCGCGCGTTCCGCGAGCCTCAGCCGGGGCGGAACGGCGGGAGCCCGTCGGAGGACTCGGACACCGTGACGGGTTCGACCCCCAGGAGCTCCGCGAGAACGGCCGAGGCCCGGTTGTACCCCGCGCGATCCCATGACACGACCACGTCGGCCACCGTTCCCGCCGCGTCGATGACGAAGAGCGTCGGGACCGACTCGATCCCGTAGGCGGTGGAGACGTCGTACGGCGGGAGGTCGGGGATCGCCCGGACGCCCATCCCGAAGTCGCGGCCGAACCGCTCGAGCTCGCCGGGCGGGTCCTGGCCGACGCCGACCACCCGTCCCGGATAGGCCTGCCCCATGACGTCGACCTTGGGGGCGGCCATCTGGCACACCGGGCAGGTCACCTTGTAGAAAACCAGCGCCACCGGCCCTTCCTCGAACGTGACGCCGGGGACGAGCGGCGCGGCTTCGCCAACTGCGATCACAGCCACGGGGCCAGGATATCGCTGCTCCACGTTACGACCGGGGTCCCACCCTCGTCCTCCTACGAAACGTCTTCCTGGTGGTCGTGCTGGTCGACGCCATCAGACGCTTGCGGCGCAAGGCTGCTGGGGAGTCCGAAGGGATGCTCACCCTGGACCTGCCAGAGCCCCCCCTCGGCGTACGGCTCTAGACGGGGCCCTTGGACCCGGGATAGGAGCCCAGCACCTTCAGCATCGACGTGTGGAGCCGAACCTCGTCCAGAGCGGCGAGCACATCTGGTTCGTCGGAGGCACGCTCGATGTCGAGATAGAAGACGTACTCGAAGGGCGCACCACGCCGCGGGCGCGACTCCAATTTCGTGAGGTTGATGCCGCGCTCGGCGAACGGCTGCAGCGACGCGAGGAGCGAGCCCGGCCGGTCGTGCACGGCCATCACGAGCGACGTCTTGTCGGGCGTCCCCAGCCCGGCGTCCTTGGTCCCCACGACGGCGAACTTGGTGAAGTTGTCCGGGATGGTCTGGATCCGCTCG
>Ga0184612_10000861_pt1 | contig 14458 bp, 13 predicted proteins | sample PLM3_60_coex_FD_133163 | JGI IMG/M metagenome (GOLD analysis project Ga0184612, IMG submission 133163) | Groundwater sediment microbial communities from an aquifer in East River, Colorado, USA - PLM3_60_coex | ecosystem: Environmental > Terrestrial > Soil > Riparian zone | place: USA: East... | reverse complement strand
GTGCATGTACAGGACTGGGAGGGTCAGGGGCTGGCCGGGGACGGGCAATGTCAGGAGCACGGCACTGATCGGAGGCGCGAGCGGCGGAAACGCAAGCCCCGAAAGGATCCGCGTCCGATCCGGTGCGATATCCACTGGCGAACCCAGCGTCGCGACCGCTTCACGGGTGGAGGCCGAGTGGGGCAGGCTCGGCGTCAGTGCGGCCGTCGGCTGCCCGACGAATGCGGCGCTTGCGAGCAGCATTGCGGTGGCAGTCAGGGTCGCGACGATCGCCGTGGGCGAGGGCTTCATCGCAAGCAGAAATGCTAGGGGCCGGGACACCTGCCGTCCATACCCAAATTCCCGGCGTCCGCATCGGCCTTTGCTAGAATCGCCGAGCGTCGCTGGGGTGTGGCCAAGCGGTAAGGCGCCTGATTCTGGATCAGGAGATCGAAGGTTCGAATCCTTCCGCCCCAGCCAAACCCACTCAGTCGGTCTGAACTGGACTCCATCCAGATCGTCCAGCCATGCGCAGCTGAGCTCCGTACCCGCCTTGCACCCCTCCCATCGCAGTGAGGATATGGGATCAGCCTCAAAGCTCGAGGCAGACTCGCATCCCGCCCGGTCCGCGAGGCGCGACCGAAGCCGGCAAGCCATCGCTCGTCGTCCATCACGCAGAACTACGCCGGCCACGCCAACAGGCGTGCGGGGTTCGTCACGAGCACGGCATCGAGGAGGGCCGGACCGGCAGCTGCGGTGAGGCGCGGAATGAAGCGGGTCGGAAGGTATGCCATCCCCGGGAGCCCCCCATAAGACGCGAACGAGGAGCGCCGCGCGACGTCCCCACCGAGCAGAATGTGGTCGGCAGCTCCGCCCCGCGCAACTGCAAGAAGGCACTCAATGAGGACGGAGTCTGGCCAGTACTTCGCCCGTCCCGCTCCGTCATAGCCCAGGTACACTCCCGAGGCGGCGAGCTCGAGGTGGAGCTCCGGGTCGGGGTTGCGGTCGACGTGGGCGAGCGCGAGTCGGTGGCGAGGGACGCCTTCCTCCTCGAGGAGCGCCGCGACCTCGAAGCCCGCCGTCCCCTGCTCGAGATGGCAAACGACCGGCGCGCCGGTTCGTCGGTGCGCAGCGCCCGCCGCCGCCAACACGTTGCGCTCGAACGTCGATATGTGCCAGTAGCCAATGCCGACCTTGATGACACCGGCACGCACATCGGTCGCCGGTGTCGGATTCGACGATCGGTCATCGGCGTTCATGCCCTCCATGAGGTCACGAACGAAACGCTCCGCCAGGTCGTCGGCGGTCATCTCGCGAAGCCAATGCCCGTCCGGGTAATGCGCCTCTTGATGCACGCCTGTGCTCGCGACGATCGTCATGCCTGACCCCATGGCGATGTCTCGCAGGCCCTCCGGACGCCTGCCGAGGCCGATGGGCGTTAGCTCGACGAGAGCATCGATTCCGGCCGAGCGGAGCGCGGTCGCTTCGTGAGTGGAGCGGGCCACTTCATCCAGCTCGTCGCCACGCATCAGAGGACTACTCTGGAGCAGGTGCTCGTGGTAGTCGGTGCGCCCGAGCGATCCAGCGGGTATGTCGCCCGTCACGGTCCGGACGACTGATGCCGTCACAGGCGTTCGGCCTTTGCGATCACCGACAGCCGCCTGAGCATCGCCCTGTCGATCCGGATTCCGAAGACCTCTCCGATCACCTCGCTCCACCCATGGACGAAGTAGCGCCAGCCATCCTCCACCGCCTCGAGCTGCGCACGCTGCCTCGAAGCCTGCTCGAGGAACCGAAGCTTGCCGCGATAGTTGAGCTCCCACGCGATGCCACCCTCGGGGAACCGTGCGGTGTCGGTGAGCGGTGAGCCCGGACGGTCCTTTCCCATGCCGGTGGCGTTGATGACGAGCGATCCGCCAGGCAGCGCGGCCATGCGTCGATCGTTCTTCTCCGGGACCTCGTTGCAGACGAGCTCGACGCGATCGGCGACGCCGAGCGACTCGAAGACCGATCGGCAGGCGTCAAGCCTAGGCGCTGTCCGGTTCACGAGCGCCACGTATCGAGGGCGGTCCGCCGCGGGTCGCTCCGCAAGAAGATGGACGGCGATCGCTAGGCCTGCGCCGCCCGCCCCGAAGCACAGAACCTCTGCGCCTGACGCAAAGTGCCCGGGAGGCACGAACGCCTCGAGCGCTCGTCCGCCGGTGATCACATCCTTCGCCTGCCCGATGAATCGTCCGTCGCGTTTCGAGATGCACGACACCTCGCCGAGAAGTCGCGCGTGCTCGTCAAGCTCATCGAAGAGATCGCTTGCCGCGTCGAGGATGCGGACCTTGTGCGTGGTGACGAGCGCACCGCGTACGCAGGTGTCGTCGCGAAGATCGGCGATCACCACCCGGTAGGCTGCCGGATCGGTGTCGAGCGCCAAGTCGATGGGCTCGAGCACCGTACCGGTGATGCCAAGGGCGCTGGCCCACTGCGGGAAGAGACGGTTGATCGAGCTGCGCGTCGCGGTCACGCCGACGAAGGCGAGGGTGTCGGCAGTCCGCGTCACGCCGGGGCTCCTGCGGTGACCGGATGCTCCGGAGCCTCGCCGCGCACGAGGACCCGCACGCACTCACGTGCGGCACTCATCCCCATTCGGTCGACGGCCTGAACACTCTGCCCTGCGATATGCGGCGTGAAAATGACATTCGGCGCGTCGAGGAGCGGGCTCCGGCCACGTTCTTCCGTGCTGAGGACGTCGGTCGCCAGAGCGCCGAGCCGGCCCGTGCGCAGCAGCTCCGCGACGACGGCCTCGTCGATGAGCGCCGCGCGCGCCGTGTTCACGAGGATGGCGCCGGGTCTCATGGCCGTGAGCAGCGTGCCGTCGATGAGGGGCCTGGGCGTCGCGGGGGCGTGGAGCGTGATGATGTCGGCCACACGGACCAGCTCCGCGAGCGAAACGAGCGGGATGTCGACGTCAACGACATATGGATCGTGCGCCACCACTCGCGACCCGAAGCCGTTGAGACGCCGGTGGACGGCCCGACCGATCCGGCCGTAGCCGACGATCCCGACCGTGCACTCACCGAGCTCGCGCCCCACCCTGCCGGACCAATGGCCCGCCCGCACCGCTCGGTCACCCTCGACGATGCCGCGCAGGGCGGCAAGTGCGAGGCCGATAGTCAAGTCGGCGACGGCCTCGGCGTTCGCGCCGGGGGTGTTGGTGACGATCACGCCTCGGCGACGAGCGGCGTCGAGGTCGACGCTGTCGACGCCGACCCCGTAGCGGGCCACGATCCTCAGCATCGGCGCTGCGTGGAGATGCTCCGCGCCGATCGGAGCGGTGCCGGCGATCCATCCCTCGGCGCGGGCAAGGTGCGGCAGGAGCGCGGCCAGCTCATGGCCCGGATCGCCGCGGACGACGCTCAGGCCCTCGGCGCGAAGCAGAGCCTCTGGATCCTTGTCGCCGCCGCCGAAAGACCGCGTCGTGACGAGGACGGTCCGATCCTCATCCACGCGGCACCTTGTCGATGATGGCACGAAGTCCCGTCGCGCGACGAGCGAGCTCCCGAGCGTCGCCGGCAGCCACCGCGTCGGGAGGGCACAGTGGGCCCCCCACGTTCACCGCTACGGCGCCGGCTTCGAGATACGCGGCGATGTTCGAAGCGTCGACGCCGCCCGAGGGCATGAGCGGCACGTGGGGCATGGGTGCCGCCACCGCGCGCACGTAGGCGGGACCGCCGAGGGAAGCAGGAAAGAGCTTGACAGGGCCGCCCGTGAGTCGATAGGCGGCCAGGAGCTCGGACGGCGTCTGACCGGCGAGGATGACCGGGACAGCGGCACCCGCAGACGCCACCTCCGGCACCAAGGCCGGGCAGACGAGGAACTGCGCGCCGGCCTCGATCGCGAGGCGAGCCGATCCAGCGTCGAGGACTGACCCCGCGCCCACGACGACGTCTCCGAGCGCTCGCGCCTGCTCGATCGCCTCCAGTGCGTTCTCTCCGGTCAGCGTGAACTCGACGAGACCGACACCGCCCTGAGCGAGAGCGCCCGCGATGACGCGACCATCAGCGTAGTGAGGAGCGCGAACGACAGCGACGATGCGGTCGGCCTGCAGCCGCTCGCCGAACGGCGTGGACCACACGTCCACCCCAGGGCCCGACCCGCGGCGGTCGACCCGTATCGGCGAACGATCTCCCCCCGGCAACGGAACCACGGTCGGCTGGAATAGGAGCGTCGGCTCGCCAGGGATCATCTCCACCTCGAAGCGCGTCCGATCGGCCCGATGCCACGCCTCAAACCACTCGAGCGGCGCCCCGTCCTGTGTTCGGCCCGCACTTCGCAGGAGCAGGAGTGGCGTGCCCTCGGCGACCTCCAAGTGGTGGGCGACCTCGCCCTCGGCGGGGACGGCCTCCACGGTGCGCTCGCCGGAATGGACTCGCAGGCCAAACGCGCTCCGAAGGTGCGCATAGAGCGATTGATCCGTGAGGTCGAAAGTCTCGAGGCCCGGGCACCGCTCGCGCGGCAGGTAGGTAACCACGTACGCGAGCACGCGGCCAGCGACCGAGCGTACCCGTTCGATGCGGATCGCATGGGTGACGCCCAGGAACTCCCCCACCTCGAGCGGTACCTCGGTGATCCCCTGGCGCAGGACACGGGTGCTGACCTCGAGCCCCATACGCGTCACGTCATCGTAGAAACCGGTGGCGCGCTGGACGAAGCGCTCGGAGAGCTTCTTTTCGGCGACGAAGCTGCCGCGACCGCGGACGGTGCGGATGAAGCCAGCGTGCGCGAGGTTGCGGAGCGTCTGGCGCGTCACGCTGCGCGATACCTCGTACGTGGCGCAGATCTCCTTCTCCGACGGGAGGAGATCGCCGGGTCGATACAGCCCTGCGTCGATCTCGGCGCGAATGATCTGCTCGAGCTGGTGATAGAGCGGCGTCGGCGCGGTGCGGTCGATCTGCCGCAATCGTCCGGGTGATCGCGCCTGATCAGCCATCCGAATCACCGTCGCTTCGAACAGCCATGTCGGGGGTCATGCCGTCGGGGACGATCGCCACCGCCAGGAGCGTGTCCTCCTCGATGTCGTGCCAGTCATGCAACGTGCCGGGATGGAAGACGTAGGTCTCGGGGCCCACATAGTCGAGGGCGCGCCCGGTGGGAAGCCCCAGCTTGCCGCGCCCGCGAACGATGTGACAAAAGGCGAGCTTGGGACTGGAGTGCATGACGTAGCCGCCGCCGGCGGCGATCTCGACCAGCTGAAGCTCGACTTCGCCGCGATCCTCGATGCGGTAGACGCCCACCCCGTGGAGCGGTTGCCCGTCGAGGTGCGGCACCGGATCCAATTCCGGTGCCGCACGGACGTTGGCGCTGACCTCGCCGGTGACGATGTCGAAAACCGTGACTCGCATGACGTTCAGCTCCGTTCCTCGACCGATGCGCCCCGCGGTGCGTCTACCATCGCGCGGAAGACCGGCGTGAGCGCCTCGCCCAGTGCCCGGTAAGCGCCGCGTAGCCGGTCATAGATTGCGTGGCGTTCGGCATCAGGCCGCACAGCCGGGCCGGCTCTCTGCCACGAGTCTGCCGCCGAAGCCACATCGCGCACGTGCCCGGTGGCGGCGGCCGCGATGATCGCGTCGCCCAGGACGCCGCACTCCTGCGTCACGACCGGAATCCAGTCGATGCCCAGCACGTCCGCCTTGATCTGGTTCCACAACGCACTCGCCGCACCGCCACCGATCGCCCGCGTCTCGCGGAGGTCGCCGCTGCCCGCCTCAGCCGCCAGCCGTGCCCACCCGGCGTACTCGAAGGCGATCCCCTCGAGCAGTGACCGGAAGAGATGGCCCCGGGTGTGTCTCGACGTGAGGCCCACCCAGCTGCCGCGAGCATGAGGCTGCGGCGGCAGCACCCGCCCCTGAAAGTGCGGGAACCAGAGCAGGCCCTCGCTCCCCGGAGGGACGCTCGCGGCCAGCGCATCGAGGGTTGCGTAGGCGTCCGGATCGGAGGCAAGGTCCGACGCGATCTCGTCGCGAAACCAGCGCAGGGCGAGTCCGCCGCCGTTAATGAACGCGAGGTTGACGAATGTGCCCGGCGCGACCCCCCGCGTAGCCATCAGCGTATGCGCCGCGGTATCGGGGCGGAAGCCGTCGACGCAGATGCCGAACACACTGGCCGTTCCGGCCGCGTCGAAGGCCTGTCCGGGACGGACGACCGCCGCCCCCAGCGCCGAAGCCGCCGTATCTCCGGCGCCGGCCGCGATCGGCGTGCCGCGCGGCAGGCCGCTCGCGGAGCTCGCCTCGGCGGTCACCTCCCCGATGACGTCGACCGGTTCGACGAGACGGGGCAACCGCGCCGGATCGACCTCGAAGAGCGCGATCAGCTCATCTGACCACCGACCGCTGGCGGTGTCGGCGAGGTTGGTGAAGTGGAGGTACGTCCGATCCATGAAGGCATCGGCGACCTGGAGGCCGGCCAGACGGGCGGCCACGAACGAGCCGATCGGAACGAAGCGCTCGATCTGCGCGTACGCGTCGGGGCGCTCGTGCCGCCACCACAGCATCTTCGGACCGTGCGAGTAGGTCGGCGGGCAGCCGGACAGCTCCACAACCCGCCCTGCCCACTCCGCCATCCGGTCGATGTACGGCTCGCACCGGGTATCCAGCCAGGAGTCGTAGTGCGTGACGGGCTCGAAGCCGGTGCCGATCGTCCCGATGCCCGACATCTGGCCACTGAACGCGATGCCGGCGATCTCCCCGCGCTCCCCCGACTCATCCAGCGCGCGGCGGATCACCCGGTGGGCAGACGCCTCGATCTCAAGCGGATCCTGCTCGACCCAACCGGCTCGCGGTCGATGCAGAGAAACCTCCTCGAGCGCCGCACCCAGGATCGTTCCGTCATCCCCGACCACCGCGGCCTTACTCCCCATCGTTCCGAGGTCGCATCCGACGAAGACTGGCATGGCTGCACCTCAGCGCCGATGTCCGGGGTGCTGCTTGACCAGCGGAGCCCCGTCATCGCCCACGATCACGCGCACCGGGAACCCGTGCTCCGCCACCGTCGCGTAGTCGTGGCCCGCATCTCCGACATAGACCGCGAAGAACGCGAGCGGCTCATCGCCGAGGTTGACGCTCCGGTGCGCCCAGCCGCCGGGCACGTAGGACAGGCTCCCTTTGTGGATCGGCTCGACCCGATGGCGTCCGTCCTCGGTGGCGAGAATGAGCAACCCCTCGCCCGCAAGGCCGAGGTAGACCTCCGATCGGTCCCGGTGCGCATGGAAGTGCCCCTTGGTCATGTGGTATTCACGGCCGATGCGGCCGGGCTCGATCACCGTCGTCGAGCATTGGAGTTCGCTGTTGGCCTCCGGAACCGGTACCGCGTAAACGCGATAGATGATTCGATCTGGCTCGGCACCAGAGTCGTCGAGGTAATAGCCGCGCAGATCCGCGACGCGTCGGTCCTCGACGACCGCGTCCGCGGCGATCGCGCCGGATAGCAGGTCGACCGATCTCGTGAACGGCTCCATGTTCGGGATCATGCGGCCTCCCTCCTGAGACGAACGACGGTGCGAAGTGCGGCGCCGACGCCCGGTGTCGCGACAGCGGCCGGGAGACCCTCCAGGTCGATCTCCGTCCTCGGCAGCCGCGCGAGGTCGATGACGCCGGAGCGAACCAGTTCGAGAGCATCGCGATAGTCGACAAGACCCGAGCCGGTGCTGCCGACGAGGTCGAGATGTCGGTAGTGGATGATGTTCGCATCCACCGGCGCGCCGTCAGGGCTGCCGGCAAACGCGTGCACCCGTCCCCCCTCCGCCACGTGCGCCAGCGCCCACGCGAGCGACTCGGCACCGGGTGCTGTGACGACGACGACGTCCGGCGGCATGTCCATGACGCTCGCGTCGTCGGATGCCTCGATGACGCCGGTCGCACCGAGCTCCTGGGCCTGGCGCCGTCGCTGGGGGCTGCGCTGGCGAACGAAGACGCGCAGGCCGCGCGCCTGGAGCGCCCACATCGCGAAGATCCCCATCGCCCCGCCACCGACGACGACGGCGGATTCCCCTGCCGCGGCCCGCAGGCGAGTCGCGGCGTGCAGCGTGCAGGCGAGCGGCTCGAGCAGCGGCACGAGCTCCGCAGGCACGCCATCGACGGGTATCACGTGCGCCGCAGGCACGACGACCTTGTCGGCGAACCCGCCGTCCCGGTCGATTCCAACCGAGCGGCGCTGCGCACACCGGTTCGTCTGACCTGCAGCGCACCATGGGCAGCGGCCGCAGCCCGTGTCCGGATGAACGCCAACGAGCGTGCCGTCACTCAGGCGGCCCGCGATTTCGTGGCCGGGGATCCGCCCGATAAGCTCTCCACCGCGCACGAGCCTGCGGTCGGTGCTGCACACTGCGGCGAACGCGACCTCGACGACAACCTCGTCGGCGGCAGGGGTGGGGTCAGGCAGCTCGACCACCTCAGCCGCGCCCGGGCCGACGATCCGGGCCGCCCTCACGACGCGACCTCGTCGATAGATACTGGTTGCCCGATCTGCATCGAGCGGTTCGCCGTGATTACGACGCGCAGCGCTTCCACTCCGTCCCGCGCGCACGTTCGCGGCTCTTCCTGGCCGAGGGCAGCGGCGATGAAGTGGCGATCCTCCTCACGATAGGCGTCGCTGAAGAGCGTGCGCCACGATCGGACGGCATCGGTGACAGCCGCGCCGCTTCGTACGAGCATGGCGGTCGCCTCGGTAGGCCCGCCGACCAGAATCGTGCCTTCCGTTCCGTAGACCTCGACGCGCGCGTCGTAGCCGTACTCCGACGAATAGGCGCCGTCGAGGTGGGCGACGGCACCCGCCGACAGCTCGATCGTGGCCGCCACAAGGTCCACGAAGCCCGGGTGGGAGGCCGCCAGGTCGGGACGCTTGGCGGCGCGACCGACGGCGTAGACGCGGGTCGCCTCCTGGCCCGAGAGCCAGCGGATGCAGTCGATGTCGTGTGAGTTCACCTCGGCGATGAGTCCGCCGGAGCGCTCCGGGTCCCACGCCCATTCGGGCGGGAGGCCAGGTCCGCGGCCGGTCGAGCGCACGTACAGGGGTTCACCGATGTCTCCCGCCGCGATGCGCTCGGCGACGCGCCGGAAGCGGGCATCGAAGCGCCGCATGAAGCCCATGAGGAAGGTCCGGCCGGAGCGCTCTGCCGCGTCGGCCATCGCCACCGCATCCTGCAGCGTCGAGGCAATGGGCTTCTCGCACAGGACGTGCTTTCCCGCCTCGAGTGCTGCGAGCGCGACATCGTGGTGTGCGAACGTGGGGCTGGCGATGACAACCGCGTCGATGGCATCGTGCGTAGCCGCCGCCAGTGGGTCGGCGAAGCTCAGATCGACGCCCAGCTCGGCGGCCGCCGCCGCTCGCCGTTCGGTATCCGGATCTGCGATCGCCAGCAGCCTCGCTTCTCGGATCCCCGCTGCGAAGTTTCGCCCATGGACGAGGCCGGCTCGGCCGGCTCCGATGAGGGCGACGCCAAGCTCGCTCATGTCGATTCCTGTGCGCCGACCCGGCGCCGCCACTGGTCGATCGCCACGACGATGATGATGATGAGCCCGGTCACGACGCGCTGCCAGAAGTCTGACAGGCCAAGGATGTTCAAGCCGTTGGCGAGAACTCCGATGATGAAGATGCCGATGACCGTGCCGCTCACCCGTCCATCGCCGCCGAACAGCGCCGTGCCACCTATGACCACCGCAGCGATCGTATCGAGCTCCATGAGGTTGGCCATGAGCGCGTTCGCCGACGCGAGCCGGCCGGCGAGCAAGATCCCGCCGACCGCCGCCAGCGTCGCCGAGATGACGTACACCCAGAACCTGGTGCGGTCGACATCGATGCCGGAGACCCGGGCCGCTTCGCGGTTGCCGCCCACGGCGATGATGGTGCGCCCGAGCTTCGTCCGGTTGAGGATGAACCAGCCGATGAGCACGCAAGCAGCGGCCACGACGATGATCAAGGGGAAGCCATAGACGTCGCCGGAGCCCAAGAGAGTCACCTCTGGCGGCATGCGGCGACCCTCGACGACCTGCGAGAAGTCCGGGACCGGCAGGCCGCCGGTCACGAGGAGCGCGATACCGCGGACCGCGGTGAGTGTCCCCAGCGTCGCGATGATGTCCGGGACCCCCCACTTGGTGATCACGAGACCGTTGAACGCGCCGACCAGGAAGCCCGAAGTGAGTCCCAGCCCGATGGCGACCGGCGCCGGGAGTCCTAGGTGCGCGTATGCCACTCCCATGACGCTGCCTGAAAGCGCTGCCACCGCCGCGACCGAGAGATCGATCCCGGCGCAAATGATGACGAGGGTCTGGCCGACGGCCAGGATGAGGACCACCGAGTACTGGCGAAGGATGTTGAGCAGGTTGCCGGTCCCAATGAATCCCGGTGCCGCTACGGCGAAGACGAGGATCAGCACGAGCAGGATGAAGATGGCGCCGCCCAGACCGCCCGATCCGAGCAGCACCTTCGCCGCACGCGCCTGGATGCGATCCGTGATGGGCCGGACGCCGGGATCAGGCACGTGCACCTCCTGCGAGGGTCATGATCTCGTCCTCGCTGGCGCTGGGTGGCAACTCAGCCACGATTCCGCCACCTGCCATGACCAGCACGCGATGACCGAGGGCACGCGCCTCGCGCAGCTCCGACGTCAGATACAGGATCGTCACCCCGGCGTCGGCGAGGCTTCGAATGATGCGGAAGACTTCTTCCTTGGCCCCCACGTCGACCCCGCGCACTGGATCGTCGAGGATGAGGAACTGGGCGCCCGAACAGAGACAGCGCGCGAGCAGGATCTTCTGCTGATTGCCACCTGACAGCGCCGAGACGGGCTGCTCGAGCGAAGGCGTGCGGATATCGAGCTCGCGGACATAGCGACTCCCGAGCTCGCGTTCCGTGGTGCGATCCAGTAGTCCTCGGCGCCCGAGGCGCGCAAGCGACGCCAGTGTGATGTTCTGGGAGACCGTCATCCGAGGAACCAAGCCGAACGTGCGATCCTCGCCAACGTACCCGACGCCGAGCGCGATCGCGTCAGCCGGCGATCGCAGCACGGCGTGCCTGCCGAACAGCTCGAGCGAGCCCTCGGTGCTGGGCTCGATACCGAAAAGCGTCCGCGCCAGACGCGAACGGCCCGCACCGACGAGGCCGAAGACGGCGGCGATTTCGCCGGCGCGCAGGTCCAGATCGAAAGGCTTGAGGCGAGGCGGGCGCGCGAGACCGCGCGCACGAACGACCGGCTGACCGTGGTCGGCCGGCCACCGACTGTCGGCGGTGCGCCGCTGGAGATCGAGCGCGGTGCCGACCATCAGCCGCGCGAGCTCGGCCTCGGACGCCCGCGGGGTGGCCAGCGACCCCACCAGCTTGCCATCGCGGAGGACCGTGACCCGATTCGAGATCTCGAGAACCTCCGGAAGACGATGGCTGACATAAATCACGGCGACGTTCTGGGCCGTGAGGTCACGCACGACCTGAAAGAGCCTGTGCGACTCGCGGTCCGACAGGGCGGAGGTGGGTTCATCGAGGAGAAGGACCTTCACCTCGCGAGAGAGCGCCTTGGCGATCTCAACGAGCTGGCGCTCGGCCATCCCGAGGTGGCGCACGCGACGCTCGGGCGCTACGTCTACGCCGACGCGCGCTAGGTACTCGCGCGCTCGCCCGATGGTTCGGCTGACATCGACACCGCCGAATCGGCGCTCCTCCCATTGGCCGAGCATCACGTTCTCTCCCACGGACATCGTGGGCACGAGGCTCAGCTCCTGGAACACAATCCCGATCCCGTGCCTGCGCGCGACCGCGGGGGACCCGAGCGGTATCTCGCGACCATCGATGCGCATCGACCCGGCGTCGGGGCGGACGGCGCCCGCCACGACCTTCATCAACGTCGACTTGCCGGCTCCGTTCTCCCCGAGCAGGGCATGAACCTCGCCGGCGTCGACATCTAGGTCGACGCCGGCGAGGGCTACCGTTCCCGGGTACGCCTTCGAGATTTCGCGAAGCTCAAGGACAGACACTCGATCGCGTCAGCGCTCGCAGTTGGCCCGGATGTCGTCCCAGTCAATCTCCGGCAGCAGCGGTTCCGGATAGAACTGGTCGGCATTCGCCTCCCACACCGTTCGTGGGCGGATGTCCTCGAACTGCGGTACGTCGAGGCCGCATGCCAGACGCACCGCGAAGGCCGTGCCGAACCATCCCCACTCGGGGAACCCATGGTGCGTTTCCGCGATCAGGCGCCCGGCACGGATGGCGTCGGTCGACTCCGGGGTCACGTCATTGGTGAAGATCGACACTTTGCCGGCTTCCGGCGGCGTCGATCCGCCGCTCGCGTCGAGACGACCCTGGCGCTCCGCGGTGAGCATTGCGCCAAGGCCCATTTCGTTCGACGCGGCCCAGATAAAGTCGAGCGCATCCGGTCCGAATCGCGACAGGAAGTCCTCCGCCGCCGCAATTCCCTTCTCTCGATTCCAGTCCGCGGCGATCGGCTCGGCGAGGATTTGGACGCCCTCGGCCATTCCGACGACAGTGTTGAACCCGTCTACTCGGGTCTGCGAGAAGAAGGTGCCGGCGATGCCTTCAATGATGACGCCACGCGCCTCGATGCCCGAGAGATCGACCCCCTCATAGATCGACTCCCACCACTCAAGATCGAGATACTGGTCATCGGCGACCTCGATCTGCTCACCGGCTCCGAGCACCCCAGGCCCGCCGAAGTAGTCGAGCACCGCGTAGCCAGAGACCATTGCCGCTTCGGTGTTGTCGAACCCGACATACGACGCGATCTCCACTCCCTCCTGCTCCTCGAGCAGGTTGACCATGATCACCGGGATGCCGGCATCATTCGCCTGCTGGATGGCAGGCTTGATGGCCTCTGTATCGGCCGGCGAGATGGCGATGACATCGACACCTTGCGTGATGAAATCCTCGACGATGGCGAGCTGGTCGGCGAAGTCCACGTGGGTGGCAGGCGAGCGCGAGATCACCTCGACCTCGATGCCGTGCTCACCCGCTTGGGCGGCAGCCAGCTCGAAGAAATCCGTCGCCGTCTGGAAGACACCCGTGATGTCAGGCGGCGTCCAGCCGATCACGATCTTCTCGACGCCCTCGCTCGCCCCCGGGGTCGCGTCGCCGGTGGCCGGGGCAGACTGGCCGGGGGTGCAGGCGGCGAGCACGAGCGCGACCATCAGCAGCACGGCACCCGTCGCGCTGCGGTCCGACTTGATGTACATCCTTTGTCCTCCTCCATTCACGTGGCGGTGAAGCCGCCATCGATGACCAGTTCCGAGCCGGTCATGAACTCCAACTCCGGGCTCGCCACGAGCGCGATGGCAGTGGCGATCTCTTCGACGGTTCCCAGCCGCCGTGCAGGTCGACTGAGCGCAAGGCTGCGCTCGTGCGCTTCGGGATCGGGGGCCGACCGGATCGCCTCGCGCACGAGGGGGGTCATGGTCGCCCCTGGGCACACGGAAACCGCGCGGATTCCCTGTGTTGCGTGGTCCACGGCGATGCTGCGGGTGAGCATCAGCATGCCCGCCTTCGATACGTTGTACGCGACCTGGCGGGGGATCGCGGCGAGAGCAGCTTCGCTCGCCACGTTGACGATCACGCCGCCCCCCGTGCGGGCCATCACCGGGATGGCCGCCCGGCAGAGCAGGAATACCGCTCGCAGGTTCACGCCGAGAATTGCGTCCCAGTCCTCCGGCCTGGTTTCGACGGTGTCCGCGAGCGTATGTATGCCGGCGTCGTTAACGAGGCCATCGAGACGTTGATGGCGCCGGACAACCTCCGCGACGAGGTGCTCCGGCTCATCAGGCTTCGACAGGTCCGCTGCGATGAACTCGCCGTTGCCAACGGACGAGATCTCCGCCGCGACGGCATCGCCCCGCTCGGCGTCGCGACCCGATGCGATGACGTGCCATTCGCGGCGCGCAAGAGCCACGGCGGCCGCTCGGCCGATGCCACTCGTCGCGCCCGTCACGATGATGACCCTGGGTGGATCGGAGCTGTGCACGAGACGGCTTCTGTCCGTATGTCCGTACAGGTTGTTCTGACAAGTAACGCCGATAGGACTGGCGACTGTCAAGGGGTCCCTCGAGCGCTACCGTGTTGCGGGCGGGGCCCATCGGAGGATGTCCCATGCGGCTTCCAATGCCTGCGGGACGGTTTCGATCTCCGCGCGCGATTAGTTGAGGGCCGGGTCTGAGCACGAATCCGGGCTGGCCAGCTCGTCGGCGGCGCCCCGGCGCCACTTGATTCTGGATCAGGAGATCGAAGGTTCGAATCCTTCCGCCCCAGCCAACCCCCGGCCAGACGAACCTATCCGAGCGACGCTTCGAAGAGTTCCCACTGACCCGGGATCCCTCGCAGCCCGACGGAACCAAGCGCTTTGAACGCGAGATCCGTGCCAGTCGCGAGATCACGGACGGTTCGGGTCACGACGACGGCTCCGGCGTCGGCTTCCGAGAGGGCCCGCGCAGCGATGTGC
>Ga0184612_10000860_pt1 | contig 14461 bp, 12 predicted proteins | sample PLM3_60_coex_FD_133163 | JGI IMG/M metagenome (GOLD analysis project Ga0184612, IMG submission 133163) | Groundwater sediment microbial communities from an aquifer in East River, Colorado, USA - PLM3_60_coex | ecosystem: Environmental > Terrestrial > Soil > Riparian zone | place: USA: East... | reverse complement strand
TTCAGCATTCAGCACTCAGCATTCAGCATTGTCTACGTCCTGTCCGCAATCATCAGCATCCACAGCAGCGGCAGGTAGATGATCGATCCGAAGAAGAGCCGCCGCGCATCGGGGATGCTGCGGGTCACGCTGAATTTGAGCGCCAGCCCGATGAAGAGCAGGGTGAGCAGGAGGGCGCCGGCAAAGTAGATCGGGCCCGTCATGCCGACGAGGGTCGGGGCGAGGCTGAGCGGCAGCAGCGCGAGCGAGTAGATGACCGCCTGGCGCGCCGTGCTGCGGCCGTCGGGCTCGATGACGGGCAGCATGGGAAACCCCGCCCGGGCGTAGTCTTCTCGATAGATCCATGCGATTGCCAGGAAGTGCGGCAGCTGCCACAGAAAGACGATGCCGAAGAGGACCCACGCGCCCTGCGACAGCTCGTCGAGCGCCGCGGCCCAGCCGATGACGGGCGGCAGCGCTCCGGGGATCGCGCCGATGACCGTCGAGAACGACGAGTACCGCTTGAGTGGCGTATAGACAACCGCGTACGACGCCATCGTCACGAACGCTACCGTCGCGCTCAGCAGGTTCGCTCCGAGCGCGAGGATCGCCAGCCCGGCGATCGTCAGGACCGATCCAAAGACCCACGCGTCCCGTGTCGCGAGGCGGCCGTCCGGCATGGGCCGCAGCCGCGTGCGCTGCATCAGCGCGTCAGGCTGGCGTTCGATGATCTGGTTGAACGCGGATGCGCCTCCGGCGACGAGGCCGGTCCCGGCAATCATGCACAGCAGCCGCCACACGTCGTGGGTGTCTCCGTTCGCCATGACGTAGCCGGCGACGGCCGACACGACCACGAGCAGGTTCAGGCGCGGCTTGGCGAGTGCGACGAGATCCGTCGTGCGGGTGTACGCGGTGGGAACTCGTACGACTTCCACGTTGGATTTCACAGATGAACTCTAATGCAACACCGAGCTGGTTCGAGGCTTACTCGTCAGCTTTTCTTGATGCTCGCGGGGCCCCACCAATCCCACTGCGCTTGGGTCCCCACCGCCAAGCGCGGCCGTTCGCGCGTCGCGCTCACGGCGGCTCAAGGCTGTCGCTCGCTCTCGCGCGGCGACTTCGCGCCGCGCTCGGGCCGCAGGCGCTGCTGTCACTTCACTGAAACCACACCGGTAGCTCCGCAGCGTCAGCACCAGCGACGTCGCGAGGACCAGCGCGCCGTTGACGACGTGCGCGGTGTTGATGATCGGTTGCAGGCCGGACCAGATGACGAAAGCGCCGAGCGTGACCTGCGTCATCACGAGCAGCGCGAGCAGCGTCGCCGGGCGGACGAGCTCGCGGCGCGTGCGGTGATGGAACCAGACGTGCCCCGCGGTCGCCAGGATCGCGGCCGTGACGAGGATGGCGCCCACCCGATGCGCAAAATGCACCGCGACACCTGCGTTCCAGAACGGCGGCACCAGATGCCCGAACGCGAACGGAAAGTCCGGGATGGCCATCCCCGCCTCGATATGCCTCATCGTCGCGCCGAGGATGATCTGGAAGTAGACCATCGCCGTCGTGGCCACTGCGACACAACGCAGGGTCGGGTCGTCTACAGCCGTCTGCGCCTTCGTCCATCCGGGCGACGTGACGAGCGCGAGGCTGATCGTGAGACAGAAGAACAGCTGTGCCAGGCCGGCGTGGCCGATGGACACCGGCGCCGGCAGCAGGAGCAGCACCGTAATGCCGCCGAGCAGCCCCTGCAGGATGACCGCACCGAGCGCGGTGACGCCGAGCCAGCGAACCCATCTCCGCGGATCGGCCTTCCAGGTCCAGACCGCCAGGATGATCGTCAGGAAGCCGACCGTGCTGGCGATCATCCGGTGACCGTGCTCGTAAAAGATGCCCCCGACCATCTTCTCGAGCGGGAACGAGAACATGAACTGGCCGTACGTATTCGGCCAGTCCGGCACCGCGAGCCCGGAATCCGTGCTCGTGACCATGCCGCCCGCCGCGATCAGCAGCACCGTCGAAGCGACGACGAACTTGATGAATCGATGAAGGGTGATCACGGAGCTGTCACCTTGAAACTAAAGCTGATGTTCTTCGTCTCTTTAGCCGCGAGAGTGACGCTCTGCGCTTGCGTGCCGAGCTTCTCGTGCCACGCTTCGATCGTGTAGGTACCCGCCGGGAGGTTCTTCAGCTCGAAGGTGCCACCGCTGGCCGTCACCGCAAAGTACGGGTGACTCAGCACCCCTGCGTAAGCAGTCATCCAGCTGTGCACGTCGCACTTGATGCGGACCATGACCTCGGGCGCCGTGAATACCTTCGCGTTCTTCATGCCCTGGATGGCCTGTGCCAGGTTGAAGCTCTGGTTGACGTGGGCCATGGCGTTCACGTTGTGCAGCGTCGGGTCGCTGTTGACAATCTCGAGCGATTGGCCGGTTCGCACGCCAAACACGTGCGGTGAGTAGTTGCAGCCCTTCTGATCGAGCGTGACGGGCGTCGCAGGCGCATCGAAGTAGTAGTTGCCGAGCCCGTCCTTCACGTAGACGAAGACGTTGTCGAGTCCGCCGTTGTTCACGAGGAACGTGTCGAGCTTCAAACCGTTCGGATTTTGGCGCACGCAGGCGGGGTCGCTCTCCAGATTGATCGGAGCGTTCTCGGGCACCGCGCCTTCGTAGGTGACGCGTCCGCCGACAATGCCCGCGACCGACTCGTCGACTCGCTTTGCATCGGGCGGCGGCGTCTTCATTGCCACCGTCGAGGGCTCGCCGCCCCCACATCCCCAGGAGAACAACGCGGCCAGTGACAGCGCCAGACCGAGCCGTAACTTGCTCAACTGCATAACCTTAACTCAATATCACACCGGGCCCCGCAACAACAAAAATCCGCGAGATCCGCGTCCCGTGAGCCCGTGATCCGCGAAATCCGCGTCCCGTGAGCCGTGATCCGCGAAATCCGCGTCCCGTGAATCCGTGATCCGTGAAATCCGCGTCCCGTGAGTCCGTGATCCGTGTTCACGTGGCGCCCGACCCGCGCAGCTTGCGCAGGATTCGATCCTCGATCCAGTGCGAGTCCCACCACTCGACAGGGTTCACCATGTGTCCGTTGACGAGCATCGTGAAGTGCAGGTGATCGCCACCGGCGAGCCCGGTCATCCCGCTGCGGCCGAGGGCTTGCTCCTTTTCGACGTCCTGTCCCGCCTTTACTTCGATCGACGACAGGTGTGCGTAGAGCGACTGCACGCCCATCCCGTGGTCGACGATGACGCAGTTGCCGTAGATCCCCAGCTCGTCGGCGAAGAGCACCTTGCCACGATTGGCCGCGACGATGGGGTTGCCCGCAAGCGACGCGAGATCGAATCCGAGGTGGACCTGTCGGTCGACTTCTTTCCCATTGAAGGTATATGTGCGATGGTCGGCAAACGCCGACTCGACCGCGCTGTTGGTGAAGGGATGAAACACGACGCCGCGCCACAGCATTTCGGGCGCCGTCTGCTTCGCGAAGCTGGCGATCTTCTCGGCGTTCTTCCGCCGGAGGTCACCATTGATTGCGAGGAATTTCGCGAGGGTGTCGCCCTCGGGCTTGATGTCGGTCGTGCCCTCGAGGATCGCCGGCACGACCCGATCGAGGAACTTCGCCTCGAGTGGAATCCGGCTCTTCTTGAACGGCTTCGGGAACGTGCGGTGGTCGAAGTCCGCGCGTGCAGTGTTGCCGGCCGGATCGCGCGCGTAGACGCGCATCGGCGTGTTGAGGTCCTGATCATAGAGCAGCGCGAAGAACGCGACGCGGACCGCGGGGTCGGTGATCTTGACGCCGTCGACGGTCGCACCCGATGCCGGATACCCGGGGTACTCGACGTCGCCGACGACGACACCCGACTGGACGTCATCTGGCGTGGCCCGGTAGACGACGAACTCCGTGCCGCCGTGGTTCACGTAGTGGTGCGTCGAGATGACGGACACGCGCGGCCGTTCGAGCCGCACCTGAACGTCGTGGCCCACCGTCGATTCGAGAGTCCGGATGCCACGCAGCACGGGTCGGCCCGCGGTTACGATGATACGAGCCGCGCCGGACTGCAGGTCGGGAACGGTCTGCTTGCCGATCTCGTGCGTGATGCGGACCTTGTCCGTTCCTTCCTGAGCGATCTGCGCCTTCCCCGGTTCCTCCAGACTGAAGAGCGTCGTCTGCTTGCCGTTCTGTTCGAACACGACGCGAATCGGCTTCATCGTGGGCGCGTCCGGCACGGTGATGCTGATCTGGAGCGGGCTTGCCGTGCCGACGAATTTCTCAGGTTTTTCGATGGCGATGGACGGCGGGGTCATCCGGCCCGCGACGACCCAGGCGCCGCCCGCGGCAAGGAGGAGGATGAGGACGAGTCCGACGAGGTACTTCATCAGGTGATCATAGTCGGTTCAAGGGGTTCACAGGGTTCAGGGGGTTCACAAGGTTCAGGGGGTTCACAAGGTTCAGGGGGTTCACGAGGTTCCGGGGGTTCAAGCCCATGAACCGATTATGCTAGAATCACAAGTTCGGGCCGGTATCGTCTAGGGGTCAGGACACGTGGTTCTCAGCCACGGGACCGGGGTTCGAATCCCCGTACCGGTACCATCAGTTCCTTAAGCAAAACTCGCGGTCGCCTCCTCGGTGTCTTCCGAGCCTGGCAATCGCCTGGCAATCGGGCGGCTCTCGTCGAACGCCCGCGCCACGCGCTGCAGTCGCTCCACCGTCGTCTTGAGGTACTGGCTGGTCGTCGCCACGTTGGTGTGGCCGAGCCAATACGAGACGTCGTGGATGCCCGCTCCGGACTCCAGGAGGCGAGACCCGAACTCGCGACGGAGATCGTGGATGTTGAGGTCCGAGATCTTCGCGCGGCGGCAGGTGTTGTCCCACGCGTGCCTACCCGCTTGATCGGCTCGCCGGCCTCGTTGCCGAAGACGAAGTGCTCAGGACCGAAGTCCTGACCACTCGCGTCCTTCCTCCTCGAATCGAGCACCCCGCGCATCCGCGACATGATCGGCACCGCCCGCGTGCGGCGCAAAGGGCGGAGGCATTATTCAACATGGGAACTGACCGCGACTTTCGATGCCGTCAAACTCGATGGGGACGCCCCGAACAAGGGCTTGAGCTACGTGACGGCCATTCGTCACGCCGAGGATGCCCTCGTCCATTTCAGCTACGAGATCGCTCCCGACCTCGAACCGGGCACGACGTTCTACGCGCGTCAGTGCGGGCAGGGCGGCTTCATCCTCGGTTCCGTCTACCGATCGAACGGCTACGAGCACGAGAGCGGCACGCAGAAAGGGCACTACCAGCAATACCGCGACAAGCTCGCCGAACCCGCTGTCAACCACGCGAAGTACGCCGAGCCGCTGTGGGGTGCGGTGAGTCAGACGCTGCAGACGTTCAGGGATATGGTTCAAGGTGGCATCAACAGCCGGCGTGTGACGCTGATGAATGCCGCAGGAGTAGAGGCGTGCAATGCCGATTTCCGTTATGACGCCACTTGCACGCCGGGGAACCCAAACCAAGGGTTCCGAGGTAATGTTAACTATCCTCCGTACCAGCCGCCCTGCCAGTAAGAGTTGACTATGCGATGGTACATCGTAGTGTGCGTCCTCATGGGGGTCGGTGTTCAGACGGAGCGTGTGTTGGACCTGACTCCGAGGGGTGACGGTCCAGCTGGGGGCCCATCTACGATTCGTGAGGAGGTTGACTGCCGCGGCCGTGGAACCGGTCGGATTGGGCCAGCGCCAACTCTGAGTCTCACGATCGCCGGGCTCGACAGCTCAGAATACTCGATGGGCAGCCAGTTTGTTGCGGACCTCCGCGTGAAGAATGTCGGCAAGGCTCCTGTTGTGCTTCCTTCTGTCCTCTCGCACGACTTCGGTGGTGGATTCGGGTTGCCACCTCATGCGCTTGAGGCTACTCTCGTGATTGGGGGCATCGACGCACAGGGCCGCGAGCACACGCTGTCCGGCACCGTGCTGCGCGGCTCGCCGAGCCGGCTCGGGACCACCGAATCCCTCGACCCTGGAGAGAGCCTGACCATCCGCTTCCCCGGATGGATCGCCAACGTCGATGGGCCCAGCGCGCCGGTCACCGGCGAAGCCAAGCTCTTTGCGAGTTTGATACTGAGCGACAACGAGTGTCGAACTTGGCAGCGAGTGACCTCACAGCGCGTGGACATCCGGCTCCGAGGCAGGGAGTAGGGGAAGAGCGCCGCGCCCTGGCAATTCCCGGCAATCCGTCCGTAACGAGCGGCCGTTTCAAGCCACTCCTGATCAAGGTGCGAGCAATGAAGACAAGCCCCGATCGCATGTGATCACGATCGGGGCAAGGTTCTCAGCCACGGGACCGGGGTTCGAATCCCCGTACCGGTAAACCCTCTTCCGACTACAGAACCGTGACGTCGCGGCCGTGGAAGCTCGCGATCGATCGGCGCTTGCCACCAGACCACATCGCCAGACGGTCGGTCTCATTTAATAAACCGTCCTAGACGCACACGGCGGACGAGGCTCGAATCGATGGCCTTGGGCTTCGTGTTGGCATGACGACCGACGAACAATTCCGCATCCTCAAGCGCCTTGACCACGTTTGCTGGTTGCGCTGCTTGGCCGTTGAACGCAAAACAGTGCGGCTCGCCGGTAAATGACTTCACTTCCAAATCTTTGCCCGCAGCGCGCAGCTCAGGAATGAAAACCTCGTTGTTGAAGCGACCAAGCGTGGGTTCCTGATCGCTTTGGATGATCAACATCGGTGAACTGATCCGCTCGATCTTGGCTCGTGTCGACTTCTGGTATTCAAGTGTGTAGAAGCCCTTCGGATTCTCGCCGATTGGCCGCGCGTCAGCCGGCGTGTAGCGCGGGCCAGCCTTTGGGAAACGCGAGTTGAAAATTCCTGTGAAGATGATGCTGGCCGGTTCTTCAAGCACGACGGCGCGAACTTGCTTCGTTGCCGCCACAATTTCAAGATCCAAATTCCCGCCGCCACTGCAACCGTAAACTCCGATACTTTGGGAGTCGACGTAGGGAAGACGCGCAACGTGATCAAGAGCCGCGAGAGAGTCTTCGAGGGAAACCGGCGCTTGCGGGTCGTCGGCGCGACCGCGATATGTGATCGCCACGACAACGTAACCCGCAGCCAGGAATATCGAGGCCGCAGGCGCAGTCGCCAACGGCTTCAACATTTCCGCTGGCCGAGGGCCGAACCCGCCGTGGATCAGGATGATCGCAGGAAAAGGTCCCGCGCCGGGTGGCTTGCGCAAAAACCCGAGTCCGCGAGAGCCGTCACGCGCCACGGGGGCGACGGTTTCGATCGGGGAAGCATCCTCTGAAACTACAGGAAACATTTCCGATGCTTCGCCGGCAGGTTGCGCACTGGTGTGGACTGATGACGCAACAATCGCAGCGACGAGAGCGACGGACAGCGTTCTTGGAACTTTGCTGCTTGGCATACGATTCTCCACACCGCGCCGCCTGGACGGCATTGAGGACACATTCTGCGAATGCGAATTATGTGCGAATCCAGATGGGAAAGCTATGTGTTGCAGCGCCGAATGTTGGGAGCCCGTTAGGTTTTCATCATCGGAAAGGATGGGGCGGTGTGCTACGAATCGTACTCGCGCTACCGCATCTGAGAACGCAACCCAACCGATCTCCGACGCATCAAAAGGGCGATCTTTCCCGAGTTCCGTGGGGGCAGAGCTCAAGAGGAGGGTGAAGGCAGTCGCTCTGAGTTTCCGCACGTTCAGTTTGACACCGTCGCGGCTCAGGCGAACCTTTCTTGGAAGATGTCCCGAGATCAAGCAGCAGTCCCGAGGAACTTGACCGTCCAACCTTTCGCAAATCCCTGTACCGGTACCAGAAAACTTCGGGTTCGTCCCCGTGTGTCCACGGCCAGCGATGATTCCAGCCGGCCGGCGGATGTCGCAAGAGCCCCAGGATCGTCGCCTCATCGATCGCGGTGTCTAATCAAGTCGATGAGCACGTGCGCGTGCTGGGAGGAGTCATGTACCGAGTACCCAAGAGCACGCTGACGGCCGGCCTGGTGACCGCCTGCGTCATCGCCGGCGCCGCGGAACCGCCCGCCGCGATGCGTCGCGGCGCCCACAGCCAGCGGCAAACGATCGATCTGGCGCAGGCGCTCGACGCTAAAAGCTGCGGGTTCCCCGCCCACCGATGTTGTCTAGCCTCCTCGGTGTGGTCAATCGAGAGGTCACCAAAATCCAGGATCGGAACGGCGTACGCCTGTCGGCCGCGCCGGGTAACGGCCTGGCATGGGTGGAGGGGACTGATTTTCGGTCTGGCACGATCGAGGTGGACATCCGTGGCAAGGAGGTCATGCAGCAAAGCTTCGTCGGCGTTGCCTTCCATCGCAAGGACGACAACACCTACGAGGCCGCCTTTTTGAGGCCGTTCAACTTCCGCGCTCAGGATCCCATCCGCAAGCAGCACGCGGTCCAGTACATCACGCCGCCGGAATTCGATTGGCCGCGCCTTCGCAAAGAGTTCCCCGAGGAGTTCGAAAACCCCGTCGATGCCTCGATCGTACCCACCGATGGGTCAAGCTCCGCGTGGTCGTTGAAGGCAGCAAAGTTCAGATCTATGTGGGCACCGTCAAGGAGGTCACGCTCGAAGTGCGGAAGCTTGGCCAGCTCGATGGCGGCCAGGTCGGGCTGTGGGTGGGCAACGGCAGCGGTGGGGACTTCGCGAATCTCGCCGTCACGCCGACGAAATAACGATGTCGCGTTCACGCTTCAGCCTTCGCGCGAAGCACGTCGTCGATGGTCTTGCCGCGTAAGGTGACCTCGAGGGTCTCGGTTCAGGTGGGGATCAAGCTGCAATCCTTGAAATCTCACGTTCCAACCTTGCGCGTAACCCCGTACCGGTCTCTGGCTGGCGCTGCCGCGTGTACGGCGGGATGCACTTCCGGACCGCGTGCGTGCGCGGCAGCGCTCTTGGGGGTACGGTCGCCGGATACATTCTGCGGCACGCGATGCGTCCGCTGCACGGCGGTTGGGGCGATGACCGCGACGAGGATCAGCGATAGCAGGGCATTGCTGCTTTATCGCGCATTCGGCGTTCGGCAGCCGGGCAGGCGCTGAAGAGCATATCGGTACTAGCGAGCCAATAGCACTCGCAACAGCGCTTCGTACTGCGAGCCCGTCGGCGTGGGCCGGCTGGTGAAGAGCGTTGCGCTCAGGACTTCGCACTCGCCCACGTCGTCATCGGTTTCTCGAAGGACGCGGCGCATTGCCTCTGCAACCGGAGGGCCGACGTCCTTGACGCGCGCGATCGTCAGGTGAGGGGAGTACTGCCGTTTCTCCGGTTCGAAGCCAAGTGGCAACAAACGCGGACGCAGCTGATCGTGGACGGCGAGAAGCCCTTCGCGACCGGCCACAAGCCCGAGCCAGATCGCCCGCGGCGCGCCGGATTGCGGGAAGGCGCCGGCTCCTGCGACGCGCAGCGTGAACGAGCGTGCATCGAGCGGTTCCTTCAGCGAAGCGACCAGCGCCTCGACACGCGGCTCGCGCACATCGCCCAAGAACCAGATCGTGATGTGAAGGTTGGTGGGCATGACCCAGCGCACCTGCGCCCCCGTAGCGACGTGCGCGATGCGTTCCCGAACACGCGTCGCCGCCGCCGCAGCGCTGCTCTTGAGAGGGTCCGGAAGCTCGATGCCGATGAAGAGTCGCATAGCGTGACGAGGTGATCATGCCACGCGGTGAGTTCAGCGCTCGGCATCCCTGAGCTTGTTAAAGGGTCAGGGTCGCCCTGAGCCTGCTATTATCCGCGCGTGAATTGTCAATCCTGTGGTCGTGAGGTCATCCGGCTCGCGAGCTTCTGCGCATCGTGTGGCGCGGCGCTCGTCGACCCGGAGGCGCCGACGATTGCACCGGCGGCTTATTCGGTCGCCCGCAGCGTGACCATGCCGGCTGGCAGCGAACCATTCGATGGACGCTTCCACCCCGGCATGATGCTCGTCGAACGGTATCGGATTGCCGGACTGCTCGGCCGCGGAGGCATGGGTGAGGTCTACCGCGCCGACGACCTTGTCCTCGGCCAGCCGGTCGCGTTGAAGTTCCTGCCCGACGACGTCGCGACGAGCCCCGATCGGCTGGCGCGGTTCCTCGCCGAGGTGCGCGTCGCGCGGGAAGTCTCTCATCCGAACGTCTGCCGCGTCTACGACATCGGTGAGATCGACGGACATCCATTCCTGTCGATGGAGTACATCGACGGCGAGAACCTCGGCTCGCTCCTGCGTCGAATCGGACGGCTGTCGCACGACACCGCTCTCGACATGGCGCGCGGGCTCTGCGCGGGACTGGCCGCTGCTCATGAGAAGGGCGTCCTGCACCGCGACCTGAAACCAGCCAACGTGATGATCGACGGCCGCGGAAAGGCCAAGCTCCTGGACTTCGGGCTCGCGACGCTGGCCGACAGTGCGGCGACGGACGCGCTCGCGGGCACGCCCGCGTACATGGCGCCGGAGCTATTCGATCGGAAGGCTCCGTCGATCCAATCCGACATTTACGCCCTGGGGCTCGTGCTCTACGAGATGTTTGCAGGCAAGCCGGCGTTCCAGTCCGGATCCCTCACGGAACTGGCTCGCCTGCACCACGAATCCACGCCAACCAGTGTGTCGAAGATCGTGTCGGACGCAGATCAGGCGATCGATCGGGTCATCCATCGCTGTCTCGCCAAGGATCCGAACGAACGACCTCAATCGGCGATGGCGGTCGCCGCAGCGCTTCCGGGCGGCGATCCGCTGGCCGCCGCGCTCGCGGCAGGCGAAACGCCCTCGCCTGCGATGGTCGCGGCCGCGGGAGGCGTGGGTGCGCTGACGCCCGTGGTGGGTCTCGGGTGCCTGGCACTCGTGCTCGTGGGATTCGTGGTGATCGTGCTCCTGAGCGGTCGCACCCAGGCGATTCGCTACGCGCCCACCGACAAACCGCCGGCGGTGCTGGCCGATCTCGCGTCGGCGATCATCAGCCGGTTGGGGTACAGCGAGCGGCCGGGCGATACCGCATACGGGTTCACGAGCACTGACTACGTCACGTATCTGAGAGAGCACGACGAATCGGTGACGCGCTGGAACAATCTGCGACAGGGTCAGCCCCCCGGATTCACGTTCTGGTATCGCCAGAGTCCGCAGCACCTCACGACCGATCGATTCGCACTGAGTGGCCGTGTGACGCTGCAGGAGCCGCCACTGCGGAGCCCCGGGATGGTCGCCGTCATGCTCGATCTTCGCGGGCGGCTGCACCAACTGATGGCCGTAGCGCCGCGACTCGACGCATCGACGGACAGGAAGCCTGCCGAGTGGACCATCGTGTTCCGGGAGGCCGGTTTCGATCCAGCGCGGTTCACGGCCTCAACGCCGCGCTGGACGCCGCCGGTGTACGCCGACACGCGCGCCGCGTGGGACGGGGTCTATCCCGATCGACCCGATGTCGCGATCCACGTCGAAGCGGCCTCGGCTGGCGGCATGCCGGTGTTCTTCCAGATTTTCGAACCGTGGAGTCCTCAGACCCTCCTCACCCGCGCCACCGACGGCGCGCCCCCCGCAGCCATCTTCGGATTGACCATCGAGGTAGGGATTCTGATTGGTGCGTTTCTGCTGGTGCGGCGGAACATCCGCCTCGGGCGTGGAGATCGAGACGGCGCGTTTCGTCTCGGTCTCGTGATTTGTCTGGCGCGTCTGGCGGGCAGCCTCCTCGACGCCCACCTACGGCCCGACCTGATCGGCATGGCGCCGGTGCTGGCCCTGCTCGGAGCTCAGGGCGTGTTGATGGGTGCGCTCGCCTGGGTTTCCTATCTTGCGCTCGAACCCGATCTGCGCCGCCGTTCGCCACACATGTTGATCGCGTGGAGCCGCGTGCTCGCCGGCCGCTTCACCGACCCGCTGGTCGGCCGGGACGTGCTCATCGGCCTCCTCGCGGGCGCGGGAGCGCAGTTGCTGACGCAGCTCGGCTATCTGTCGCCGGCCTGGCTCGGCCAGGCACCGGACGTGACGATGCCCCTCGACGGCGGTCCTGTTGCGGGCCTCCGCCACCTGTTCTCGTTTCTGCTGAGAGCGCCGGTTCTGGCCGTCCTGCTGTCCACGGGCCTCGCGCTGCTGGTGTTTCTCCTGACGCTTGTCCTCCGCCGCCGGTGGCTGGTGGCCATCGTTTTTTGCACCATGCTCACTGTCGGCGAGGTGGCAAGCGACGGGCTCAACATCTCATTGGCCTTTTCGCTGCTGTACACCGTCGTCTTCCTGTTCGTGATGATGCGCGTCGGGCTGCTGTCAATCATCGTGGCGGTCCTGACCAGTATCCTGCTCGATCACGTGCCAATGACCTTCGACCCTGGCGTTTGGTACTCGGACTCCTCGTGGATCGTGCTTGCGGTCCTCACCGCGCTGGCGGTCTACGGCTTCCGCGTCGCGCTCGCGGGCCGGCCGGTCTTCGAGGGATTGATAAGAGAGTAGGGCGGGGCGTCTTTACCACGTCAGACAGCTCGATGCCGATGAAAAGTCTCATGGCGATTTCCTCACGAGATTTCAGCCTTTGCTCACGACTCGCGTCCGAGACCGAACGTATCCTCAGACATGAACCGCTCTATTGGCTGGACGAGCATGGCGGTCGGCGTGGCAACCGGACTCGTGATGGGGTTGTGGTCCTTCGATGGTCCGCTGCCTGTACCAGCCTGGCTGGGCGACTACGGTGACACGCCACGCCGCCTGGCGCGCCTCGGCCACATCGCGTTTCTGGGCCTTGGCATTCTCAATCTGCTCCTGACTCATGAGCTGCCCCGATCGACGCTTGGCGGGACGGGCAAGACTGTCGCCGCGACGTCGATGAACATCGGCAACGTCGGGCTGCCCCTGGGCCTCTTTGCCGCAGCCGCCTGGGCACCTGCCAAGTATGCGCTGGCGATACCTGCCACCGCCGTGTTCGTTGCGCTCACTCTCATGGCCTGGGGCGCGCGATCTTCTTCGGATCGCGCACGGGGGGTTGCACGATGACCCGCACGCTCCTGACTGTTTCGGACATTGCCCGAACAGGCGCAGAACGCTTCGGTACGGCCGCGGCGCTCGAAGACAGCGGCGGCGCGACTCGTCTGACCTATCGCGATCTCTGGGCCAGCGTGCAGGCAGGCGCCGGCGCGCTTCGAGCGCTGGGCCTGTCTCCGCGCGATCGCGTCCTGCTCTTCATGGACGGCTCTCCGGCGTGGATGACCACGTTTCTCTCGATCGTCCATGCGGACCTCGTCGCCGTGCCGATCCCCGGTGGTACCCCGGGGGAGCTCGCACGCCTGGCGGCGAGGTATGCCGGAGTGCGAGCCTGCGTGCACCATGCGTTCAATCGTGAGGCGGCCTCAGGACTCACCGACGTGCGCTGCCTGACTCCGACTGATCTCATCGCCACAGACGCGCCCTCGCTCTCCGGGACCAGCGCAACACCTGAGGCTACGGCCGTCCTGGTATTCACTTCCGGCAGCACATCGCGCCCACGCGCCGTGGCGCTCAGCCACGACAACCTGCTCGCCAATCTCCGATCCCTCACAGAGGTTCGAGCCGCAAAAGACGACGAGGCACTTCTCTCGATCCTGCCGCCGTCGCACGCCTTCGAGCTGGTGGCCGGTCAACTCGCCCCCCTCGCCGCCGGCGCACGCATCGTTTACAGCGGCACGCTGATGCCCAACCGCCTGGTCGAGTCGCTGCGTGAGCGCGCCATCACACGGGTCCTGTGCGTGCCTGCCCTGGCCGAAGTACTCGCACGCGAAGTCGTCGGCAGACTCGCCGACGACAGCATCGTCAAGCTCGACTGTCGTGACGTGACGAGCCGGGCACTCGTCGCGTCGTGTCGTGGTCTTGCGCCATCGAGGCAAGCGCAGGTTCGACGCGCGGTCCGGCGATACATCGGCCCCTCGCTGCGCAGTGTGGCGGTCGGCGGTGCGGCGCTCTCTCCAAGCTGGGTGGATCTGCTGCTCGCCGTGGGGATCGAGGTCGACCTCGGTTACGGACTGACGGAGGCGGGTCCGATCGTATCGGTGGGACTCGCGACCGAGTGCCCGATCGGTTCGGTCGGCCGGCCGCTCCCGAACGTGATGGTTCGTGTGGGCGAGGATGGCGAGATCCTCGTGCAAAGCTCCGGCGTGATGCAGGGCTATCTCAACGACGCGGCCGGTTCGGACGCGGCACTGCGCGACGGCTGGCTGCGAACAGGCGACTGCGGACGCCTCGACGACAATGGGTTTCTCTTCGTGACGGGCCGTCTCAAGGAAGCCATCGTGACAGCGAGTGGAGAGACGGTATACCCCGACGAAATCGAACCGTGCTACAGCTCCCCGCTCTTCGCCGAACATTGCATCGTGCCGGCGCGTGGAGCGGACGGCAACGACGTGCCCACGCTCGTCGTATGCCCCGCACGCGCCGAGACGAGCGACACCGAGCTCCAGCGCGCCTTCCGAACGCTTCGCGCCGCCGCGCCGCCCAGGTTGCGCGCAGT
>Ga0184612_10000858_pt1 | contig 14472 bp, 11 predicted proteins | sample PLM3_60_coex_FD_133163 | JGI IMG/M metagenome (GOLD analysis project Ga0184612, IMG submission 133163) | Groundwater sediment microbial communities from an aquifer in East River, Colorado, USA - PLM3_60_coex | ecosystem: Environmental > Terrestrial > Soil > Riparian zone | place: USA: East... | reverse complement strand
TATCTGTTATACGGAGTCAGGCACAGCCGGCTACAGCGGGTGGCGGAAGGCGGAGAACGCTAGGCCGCGCTCGTGGCGGTGGCGAGCCGGAGCGCGCCCGCGACGGCGTCGACCGGGGCGTCGGTGGTCTCAAAGTCGGGCTCCTCGCCGAGCTTTGCGAGTAGCGTCTTGCGGAGTGGCTGCCCCGGGGCCAGCAATCCCCCGGTCACCGCCACGCGAACCGGCGGCGTGAGGTCCATCTTCGGGAGCAGGCAGATGGCTAGCTGCGACAGCTCGCGAGCCGCATAGTCAGTGATCCCCTGGGCGAGCTGGTCGCCCTCCGCCGCGACCGCCAGTACGTGGGGTGCCAGGGCCGCCACTTCAGCCGGGGAAGCGCCCGCCGCCCAGCGCACCAACGCGTCGAAGTCGGAGCTCCGGGTGACCTTGAGGACCCGATCGCTGAGCGCGGTCTTCGGACTGCGGGCATCCATCGCCCGACTCACCGCGCCGAGTGCCGCACGACCGATGGCATAGCCACTCCCCTCATCTCCCATCTGCCATCCGTAGCCGCCGATCCGGTGCTGCTTGCCGGCCCGGTCCCGGCCGACCGCGACACTGCCGGTGCCCGCACTCACCACGATGCCCGGCCCGTCGCTGAACGCCGCGGCCAGCGCGATCTCGATATCGGTGGTCACCACAACGCTCGTCGCAAGGTTCTCCCCTCGCAGGGCCTTGCGCAGCTCCTCCCGCTCCGGCTCCCGGCCGGCCCCAGCGGCGCCCACGACCAGCACGTCCCCGTTCAGGCGGCCAGCAGCGGCGAGCGCGCGTCTTACAACTTCGGTAATGGTGGTGGCTGCCACCAGCGCTCGTCCCGGGCGCACCGCGGCGCCCGGACCATCGGCGCGGCCCAGGATCTTGTCGTCCTCTGCGACCGCGACAGCTGTTTTCGTTCCGCCCACGTCGGCGCCAATCAGGATCTTCGCCATTCCGGTACCTCAAAAAGAAAACCTTGCCACGGATGACACGGATGGGAATGGATCGCTCCTCATCCGGATCAGTCCCTTGTTGATCTCGATTCACAGATATTTTGGTCAACACCACACCAACCAGGTTCGAGCTAGATGACTCCGAAGGTGTGCTGTTGAACAACACTCTCTGTCAATGGGGTTGTAAAGGAACTCAGAACGGTCACGGAGCGATCCATCCCCGGGTACCCGCAAAGCGGGTGCGCCGTGTCATCCGTGGCGAGTGCTTTTCTTGCCCGAGCCGTGGGGAAGATAGCTAAGCGCGACACCGGTGCAGACCGCCAGGAGGGTGCCCAGTGGAACGTACCACGGCCAGGCCAGGCGGCCGACCGGTGCCAACCAGTCGAGGCCGGGATACGCGGACAATCGCTTCGCGAACACGACGACCAGCATGAAAGGCACGGTCACCGCCACCGCCCCGACCACGTCTCGGCCCTGGGCACGAGGCCAGCGGCCGGCCAGGAAGTACGTGCCCAGTAACGGTCCGTAGGTCACCGATGCAATAGAGAGGGCCAGGACAACCACGGGGGTATCGTTGCCACTCGCAGCGTAGTGAAAGAAGAGCGCACCCCCGATCAGACCAGTGGCCCACAGCGCTGAGAGAAACCTCCCCACCCGGAGGAGATGAACCGGATCTCGCCGCCCGGTCCAGGAAGCGTAGAGATCATGCGTGGTGGAGGAGGCGAGGGAATTGATCGCCGAACTGTGGGTTCCCATGGCCGCCGCGAGGATGCCGGCGACCACGAGCCCGGCAAGGCCGGTGGGAAGATGGTTCACCACGAACGCGGGGAAGAGCTGATCTCCGGGCACGCCGGCAGGGGCCAGACCGGCGGCCCAGATCGCGGAGCCCACCAACAGGAACAGGGTGAACTGGAGGATCACCATCAGACCGGAGCCTACCAGCGCAATGCGCGCGTCGCGCAGCGACCTGGTCGCGAGCAGCCGCTGAACTATCAGGTGATCGGTGCCGTGAGAAGCGGCTGACAATAGGGCGCCTCCCAGCAAGCCGCCGAGCAGCGTGTATGTCTTGGTAAAGTCGATGGCGGGCTCGATGACCTTCAGCTTACCGGCCTCTCCCGCGAGCTCCAGGGCCACACCCGGTCCTCCGGCGAGCGACCAGGCGATCAGCAGGGCACCGATCCCGCCGGCCAGATACACGGACAGCTGCAGTACGTCGGTCCAGACCACGGCCTTGAACCCACCGAACCAGGTATAGACCATGGTGACAAGACCCATGACGACAATCGACGTAGGGATACTCCAGCCGGCTACCAGCGCCAGGGGAATGGCGCTGGCGAACACCCGCACGGCATCGCCCAGGAATCGGGTCACGAGGAAGACGGACGAGGTGAGTCGGCGGGTGCCTACCCCGAAGCGCGACTCCAGCCGGGCGTAGGCGGTCTCCTGCTCGCCGCGGAAGTATCCCGGCAGGAGCCAGATCGCCACGCCGATCCGCCCGACAAGGTACCCGAAGGTGAGTTGGAGAAAGCTGAGATCGCCCCGCGCGCCGATGCCGGGCACCGAGATGACCGTGAGCGCCGAGGTCTCGGTTGCGACGATGGAGAGGAGGATGGCCCACGCGGGCAGGTCCCGAGCGCCAAGGAAGTAATCAGCGGCGCTCCGCTGGTTGCGAGCTACCCAGAGGCCGAGGCCCAGGGTGAAGGCAAAGTATACGACAACGACAGCCAGGTCGGCGGTATGCAAAGCCGTTAGCGGTGATCGGTGAGCGGTAAGCGGGAGGATAGGGGCGGGCAGAGAAAAAAAAGCGGCCGGAGAAAATAGTTTCCTCCGGCCGCCCCGCTCACTGCTTACCGCTCACCGCTTACGTTGTTCAAGCCGTAAAGCTGCTGCCGCAACCGCAGCCGCCGGTGGCGTTCGGATTGCTGAAGGTGAAACCGGAGCCCTGCATCGAGCTCACGTAGTCAATGACCACGCCGGTGAGATACTGGGCGCTGAAGCCATCCACGAAGACCCGGACACCATTCACTTCGGCGACCATGTCGTCCTCGATGGGCCTCTCCTCGACGTTCAGGCTGTATTTGAAGCCGGAACAGCCGCCCGGCAGCACGCTGACCCGAAGTCCCGCACTGTCGGTTGGGACCTGCTCCTGGGCGATGAACTTCTGCACCTCTTCAGCCGCCCGGGCCGTGATGACGAGTGCGAAACCGCTGGCTGGGGCCTGCTGGTCGGTGCCGCTCATTTACTACTCCTTCCGTCGGCCCATGGATGGGGCAAGACCGGTTTGGGGATCAATTTACCTGTCCAAACCTAACTCAGACCGAGCCGCTGTGTCAACGGCGGTCTTAAGCGTCGGATCAGCACGCAAGTTACGCTGTATCAACAGGAAAGCCCCTACTGCCGCTGCCCCATAGAGCAGTCCCCGGAGCTGTGAACCGACCAACAAATCGCCCAGCGACACCACAGCACAATAGACCGCAGCCAGCCCGGCAACCCAGTTGACCCACGACAGCACGCCACCCGGGATGGGGTCATCGCCGAAGCCGAGGCGCCGGGATACCGGCCGCCAGCCGGGGCCACCGGGCCTGACCTTCCGGTAGAAGCGGTCGAGGGTTGCACTGGACTCGGGACCGGTGGCGAAGGTCACGGAGAGCCACACCGCGGTAGTTACCAGCACGGTGATCAGCATCGTCTTGGCATATGTATAACCCGCGGGGTTGCTCAGGTCGTATCCGAAGGCGGCGAGAAGGACAGAGGTTAGGAACGACGCAACCATGGCGCTGATTTCGGACCAGGCATTTACCCGCCACCAGTACCAACGAAGAATGAAGACGAGGCCGGTCCCGGCCCCAAGCCCGATCAGGAGCTTCCAGCCTTGCTCCACACTGCTGAGAAAGCTCATCACTACCAACGAGAGCACCATCAGCACACCAGTTGCCAGCCTGGAGGCGACGACCTGCGCTCGCCGGCTGGCATTCGGCTTGAGGAAGCGGAGGTACACATCGTTCACCAGGTAGGAAGCCCCCCAGTTGAGGTGGGTGCTGATGGTGCTCATGTAGGCGGCCGCAAATGCGGCCAGCAGCAGCCCCTTGAAAGGGGAGGGGAGGACGTCCACCATCACTCGCACATACCCTTCTTCCGGATTGGCCAGGCCGGGGTAGCGGATCAGACCCACGAAACCGACCAGGATCCAGGGCCAGGGTCGGAGGGCATAGTGTGCAATGGTGAACCAGAGAGTAGCCAACAGCCCGTGCCGCTCGTCCTTGGCCGAGAGAATTCGCTGCACCACATAACCGCCGCCGCCGGGCTCCTGACCTGGGTACCAGGCGGCCCACCATTGCACCCCCAGAAAAATCAGCAGTGTGGAGAGGGGCAGCCAGGCCTGGTCCACCGCTGGAAGTACACCGAAGGCCGCATCCGCCGACCCGAAATGTGCCGCCGCCTTCTCCGTCAGGACCCCCAGGCCACCGACCGACTCGACCGCGAACACCGCGAGCAGAATGGTTCCGCCCATTGCGACCACGAACTGGAAGGCATCGGTGACGATCACGCCCCACAGACCAGAGAAGATGCTGTAGAGTGCGGTCACGCCGAAAAGCAGGATAGCGGCCCGCCACGGATTCACGTCGAGGGTGACTCCCAGAATGGTGACCATAGCGCGTGTCACCCAGCCCATGATGATGAGGTTGATCGGAAGTGCCAGGTACAGCGCCCGAAAGCCCCGCAGCACTGCCGCGGGACGACCGCCATAGCGCAGTTCGGCAAACTCCACATCGGTGAGTACGCCGGCCCGGCGCCAGAGGCGAGCAAAGAAAAAAACCGTGAGAACCCCCGAGAACGCTCCGTTCCACCACAACCAGTTGCCCGCCACGCCGTACTTGGCCACCAGCCCGGCGACCACCAGGGGCGTGTCGGCCGCGAAGGTCGTTGCCACCATCGAGGTCCCCGCCAGCCACCAGGGCAGTGCCCGGCCGGACACAAAGTAGTCCTCGAGTGACCGGCTCGCCCTACGGGTGTACGCCAGACCGATCGCGGCGGAAATGATGAAGTAGAGCGCGATTATGAGCCAGTCGGAGAGGATGAGTGTCATCGGGCGTCCTCGAAGAGAGTGGTCATCACAAGATCTGCGATAGTCGCGCGCACCGGAGCCCAGGTAGAGTTGTCCCGGGTTGGGTTCACTCGATTGCTGAGCAGGACGATCGCGAGCCGATGCACGGGATCGATCCAGAGCGAGGTACCGGTGAAGCCGGTGTGGCCGATGCTCTCTGGTGACAGCAACTTCCCGGCGCTGCTGCCGGGAGACGGTGTGTCCCAGCCCAATGCGCGACGGGAGCCGGGAATGATGTTCTGCCGGCGGGTGAATTCGTGAAAGAGGGAAGGAGGGAAAGATGGAAGGATGGAATGTTTTCCCTCGTTCCTTCCTTCCCTCGTTCCCCCTTTCCATCCTTCCACCATCCACTCCGCAAACGTCAACAGATCCGGTGCCGATCCGAAGAGCCCTGCGTGCCCTGACACTCCGTCCAGCCGAGCGGCATTCTCATCGTGCACCTCGCCTCTCAGCACCCGGACCCTCCACGGGTCGAGCTCCGTGGGGGCGATACGGGCACGCTCGGCAGTTGGCAGGAAACCAACCGACGTCATGCCGAGCGGCTGAAAAACCCGGCGGGCGAGCAGTGAGTCGAGCCGCTCGTGGTACACCGCTTCCACCGCCTGGGTCAGGACGATCATGCCGAGATCGGAATAAGCATCCGTCGTTCCCGGCGGCGAGCTCAGAGCAGTCGTGTCGGCCAGGGCGAAGGCCTGCTCCCGCGTTTCCGCCTCTCGGAACAGGGGCCGCCAGGCGGGCAGGCCGCTTCCGTGTGCCAGCAGCAGCCGGATGGTCACCCGCTCCTTCCCCTCACCTTCGAACGCGGGCACGTACCGCTGCACCGGCGCGTCCAGCTCGAGCTTTCCATCATCCACGGCGAGCATGACCGCGGTGGTGAGGCCGACAACCTTGGTAAGCGATGCAAGATCGTAGACCGTGGTGGGCTCGGCTGGGGCAGGCTCGTCCCGGGTCAACCGGCCGCTGGCGTAGACGTAACGCTGCCCTGCTACGCTCACCCCGAGCACAGCGCCGGGAGCGGCCCCGGCAGCGATCGCGGAATCGAGGAACGTGGTCACGGGATTCCAATTGGTCTTCACCACGGTCATCGGCGAAGGGATCCTGAGATCGGAGCGGGGTGCGCAGCCCACGGCGACGATCATGAGGGGTGCCCAGGCCCGGCTCACCGCACTCGCCGTTGCACGCCCCACCCCCGGCTGTAGCCCGGCGGGATCGAGATCGGCAGTCGGCCCGTAATTGCGGTTTCGCCGGCCAGAGCCCGGGCGACCGCCTGCTCCGTTACCACATTAGCGCGCCAGCCGATCAGGTAGGAGCCCACCTCGGGCAGGGCCGAGATCAGGTAGGGGTTTCCCAGCGACACCAGAATGGTGGCGCCGGCGCGGGCGGTTGAATCGATCAGATCCATCATCGGATCCGGAAGTCCGATCGTCCCCCGCCAGGGCACTGGCTTATCGGAGATCGCGAAGAGGGTCACCCCGTTCCGCCCGATTGCCACCGCGGCGGAATCGTAGCTGGCTGGTCCACTCGCGGGCCAGAGCTTGAAGACGGCAACAGAGTGCCCCCTCGCGCGGAGCTCGCCCGCCAGGGTGTTGCCGAGCGATCGGTTGTCCTCCTCCCCATAAGTGATGAGCGTGAGCGCGGGGCGCGCGCGCCGTAACCCGTACACCGTGCCGCCCACGTCCTTCACCATGACGATCGAGCGCGCGGCCATGTCGCGCGCCGTGTTCTGGAATTCCGCCCGGCCCACCACAGAAGGGATGCTGTCCAACGGAACGGTGCGCCGCTGAAACAGACCGAGCCGACGCTTCAGCTCCAGCACGCGTCGCACCGAACGGTTCAGCCGTTCCTGGGAGATCTCGCCCCGGGCCACGGCTGCGGCCATTGCGTTGATGGCTGTTCTCGGATCGGCTGGCTGAAGGAGAAGGTCGGCGCCGGCAATAAAGGCGCGCACTCCGGCTTCCGCGCCGTAGGTGTTGGCCACGCCGCCCATGTTGAGCGCGTCGGTGACCACCAACCCTTTGAAGCCGAGCGAATCGCGCAGGATCCCGGTGATAATGCTGGGCACCACCGTCCCTGGCCGCAGCTGCCCTCCATCGATGCCCGGCATGGCGATGTGGGCAGACATGATCGACGACACTCCGGCGGCGATGGCGCTTCGGAATGGCACCAGCTCGACCGAATCGAGCCGGGCCCAGTTGGCGTTGCTGACCGCAAGCGTGATGTGCGAGTCGGTCCCGGTGTCGCCATGGCCGGGGAAGTGTTTGGCTCCCGCCAGCATGCCATGCTCCTGGATGCCGCGGATCTCGGCGGCCACAAGCCGGCCCACGGTCTCCGGGTCTTCGCCAAAGGAACGGATGTTGATGATCGGATTGGCGGGATTGTTGTTGACGTCGGCCACCGGTGCAAAGGCGAGGTGAAGGCCCACAGCACGACCTTCGAGTGCGGTAATCCGTCCGAGCTCGTATGCGTCCGAGTCGCTCCCCGTGGCCGCCACGCCCATATTTGGGGGAAACGGTGTGCCGCCGTTCAAACGGATTGACGTGCCCGCCTCGAGGTCGGACGCGATGAGCAGTGGCAGCCGGGAGCGCTCCTGAAGCCGGTTGAGCTTGGCAGCCTCATCCAGAGGGGAGCCGACGGAGACGAGCAACCCGCCGATGTGGAGCGAATCCACCCACTCCTGCATTCGCTTGAATGCGTCATCGTCGACTGCGGCATAGGTCCCCGCGATCCAGGGAACGACCAGTTGGGCGATCTTGTCGCGCGGCGAAAGCCCCGCGAGAACGGCGTCCAGGTCTACCGTGGTCTCTTCCCGCGGCGGGAACTGCGAAGGCTGCGGCGTCGGTACCTGGGTCGAGCGGCCGCAAGCCCACAACGAAACCGTCAGAAGCGCGAGGTGCTTGAAGTGCACAGATCTCTCTTTTTGCTGGTACTGTGGGGATGCTGCATTGGTTGCGCGGCCCGGGCCAGGAGCGGAGCCGCTCCGGCTCAGGTGCGCCCCGGGATTGACGTCCTCCTCACCGACAGCCTGAGCCTGGTCCGCAACCGCCGTATCGGTCTGGTAACCAATCAGTCCGGCATCGACGCGAAAGGCCTGCGCGACCTGGACCGGTTGGTTGGCGCGGGGCTTCGCGTGACTGCAGTTTTCGCGCCCGAGCACGGCCTACGGGGTGTCATCGACGTAGACCACGCGCCGGATACCAGGGAGGAAAGGGACTCCGCCACCGGGACACCGGTCTACCTGCTGCATGATGGTGTGCGGCTCCACCCGCCCACCGCCGCGATGCTGGAGCAAGTGGATGTTCTCCTGGTGGACCTCCAGGATGCCGGAGCCCGCTATTACAGCTATCCGGCTGCCATTGCGACGATCATGGGACCCGCTGCAGCTGGGCGCCTTCCGGTAGTGGTGCTCGATCGGCCCAATCCCATAGGAGGTGCAGTGCAGGGGGATGTTCAGGACAGCGTGACCGCCTCGGCGGTCGCACGGTTCCCGATCGCCATGAGGCATGGAATGACTATCGGCGAGCTTGCTCGCCTGGCCAACGCGACACTGGTCCTGGGCGCCGACCTTCACGTCGTGCCGCTGGACGGCTGGCGCCGCTCTATGGCCTTCGATGCGACGGGCCTTCCCTTCGTTCCGCCCAGCCTGAATCTACGCACCCTCGAGAGCCTCTACCATTATCCCGGCCTTTGCCTTTTCGAGGGGACCAATCTTTCAGTGGGACGGGGTAGCGAGTGGCCCTTCGAGCAGATCGGTGCGCCATGGCTGGACACCACCGCTGTGCTGGCCGTGCTCCGCCGCGCGGCACCTCCAGGAGTGAGATTCAGCGGGACGCTGTTCACGCCGGGCGCACCGGGCGACGGAAAATACCCTGATACGCTGGTGGCAGGGATTCGTTTAACCACGACCGACCGCGGTGCGTACGATCCTACTGTGACGGCGGTCCATCTGCTCGCGGCTCTGAGACAAATTCACCCTGCTACATTCGCCTTTCGCCCAGCGCAGTTTGACCGTCTGGCAGGGGGACCTGAGCTCCGAGTCGCCATCGAGCGCGGCGAACCGGTATCTGCCGTCGCGGCGCGCTGGCGGGAGGAGCTGAAGCGCTTCCGGGAGCGCCGGCGCCCGTTTCTCTTGTATCCCGAATGAGCCAAAAGCATTCCTGCGTCCGTTGCGATCCGATTGCCCTAAGCGGTTTCGCCAGTTATCCTTTCGCCCGGCAATCAACGGCTCACCTGAGGTGAATTCCGCCGGGGCCCCCTGCTGAGGACTGATACCACAGTGAAGCTGCTGGGCGCGCTGGAGAAGCCGTTTTACGCCACCGTTAACCCGTTGGTGGAACGCCTGATCCGGACCGGAGTGCGGCCGAACACCATCACGACCGTCGGGACGGGTCTGGTGCTCGTCTCCGCCGTCGCATACGCCACCGGTCATATCCGGATCGGCGGGGCGTTGCTGCTGCTGAGCGGCGTGGCCGACACCCTGGACGGGCAAGTGGCTCGCGGCGGAGCGATGGTGACGAGGTTCGGAGCCTTCTACGACTCCACCCTGGACCGGGTAGGAGACGGCGCCACCTTCATCGGAATCGGCGCGTTCCTGATGACCGCGCCCGACGTGGCCCTCCGGACGCCGGCGGTCATCGTGTGCATGGTGGCGATCCTGAGCTCGCTCCTGGTGTCGTATGCACGGGCGCGGGCGGAAGGACTGGGGCTCGATTGCAAAGTCGGTATTGCTCAGCGCGCCGAGCGAATCCTGGGTCTCGGGGTGGCCTCGGTGGTGTTCGGGGCAGGGCCCCAGGCGCTCCTGCTCGAGGCGATCGTCACGCTGCTGGCCATCGCATCGGTGATCACGGTGGTGCAGCGGTTCGTGTACGTCTACCGGCACGCGGGCCGCGTCGATCAGGCGCTCCGAGTTGAAGAAAACAGGCACGCCGCGGAGGTGAAGCACCCGGCGGAGATGAAGCACGCCTCACTCGATTCTCTCGCGAAAGGACCGTAGAAGTGGCGGAAAAGAACGCCCGGCAGATCGCGCCGGCTCAGGGGAAGCTCGGGGTGCTGTGTGTGGGGCTCGGTGCGGTAGCCACGACGTTCATCGCCGGCGTGGAGAACATCCGCCGCGGGGCGGCTCGGCCCATCGGATCGATCACCCAGATGGGTACCATCCGGCTCGGCAAGCGCACCGAGAAGCGCGCCCCCCTGATCCGTGACTTCGTCCCGCTGGCCGCGCTCGAGGACCTGGTCTTCGGCGCCTGGGACCCCATTCCGGATGACGCTTACACCGCCGCTCTCCGGGCGGGAGTGTTGGACCGGCACGAGCACGTCGAGCCTATCGCTGCTTTTCTGAAGGCCATCAAGCCGATGCCGGCGGTGTTCGACCAGAGCTACGTCAAGCGGCTCGAAGGCAAGAACGTCAAGCCGGGCAGCAGCAAGCGGGAGCTGGCCGAGGCGTTGCGCAAGGACATCAAGCAGTTCAAGACCAAACAGAAATGCGACCGCCTGGTGATGGTCTGGTGCGCCTCGACCGAGATCTTCATCAGCCCCGGCCCGAGCCACTGGACGCTCGACGCATTCGAGAAGGCCATGGACGCGAACGATCCCACCATCGCACCGTCCATGCTCTACGCCTACGCCGCAATCATGGAGGGTGTGCCCTTCGCCAACGGCGCGCCGAACCTCACCTGCGACTTCCCCGCCATGGAGCAGCTCGCCAAGAGCAAAGGCGTGCCGATCGGCGGCAAGGATTTCAAGACCGGACAGACCATGGTCAAGACTGTCCTGTCGCCGATGTTCAAGGCGCGAATGCTGGGGGTGGCGGGCTGGTACTCGACCAACATTCTGGGAAACCGCGACGGCGAGGTGCTGGACGATCCCGAGAGCTTCAAGACCAAGGAAGAGTCGAAGCTCGGGGTGCTGGAGTACATCCTTCAGCCCCAGCTCTATCCCGAGCTGTACGGCAAGATGTATCACAAGGTGCGGATCAACTACTATCCGCCCCGAGGAGACAACAAGGAAGGCTGGGACAACATCGACATCTTCGGGTGGCTCGGTTACCCGATGCAGATCAAGGTCGACTTCCTCTGTCGCGACTCCATTCTTGCCGCCCCGCTGGTGCTCGACCTGGCGCTGTTCTACGACCTCTCGCAGCGCGCCGGTCTGAGCGGAATCCAGGAGTGGCTCTCCTTCTACTTCAAGAGCCCGCAGGTGGCACCCGGCCTCTACCCAGAGCACGATCTCTTCATTCAGCAGACCAAGCTCAAGAACACGCTCCGGTACTTGATGGGGGAGACGCAGATCACCCATACTGACCTCGAGTACTACCAGGAGGCGTAGGAATGGCAAGCGTGAACAGTTTTCACTCTTCACTGTTCACGCAGCTAGAAACAAGGAACGATGAAGTATTTTCACCGCACCCACCTCCCGCCCGACGAAGTGCTGGTCGGGGCCGGACGGTTCTTCGGCGGGACACTGGCTCCGGTGGAGGAGCAGCCCCGGCGCCGGCAGTTCGCCGGCACCATCGGCCGCATTAGCGTGACCGTTCAAGCCGAAGGTGGCCATTACACTCTGGTCACCGTCGAGACCGACCAGGTGGGAGAGAGCGAAGCCGACAAGCGAGCCAAGCGCTTTCTCACCATGGTGCATACGATGGCAGAGCCGACGCATCGTCCGATCGGCGCCTACTAACTTCTCTCGCTCACGACCATACAATCTCATGCCAGCGAAGCCCAGGAGACCCCTGACAATGATCCGTGCCTGCACCGCCAGACTGGTGCTCGTCCTGCTTCTCGGGGCCGCGCTCGCTCCGGCGGTACTCCCCGCCCTTGCCGCCCAAGACGTGGCGCAGGGCGCGGCCGCGCCCGATCACCGGCCGGGCGGGGAGGTGAACCTCCGTCTGCCCGATCTCAACCAGGGGGACTTCCTCGGCTTCACCGGGCACCAGATCCTGCTTTCGGGGCTATTGGTCTGCGTCCTGGGACTGCTCTTCGGCCTGTGGAGCTACACCCGGGTCAAGAATTTGCCGGTCCACCGTTCCATGGCGGAGATCTCCGCGATCATCTACGAAACCTGTAAGGCCTACATGGTCCAACAGGGCAAACTGCTTCTGGTCCTGCTCGGCTTCATCGGCACGGTCATCGTCGTCTATTTCGTGCTCACCGGCCTCGAGTTTCCCAAGATTCTGGTGATCCTGCTCTTCAGCCTCATCGGGATGGCGGGCAGTTACGGTGTCGCCTGGTTCGGCATCCGGATCAATACCCTGGCCAACTCCCGGACCGCGTTCGCCAGCCTGGAGGGCAAGGCTTGGCCGGTGGTGGACATTCCCCTCCGGGCGGGCATGAGCGTCGGGATGATGCTCATTTCGGTCGAGCTGCTCTTCATGCTCGCCATCCTGCTGTTCATCCCGGCCGACGTGGCGGGCGCCTGTTTCCTCGGCTTCGCCATCGGAGAGTCGCTCGGCGCCGCGGCGCTCCGGATCGCGGGCGGCATCTTCACCAAGATCGCGGACATCGGGGCGGACCTGATGAAAGTGGTGTTCAAGATCAAGGAGGACGACGCCCGCAACCCCGGCGTGATCGCCGATTGCACCGGCGACAACGCGGGCGATTCCGTCGGTCCAACGGCCGACGGGTTCGAGACCTATGGCGTGACCGGCGTGGCGCTGATCACGTTCATCGTGCTCGCGGTGACGGATACCGCCGTGCAGGCGCAGCTGCTGGTCTGGATTTTTCTGATGCGGGTCATGATGGTGCTGGCCTCCGGCTTCTCCTACCTGATAAGCAACGCCATGTCCCGGGCACGGTACGGGAACCTGACCAAGTTCAACTTCGAGGCCCCGCTCACCCAGCTGGTCTGGCTGACATCCATCCTCTCGGTGGTGCTGACCTACGCGCTCTCGTACGTGATTGTTCCCCATCTGGGCGGCAACCCAGACCTCTGGTGGCAGCTCTCCACGGTGATCTCCTGCGGCACCCTGGCTGGTGCGATCATCCCGGAGCTGGTGAAGGTCTTCACCTCGACCGAGTCGCGGCACGTCCGCGAGGTGGTGACCTCGTCCCGCGAAGGTGGTGCGTCGCTCAATATTCTGTCCGGCCTCGTGGCGGGCAATTTCTCGGCCTACTGGCTGGGCATCACCATCATGGGCCTGATGGCGATCGCGTACGGCGTCAGCACCCTGGGCGTAGGCGAGCTCATGAAGGCGCCCGCGATCTTCGCCTTCGGCCTCGTCGCCTTCGGCTTCCTGGGGATGGGCCCCGTGACCATCGCGGTGGACAGCTACGGCCCGGTCACCGACAACGCGCAGTCGGTGTTCGAGCTCTCTCTCATCGAGCAGGTGCCTGGCGTGAAGCAGGAGATCAAGCGCGATTATGGCTTCGATGTGAACTTCGAGACCGCGAAGGAGCTATTGGAGGAGAACGATGGGGCGGGGAACACCTTCAAGGCCACGGCCAAACCGGTGCTGATCGGCACCGCTGTGGTGGGCGCCACGACCATGATCTTCTCGATCATCATGGCCCTCACCCACGGCCTGACCAGCGGCATGGAGAACCTCTCCATTCTCCATCCGCCGTTCCTGCTCGGACTGCTCACCGGCGGCGCGGTGATCTACTGGTTCACCGGAGCCTCCATCCAGGCCGTAACCACCGGGGCCTACCGGGCGGTCGAGTTCATCAAGGCCAACATCCGGCTCGAAGGCGTCACCAAGGCCTCGGTCGAAGACAGCCGGCGCGTAGTCGAGATCTGCACCCAGTACGCCCAGAAGGGGATGTTCAATATCTTCCTCGGCATCTTCTTCTCGACCCTCGCGTTCGCGTTCATCGAGCCGTTCTTCTTCATCGGCTACCTCCTGTCGATCGCGATGTTCGGGCTGTTTCAGGCGATCTTCATGGCCAATGCCGGCGGCGCCTGGGACAACGCAAAGAAAATCGTAGAGACGGAATTGAAGATGAAGGGCACCGAGCTTCACGACGCCTCGATCGTGGGCGATACTGTCGGAGACCCCTTCAAGGACACGTCGTCGGTCGCCATGAACCCGGTAATCAAGTTCACCACGCTATTCGGCCTGCTGGCCGTGGAGCTCGGCGTGTTCCTCACCGCCGGCGGCTCCGGCACGCTCACCCGGCTCCTGGCGGTCGCGTTCTTCTTTGCGGCCCTCTTCTTCGTCTATCGCTCGTTCTACGGCATGCGAATCGAGACCGAGCCTCAAGCGGCCGCCGCGGGGCGGCCGGTAACGATGAAGGCGTAGGACCATCGCATGGCCACTAGTGGCGCCACCGTTACGCCCCGGGCCGCGGTACCGGGGCTGACGCGCGACCAGCTGCTCGAGCTCTACTACTACATGCGCCTGACCCGCTCCCTGGAGGAGCGGCTGGTGAACCTGTATCGCCAGACCAAGGTGGTGGGCGGACTCTTCCGCTC
>Ga0184612_10000857_pt1 | contig 14475 bp, 9 predicted proteins | sample PLM3_60_coex_FD_133163 | JGI IMG/M metagenome (GOLD analysis project Ga0184612, IMG submission 133163) | Groundwater sediment microbial communities from an aquifer in East River, Colorado, USA - PLM3_60_coex | ecosystem: Environmental > Terrestrial > Soil > Riparian zone | place: USA: East... | reverse complement strand
GTGGAGACCCGCGGCCCCGACCATTCCGACCGCCTCGTCGGCGCGCTGCGCAATGCCGGCTATCACATCACGCCCGCGGTTAACCTCCGAAGGACTTGAGCGCGGTCACGGTGACCTTGATCTGCGCGCCATTGGGGGCGGCGTAGGTCACCGTGTCGCCGGCATGCGCGCCGAGCAGGGCCTGCCCGATGGCGGACTCGGGGCTGTATACGGTGAGGTCAGTGGTCGCGGCGATCTCGCGCGAGCCGAGCAGGAAGGTCTCGGTGTCGTCGTCGTCACCACCGAGGAACTTGATCGTCACCACCGTGCCGGGCGCCACTTGCTCGGCGCTCGGCGCCTCGCCCACGCGAGCGGTGCGCAGCAGCTCCCGCAGGTAGCGGATGCGCGCCTCCATTTTCCCCTGCTCCTCGCGCGCGGCGTGGTAACCGCCGTTCTCGCGCAGGTCGCCCTCCTGGCGGCGGGCGTTGATCTCCGTGGCGATCTCCGGCCGGCGCGCGATGAGCTGCTCGAGCTCGGCCTGCAGCCGGTCGTGCGCGTCCTGGGAGAGCCAGGTGGCGGGCGCGTCGCTTCCGGTCGTGGACACGGGTATCTCCTCGGCGGGATTGGGGTCTGGATGCCTCCCGCTGCTGGTTCAAGGACCAGCCAGTCGGACTCTCCAAGGTACCAGTGGCCAGCCCCACCTGGCCTCGCCGACCGTGTGTGGACCTGGTCTGGGGAGATCGGATTGCCGTACCCCCCGGGGTCAGCGGAGCGGGCCGCAGCCGGGAACCTCGCCCGTGACGGGGCGCTTCGTCGTTGCGAGCGTATGCGTGACGCGCGCCCTCGTGGCGTTCGAGTCGCCCGCGGGCACGCGTACCTCGGCCCGGCCTACCTCCTCGCCGGCGCGAGTGTGCGCCAGCACCGTGCACACGGCTGGCTCGCCGGCCGGCTTCCGCACCTCGAAGGTCACGGTGACCTGATGGTCGGTGAGGTCAGTGACGCTGATGATGCGAACCTGATAGGGCGCAAGCGTGTACTGCCGATAGAGCTTTACCGCGACCGCCGTGCCCGCCAGAACTACGAGCGCGGCCAGGCCGAACATCAGCCACCTCTGGCGCCGCCGGGTCGGGGCGCGGCGCCTCCCATAGCGGCCCGGCGGCAGCGCGACGGGTGCCTGCGGCGTCTTGGTCATGGTGTCCAGTTTTCTCGTCGGACGAGTGGGCTAGCGTTGACATCCTTCCAGGAGAGAGTCCCCACCCCGGACCCGGAGGAACCACGTGACCGACCCTGCTGACCCGCTTCGCTCCCAAGGTCGCGACCCTGCTGACCGGTTTCGCTCCCAAGGTCGCGACCCTGCTGACCGGTTTCGCTCCCAAGGTCGCGAAACTCTACGCCTGATGGCTGTGCACGCCCACCCCGACGATGAGTCGAGCAAGGGCGCTGCCACCGTCGTCCGCTACCTCGCCGAGGGCGTCGATGTCCTGGTCGTCACCTGTACGGGCGGCGAGCGGGGCAGTGTGCTCAATCCCAAGCTGGATCGGCCCGAGATCGTTGAGAACATCACCGAGATCCGCCGTGCCGAGATGGACCGCGCGCGCGAGATCCTCGGCGTTCGGCAGGCGTGGCTGGGCTTCGTCGACTCCGGGCTGCCCGAAGGCGATCCGCTGCCGCCGCTGCCCGAGGGGTGCTTCGCGCTGGTCGACCTCGAGACGGCGACCGAACCGCTGGTGCGACTCGTGCGGGAGTTCCGGCCCCACGTGATGACCACGTACGACGAGAACGGGGGGTACCCGCACCCCGACCACATCATGTGCCACAAGGTCAGTGTGGAGGCCTTCGAGGCCGCCGCCGATCCGGATAGGTTCGCCGGCACGGGCGAGCCGTGGCAGCCGCTCAAGCTCTACTACCACCTGGGCTTCTCCCGGCGGCGGCTCGCGGCACTCCACGAGGCAATGCTCGCCGCGGGGATTGAGTCGCCGTACGCGGAGTGGCTGGACAACTGGAGCGACAGCGACGACGAGCGCGACAAGGGTCCCCGCATAACCACGCGCGTGGCGTGCGGTGAGTACTTCCACGTCCGCGACGACGCGCTCCGCGCTCACGCCACGCAGGTCGACCCGGACGGATGGTGGTTCAGCGTGCCGCTCGAGCTGCAGCGCTCGGTGTGGCCCACCGAGGACTACGAGCTGGCCCGGTCCGTCGTCGACGCGCCGCTGCCGGAGGACGACCTTTTCGCCGGCGTCCGGGAGACGCTCGCGTGCGGGGCGCCCGTGCCTCGGGCTTAGGCGGTCGGCGTACCGTTGGCGCAGATCGCCACGAAGGGACAAACCCCCATGATCGAGCTGCTCGCCGAGAACAACTTCGGGGACACCCGCTCGGGCGGGCTCGCCGGGCCGACCGGGCTTCTGATCATCCTTTTGCTGGTGATCGGTACGGTGTTGCTGATCCGTAACATGAACGCGAGACTTCGTCGTCTTCCGGATCGGTTCGACAATCAGCGCCCCTCGCCCGAAGATTCTGTTGAGGATTCCGAGGAGCAGAAGTAGTTTTTGGCGCCCGGACCTTTCGCGTCGGATACGTAATGATCACGGACGTCGCGGTGCGCGGTAGCTTGCGCCCTCCGTAGCGACTAGCCTCCCGTCGGGGCTTGCCGGCGTCAGAGGGGGCCACTCATGACTGGCTCCACGAGCGACGCGCGCCCCGGCGCTGGGGCGACGGGGCGCCGTGCTGCCCTCCTCTACTCCATCAGCTCGGCCGCGGCACTCGCGGTCACGACGGGCGCGATCGTCGGCGTGATCTCTGGCGCGGCCGTTCCGCCCTCGCGCTTCGCCCTGGCCGTCGGCGCGACCGCCGCGGCCCAACTGGCCCGGCTGACGTTACGCATCGGCAGCGACACGATCCTGCTTGCCTGGGGTGAGGTCGGTGTGATCGTGGCGCTCTGCCTGCTGCCGTGGCCATGGGTTCCGGCGGCGGCCGGGCTCGGCGCCATCGGCGGTCACCTCTTGCGAGCCGTGGGCGCCGATCCGGCGGAGCGCATCCGGATCTTGTATTCGATCACCGTGTTGACCACGGGCAGCTCGGTCGCGACTGCCGTCGCGGCGATGATGGTCGGCCCGTCCGCGCCGCTCCGGGCGGAGCTCGTGCGGCCCACCTCCGTCGTTCCGCTGTGCCTTGCGGCATTGTCCTACTTCGGCACGACCACGGTACTCACCTCGGCCTGGGTGGCGAGCACTACACGAAACCGGTTCGGCGTCGTCTGGCGGCGTGCGGCCAGGACCAAGGCGGTGATGCTCGGCGGCAACATCGCCGTCGGGCTCGCTGTGGCCGTCGTCATTGGCGTCGATGTTCGCTGGCTGGCTGCACTCGCACCGCTGTTTTGGCTGCTGCACCAGGCGTACTCACACCAGATGCAGGCGTCCCAGGAGCGGCGCACCTGGACCGCACTGGCGGACGCGACGAGGAACCTGAACCAGCTCGACGAGCAGGGCGTAGCCGTGGCAGCTGTACGCGGTGCCGCGCGGCTGTTCGCACCCGATCGGGTTGAGGTCGTCGTGCTCCGGCCGTCCGGCCGGCGCCGTGGTTATCTCGGGCGGACCAGCGATCTCGTGGCTTCCTCGTCGGAGTCGATCGGCGTCACGACGATCGACGAGCCGGCCGACGTACCCGAGGCGGCCGCGAACGCGGGTTCGCGGCAGGTACTGGTGCGCCGGCTATTTGTGGGCGAGGCACACATCGGCGAGCTGCGGCTGCGATTCCGTCGCCAGGTATCGCTCGCGCCACGCGAACAGCACGCGTTCTCTGCTTTCGCGGATGCGGTCGCGTCGGCGCTGCACGACGCGGCGACGCATCGCCAGCTGCGCGTGATGACCGCCCGCAGCGCCTATGACGCGGTCCACGACACCCTGACCGGGCTCGCCAACCGGTCCACGCTGCTAGCCCGGGGCAACGCCGAGCTGCGCCGGCTCGAGCCAGGCAGCAACGTCGCCCTCCTGCTGTTCGATGTGGACGGTTTCCGGGCCGTCAACGACACCCTCAGTCACGCCGCCGGCGATGAGCTGTTGCGGGTCTTGGCCCGGCGCCTGACCGACGCGCGGATCGATGGGGAGCTGCTGGGACGGCTCGGTGGAGATGTGTACGCGTTGGTGATGACCCGGATTCCGGACGGCGTCGGTGGGTCGGCCCTCGAGCGCGCCCAGTCGGTCATGGCGACGTTGGCCCAACCCGCGCGCATCGCCGGGGTCACGCTGGCCGTGGAGGCATCGGCCGGAGTGGTAACCGACGAGGCCGATCAATGCGACCTGGCCGAGCTACTGCGCCGGGCCGACCTCGCACTACATCGGGCCAAGCGCTCTGGCGCGCCGATCGTCCAGTACGAAGCGGCCGACGATGGCGGCACGGTCGACCGGCTCGCCTTGCTGGCGGACCTGCGCGACGCGCTGGCGGGGACCGACCAGCTCAGGTTGCTTGTGCAGCCCGTCGTCGGGCTCTCCTCGGGTGCGCCAACGGGCGCGGAGGCGCTTGTGCGCTGGCATCATCCCCGTCGCGGTCTGCTCGCCCCGGCCGACTTCATTGGCGTGGTCGAGCACAGCGAGCTCGTGAGCGGCTTCACCCTCCACGTGCTCGACCGGGCGCTGGGCATCGCGGCCGGCTGGGCGACCCAGGGCGTACACGTGCCTATCTCGGTCAATCTTTTCCCGCGCAACCTGCTCGACCGCGACCTGCCGGCGGCGGTCGCCGGGCGCCTGCGAGCGTACGGGGTCCGGCCCGAGCGGCTCGTCGTGGAGATCACGGAGTCGGTCATGGTCTCCGATGAGCATCTGTCCCGAATCCCGTCGGGAGGAAGGACCGTCGTCGAGGAGGTCGTCGGCGCGCTCAAGGGCCTCGGCGTGCAGGTCTGCGTGGACGATTTCGGCACCGGGTCGGCGCCCATGACGCTGCTGACCAGGCTGCCGCTGGACGAGGTGAAGATCGACCGTAGCTTCGTGGCGACCATGGTCTCGTCGCCGGAGGCGGCCGCCATCGTACGGGCGACCGTGGACCTCTCTCACGAACTGGGGTTGCGCGTCGTCGCGGAGGGTGTGGAGCGAGCCGACCAACGTGCCCTGCTGACCGGTCTCGGCGTGACTGCCGCGCAGGGCAACCACTTCTACCCGCCGCTGCGGGTCGAGGAGGCAACCGCGGTACTGCAGGGCCTCGCGCACGTGGCGTCGGCCCGGAGCATCCCGATCGTCCGCGCCGCCACCTCATCGATCTAGGATGCGCCCCGCCGGCCCGTCGATCTAGGACTTGTTCGCGTGAGTCGATCACTAATCACGGGCACAACTCCTAGATCGGCGAGGCGGGCACCTCCTAGATCGGCGAGGCGGGCACCGGCGGCCGTGAGAGGCTGAGGAGGTGAACCGGCTTCGCGACGCGATGTCGCCCTACTTGCAACAGCACAGCGACAATCCGGTGCATTGGTGGGAGTGGTCGCCCGAGGCGTTCGCCGAGGCCAAACGACGGGACGTGCCCGTGCTCATCTCCGTCGGGTACGCCGCGTGTCACTGGTGTCACGTGATGGCGCATGAGTCCTTTGAGGACAGTGAGGTCGCAGCCGCGGTCAACGAGGCGGTTGTCGCGATAAAGGTGGATCGCGAGGAGCGGCCCGACGTAGACGCGGTCTACATGACGGCCACCCAGGCGATGACGGGCCAGGGCGGCTGGCCGATGACGGTCTTCGCGACGCCGGATGGTGAACCGTTCTTCTGTGGTACCTACTACCCGCGCGACCACTTCCTGCGGTTGGTCGGCGCGGTGTCGCAGTCGTGGCGTGAACAGCGGGATGCGGTGGTGCGCCAGGGCGCCGCAGTGGTCGAGGCCGTAGGCCGCTCACAGGGCCGGGGTCTGGCGGATGTTCGGAATGCGGTGACCGCCGACGTGCTGGACACCGCGGCGCGATCGCTGCACACCGAACACGACCCGACGTACGGCGGGTTCGGCGGCGCGCCCAAGTTTCCGCCGCACATGTCGTTGCTGTTCCTGCTGCGGCATTTCCAACGTACGCGGGACGAGCGGTCATTGGAGATCGTGCGGCACACCTGCGAGGCGATGGCCCGCGGCGGTATGTACGACCAGCTCGCGGGCGGCTTCGCCCGGTACTCCGTCGACGAGAAGTGGCTCGTGCCGCACTTCGAGAAGATGCTCTACGACAACGCGTTGCTGCTACGGGTCTACACGCAGCTCTGGCGGCTCACCGGCGACAGTCTCGCGGGTCGCATCGCGCACGAGACGGCCGGCTTCCTGGGCCAGCTCGCCACCGGGCACGGCGGGATCGCGTCGGCGTTCGACGCCGACACCGACGGGGTCGAGGGGGCGACGTATGCCTGGACGCCCCGCCAGCTCCGCGAGGTGCTCGGCGACGACGAAGGCTCGTGGGCGGCGGACCTCGTCGGTGTGACCGAGGCGGGGACATTTGAGCATGGCACGAGCGTGCTGCGGCTGGCCCGGGACATCGACGCCGCGGACACAGCCGTCCGGCAGCGCTGGAGCCGAGCGCGAGAGTCGCTGCTCGCCGCCCGGAACAAGCGACCGCAGCCGGCCAGGGACGACAAGGTCGTCGCCGCCTGGAATGGCCTGGCGGTGACGGCCCTCGCCGAGCTGGCCAGGCACGCGAACAGCGAGGAAGCCCGCGCCGCGGCACTCGATGCGGCCGCCGCGCTGCGCGACCGGCATATCGTCGACGGTCGTCTGCGCCGCGCGTCGCGGGACGGGGTGGCCGGTGCGCCCGTCGGGGTGCTCGAGGACTACGGCTGCGTGGCCGAGGCATTCTGCGCGGTGCACCAGCTGACCGGCGAGGGTCGGTGGTTGACGCTCGCCGGCCAGCTGCTGGACACCGCGCTGGCTCATTTCGCCGACGGCGAGGGCGGCTTCTTCGACACCGCCGACGACGCGGAGAGGCTCGTGACCCGCCCGGCCGATCCGACCGATAACGCGACGCCCTCAGGTTTGTCGTCGATGGTGGCGGCATTGACGGCGTACACGGCCTTGACCGGTGAGAGCCAGTACCGCGAGGCGGCCGAGCGGGCACTGGAGACGATCGCGCCGCTGATGACGCGCCACGCGCGCTTCACCGGCTACTCATGCGCCGCCGCCGAGGCCGCCGTGTCCGGCCCGTACGAGATTGCGGTCGTGACGGGCGATCCCGGCGGTGACCCTCTGGTCCGCGCCGCCCTGCGACTAGCGCCGCCGGGCGCGGTGGTGGTGGCGGGTGCGCCGGATCAGCCGGGGGTGCCGCTGCTGGTCGACCGCCCGATGCTCGAGGGACGGTCCACCGCGTACATCTGCCGCGGCTTTGTCTGCGATCGCCCGGTCACGACCGTCGACGAGCTCACCGCCGGCCTGTCCCGCTAGCCCCGGCGCTCGCCTGGCGGTCAGTCTCCCCATCTCGTTGATCAAAGGCTAACTGTACGGGTTCGGGCGTGTTTGGCGGCTAATATTCCATTGATCAACGCCAGGACCGTAGCCCGTTCGTTGGGACTGGTGACCCCGTACCCGAGAAAGGGTGACGATGGCTGGTCTCGCCGCGACGCTGAACAACCCGGGCAAGATCGACGCGATGGCTCGGGCGCTGGGCGCGCGCGGGCCCGATGGCGCTCGGTGCCGCCTGGACGGCGCCGGCGGCGCACGCATCGAGATGGCGGTCCGGGGGGAGATGCCGGCGATCCCGCGCGTGGTGGGCGGGCGGTCCGGCCGGGACACGGTGGCGGCCTTCGCGATCGACGGAGTCGCGTCGGTGACTGCGTTGGACGCCGGCTACATCGAGTCCGGGGCGGAGGGCCTGATCACCGGCGACGACCCGTACGCCGCGATTCTCGCCGAAGCCGAGCAGGACGTACTGGTCCTGGCCCGCAATGCGGACGGGCCCGGTCTGTACTACGCCGAGCACGGCGGGGGATGGCTCGTCGCGTCCGACCCGATCGCGTTACTTCGCGCCGGCGTGCCCGCGCACCCCGACGCGGAGGTCGTGCGCAGGTTCATCCAGACCGGCGCCTGCGACGCGGACCGCTCGACGTTCTTCGCGGGCGTACGGCGGGTGCAGTCGGGCGAGGCGGTCGCGCTCGGGCGCGACCGCGAGCTCCACATCCACCGGGCCGGCGGGCCGCGCGCCAGGCCCACCGCCATCACGGCCGTCCACCGCGCCGTCCTGCGCGAGCGGGTCGGAATTCGCCTCACGCCTGGCCTGGCCGGCGCGGCGCTGCTCGCCGCCGCCCTAGCCCGGCCCGACCTGCCTCGGCCGGTGCCGGTGCACACGGCGAACTTCCCCGACCTCGGTGGTACGTGCGCGCGAACGCCGGCCGTGCTGCTGGGGCTGCCGCCGGGCGCCGTCCGGCATACGTCACACACCTTCTCAGCGACCGGATTTGACCTGGACGCCTTCCTGCGGGAGATGGGCGAGCCCGTGCCCGATCTGGGCCTGTACGTGCTGTGGGAGATTGCACGGACGCTCGGCGGGGAGATCGACGTGCTGGCGGACGCCTCGCTCGCGGAAAGCGCGCACGGCGAGTACGTGGCGAGGGTGTCGGACCGGTTGTCGGCCCGGTATGGGGTGGCGCTGCGGTGCCCGCTGCGCGAGGCGGGAACGGAGAGTCCGGACCTGGCCGACGAACTATCGACTGTGCTCTCCCGTACCCTGCCACCCGCCGCCGTCGCTTACGCCACAAAGGACTCCGCCGGCACGCCAACCGCGGGCCAGCTGTTGGACGGCATGCGCGACTCGGTGGCGTCAGCGTTCGCCGCACGGAGCTTCGCCGCGCGGTCCTGGGCCGATCAGGCTTCCGCACTCAACGCGCTGCGCAGGCTCTGCGACGGCCAGCCGGTCGACGACGATGCGCTCATGCGCGCGTACCTCGTCGAGCGCTGGCTTCGAGTCGTTTCTGGACTGTCCACTTCGGAAGCTCGCGCTTCACGGCACGCGACCGGCGCCGTCGGGCTCGCCGGTACGGCCGCCGAGCCCGCCGAGCCCGCCGAGCCCGCGGGGCTGGCCGAGCCGGCCGACATCTCCATCGGCGGCACGACCTGGGCGCGCCTGCCGGTGCGGACGGAGGTCTTCGTCCCGGGCGACCAGTTGGCGGCCAAGGCGGCCTGGTATGTCGCGGACCTTGTGGCTGGCAAGCCGGGCGGGCGCGCCTATCGCGAGTCGCTGCGCGGCCCGTGGTTCGCGGCGATCTCGGCCAAGCCGGTGGCCGTCAGCCAACGCCGGGTTTGTCCACTGTGGTCGCTAAAACCGGGTCGGGCGGCGCGCGTGCTGGCTCGTCTCGCGCGACGCCGGCTGCCGCGCCTTGGTGACCAGTGGACGATGCAGGTCGCTATCTCCGACGCGGGTCTGGTCCGCGTGGCGGCCGGCACCCTGCTCTCCTCACTCCGCGCCGCGCGATGGTCCGAGCAGCTGCTGCCGGTGGAGGCGGGCACGGTGTTCCCGCCCCGGGAGGACGCCGTCGCCCCGGCCGACGGCGCCGTCGTGCGCGCACCGTTGACGCCAGACTCGTTCGCCGGGGCCTTCGCGGACGCCCTGCGCCTAGCCCTTCCATCCGGCTACGCCGACACGCTCGCAGGCATCGCGGTGATATCGGCCGACGAGACCGGAAGCCGCCTGCTCGGCTTCGCCCCCGGTCCTTTCATCGACGCGGTGCTCGACGCCGAGGCCGTCATCACCGAGCTATGTGCCGACAACCCGGCCGGTCAGGGTTCGGAGTGCACGCCCGTCGTGCTCGCGCTGCGGGCGCCGGGGGCCCCGCAACCGCCCCTAGACGCAAGGACGGGCACCCTACCGTCACTTCTTGTACGGTAGGGTGCCCTTCCTTGCAGATTCGTCCTTCGTCTCCACGAGCGCGCGAAGACTGTCCTGAAAGGACGCCATCCGTGCCAGCAGTGCCGGATCGGATGCGGCGAGGATGCGCACGGCGAGGAGGCCCGCGTTCCGGGCACCGGCGATCGACACGGTGGCAACGGGAACCCCGGCCGGCATCTGCACGATGGACAGCAGGGAGTCCATCCCGTCGAGGTACTTGAGCGGCACGGGCACCCCGATCACGGGCAACGGGGTGGCGCTGGCGACCATGCCCGGCAGATGGGCGGCCCCGCCGGCACCGGCGATGAGGACGCGAAGACCGCGGCCGGCGGCGTCGCGCGCGTAGGACAGCATCGCCTCGGGCGTACGGTGAGCCGACAGGACCCGCACCTCGTACGCCACGTCGAACTCGGCCAGCGCATCGGCCGCGGCCTGCATCGTCGGCCAGTCCGAGTCGCTGCCCATGACCACACCGACGATCGGCTGTGTCGACGGTCCTCGCACGCTCGGCTGCGACGATGGTCCTCGCAAGCTCGGATCAGTCACCGACGCCCTCCCGAAGCCAACGGGCGGCACGTGCGGCGCGCTCCCGTACCGAGGCCATGGTTCCGCCCAGCACCGTGACGTGCCCGATCTTGCGGCCGGGCCGTACCTGTTTGCCGTAGAGGTGCACGCGCGCGCCTGGATCGGCGGCGAACAGATGGTGCAGTCGCTCGTCGATCGCCATTCCGCCCGGCGGGCCGCCGAGCACGTTCGCCATCGCCACCGCCGGCGCGGTTAGCGACGTTTCACCGAGCGGGTAATCGAGCACGGCGCGCAGATGCTGCTCGAACTGGGAGGTCCGGGCGCCCTCGATGGTCCAGTGGCCCGAGTTGTGCGGCCGCATCGCGAGCTCGTTCACCAGAAGCGCGCCGTCGTCGACCTCGAACAGCTCGACCGCGAGCAGGCCCACCACGTCCAGTTCGGACGCGACGAGAATGGCCAGCTGCTGAGCCCCTACGGCAATGTCCGGATCGAGTCCGGGGGCGGGCGCGAGAACCTCCACGCAGATCCCATCGCGTTGCGCGGTCTCGACGACGGGGTACGCCGCGACCTGTCCCCACGGCGACCGGGCGACCACCGCCGCCAGCTCACGGCGCAGCCGTACCCGCTCCTCGACGATGAGCGGGACGCCGCCGGCGAGGAGTCGCGCGGCCTCGCCAGGGTCGGAGAGCACCCACACGCCGCGGCCGTCGTAGCCACCCGTGGTCGCCTTGACGACCACCTCCACGCCGCCCAGCGACGCCGAGAACTCCGCCACCTCGGCCGCCGACGCGACCGCGCGCCAGCGGGGTACGGGCACCCCGAGCGCGGAGAGCCTTTCCCGCATGGCCGCCTTGTCCTGGGCGTAGCGAAGCGCGTCGGCGCCGGGGTGCACCACGACGCCGTCCGCGACCAGCGCCCGGATGTGCTCGCCCGGCACGTGCTCGTGGTCGAACGTCACGACGTCGCAGTCCTTCGCGAACCGGCGCAGCGCGTCGAGGTCGGTGTGGTGGCCGACCATCGTGTCCGCGACGACGAGTGCCGCGCCATCGTCGGGCGAGGCGGCGAGCACCCGCAGCGACTGCCCGAGCGCGATCGCGGCCTGGTGGGTCATCCGGGCGAGCTGGCCGCCTCCCACCATGCCGACCACGGGAAGACCGGTCCGGGAATCCATCGCCGCCAGCTTAGATGCCGCACGCCCGTGGGTCCGTTGATCTAGGGGTTGTTCTCGTGAGATGATCTTCAACCGCGAGGATAAGTCCTAGATCAACGGAGACGTTCGCTAGATCAACGGAGAGGTTCGCTAGGACATCCGCCGCAGCGCGACCCGCAGCCGCTGCTCGTACATGGCCCCGAAACCGATCAACACCAATCCCGCGACGGCGACCAGGATCGCGCCGGCGACCTCACCCTCGATGAGCAGCCGGACCATCTCGGTAAGAGCGACGGCCACCGCGACGGTCGAGCCGGACACGACCGGTGCTCGGCGCCTCCGCCAGGAGCCGACGATGACGGTCACGATCGCGGCGGCGAAGAGGGTGACCCACCGCCACAGCGGGTCATCGCCCACAAGGACCAGCGCGAGGCTGGGCAGGAAACCGCCGGCCAGGGCCGGGCCGTACGCGAGCCAGGACGACAGATCCGGACGCCGGCGAAGCTCGAGCGCCCCCGTGAGCAGCGCGACGAGGGCGAATGGCAGCGTGTACGCCTCGGGCAGCCCAACCTCCACTGTGTACAGCAGCAGCCACGCCGCACCCAGTTCCGCCGCGAGCGCCGCCCGGACCAGCCACAACCGCCGTTGGGCCGACCGGTCAGGCCGCAATGCCGCCTCGCCCAGCAGCAGCCCCCAGATCGTGAGCACTGCCGCGCAGTGGCGCGTCGAGTCGAGCGTCAGCAGCAGCGCGAAGGCCGCGCCGACGTAGGCGCACATCTCCACCACCGGCGCCTCGGCGCGGCGCGCCGACCGGCGGGCGAGAGCGAACGCGACACCGACGAGCACCGCGCAGATCGCGAGGATCCAGAATGCGCTCGGGCGCAGTTGCCACCCCGCCGCGGCATAGGCCGTGACGGGAAATGCCAGCGCGGCGGCGGCCGCCACGATCCAGGCCACCATCCGTACGGCCGGATCCCGGCCCGCCGTCGCCGCGACCACCGCGGCGACGTGCACGACGGCCAGGGCCGCCAGGGTATCGGCGCGGGTGGCGAGGCTCCCGGCGATACCCGCGGCGCCGGTGAGCGCGCAGACGACCCCGGCGGTGCCGCGCAGCAGCCTGGTAGCCGATGGCACTCGTGGCAGCACGAGGGCCGCGCCCAGGCCGGTGGCGAGCGCGATCGCGATCGCCACCCACGGCGTCGCGGCCTGGGGCGCGCCCATCGCGGTCGGCGCGACGAGGGCCAGCGCGGCGAGCGGCGGAAGGACCGTGGCCAGCAGGTAGTCGCGCCCACCCAGCGTGAGCGAAATGCCGGCGCCGACGAGGACGAGGAGCGCGAGCGTAACGACCGCGATCGTGGCATCTCGGGGCACGGGCGTGACCGCGTGGCCCTGCCAGATCTGCTGAAGGGTCCGGTACGGCCCGAAGAGCGCGGTCAACCAGGCGGGCGCGCTGGCAATGGCGGCGAGAGCCGCGGCGGGGGCGGCGGTCGTCGCGATCATGAGGGCCGCGGCGCGCCGATCGGTGTCGCCCGAACCACCACGCCCCGGACTCACGGCGGACGAGGCGGTGCCGTCGGCCTCCCCGGGGGTGCTGGTCGCCGGTTGGTCGCTGATGAGCGTGGCTGCCGCGGCCGTTGCGACCAGCGCGGCCAGGGCGGCCCATGGCTGGACCAGCCGCAGGTCCGGCAGTACTGACAGTGGCACGATCAGTGCGGCGGCACCGACACCGAAGACCGCGTGCGCGAGCCAGCGGACGCCGGCGGTGCGCAGCGCGACGAGCACGAAGACACCGAACGCGGCCACACTCATGGCCGAGCCGAGTACACCCTGGCGGGTCGCGCCGCCGATCACGGCGATCGTCGCGGCGGCGCCCGGCGCGGCGACGAGCGCGGCGGCCGTCGCGACTCCGGCCACGACCGGCGGTGGCGCCATGCGCAGGTGCGCCACGGCGGCGACCAGCACGCCGGCGCCGACAATCCCGCCGAGGGCGACCGAGGTCGCGGCCGGGGTGGCCGCCGCCGCGGCCGCCGCGTAGAGGCCGAGCACGGCGGCCAACCCCAGTCGCCGATGCGCGACGTCCACTGCGTCGTCCGGACCGAGAAGCGCGGCGCCGACGCCCGCGGCGACGGCGAGCAGCCCGGCAATCAGCACGGGGCTCCACCAGGCCAAACCCAATGCCGCCGGCGCGGCCAGTCCGGCGAGCGACAGCGCGACGAAGCCGACGTCGCCGCCCTGCGGTGCGGGCAGCAGGGCGACCGACGCCGCGGCGGCGAGGATCAGGCTCGCGCTCACCTGCCACCCGTACGGCGCCCAGGTCGAGACCCGGTCGGACCACGTGGTCAGGTCGGCGTGCCACCACGGCGTGCCGGCGGCCAGGGTCCGGGTCGCCTCGACGACGGCGAGGCCGGCCGTGAACAGGCCGATCGCGCCTGCGACGGCGCCTCCGCCGAGGCGCGGTCCGCGCCGCATGGCCTCGGGCAGGGCCGGCACGCCCAGCGAGGTGACGAAGACCATCGCGGTCGTGGTGACCAGGCCAACGCCGGGTACAGCGACCGCGAGCAGGCGAGCCATCGATCCGATCAGCGCCGCGGTGGCCGCCGCGGCGCCCAAGGTGATCCCGTCAATGCGTAGACCGCGCGGTCCGCCGAAGCGCCCCTGCCGTTGCCGCTCGCTGCGTGGATCCACCTCGTTGTCGCCGCCCAGCGCCTCCGTGAAGGCTCTGACTGCGGCCGGTACGGCGTGTGCCACCTCGACCAGCCCACCCGGCGACGCCTCGAACGCCCGCGAAGCCGCCGTGGCCGCCGCCGCGCCGAGCAGCAACAGGCCGAGCATGATGTCGGCCGCGGTGGTCCCGGGGAGCTGGATGCTCAGCAGCACGCAGCCGACGGCGGCCGCCAGCGCCCCGCCGGCGCTGCCCGTGCGTGGCAGCTGCGCCCCAACCTGTGACAGTGCCGCGGCCAGAATTCCTAGCGCCGTGCCGAGCATTGTCAGCGGC